>Ga0194120_10002167_pt1 | contig 34185 bp, 27 predicted proteins | sample TA2MahCa65mmetaG_FD_148642 | JGI IMG/M metagenome (GOLD analysis project Ga0194120, IMG submission 148642) | Freshwater microbial communities from Lake Tanganyika, Tanzania - TA2015019 Mahale Deep Cast 65m | ecosystem: Environmental > Aquatic > Freshwater > Lake | place: Tanzania: Lake... | reverse complement strand
CGCCGGGCAGCGGATCGCCGCCCGATTCGCGCAGGACCCAGGTGCCGGCGACCATGCCGGGCGGCACGCGGGGCCAGCCCGGCGTCCACTCGAGCACGACGGTGGGCCGGGCGGCGATCTCGGCCGTGCCGCCCACGACCGTGACGGTCGAACTCGCGCCCAGATCGCCGGGGACGGCGAGCGCGAAGAGCAGGCGCGCCGGTTCGCCGGGTGCCACGCGCACGGGTTTGGTCGTGCGGGCCGGCATGAAGGCCTCGCTCGCCGCCATGGAGTGGTAGGCGCCTTCGGGCAGGTTGACGCGGAAATCGCCGCGCGGGCCGGCGACCGCGGCCCGGTGCAGCCCGTCCTCGCTCTCGAAGCGCAAGTGCGCGCCGGGGAGCGGATTGCCGGCCCGATCGCGCACCCTGCCCGCGACCGCGCCGGCAGGCCCCTCGCTGGCCAGGACGGCCGCGAGCAGGCCCCCGGTGGCACCGAGGACCAGCAGGCTGGTCGCTGCGAAGCGGCGGTTCGGCACGTCGCGTGGAGCGTAGCAGAGACGCCCGCCGCGCCGCAGTGATCGGCGTGCCCGCCGGCCGGTTGCTGCCTGGCGGTGCCCGCCGCGGGCCTGGCGTGGCCGGGGCCGCTACCGGGGCCGCGCGCCGATCACCGTGGGCGGCGGTGGCGGCACCGGTGGCTCTCCGGCGCCGGGGACGATCGCCACGACGGTCCGCCGCAGCTCGTAGGTCGCCTTGGCGAAGGGATCCTCCTCTCCGCGATAGGCCGCTTCGGTGAATTCCAGGTTGCCGCCACGGCGGGCAACGGCGTACTCGAGGCGGAGCGGCCCGATGCCCAGGCCGGCCAGATTCTCGCCGTTGGGCAGATCGTCGGCCCCGAGGGGGATCGGTTCGGCCGCGCGGTACTCGGCGGCGACCCGGGGGCCGTAGATGCGGGCGAGGAGTTCGGCGATCGGCGGCGGCCCGTCGCCCGGGGCGCGCTGGGTGTGCACGAGCAACTCCCGGCGCACGCGATTCTCGGCGTACTCGCGCTTGACCGGCGGGTGAGGGTGGGGTTCGGGGACGTCGAGGACCAGGCGGACCTCGCCTTCCGGCAACTTCCGCGCCGCCTGCCAGGCGTCGAACGCCAGGAGCACGCCCAGGCCCTCGACGGGCGCCAGGCGCGGCGGCCCCAGGTACGGGTGAGTGGCCAGCCAGCGGAGCGCCGCGGCCAGCGGCTCGCCGGGCGTGGCGGCGGCCGGCGCGGCGCCACACGCCCATGCCACCAGCGCGCCCAGGGCCAGCGCCGCTCTCCGGGCGTGACTCTTCATCCCGTGCCGTCCGATCGGTTCCGGGGACATCGTCCGGCCCCGCCAGGCCGGCGGCGACTTGCAACCTGTCCCGGATTCGTTGGCCCGCCCGCCCAAACGGGCGCTCGCGGCGCGGGGGCGATCGCGCGGTATCGCCGTCTCCCGGGCAGGCTGGCATTTGGTTGGCTACCCGGCGGGTATGGTGCTGAGCGTGGGCGACCGCCGGTGGCAGTTTGTCAGGCGGCCGCACCGGGTGCTAGAATCTGCCGGGGTTTGGAATGGGCGCCACCGCCGGATGATCGACCAGCTGACCAACAGGTACAAGGTCCTGTCCACCCTCGGCGAAGGGGGGATGGGCGTTGTCTTCTTGGTGGAGGACACTACGACCGGTCGCCAGGTCGCGCTGAAAGTCCTCTCCAAGGTTTCCGGCGATCCGACCGAGGCGCACCTGCGATTCAAGCAGGAGTTCCGGACCATGACCCGGCTGCGCCACCCCAACACGGTCGAGGTCTACGACTACGGCCAGCTATCCGACGGCACGCCCTTCTTCACGATGGAGGTCGTCCCGGGCCACGGCCTCGACGAGCGCCTGCCCCTGCCCGCCGAGGACTGCCGGTCGGTCGCCCTGCAACTGGTGCGCGCCCTGGGCTACATTCACCGGCAGGGCCTGGTCCACTGCGACATCAAGCCCGAAAACATCCGCGTGACGCCGGACGGCGTCGTCAAGCTGATGGACTTCGGCCTGATGGTGGACGCCGGCACGGCCGGCGGCACGATCCGCGGCACCATCGCGTACATGGCTCCTGAGGTCGCCCGGCGCGGCAAGATCGACGCTCGCGCCGACCTCTACGGCTTCGGCGCCCTGGCCTTCCACCTCCTGGCCGGCCTGCCGCCCTTCCCCGGCGAGGATCCCGTGTCGGTCCTCCGCGCCCACCTCGAGGCCGATCCCCCGGCGTTGCGCACGCTGGTGCCCGATACCCCCGCCGATCTCGAGGACATCGTCGCGCGGTTGCTGGAGAAGGATCCCCGCGCCCGCTTCCAGAGCGCGGCCGAGTTGCTGGGCGCCCTGGGCGACACGACAGCCGAGGAAGGCGAGGCCATGCTCCTGGGCAGCCCCCTGGTGGGCCGGGAGAAGGAACAGGGCGAGCTCACCGGCTTGCTGGCCCGCCTCAAGGAGGGCCGTGGCGGCCAGCTCTGGCTGGTGGGCGACCTGGGCATCGGCAAGACCCGCCTTCTGGAAGAGTTCCGGTTCCAGGTCCAGCTTGCCGAGATGCCCATCCTGGCGGGCCGCGCCACCGAGGGCATGGCGCCCTACGGCCCGTTCCTGGACGTGCTGCGCGGCCTCATCCCGATGGTCCCGGGCGAGGTGGTGGACCGCCACCGGGGCCTGCTGGCCCGGCTGCTGCCCGAACTCGACGACGGCGGCCCCCGGCTGGATCTCGAACCCAATCAAGAGCAGCACCGCATGCGGGCCGCGTTCGGCGAACTGGTGGGCGAGGCGTGTTCCCGCGGGTTGGTCCTGGCCCTAGACGACTGGCACCTGGCCGACGAGATGTCGCGAAAGTTGCTCAGCTACCTGCTGCGCAACCTCGCCGACCGGCCGTTGCTGGTCGTGGCGGCGACCCGGACCCTCGAAGCCGACAACGAGGAGCGTACCCTGGCCATCCCGCCGCTCCAGGATTCCGCCGTGGCCGAGATGGTCAAGGCGATGCTCGGCGGCTCGGAAGTCGCCGGCGACTTCCTCGAATCGTTCGCCCGCCTCACCGGCGGCAGCCCGCTCTACGTCGAGTCGTCGCTGCGCCACCTGAGGGAAAACGGCATCATCGTCAGCGAGGGCGGCCGCTGGATCGCCAACACCACGCTGACCGCCAAGCACCTCCCCGGAAGCATCAAGGACCTGCTGCGCGAGCAGGTGCACCGCCTCACGGCCGACGCCCTGCGCATCGCGCGGGCCGGCGCCCTGCTGGGCCGACCTGGATCGCTCCAGCTCTTGAGCCGGGCCACCGGGCTGTCGGAAGAGCCCCTGTTCGAGGCGATCGAAGACTTGCGCGCGGCCGGCGTCATGGTCAACGAAGAGGGGCGCGTATCGTTCGTCCAGAACCAGCTTGCCGAGGTCATCCGCGACGAGATCCCGGACGATGCCGCCCTGGAGCTTCACACCCAGCTCGCCTACGGCATCGAGGATCAGGGTGTGGAGGGTCTCCAGGGCAAGAACGAGCTGGCGAGGCACTTCCTGCGCTCCAGGGATTCGCGCAAGGCCGCCGCGGCCGCCCTCGTCGCCGGCCTGGCCAACCTGCAGCTTTACGCCCTGGGCGAGGCCACCGAGTTCCTCCAGGCCGGCCTGCCCCTGGTGCCCGAGGACGATCGGGTCGCCGGAATGCACTACCACCACGGGCTGGCCACCCTCGCGCGCTACCGCAGCAACCTCGAGGAGGCGGCCACCCGGTACAAGGCGGCGCTGGCCCTGGCCGAAGAGCTGGGCGACGCCGAGATCCGGGCCAACGCCCTCACCTCCCTGGGCATCGTGCACCAGATCCGCAACGAGTTCGATACGGCGCTCGAGACGCTGCAATCCGCCGAGGCGGTGGCGCGCGAGACCGGCAACGAGCGCGAGCGGTTGCGCGCCCTGCGGACGATGGCGCGGGTCTACTACAAGAAGGCCGATCCCCTCAAGGCCATCGAGTACTCGGAGCAGGCCCTCCAGGTGGCCGGCGAGGCTCGCGGGCGGGTGGACGGCTCGGGCCCGATGGCCTTCCTCGGGCTGATGTATGTCTCGGCCGACGTGCCGGGCCTCGACGCCACCACGCGCACCCGGCGCGGCGTCGAGTACCTGGAGAGCGCCGCCATGCTCCAGCGGGAAATAGGTGACAAGGTCGGCCTCAACGACAGCCTGAACCTGCTGGGCAACGCCCGCGGCCAGATCCTCGGCGAGTACCAGGCGGCGCGCCAGATTTTCGAGGAGAATCTGTCGATCGCGATCGAAATCGGCGCGAAGAACGACGAGATAGTCGCCTACCTCAACCTGGCGATCCAGAGCCACGAACTGGGCGACTTCAAGGAGGTCGAGAACCAGGCCGCAAAGGCGCACCGCGAGTCGGTGGCCACCAAGAGCCAGGATTTCGAGCTCATCGCCGAGGTGCTGCGATCGGTCGCCCTGGCCTACCTCGGCCATCCGGCCGAGGCGGAGCGCATGCATGACCACGTGCTGGGCGTGCTGCACGAGTTGCCGCCGGACGTGCGCACCGGCATCGAGATCACGGTCCTGCCCTACTTCGCCGAGCGCCAGCTCTTCATGGGCCAGGTCCTGCGGGCGCTCGCCTCGGCCCAGGAAGCCATGCGCATCACGCTGGAGACGGGCATGCTGGAGTACGAGCAGCGTATCCTGACGCTGCTCGGCGAGGCGTATGCGCGGCTGGGTGAATTCGAGAGCGCGGCGCAGCAGTTCGAGCTGGGGCTCGAGAAGGGCCGCACCGTCGGGGCGCCGGGCACCATCGCCCGTGCCAACGCCGGGCTGGGCCACCTCGCGCTCAAGCGGGGCGAGCTGGAGTCCGCGGCCCGGCTGGTCGAGGAGGCCCACGCTTCCGCCAGCAACATCGGCGCTGCGTACCTCGCGGCCGAGACCGCATTCCTGCGCGGGCGCATCGCCCTGGTCGGCGCCGACCGGGCCGTGGCGGCCTCGGCGTTCGACGAGGTCCTGCGGCGCGGCAAGGAGATCGGCTGCCCGCACCTGGAAGCGCTCGGGGAATTCGGCCTGGCCCGGCTGGGCAACCGCTCCGACGACGCGTACAAGCACCTCCGGGCCGCGCAGGCCCTCCTGGCCGGCCAGCTCAAGGGCCTCTCGGACGAGGACATCCAGGATTTCTACTCGCCCGACGAGCGCTGGCGCATCCAGAAGGGCGACCTGTCGCCCGAGGAACTGCCGGGAGTCGAGGGCGAGACCGAGGGCGCCGGCAGTCGCCTGCGGTACCAGCAACTGGAGCGCAAGTACCTGGAGCTCCTCGAGGAGGGCCGGCGCTTCCGGTCCGAACTCGACGAGACGGGCGCCGCGCGCGAGCGGCTGGAGCGCCTGCTCAAGTTCACGGTCGAGACCAACCGGGAGACCGACCTGTCGCGCCTGCTCGAAGGCATCATGAACCTCGTGGGCTCGATGGTCGGCGCCGATCGCGGCTTCCTGCTGCTAAAGGAGGCCGACGGCCTGGTGCCCAAGAGCACCTACAACATCGACCCGCGGGATCGCCGCCCGACCACGTGGAAATTCTCCGAATCCGTCGCCGAGAAGGTCTATCAGAGCGGCGAACCGGTATTCATCGACGACGTGCTGGAGGCCGAGGGCTACCAGAACGCGCAGAGCATCGTCGACCTCAACGTCCGCACGGTGCTGTGCGTGCCGCTCCGCGCCGTGTCCCGGGGCGAGGCCGGCCAGGCGAGCCAGGACCGGACCATCGGCGTCATCTACCTCGATCGCCAGTCGGTCTCCAACGCCTTCCTCCGGCGCGACCTCGTGCTGGTGGAGGCCCTGGCGGCACAGGCCTGCCAGGCGATCGAGAATGCCCGCCTGCACACCGACAGCGAGGATCAGCGATCGAAGCTCGAGAAGCTCAACGCCCTGATCCGCGAGGTCAGCACCACCCTGGACCTGCCCAAGGTGCTCGACATGGTCATCAGGCGCACGCTCGAGCACACCCGCGCCGAGCGCGCATTCATCTTCCTGAAAGACCACAACGGCCTGCTCACGTGCCGCCTGGCCATGGACAACGGCTTCCTGGACATCACCAGCGACCAGGCGCAGGTGTCCACGTCCATCACCCGGCAGGTGCTCGAGACCGGCGAAGCCGTCTGCCTGCTCGATACCCAGAACAGCGACGTCTTCCAGGCGCAGAAGTCCATCCTGGACCTGGAGCTGCGCACGGTCATGTGCGTCGCGTTCCGGATGCCCCGGGCCAAGCAGGGTACGAAGAAGCGCGAGGACAAGCGGCAGAAGCCCGACGTGGAGTTCCGCGAGCCCCGCGAGGAGTACCACGGCGTGCTGTACGTGGACTCCAAGGTGGTCGTCAACGCGTTCAACGAGCGGGATCTGCAATTGCTCGAGTCCATCGCCAGCCACGCGTCCCTGGCGATCTACAACGCGCAACTCTACGAACGCGCGACCGTGGACGCCCTCACGGGCCTGTACTTCCGGAGCTTCTTCGAGCGCCGCCTCATCGAGGAGGCCGGCCGCTCCGCCCGCATCGGCAGCCCCCTGTCGGTGCTGCTGTCGGACATCGACCACTTCAAGCGGTTCAACGACACGTACGGCCACTCCACCGGCGACGACGTGCTCCGGCTTGTCGCGCAGACCATCCGCCGGAACATCCGGGAGGACGACATGGCCGCCCGCTTCGGCGGCGAGGAGATGCTCGTGCTGATGCCGGACACGCCGCTGGAAGGCGCGCTGGTCCTGGCCGAACGCCTGCGCGAGGCGGTCGCCTCCGCGGCGCTCGTGGGGCCCAACGGCGATCCCTTGAGCGTCACCATCTCCATCGGCGTCGCGCAGATGGGCCCGGACGAATCGCCCCACGACGTGGTGGAGCACGCCGACCAGGCGATGTACGTCTCGAAGAAGGGCGGCCGGAACCGCGTGACGACCTACACCGTCCCTGAAGCGAGCAACGCCGAGACCGGTACGCCCGAAGGCGCCCAGGCCTGACATTCCCGGGCGCAAGGTGTACGGGGCGCCCTGAGCGGGAATAGGTCCAACGTCCGAGCTTTGGGGGAAGTCGAGCCAATGCAGCGTCAGTCAAGCAAGGTCCTGGCGATAGCCGTAGCGCTGGCGCTCTCCGGGTGCAACCTCTTGCCGTTCCTGGGGGGCAATCCGCCCAAGACCGTCGCCGCGGCGGGGGACGATGCTCCGGCCACCCCCAAACCGACGGCTCTTCCCGGCGACGTCACGACCGCGCCGCCGACACCGCCGCCGGCCGGGGCACTCAAGGCCGCGGCTCTCGGCTTCCTGGTGTCCAACAACGCCGCCGGCCTCGGCGGAACCGTCAAGGGCCCGGCCGCGCTGGTCTCGAACAACGCCGCGGGCCTGGTCTCCAACAACGCCGCGGGCCTGGTCTCCAACAACGCCGCCGGCCTGGTTTCCAACAATGCCGCCGGACTCGTGTCCAACAATGCCGCCGGCTTCCGCGCGTCGGCGCTGGCGGAGGATGCCGTGAAGTACGGCTTCGTCTACCTGACTTCGCCGGACGAGCGCTTCTGGGTCAACGACGAGAACAAGCTGATCGGCACGGTCACCGACGCGGCCGGCAAGTTCGATCTGCCGAAGGCGCCGCGCGAACTGGACGTGATCGTCAACGTGATGCTCACGGACAACCGCCGCCTGACCGCCCTGGTCAACACGGCTTCCGAGGCGTCCCCTAGCGTCACGGTCAACCTCGCCTCCACGCTCGCCACCGAGTTCCTCCGCGGCAAGGCCAGGGAGTTCGAGTTCGCCCTCAAGGACGTGTTCGCCACCTCGGAGACGACGGCAAGCTGGGTCAAGATCGTCAGCCTGACAGGCACGTTCCTGGACCGGGAGGGAATCGCGAAGTTCAGCGCGTCCGACCTGGCGATCAACAACATCCCGGTCCTGCGGCAGCGCTACGCCGTGCTCCTGGGGACCGGCACCGACAAGTCGCTCTCGGACGAGTGGGTCAACCTGATCCGCCTCGTCAAGAAGCCCACGACGCTGCCCGACTGGGTGGCGCGGCCGCTAGCGATCACCACCGTCGACACCAAGGGCAAGATCCCTGAGGGCGACCGGGTGATGGCGGTGGCCGTCGCGCCCGCCGAGGCGCCCAACAAGGGCAACCTCTTCGTGCTGCACGTCAACGACAACCAGACCCGGGTGACCGAGTTCCCGGCGGGCTCCGGCGCCCCGCGCACGCACATCGACGTGCCCGGCAAGGGCGTCTGGGAAGTGCCGGGCACCATGGTGGCCCTCAAGACCGGCGAGGTCGTCATCATGGACTCCGGGAAGCAGTGGATCGCGCTGCTGAATCCCTTGCCCACGGCGAATCCGCAGGCCGACGGGGAAGGGGGCAGCTTCCTCGACATCTTCGACCCGGCCAAGTGGAAGAACCCCCGGCTCCTCGTGGACGTCTACACGGGTGCCGGGGACGAGATGGGCCCCTTCACGTCGGTCGACGACGTCGCATTCGACGACAAGGAAAACCCCGACATCTTCATGGTCGACCTCACCCGGGCGACCGTCCGCAGCAAGGGGATGGCGTTGGCCGGCGGCGCCGACGCGACCGCCCCGCTGTCGATCCTCGCCGGCAAGAAGGATGGCGTGTTCGAGGGCACGGTCGTGCCCACGACGGTGGACCAGGTGGTCTTCAACCAGCCGTCGAAGCTGACGTTCCACGCGAATGGCGGCAAGCGCTGGCTCTACGTGACGGACAACGGCGACCACATCATCGTGCGCATCGACCTGGGCTCCGGGGTCGTCGAGCACGTGGTCGGCGAGTTGCCGCCGCCCGTCCCGGGCGCGCCGCGCAAGGCCCTGTGCTACGGCGCTCAGGCAGCTGAGAAGGGGCTCTACGGCATCAAGACCCGGGACGCGCACCTCCGCTTCCCGCACAAGGTGCTGTTCGACAAGGCCAACCGCATGCTCCTGGCCGATTCGGACAACCGGCTGATCCGCATCGCGACGGTCTACGACACCACGCCCCTCATCTGGACGCTGGCCGGCCTGCCGCAGCAGACCAACGACCGCTGCGAGGCGGTCGGCTTGCCGCCACCGTATTCGTTCCAGGATGGCGAGGCGCGCCAGGTCTCCCTCAACGAGGTCAACGGCATGGCCCTCGACACGGACGGCAACCTGATCCTGTCGGACGTCCGCGAACCGCGGGTCCGCAAGGTCTGGACGAGCTTCATCAAGTAGGCGGTGGTGACGATGCGCATGACGAATTCGACCGCGACATGGCTCGGCGCCGCCCTCGCGCTGGCGGTGGCGGGCTGCCACGTCGCTCCCACGGGCGATCCGGCCCCCGCGAAGGGCGCACCCGGCTCCAGCTCTCCGCCCACCGAGGCGGCCGGCGCGATCGCGGCGGCCGACGTCGTGGTGCCGTACGGGTTCACCCTGCCGCTGCACCCCTCCCGCATCCAGGAGGTGGCCGGATCGGTCGCGATGACCGGTTCGGTGGTCGGCAGCGGCAGCGTGGCGATCAACGACGCCTTCGTCTACTTCACGTCGCCCGACGAGAAGTACTACGTGGCGCGCAGCAGCGAGAGCGAGACCACGCGGTACCTGGTGGCGGTGCGCACCGATCACGCCGGCAACTTCGCGACGCCCGGCGTCTTTCCGAGCGGCCAGGCCGTCGTGGCCAACGCCCTGCTGGCGCGCAATCGGCGCCTGGTCGGTTTCGGCGTCGCGGGCGCGGTGCCCGCCCGCATCACCATCGGATCCACCTTCGCCTTCGAGTTCTTCCGGGACACGGTGGGCTATCGCAAGCTCGATGCCGCCGCGCTCCTGAGCCGGGATGAAGTGCGCCAGACGATCGTCGGCGAGGGCGAACGTGCCGACGCCATCATGGCCGAGTCCGGAGCCGACCCGGACGCCGAATTGACCATCGGCAACGGGGCGGTGCTGGGCGCCAGGTACGTCGCGCGCGCCCTGGCCGGCAACGGGCCCACCTTCCGCGCGTGGAGCGCGGTCTTCCCCGGCCTGTACGCCCTGACCACGCTCGCCGGCACGTTCAACCTCGCCGACAACGAGCCGACGCAAGCCGTCAACGCGACCTCGCTGGGCCTGCACGGCCCGGCCGGAGTCGTGCAGGGGCCGGTCGGCGACGACGCGATCTACATCGCCGAACGCGACGGCTGGCACGTCAAACGGGTGGCTCCGGACGGGAGCATGACCGTGATCGCCGGCAAGCTCCAGGGGCGCGACCCGTCGGTCCTGGGCGCCACCTACTCCGCCGACGCCACGCCGCTAGCCAACGCGTTCATGCCGATGCCGTACGTCCACACGATCGCCGCCGATGCGAAGGGCAACCTCGCCGTCACCTTCAAGGGCCTGGACATGGTGGGCTTCATCTGCCGGTCGGCCGGGACGTACTTCGGCCGCGCGATGGCGAAGGACGCGCTCTACTACCTGTCGGCTCCCGACGGCAAACCCGGCTGGGTGGAAGGCGCGCCCGAGGCCGGCGTCCCGAAGGCCCGCTTCCGCGAGCCCAACGGCATGACCTTCGACGACCAGGGCAACCTTTACGTCTGCGATCGCCGCAACAACCTCATCCGGCGCATCGCGGCCTCCAGCGGCGAGGTCGAGACGGTGCTGGGAGACGGCTGGCCGTTCCTCAAGCGGATTCGCGAGGCGGCCGATCCGAAGGCGCCCGACGCTCCACCCGGCACGCCGGACACGTACTACATGGCCGAGCCCTCGTACAAGCTGACCCGCAGCGAGGTGGGCCTCAACGGGGTGGACCTGGTCGACGTGACCGACTACGGACGGCTCGTGGATCAGCCCGCCGGCAGCGGCAACGGCTTGAAGGCCTCGTTCAACCGCCCGCTCCAGATCGCCTGGCGGAAGAACGGCGCCGACAAGCAGGATCTGTTCGTCTACGACGGCTACAACAACGTGATCCGGCGCGCGTCCACCGGCTATCCTGGCGGCTCCTTCAAGGACGCCGCGGTCGAGACCTTTGCCGGGCAGACCCAGGAGTTCACGAGCGACAAGCGGCCGTACACGGTGACCATCGGCCGCCCGGACATCCCGGCGGACGGCAAGCGCCGGGAGGTCGCGTTCCGCTTCGCCACCTACAACCCCGACGACAAGAGCGTGGCGCAGGTGGTGACGGGCGGCATGGCGCTGGACGCGGCCAACGGCCGGCTCTACGTGGCCGACACCAACAACCGCGCCATCCGGGTGATCGAGCTGACTGCCGACAAGGTAGCCACCCTTGCGAAGAACGACCCGACCTTCGCAGAGGGCGACGCCGGCCGCGCCGTCCTGTCGAACGGCCTGGCCGGGATGGCCGTGCTGCGCGGGGGCGACCTGGTGTTCTGCGACCAGGCCAACCACGTGGTGCGGCGAATCCACCTCCGGCACTCGTTCCAGTGACGTAAGCCTTAACTCCCTTTTAGCGATAACCAAAGCTGAGAGAGGAGAGGTAGCGCCCGCATGATTGGAGCGCCGGATGGCCGCATTGCGGCCGTGCCGCCGCCGCGCAGGCCGCAGCGCAACCCGGGCGCGCCCCGTCGCGACGGCCAGGCGCCACCGCCCGATTCGCTCGCGCTCTCACCCGAAGCCCGCCAGCGCGCCGCGGCGGCCGGGGCCGGCGATCCGCCGCGCTGTTCGAGCAACTTGGCGACCGAACTCACCGGCGAGGACGTGACCCTGTCCGCCCGCCTCGGGGAGCGCTTCCGGCTCTCGGGCCGCTTCTTCCACTCCTCGCCGACGATGCTGCAAGGCGGCGGGTTGCTGAAGCTGGACTACGACCTGGGCCGCGACGTCACGGCTTTCGCCGGCGGTGGCCACCTGCCGGGCTTCTTCAACCGGACGATCGGTCCCAACGAGGCGGTCTCGGCGCCGCATTCGGTCGGTTTCGCCGGCATCGAGGCCGCCCCCTCCCGGGAGTTCGACCTTGGCGGCGGCTTCCGGGCCGATCTGGGCCTCCACGCCCTGGGCGTGGCGACACTGGCCTACAACCATGGTACCGGCGCGTTCGATCCAAGCTCCTCGGCCGGCCTGAGTAAGGCCACGGTGACGGGCGAGGCTGGCGTCTCCCGGCGCTTCGGGAGCATGTCTGCCCGGGTCGGGTACGGCAACCATCTCGACCTGGGCATGATCGGCAGCTATTACCTGACCGGCGGCTCCGGGCTCTTCCCGCAGACGCACTTCGTGGAAGCCGGCGTATCCGGGCAGGCGGGGCCGGTGCTCTACCGGGCGGACGCCTACCTGCCGATCGCGTCGGCCACCAGCGATTTTTCGGCCGATCCGCGCTTCCGCGCCGCGATCAGCATGCCGCGGAGCACCTGGGCGCCGGATCTGGCGATCACCGCGAGCGCGCGCGGGGTGGATCGCATCGAGGCGGCGCGCACCTGGCGCATCGCCGGCAACCTCGACGCCTCGGTCATGGCGGCGGTCGCCGATCCCTTCGGCGGTCGCCCCGAGGTCCAGGCGGGCGTGGGCTTGCGACTGAATTTCGGCGGCGGTGGCGGCCGGCCCCGACCCGCGACCCACCCGAGCCCCGACTGGCGATCCGAGCCCGACCGGCGGCCGACCCGCGGCCCCGCCGCGCCCGTGCGCCAGCCGCGGCTGCGGGACTACTTCTCGCAAGCCGAGATCAACGCCATGAAGGGCAAGCCGGTAGCCGAACTGGCGGGTATCCTGCGGACGCCCGAGCAGGTCGTGGCGTACCTCGACGAGTTCGTGCGCTACGACAACGCCCGCCTGGCGGATCCGAAGGGCGACTACGGGTCGCTGACTCCCGACGAGGTGGCGCGGTTGCTGGCGGGTGTCTGCCGCGACCAGCACGCCTTCCTGGTCTCGGTCATGAAGGAGGGCCAGGGGATCGAGGGCCGGCAGATCGGCTACCTGTCCCCCGACACCTCCCATGCCATCGCCGTCTACAAGGATCCCGCCTCCGGCCGCTGGAACGTGGTCGAGTACGGCCGGATCCATTACACGCAAGCCGGGAGCGCCGAGGAGGCCTTCGAGCGCATCCGGCCCGACGCCCTCGTGTACTCCAACTGGTCGGACGGCTCACCCGGCGACAAGCGCCACCAGGTGGACATCCACTACTCGCGCACGGCCCGGGAGTACTACCGCTTCGTGCAGCCTTCTCGCAACTCCCGATGAGGCTTGGCATCCTCCTGCTCGCGGCGGCGCTTGCCGCCACGGGCGCGACCCCGGCGCCTCCGGCGGATCCGGCCTCGGGTTCTGCCGCCCTCTCGCGCCCGCGGCCAGGCGGGGGCTTCGCCGGCCTCTGGGATACGCCCTACGGGCGGCTGCGCCTGGTCGAGGCGAACGGCCGGCTCGAGGGGTCCTACCCGGGCGGGAGCCTGGAAGGAAAAGTCGCCGGCGCGCGTGCGACCTTCACGTACCGCGACGAGGCGGCAGGCGAGGGCCAGTTCACGCTGGCTCCCGATGGCCAGCGCTTCACCGGCCGCTGGCGACCCGCGGGCACCGGGACCTGGGGCACCTGGAACGGCACGCGCGTCAAGGCGGTGTCCGGACGGCGCTGGCTGGTGGTCCTGGAGTCTCGCTGGGAAACTCACCTCTCGGAACCCGAATACTCCTACGGCGAGATGCTGCGGGCATTCTTCACCCGTTCCCCCGCGGTCCACGTGCGCCACCGCTACTTCACCGACAAGGCCAGCCTGGGCAAGTGGCTCCAGGAAGCCGCGCTCCTGGCAGAGCCGGTGGTCCTGTACGTCTCGGCGCACGGTTCGCCGGCGGGGCCCGCGACCGATTCGGGACCGGCGGGGGTCGAGACCTTCGCGGCCGCCCTGCGCCACGCCGGCAACGTCACGCTCCTCCACTTCGGGGCCTGCGACGTGATGCGCGGCTCCCTGCCCGCCGACCTCCAGAAACGCCTCGCGCCGGCCGTGCGCTTCCCCGTCTCCGGCTTCGCCCAGACCGTGGACTGGGGAGCGAGCGCGGTGACGGATTTCATGTTCCTGGATCTCGTGCTTGCGCGCGGCATGCCGCCGGCGCGGGCCGCGCGGGAACTCGGCAGGCTGATGCCCTTCGCGACGCGCGCCAGCACCGCGGCCGGCTACGACGGCGTGAGCTTCCGCCTGCTCGAACCCGCCGAGTAGGCCCCCGGGCGAGTCACCACCCGATGAGACGGCGGCCGAGCCAGTACTCGAGCCGGGACTGGTGAAGGGGCTGCCACTCCGGATCGGGACGCCGTATGCGGGCGACCGCCGGCCCCCCGCCGGCCGGCATCCAGAGTCCCGGCCCCGCCGGTCGGGACGGCGAGGGCTCCTCGGTGGGCGGGCGCGGCAATCCCAGGACGATCGCCACGGCCACGAAGCGCCCGTGGACCTGCAGGATCTCTCCGGTGCGCCGCCGCATCGCGCCTTCGTCATCCCAGGCGACGAGGGATACGATCGCCCCGGCCGCCAGCCGGGACGGCTCGCGAAGGCGAACGGCGATGGAGAAGTCGAGCACCGCGAAGACGTCGCCGACCTCGCGCAGTCCATGTGCCGCCTCCATCTCGACGATGGAGCCGCTTTGCCATTCACCGAGCATCTTCGCTCCTGCTACGCGAGGCGCCCTCCTGGCATGCCTCGGATCCTCCGCCAGTATTGCCCGGCCGGGCGCCGGCCGTCGGTGCGCCGCGTACCCGGCCCCCGTCGCCGGCGGACCCAGAGGCACGCCGCCAGGCGCTCGCCGGGCCGGGCGCCTTCAGCTCCGCCTGATCGCCCGGGCCGCCGGCGAGTCGAGCATGGGCAGCTTGGTGCGGCGAATCCCGTCGAAGGCGTGCAGGGCCCCGGCCACGGCCGCGGCGGTCGGCACCAGGCCGATTTCCCCGACCCCCCGCGCGCCGTAGGGCCCCTCGGGAGCCGGCTCCTCGACGAAGATCACCTCGACTTCGGGCATGTCCCGCGCGCGCAGGATGCCCAGGTCGTGCAGGCCCTTCTGCCGCGGCACGCCGCGCTCGACGACCAGTTCCTCGGTGAGGGCGAAACCCAGCCCCATGTGGAGGGCGCCCTCGATCTGGCCCTCGAGCAGGTGCGGGTTCAGCACGCGGCCCACGTCGTGCGCGGCCACCACCTTGGCGAGGCGGCCTTCGTCGTCCAGCAGCACGACCTGCGTGGCGTAGCCGTAGGTCAGGTGCATGATCGGCTCGGGATCGTCGCTGCCGAGCGGGCTGCTCCGGTCGAAGACGTATTCGCCGTGGAACTCGCGACCGGCGAGTTGCGCCAGGCTTCCGGCTTCCGAAAGCGCCTGGCGCAGCTCGGCGCAGGCGGCGATCGCGGCGCGGCCCGCCAGCACCGTGGCCCGCGACGACGTGGTCATGCCGCAATCGACCGGCCGCGCGGTGTCGGTGACGACCCGGACGCATGCGGGAGGCAACCCGGTCTCCTCGCACACCACCTGCACCAGGATCGTGAACAGACCTTGACCCATCTCGGAGTGCCCCGTGAACACGGTGATCGTCTCGCCGCCGGCAGCCACCACCAGGCGCACGCGGCCGATGTCGGGCTTGCCGTTGCCGACTCCCACGTTCTTGATGGCGCAGGCGATGCCGGCGAAACGCGCGCCGCGATACACGTCGCGCACCGCCTCGAGGGTCTTGCGCAGGCCCATGGCGTGGGTCATGCGCTCGCCCGGCGTGGACACCGCGCCATCACGCAAGGCGTTGCGGTAGCGGATCTCCCAGCCGTCGAGGCCCGCCTTCTCGGCCAGCCGATCCAGGCAGCCCTCGATGGCGAACGCGGTCTGGTTGACCCCGAAACCCCGCATCGCCCCGCATGGCGGGTTGTTCGTGTACACCGCCAAGGCCTCGACGGCCACGTTCGGCACGGCGTACGCGCCCGTCGCGTGGCCGGCCGCCCGCTCGACGACCTTCGAGCCGACCGACGCGTAGGCCCCCTTCTCGCCCACCAGGCGGACCTTCACGGCCTGCAGCATGCCCGCCCCGTCGCAGCCGACCGTATACTCCAGCCGCATCGGGTGCCGCTTGGGGTGCATGCGGATGCTGTCCTGGCGGCTCAGCGCGAGCTTGACGGGTTTCCGCGTCCGCAGCGCCAGCAGCGCCGCGTAGGGCTGGACCGTGAGATCCTCCTTGCCGCCGAACGCCCCGCCCGCGGCCACCAGCGTCACGCGGAGCCGTTCTTCGGGAATGGCCAGGATCCGCGCGAGCTGCCGGCGATCGTCGAAGACGCCCTGGTTCTGCGTGAAGACCCGCAGCATTTCGCCGTCCTCCGGAACCGCCACCGCCGCTTCCGGCTCCAAAAACGCGTGCTCGATGAACTGCGTCTCGAAGACCTCGGACACGACATGCGCGCAGCCCGCGAGGGCCGCCTCGACGTCGCCTCGCACGACGCGGGAAGTCGAGAGGATATTCCCCCCGGGATGAAGGCGCGGCGCACCGGGTTGCAGCGCTTCGGCGGGGCTCGTCACCGGTTCGAGCACTTCGTACGTCACGCGCACGGCCTGTGCCCCGAGCCGGGCGGTGTGGGCGTCGTCCGCGGCGATCGCCGCCAGCACGTCCCCGACGTACCGCGTGATCTCGCCCTCGGCCACGAAGACCGGCCAGTCGCGCTCGACCAGGCCGCGGAGCCTCTCGCCGGGGACATCCGCGGCCGTGATTGCCGCCCGCACTCCCGGGATGAGCAGCGCGGGGCCCACGTCGATGAAGAGCACCCGGGCGCGGGGGTGGGCGCCGAACACCAGGGCGCCGTGCAGCATGCCGGGCAGCCGCATGTCGTCCACGAACTCCCGCTGGCCCAGCACGAGGTCGCGGCCCTGGTACCGCTCCAGGCTCGAGCCGATCCGACCGCAACCCGCGCCTTCGCAGGCTTCGCCGGCCTCGCCGCGGAGCGCCCTGCCGGCTTCCCGCATGCCGTCAATGAGCTTCTTGTAGCCCGTGCAGCGGCAGATGTGAGGCTGCAGGGCCTTCCGGCACTCCTCGGCCCCGGCGTGCGGGTCCCGGTCGTACAGGGCCTTGGTCCGCAGGGCCACGCCGGGCGCGCAAAAACCGCACTGCAAGCCGCCCACCCGGACGAAGCCGTCCGCCAGGGCCGCGCGGTCGCGATCCGCGAGCCCTTCGAGGGTCAACACCTCCTTTCCGTCGACGCTCCGGGACGGCAGCACGCAGCTAAGAGTGGGCTTGCCGCCCACGAGCACCGTGCAGGCCCCGCAGCCGCCAACAGGCATGCAGGCGTTCTTGGGGGAGACGATGCCGCAGCGCTCGCGCAGCGTCTCGAGCAGCTTTTCGTCCTCTCGGACCGTGAGCAGCGTGCGCGCGCCGTTCAGGAAGAACGCTATTGCGACCTCATCTGCCTTGCGTAGTTCGACTGCCACGGGACGCTCCTGTCGCACGAAGGGTGCGTACGTGATCTTCCGATGCCTGGCCGCCAAGCAGATCCGTGATCTTGGGGGATATCTCGTACGTGGTCGGCCGTCACACCGTGGACGGAGCGATCTCGCCTACACGCTCCGGAAGGCGCGCTCTCGATCGTCCCAGTACAGCGGGCAGCGCCGCAAGGTCCGCAAGCGCTCGAGATGGTTGAGCCAGGCGGCGGCGCGCCAGGCCGGGCGCGCTCGGGGCAGAAAAGAGAGCCGCTTGACGAACCGCACGGTCCGCTCGTTGAACTGGTGCGAGATCAGGACCACGTCGTGGCGCCGGTAGCACGCGAGGAGTTCCCGGGCGCAATTCGCGTCGAAGGTCTCGCTGAGGTACGACGATAGGCCGTAGGCATCGGGAGTCCCCTGGTGAGGCCGGCTGGCGCCGAGTTGCCGCGCCAGCTCCGCCTGGTGAAAGACGCGGACGCCGACACCGAAGTAGACGACGCCGGGTCTCTCGAGGGCTTCGGCCACGCGCACGGACTCGCGGACGCTTTCGAGATCCTCGCCGGGACAGCCGATGAGGAAGCCCGCGGCGTAGGAGATCCCGCGCTCGGCATAGAGAGCCGCCACCCGCAGCGCATCCTCGGCGGTGAAGCCCTTGCGCATGGCGCGGAGCATCCGGCTGGAGCCCGACTCCACCGAGAAGTCCACGCCGATGCAGCCCGCCTCCGCGAGGAGGTCGACGCTCCGGGCATCCTGACCCACGGGATTGCCTTCGATGCAGAACCGGACTTTCACCCGGCGCCGGATGATTTCCCGGCACAGCTCCATGGCGTGGTCGCGCGGGAAGTTGAACAGGGTATCGGCGAACCCCACGAAGGGGTAGCCCGCCTCCTTCGTGACTTTCTCGATCTCGTCGACCACGAGGCGCGGCGATCGCAACCGCATGGTCGCGCCGTTGAGGCAGGGCTCCGCGCAATAAGTGCACTGCATCGCGCACCCCTTGCGGGAGTACACGCCGATGTTGCCGCCGCGCTTGCGGTAGCGCCGGTTGTCGAGATCGGCCAGGCTCTGGGTCGGGATGAAATCCAGGTCGACGTCCTGGTCCGGGGGATTCTCGATCCACCCCCCTGCCGGCGTCCGGTGGACCAGACCCGGAATCCCGGCGTACGCCGCCTCGTCGCCCAGGCGTTCGAGGAGCGACGGCAGGGAGCGATCGGCCTCGCCCACGATGCCCAGATCCACCTGGAGCCTGTCCATGATCGCCCTGGGCACCAGGCTGAAGCCCGCACCGCCCAGGATGATCTGCCGGGGCATGACCGCGCGCAGGCGCTTCACCAGGCCCGCGAGCCGATCCAGGTCGTGCTCGCGCTGACCGAGCACGGAGGCGACGTTGCGAATCGAGATGCCGACGGCGTCGGGCCGAGCGGCCGCGACCCACGCGAGCAGCGACTCCTCGGCCGAAGCGTGGTCAAACATGCAGTCGAACAGGCGGACCTCGTGGCCCCGCGCCCGGAGCCCGGCGGCCAGATGCAGCGGCCCGATGGGAGTGATGGGATGGTCGTAGTCGTTGCGATTGGTGGCTACCAGACCCACGCGCACGATCAGGGCTGGTCCTTCGGGCCCGCGGCGGCCAGATCGATCTTCCGCCGGCAGAATTCCTGGAAATCGGGCGCCAGCGCCCGCGCCCGGTCGCTCCAGGCCCGGAAGAACTCCTCCCGCGCCGCCGGAGGGACGCCGGGGTCTTCCTTCACCTTCCCGAACGCGGCCTCGAAGTCCATGACCCAGCGCTCGAGCCTTTCGAGGTCGGCCACGTAGGGCCGGTCGCGACGGATGAGATACCGCATGACCGGATAGCCCACCGTCCGGAGCAGGAGCGTCGTGAGCTTCTTCCTGGGGCGAAACAGGTACCGGAGGGCTTCGAGCGGCGAGTAGAAGTGGAGGTAGGCCTGGTCCACGGCCTTCTTGAGCTCCGAGGGGCGCACCTGGTCGGGGTATACGCACACGGAATTGCCGTCGTAGCGCGCCCAGTTGCGCGTGATGAGCTTGTTTTCGGCCTGGTACCTTTGAGCCAGCGGCGAACCCGGGCCGGGGCTCATGAACAGGAAGTAGGCCGTGTCGAGGCCCATCTTGCGCACGTACTCGGCGGTGGTGCGCACCGTGTCCACGCTGTCGGCGTCGGTGCCGAACATGAAGTGGCCGTGGATCATGAGGCCCGCCTCGTGAAAGCGACGGATGGCCCGATCGTTCTTTTCCAGGGTCGACCGCTTGTTGAGCAGCTTGAGACTCTCGTCGTTCATGCTCTCGAGGCCGACGAACACCTTGCGGCAGCCGGCGCGCCGGAGGAGTTTCAGGAGGTCGTCGTCGAACGCGGCGTCAACCCGCACCTGGGCCGACCACGACGGCATCTTCAGCCCCTTTTCGAGGATGCGCTCGAGGATGCGCTTGGCGCGCTCGGGATTGAGCGCGAAATTGTCGTCGGCAAACAGGTGGAGCCCCGGGAACTGGGTGATGGAGCGCTCGATGATCTCCACCGACCGTTCCACGCTCACGGCCCGCACCCGTCTCCCGAAGTGGTCGCTGATGGTGCAGAAGCTGCACTGGAAGGGGCAACCGCGTGCCAGCACGACCTTGCCGCAGTTCATCTTCCCGCGCACCCGCGCGGGCAACGCCGGAACGGGGAGCGCTTCCAGTTCTTCGACCGTCAGCAACGGCCGGTGCGCCGTGTGGCGGATGGCGCCGTCCTCGTCCCGGAAGACGATGCCCGGCACGTCGGCGAGCACGGGCCGTTCCTTGTGCTCGGCGATGCGATCCATGACGTCCACGATGGTCCGGTCGCCCTCGTTGAGGACGGCGATGTCGGCGTGGTCGAGGGTTTCCTCGGGGAGGCAGGTCGTGTGGTAACCGCCGAAGACTATCTTGATCCGGGGATTGAGCTTCCTGAGCTTTGCCGCCAGATCGTACGAGAGGTTCTGCGTGGACGAGATGGCCGAGAAGCCGACCGCGTCGTACGACGCCAGGCGCTCGACATCGCTCCGGGTGACCCGGCCGCGCGTGCCGTCGTAGATGGGGTTGTAGGTCTCGACCCGGGAGAAGCCGTTCTGGCCGAGGATGGCCGCGAGGAGATCGATCGAGCGCGACGGAAACTTGATCTGGACGCGGTGCGCGACCGAGTCGGCGTAAAGCTCGACGAGGCCGACTTTCAGGGCGGCGCGGGAGCTCGTCATGCGGTCCCGGCTTCGCGGAATGCGACGTGATTTCGCTGGATCTTCGCCAGCTTGTACTTCATGTACACGACCATCGCGGCGCCCAGGAGCTTGGGGACGCGCCGCTTGCTCAGACCCAGGCGAAAGGCCCAGTGGCTCCCCGTGACCCGCAGCCAGTGGCGCCAGCTGTAGCTCCGGCGATACAGCATCAGGACCTCGCGGTGGAACTCCCTGTCGGGAAGCAAGGTGGGAAGCACGGAATGCAGGAGATCGTAGTGCTCGGGGTCGCGCGACCGCACCAGGTGCTTGACTTCCTCCCACAGCTCCGAGCCCGGCAGCGGCGTGAGGATGGAGAAGCGGAGCGACTGGAGCCGGTTGTCGTAGACGTAGCGCTGGAGCTGGTCGAAGTCGGCGCGGGTGAAGTCCTGGCTCACGATGAAGTTCGCGATCACGTGGATGCCGTTGTCGGCGAGGATCCGGAGCGCCCGGTCGCCCGTCTGGGCGTTCTGCCCCTTGCGCAGCGCCGCCAGGCGCGAGTCGGTGATGGCCTCGAGACCGATCGACACGGCGCTCAGGCCGAGTTTCGCCCAGCGCGCGATCTGTTCGGGGTACTTCACGACGGAACTCGACCGGAGCGACATCACGTAGCGCTTCTTCAGCCCGGCACGCTCGATGAGGCCGGCAAGCTCGTTCATCCGATCGGCGCCATCGACGAAGGAGTGAGGATCCACGAAGCCCACCAGCGGAACCTCGGGACCGATGCGCTGGATCTCGGCGAAGATCCGGCCCGCGCTCTTGTGGAGGCAGACGCGCCGCATCTCTTGCCAGACGAGGCAGAACTTGCAGCGGGCGGTGCAGCCCCGCGAGGTGTTGACCGACTGCATCTTCATGAGGCCGAAGACCTTGTAGCGCTCGGGGCGGTAGCCAGGCACGCGGCGGTCCGGAAAGGGCAGTTCGTCCAGGCTCGCGGGATGGTGCCGCGGCGCCGTGAAGTGCACCGCTCCCTCGCCGGGAAGGGCCAGCCCCGGGACGTCGCGGAAGTCTCGCCCGGCGCCGGCCGCGACCAGGATGTCGCGCAGCGCCTGCTCGCCCATCCCGAGCACGATGGCGTCGATGCTCGGCACGTTGAAATCTTGCGGGCAGTGGGTGGGATGGTGCCCGCCCACGACGACCACCGCGGCGGGGGCGATCTCGCGGACCTGGCGGCTCATGGCCAGCACGGCGGGCACGTCCATGATGAGGCAGGTGAACCCCACGAGGTCGGGAGCGAGATCCCGGAGCTTCCGCTCGAACGGCCCGGCCTCCACGCGGAGGTCGCAAAGGTGGACCTCGTGCCCTTCGAGGGCACCCGCCAGGGAGAGGAGTTCGAGGGGCTCCAGGACGTTCTCGACCTCGGAGTTCTTGACCGGAGGCGGCTTGACCAGCAGGACCCTCACGGCGCGGCCTCGCTCCCCACGGGAGCGCGCAGCATGAAGCTCAGGTAGCGCCTGGTGCCGGCGGAGAAGCTCTCGAAGACCGTGCCCGGGGCGACCCCGGAGAAGTCGAAGACCGACGCGTGGAGCCAGCGCGGAAAGACGCGCCTGATCTGCTCCTTGCGCGTATCGCTTTCCCGCTCCAGGGCGCGGAGCACCTGGGGCGTGATGTCGCCCCTCGAGACGATTTCCAGCCGGCTGTCCGCCATGGCCTGGCACAGGGCCTCCACGTCGGCGGCGGGGCGCACGTCGCAGAACAGGAAGTGGCCCCCCGGACGCAGGATGCGGCGCACCTCGGCGAGAAAGCGGCTCATGGAGCCGTAGCAGTGCGACGACTCGACGTTGAGCACCACGTCGAAGGAAGCGGCGGGAAACGGCACGCTCTCGGCGTCTCCTACCAAGAAGCTCAAGCCTTCCGCCCCGTGGCTGGAGCGGCAGTACCGCACCGCGGAGGGCGAGATGTCCATCCCGATCACCTCGCGAGGCTGGAAGTACCGCGCCAGATAGGAGGCCCCGCCCCCGCGCCCGCAGCCGATCTCCAGGACCCGGGCATGCGCCACGGGCCCCTGGGACGCCAGGTGGTGATATAGCTGGATGGAAGCGCGGTCCGGTTCGTCTTCCGCGAGGAGCCGGGGCTTCAGGGAGTCGGCGCTCTCGAAGCCGTAGTTCAGGAAGTGCACGGGCCGCTGGCGGAAGAAGACCCGCGACAGCGTCTCGTATCCCAGGGAAAAGGCCCTGGCCTTCAGCCACGGATTTCCTCGCGACAGGCGGCAGTAGAGGCTATGCAGCATCGCGGTACGTGGCGTCGCGGTAGGACTGGAGCCCGCTCTTGCCGGTGGTCGCGAGCGACAGGCAGACGAAGGCCAGGACGGGACCCACGAGAACCGCTCCCAGAGCCAGTACATAAACGCCCGCGACGACGGGGAGAGTGGCCTGGGCGAACCAGCCGCTCTGGACCACGGCCAGGTAGAGGCCGTACAGGAAGCCGAAAGTGCCGAAGTAGACGGGAGCGTACTCGGTGGCGATCGCCTCGGCTCCCCGTCCTTCGAAGGCGGCGCGAGTGTAGACCCTGATGACCTCCGCCTTGATGGCGACGATGTCGTACCACCAGTTGACGATACCGAGCAGGGCGCCCAGGAATAGCCCGGCGCGCAGCAACGACATGGCCGACAGCGGAACTTCCTGGCCGTAGCCGAGCGCCAGCGCCGAGATGAGGCTGGTGGCGGAACCGAACACGAACCCGTGCTGGATCCTGAATCCGCCGATGCGGTGCCTGGTGTTGAACTCCCAGAGCCCCAGCTTGTTGGTCCCCAGCGCGGGAATGACGTAGAAGGCCACGACGGGGATGGACACGATCTCCAGGACGGTCCGGTGGTCGCCCACGACGCGAAACCAGAGCCAGTAGCTCAACGGGAAGAGCACCACGGGAGCGAGATACTGGTAGAGGTCGAAGAACCGTCGAGAAGAAGCCATCACCTGCCAAGCCAAACGCGCCCCATCATACCATCACCGAGGTCCTGGCGCCCGCTGGCGGATCGCGGTGGCCCCTGACGCAGGTATACTGGGTCGGCACGCCTCCTCGTGAGATGACCGGTGGATCTGGCCAAGGTCGTGGTCCTGCCCCTTTCCGCGCTCTGGGCGCTCTCCGAGTGCGGCGTGCTCCTGGCCACGTACTCGCGCCGCGAGGCGCGGCGGCACGACAGGAACTCCCTCTTCATCGGCGTGGGCGGCACCCTGCTGGCCATCGCGGCCGCCCTGATCTGCTGGTGGAAGGGCATCGGCCGCTTCGCCTTCGAGCACCCCGCGCTTCCCGTCGCGGGCATCGTGCTGGTCGTCGCGGGCATCGGTTTGCGGTGGTCGGCCATCCTGACCCTCAGGCGGTTCTTCACGATCCACGTCGCCATCCAGGAAGGCCACGAGCTGATCACGGCGGGAGTCTACCGCTTCATGCGCCACCCCGGCTACTCCGGTTCGCTGCTGTCGCTGCTCGGCATCGGGATCGCGCTGCAGAACTGGCCCTGTCTGCTGGTGCTGGTGGGCATCCCCCTCGCGGTGCTGCTCTTCCGCATCCGCGTGGAGGAAGCCGCCCTGACGGCCGCATTCGGAGCGACGTACCGGGATTACTGCCGGCGAACCGCAAGGCTGATTCCGGGCGTATTCTGAGCGCCGCCCGCCAGCTACTTGAACAGGCCCTTGAGCTTGCCCAGGAGGCCGCCGATGGCGTGCTCGATCGGTAGCGGGGCATCCAGGTCGTCGTCGGGCGGCGGCCCCGGGGGTTGCTTCGTGGGGGCCTTCGTGGGGGGCGCGGCGGTCAGCGGGCGCGTGGCGTTCTGGGGGGCATCCTCCTTGTTGCGCGGCGGCGGGAAGACGTTGCCCAGGGGGCCGTCGGTCTTGAAGTTCTCGTAGAACCCGCAGATGGCGTAGGCCTTGCCCTTGACGCGCTCGATGCCGATGTCGTGCAGCTTGTCCCAGGCGGCGGCCGGCGGAAGCTTGAGCGCCTCCTCCACGCTCTGCTGGCTCTCCTGGTAGGAGCGGAACGCCTCCTCGTACTGGAAGAGGCACACCTGGGCGCGCTGCTTCACCTTGGGATTCGACCGGAGGAAAAGGCCGATGTGGCGGGCCAGGTCCGCCTGCTCGGGGGATAGCCCCATCAGGAGCTCGTCCTCCCAGGAGCCGGCGGGTGGGGACTCGGAGGCATCCTCCGGGGCGGCATCCTCGCCGGCAGCGAACTCGTCACCCGGATCGGGCGGAAGCTCGCGTGGCGGCGCGGGCGGGCTCTCGGGCGGCGGATCGGACAGCTTCACGCCGACGCGCAGGATGTTGACGGGCGCGGCGAACAGGTTGACCAGGTGGCGGATGTAGTCGAGTTCGCGCCGGATCTCGCCGATCTTGTTGGTCACCTGCGGGATGAGGTTCTGGCCGGGCGCGCCGGGCAACGGCCGCGTGCCCGCCTCGCCGCCGGCCGCCGGGGTCAGCCGGCCGCTGGACACGAACTCGTCGCCGAACGGGGTCGTACGACCCCGCTGGAACGGTCTGGTCGGCTCGCTGTTGCCCTTCGGTTTGTCCTGCACGGCTTACCCTGGTCATGTTCCCCGCGGCCGGAAGGGGGTAAACCGGCGACTTGCCGCGAGTGTCGGTCAGTCCCGCTGCGCGCCGAACCCGACCGGCCCCCGGAACTTCTCGGGCTCGGGCTGCCGGGGGCGCCGGAAGATGAACGCGGGCTCGGTCGCCGTGAGGAGCCAACCTTCCTTGCCCAGATCGTTGAGCTTGTCCTTCATGTCCTTGCCGAGATCCTGCAGGACCTCGTACTCCCACTCCTGGACCTTGGGCTCCTTGCCGTCGCCCGCCACCTGCGGCACGACGGGGCTCTCGCCCGATGGTGGCGCCGAACGCCTGAGCTGCATGTACTTCCTCCCGTGGACGGGCTTGCCGTCCGCCTCGCGGCTTCCATACTACCCTAGTTGTCACGTAGGGGGTATAACAGCAAGGCAGCCACGTACAAACCTGTGAGGAGCAGTCGAATTGAGCCTGGAAGTCGATTTCTGCGGCGTGAGGTTCCCCAACCCCTTCATGCTCGCGTCGGCTCCGCCCACCACCACCGGCGAGATGATCATGAGGGCGTTCGACGCCGGCTGGGGCGGGGCGATCATCAAGACCGCCGGCCCGCATGGCGAGAAGATCGAAAACCCCAACCCGCGCTTTGCCGCGCTGCACGCCGGCCGCAGCCGGATGATCGGCTTCCAGAACATCGAGCTGATCTCCGACAGGCCGACCAGCGTGTGGCTCGAGGAATGCCGCATCATCAAGGATCGCTACCCCGAGCACGTGCTCGTGGGCTCGATCATGGCGGCCGGTAGCGCCAAGGAGGATTGGCAGCAACTGGTGGTCGAGTTCCAGGACGCCGGCTGCGACCTCATGGAGCTCAACCTTGGTTGCCCGCACGGCATGCCCGAGCGCGGCATGGGTTCGGTGTGCTCCCAGAACCCCGAGATCACGGGCAACATCACCAAATGGGCCAAGGAAGTCGCCAAGGTCCCTATCCTGATCAAGCTGTCGCCCAACGTCACCGACATCACCGTGCCCGGCCGGGCGGCCGCCGACAACGGCGCCGACGCCCTCACGGCGATCAACACGGTCAACATCATGATGGGCGTCGACATCGACACCTTCGAGCCCCTGCCCTCGGTCGCCGGGCACAGCACCTACGGCGGCTACAGCGGGGTGGCCGTGCGGCCGATCGCCCTCAAGGCCATCTCCGACCTGGCGCGCAAGATCCCCGGCATCCCGCTCTCGGCCACCGGCGGCATCGCCAACTGGCGCGACGCCGTCGAGTTCCTGCTGGTCGGGGCGCGGACCTTGCAGGTCTGCACCGAGGTCATGCACCACGGCTTCGGCATCGTCGGGCCGATGAAGCGGGGCCTGGAGCGCTACATGGAGGAGCACGGCTTCTCGTCGCTCGAGGAGATGATCGGGCTCACGGTCCCCAAGATCACCGACCACAGCAAGCTCCCGCTGGGCTACAAGCCCAAGGCCGCCATCGACGGGGCCAAGTGCATCAAGTGCGACCTTTGCTACGTGGCGTGCGAGGACTCGGGCTACCAGGCCATCAGCATCTCCCACGCCCGCTCGTCGCCGGTCAAGGACAAGGGCGTGCCCGAGATCCACGTCAACCTGTGCACGGGTTGCAGCCTGTGCCAGCACGTCTGCCCGGTCGATTGCATCGATCTCCAGGAAGTCCCCGGCGCCACGCTGGACGAAAGCTACAAGCAGCTTTCGGTCGGCCCAGACGCCCGCTATCTCGGCGCCGCGCGCTGGAAGAAGCAGACCGTCCCCGCCCAGGCTTGACCCGACGTACCAGGAGGATAACGACATGGCGAAGCAGGCGCCGCTCTCGGCCAAGGATCTCAAGGCCAAGCGGGAGCGGTACATCATCCCGACGGTCAAGCACTGGTACACCGATCCGCCGCACTTCGTGCGCGGCGAGATGCAGCATCTCTATGACGAGACCGGCAAGGAGTACCTCGACTTCTTCGGCGGGATCTGCACGGTCTCGGTGGGCCACTGCAACCCGGTCGTGACCGACGCCGTGGTCGAGCAGGCCAAGGAACTGCAGCACACCTCGACGATCTTCATGTCCCAGCCCATGGTCGATCTGGCCGAAAAGCTCGTGGCCCTGGCGCCGTTTTCGGGCGGCAAGGCCTTCCTGACCAACTCCGGCACCGAGGCCAACGAGACGGCCATCATGCTCTCGAAGGTGGCGTCGGGCCGCAACGAGATCATCGCGCTCAAGCACTCGTATCACGGGCGGTCGTGGCTCGCGGGCTCGCTGACCAGCAACGGCGCCTACCGCGTCGATCCCATGCCGGTACCGGGCATCGTGTTCGCGCAGAATCCGTACTGCTACCGCTGCCCCTTCGGCCTCGAGTACGGCTCGTGCGAGATGCAGTGCGTCAAGGCTCTCGAGGAGACCATCCAGACGCAGACCAACGGCGAGCCGGCCGTCATGATCGCCGAGCCCATCCAGGGCGTCGGCGGCCTGATCGCCCCGCCGCCGCCGTACTTCTCCCTGGCCAAGCAGGTGCTGGACAAGTACGGCGTCCTGCTCATCGCCGACGAGGTGCAGACCGGCTTCGGGCGCACGGGCGAGGCCTTCTGGGGCATCTCTTCGTACGGCGTGGAGCCCGACCTGGTTACGATGGCCAAGGGCATCGCCAACGGCTTCGCCGCGGGCGGTTGCGTGGCCAAGGCCGCGGTGGCCGACAAGCTGCAACGGCCCACGATCAACACCTTCGGCGGCAACCCGATCTCGTCGGCGGCGGCCATGGCCACCATCGGCTACATCGAGGATCGGAAGCTCCAGGACAACGCGAGCGTGGTCGGCGGGTACCTGATGGACAAGCTGCGCGAACTCGCCGAGCAGTATCCGATCATCGGCGACGTGCGCGGCAAGGGCCTGATGATCGGCGTCGAACTGGTCAAGGATCGATCGACCAAGGAGCCCGCCGTGGACCTGTGCAACGGCGTGCTCGACCTCACCAAGGACGCCGGCCTCATCATCGGCAAGGGCGGGCAGATGGGGTGCACGCTGCGCATCCAGCCGCCGCTGAACATCACCAAGGCCGACGTGGACCAGGCGATCGCGATCCTCTCGAAGGCCCTCGCCCAGGTCAGCCAGGCGGTGCTCGCATGATCGCGCATGCCCTGCTCGCCTTCTCGCTGGCCGTCGGCGGGGGATCGCTCACGACGCCCGCCGACGCGCTGAAGCACGACCACCACGCGGGCCACGAGCAGCACCACTCCTTCACCGGGCCCCTCGCCAAGGGGCTGGAGGCCTTCCACGACTCGCTGCGGCCGCTGTGGCACGACGCCTTCCCGAAGAAGGACTACGGCAGCATCAAGCGGAAGGTCCCCGAACTCAAGGCCAAGGCCGCGGCCCTGGCCGCAGTGCCGCTGCCCCCGGGAGCGCGGGCCAAGCGCTCGCAGCGGGACAAGCTGGTCAAGGCGGTGAGCAACCTCGACGCGGCCAAGCAGGACGACAAGAAGTTCGCCAAGGCCTTCGAGGAGGTCCACGAGGCCTTCCACGCGCTCGCCGAGGCCTCTGGCGGTCATTAACCTTTCCTTGGACCTAGCTTAGCCGTCGCTTTCTCGAATTTCTCGCTTCGCGGGCGATAAGCCTATTGAAGAGGGAACGAGGAAGAGTGGCCGAGACGATCCGGGCGTATGGCATGGTCCCGCTCCATGCGGACCAGGCGCCGGTCTATGCTCCGCCGCCGCCCGCCCCGGCTTACGCGCCGACGCCCGCCGCGTATGCGCCGCCGGCCTACGCTCCGGCTCCCGCGGCCGCCCCGCCCGCCCAGCCCGTGTATCAGCCCGACACGGCGCCGGTCTACGGCTTCCAGACAGGCACGTTCGTTCCCCTGGGTCAGCTCAACCAGGCCCCTTCGGCCCCGCCGCAAGCGACGAGCATCTGGGCGCAGCTGAGCGCGGCCCTCGGCACTCCGGCCGGCGGTCCCGCGCCGGCGCGAGGCGTCCCCTACATGAGCCAGTACACGCCGGCCGGCCGCGAGTACGGCTACACCAACGGCAACGCCAACTGCGGGCCCACGACCGCGGCGATGATCGCCCGGGCGATCGGCTACGGCGGCAACCTGGGCGACGCCCAGTTGATCAACTACCTCGGGTCCATCGGCAAGACCACCGAGGCCGGCACGTCGGTCAACGGCATCGCGGCGATGGCGCAGACCATGGGCCTGCCCGCCCAGATCCGGCCCGGGGGCCAGGTGGGCTGGATCGCCGACCAGTTGCGGGCCGGGAAGTTCGTGATCGCCAACGGCGACTACTTCGCGATGCGGCCCCACGAAGACCCCTCCCGCACCTCGGGCCACTACGTGCTGCTGACCGGCCTGGATGCCTACGGCAACTTCCTGGTGCTCGATCCGGCGGACAGCCGCGCCCGGAGCGTCAGCGAGGACGAACTCCGGTACTACATCACCTCGAATACCAACGGCGGCTACGGGATCGCCGTCGGCTAGCCCGCGGGCTACATCCCGTGAGTGCCGATTCCCGGCTTGCCGCCTAGCTGGGCGATCAGACTGGTCAGGCCGCCGCGGGCGGCTCCCTCGAGCTGGTTGTCGGTCATCTGGCTGCCCGCGGGCCGATCGGCCAGTTGCGCCAGACCATGCCGGATGCCGTCGCGCAGCTTGGCCGCATCCACGGTCTTGCCCTGGCTCGCGAGGTGCGCCTCGACCTTCGCGGCGATCGCCTCGACCAGATCGTCCGGCACTTCGCCGCCCTTGGCGAGGTAGTCCTTCGCCAGGGCCGCGCTCTCCTTTACCAGATCGTCGGGAAGCGGGGCGGGACCGCCCTTTGGAACCTGGATGGATGCCCCGCGCAGCGGACCGGTTATGTTCGACATGGTTCCAGTATTCCCGGTTTCGTTTGTTAAGCACCCGCAATTTCCCGTTAGGCTTGTGCAAAACCGCGCCAGGAGCGGCGGCCCTCGGGGGACAAGAGCGCTGAGGAGATCTGCGCGCATGTCGGACATCACCAACCAGCTGCCGGGCGTGGTCGACGTCAAGGCCATCCGCGATGCCGGCAAGGGCAAGGGCGTCGAGCTCTTCGGCATCCGCCTGCGCTCGACCGGCTTCACGTGGTCGATCGGCCCCAACAAGATCGACGACATCATCCATAATGCCAAGGTCGCCGCCGACATGGTCAAGGTCTTCGACGGCAAGCTCAAGAAGCTGCAGGAACTGGGCAAGGTCGCCGAGGAGCGGCAGAGCGCGGCCGTCAAGGAGTTCAACGAGACCGCCGACAAGATCCAGTTCCACGCCAACCGCTTCGAGGCCCTCGACAAGAATAAGAACGACGCGGAAGCCAAGCTGGGCGCCGCCCGCTCGGATCTGGACAATACCGATCCCGAGGATCCCAACGCGGTGGCGGCGGCCAGGGCGCGACTGGGCCAGGCGCAGCGCGAGTTCGACGCCATCAAGCGCGACTGGGACGATTCGAAGTACTGGGTCGACAACGGCGAGCGCATCATCGGCGAGCTCAAGGCCAAGATCGACGCCACCCGCGCGGACGTGGAGGCCGTCAACAAGGCGGCCGAGGAGTTCCAGAAGGTCATCCCCGGGGTTCTCGCCGAGATCGGCAAGGAGATGGGCCTCGAGAACGTCTTCATCCACGAGAACAAGCGGGACGGCAACGGCAAGTTCACCAACGACGCCATGTCCTTCACCGAGCAGGCGAGCACGCTGCTCCAGGTGTGGGGCAGCACGATGATCGACGGCGTCGAACTCGAGCTCAGGGACAAGGACGGCAAGCAGATCGCCCCCGAGGACGATCCCCGCCTGATCAACCCGCTCAAGCGCGAGCGCTTCTCGACCCTGGAGGTCGTGGGCGACAAGGCGAAGATCAAGCGGGAAGAAGCAATGATCGTCCGCCACATGGGCGCGTTGCAGATCTACCGCAAGATGTTCCAGCAGATGTTCGAGGAATTGACTGCCATCGCCACCCGGCGGCGCAGTTAGACTTTCAACGAGTTCAGGGGCCCCGGTCGCAACCAGGGCCCCTGATTTCCGGAAAAGTCTACTTGTCGCCGCCCAGCTTGCTGGTGACGAAATCGCTGACCTTCTGGTGCCAGCCGTACTTCTGATCGGCCTTGTTGAGGAACTTGTAGGCGAGCATGCTGACGCCGATGGTGCCGAGCATGATCGGCCACCCCAGCAGGAACGGAGCGGCGGTGAGGCCGATGGCGGTCAGGCCCATCGTGGCGCCCGTGACGGCCAGGCCGGACACGATGCCCTTGCCGGCGCCGATGCCGACATCCGCGACGATGTTGCCGGCGGCCCTTTGCACGTTCTCCTTGCCCTGGATGAGGGCGAGGCCGTTGCGGACCACGGAGCCGACGCCGTCGTACCACAGGGCGCTCATGACGTTGTTCTTCAGGGTCGACTGGCCGAGTTCCTTCCAGAAGTTGCCGGCCGGCTTGACGATACCCTGGCTGGGCTTCCAGACGTTCTGGTAGAGCCACGCGCCGGCGGGCACGACGACCGACTTCACCTGGTCGTAAACCGCTGGGGGCTTCTGGTATCCGCCAGGAGCGGAAACCTTGGGTGCGCCGATAGCTCCGACCGCCATGTGAAACCCTCCTACGGTGAAAACCGACTCCTCGACTCCGGTGTTAACGTAGTGTTCTTTTCGTCTTGGCCCGGAGGGTTCTTTCTTATCGTCGGGTAAGGTTTCGGTTAACCCCTGAGGAGATCAGTTCCAGCGGGCGTCGGCGATGGGGCCCAGGGGCCGCGGGTCGGCGCCTTCTCCGAAGAAGACGAACTGCTCGTCGAGCACGAAAGCGTGCTCGCGTTCCATCAGTCCTCCCGCCTCGGGAAGGGAAGCGACGCGCAGCGCCAGGTTCGCCGACCACTCGGGGTACGGCCCGAAGCCGGTTACCGGCGTGCCCGCACCCGGCGGACTCTCGTGGAGGCGGCATCCCGGGTCGCGATCGAACGGTCCGGCGACGAACTTCTCGTCCGGTTCCCGCCGGACCAGCGCGCTCGTGCAACCGCAACGGAGTTTCAGGCGGAGATGGCGCTCATGGTTTGCCGACATCGGGTTTCCTCTCGTCTAGGTCCCAGGAGGCGAGGACCTCCAGGAGAGCGGCGTCGTCGGGCATTCCGTCCGCGACGTGGCGCACGACGCCCTGCCGGTCGATCAGGAACGTGACGCGACGAGACACGCCGATGACGGGCATCGCCACGCCATACGCCCTGGCGACCTTGCCTCCCGCGTCCGACAGCAGGGGAAACGGCGTCGCGCAGTGGATGCGGAACTTGCGCTGCGTGCCCACCTGGTCCTGGGAGACCCCCAGGATCTCGGCGCCGACCTGCTGGAACTTCTCGTAATCAGCGGTAAACGCCTTCATCTCGCGCTCTCAGCCAGGAGTGAACGCCTTCGGGAAGAAAGCCAGCACAACCTTCTTGCCTCGGAAATCCGCGAGTTTCACCTTTGCGCCCTGGTCGTCGAGAAGTTCGAACGGCGGCGCCGCCTGGCCGACGACCACCGCGGCGGCGGCCATGGGAAGCAGGAAGCTGAACATGCCGAGATCTTACCACCGCGGGTCAGGCGGGCGGACGAGGGACGTCGTGCAGGGCGGCGGTTGCCGTCCCCGCCCCGGTTCGCCTAGACTGGGGGCGGGAGCACCCGAGGAGAGACCGATGCTTGTCGTCATGCACCACGCGGCCACCCCCGACCAGATCCAGACGGTCGTGGACATCATCGTGGACATGGGTTACCAGGCCCGGCCCATCCCCGGAGGCCAGCGCACGGCCATCGGCGTCGTGGGCAACGACGGGCGCGTGGACAGCAAGCGCCTGGAGGGCCTGCCGGGCGTGGTGGAGGTCATCCACGTCTCGGCGCCGTACAAGCTGGTGAGCCGCGAGTGGCGGGCCGAGTCCACCGTGATCGACGTGGGCGGCGGCCTGGTGGTCGGCGGCCAGGAAATCGTGGTGATGGCGGGCCCCTGTGCGGTCGAGTCCGAGGAGCAGGTCATGGCGACCGCCGCGGCGGTCAAGCAGGCCGGGGCGCGCATGCTGCGCGGCGGCGCCTTCAAGCCGCGCACGTCGCCCTACGCGTTCCAGGGACTGGGGCTGGAGGGCCTCAAGCTCCTCGCCAGGGCCCGCGACCGTTTCGGCCTCAAAATCGTCACCGAGGCCATCGACCACGAATCGATCGACATGGTCGAGGAGTACGCCGACATCATCCAGATCGGCGCGCGCAACATGCAGAATTTCTCCCTGCTCAAGCGGGCCGGCCAGGCGCTCAAGCCCGTGCTGCTCAAGCGGGGCCTGTCGGCGACGTTCAAGGAGTTCCTGCTCGCGGCCGAGTACCTGCTGGCCGAGGGCAACGAGCGAGTCATCCTCTGCGAGCGCGGCGTACGGTCGTTCGAAGACTACACCCGCAACATGATGGACCTGGCGGCCATCCCGTCTCTCAAGCAACTGTCGCACCTGCCCATCATCACCGACCCGTCGCACGGCACCGGCCGGCGCACCCTGGTCGCCCCGATGGGCCTGGCGGCCGTCGCCGCCGGATCCGACGGCCTCATCATCGAGGTCCACCCCGATCCCGACCGCGCGCGGTCCGACGGGCCGCAGTCGCTGTATCCCGGGCAGTTCGCCGACCTGATGGACGGCGTCCGCTCGGTGGCGGCCGCCGTCGGCCGCACGGTCGCGTCCGTGGACCTGGAGCGCGCGCCGGCGTAGGAGGCTACCGCGCGCCCTGGTAGACCAGGCGCGGGTAGACGTGGCCGGGGCCCAGCCAGTACAGGAGTTCCTCGTAGGTGGCCCACTGGGCGTTGACGATCAGGTCGCCCGCCACCTGGATGACCAGCGCGCCGTTCTGGTCCTCGCTCCAGCGCAGGTACAGGAAGGTGCGGCCGTCGCTCCAGACCTGGTGCGGGTAGGTCGCGGCGCGGGCGATGTCGGCGACCTGCACGTTCGGATGCTCGGTGACGATGCGCGTCCAGCCGTAGCCGCGCGGGCCGGCGCGCCCGTGGCGCAGCACCAGGTTCTGGCCCAGCGAGACGTGGGGCGGGTTGAACAGCTGCAGGATGCGATCGCCCGGGACGTTGGGCAGGAAGACGACCTTGGGTTTCGCGGCGGCCGCGGGCTGGGGCGCCGCGGGAGCGGCGGGCTTGGCCGGGGCCGGCCTGGCCGGTGGCGCGGGCTTCGGTCTGGGCGG
>Ga0194120_10002163_pt1 | contig 34208 bp, 31 predicted proteins | sample TA2MahCa65mmetaG_FD_148642 | JGI IMG/M metagenome (GOLD analysis project Ga0194120, IMG submission 148642) | Freshwater microbial communities from Lake Tanganyika, Tanzania - TA2015019 Mahale Deep Cast 65m | ecosystem: Environmental > Aquatic > Freshwater > Lake | place: Tanzania: Lake... | reverse complement strand
ATTATTTGCCGCGCCCGTCACGCGCAGTCGCACTAATAGGCCGCTCACGTCGAACGTGCAATCCCAGCCGGCCTGGCTCTCGGCGACGAAAATCTGCGACACCGCCCCGATGAGCGTCACCGTGCCTGTTGCCGTCTGATACGCCGCCCGGATGACATATCCTGCCCCGTCGTCCGCCGTGCCGCTGCTGCCCCCCGTCCGCCGCGCCACCACCCGCGCTTCGAGCAAATAGGTCGTATTCGCCATGAGCTTGACGGACAGTAATGTGGTCGCCGTCGCGTCCGTCGTGGTAATGCGACCCTGTATGGTGTTGTTCAAGCACGGCTGCACTTCCTCTGAAAACCGCTTCAGATCCTTCGTGTCCTCGCTCGGCAGTAAAGCCGCAAAGGATTGCTGACTCATTAACTACTGAGGACTTCACAGTCCTCCTCCGCTTCCATCAGCACCCAATCGGAGTTATCGCTATGAATAAGTTCCATTTGCCGGGTGCGGTAGATGCCGGTGCTGCCTCCGGGCGGCTGTGTCCCGCTTGGCAGTACGACCACGTTGGTGTCGTACTCGCCGGAAAAGTTGGCGCTCAGACTCCATTTCCTGGGGCCTTCCGGCAGCCGAGTGACGGTTTGGGCCAGCAGTTCCCGCGCCACCCGAATCTGCTCCGAGTCCCCTTGCGCCGCAATCGCCGACTCAAAGGCCGTTTTAGCCTCATCCATTACGCCGCGTTTGAAATAGGCCACGCCGCTGTAATACTGGGCCGTCGGCGCCAAATCCGGGCTGAGCGTCATCGCCCGCAGGAACCGGCCCGGGGAACTATCGAACTCCTGCAACTCGTGGTACGCCAAGCCCTGGAAGTAGTAGACCAAGGCGTCGCTGGGCATGATCTTCTCGGCGGCGCCGAGGCTCGTCAGGGCCTCGCGATATTCCTTGCGGCTGTATTGGATCATGCCGATGCCGAGCCAGGCCTTGCCCGATTCCGGATCCGCATCCACCATGTCGCAGAACACATCTTCCGCGTCATCAAGCTTGCCCTGCCGAAGGAGGGATTGGCCCAAGTAGTAGCTGGCCTCCGGGTCGCCGGGTTTGCCGTCGAGGGCCAGTTCGAAATAAATTTCAGCCGCCTCGTAGTGTCCTTGTCCGAATTCGACCAGGCCTCTCGAAAATTTGAGCTCATACGTTTCGACATCCTCGTCTGGATCCGAGGGAACCGCCGTCGTCGGCGCGCTGCCCCTATCGGATTGGGCGTTGGCGGCAACGGGGCACCACAGAGCCAGCAGAAATAGTCCGAGAGGCAGAACCCCAGCGCAGCTATCGGCGGCACGGGAAACAGGCATCATGTAGCTCCATACAATAAAAATATGATCGATCGAGCACGGATATAAATGAATCCGGATACAATGCCTATATCACTTGTCCGTCATGTCCAGCGTCTCGTCCGATGCGTCTTCGGCGACCACGGACTTCTGACTCCGCCCCAAGGAACCCAACCCATAGACGACGACCGGCTGGTCTTTACCCTTCACCCTGACCGATCCCAACTTGCGCAGGTCGATGTGCCTGATCCGTCCGAAGTTGTCCTCGGTTTCTTCGGCGCTCATCAACTGCTTGAGGCGCTCAGCTGTGTACTCCGTAATAACGATCGGAGAGCCGAACTTTCTAGTGAGCCCCTCGGCTCGCGCCGCCAGATTGACGTGATCGCCGATCATCGTATAGTCCATCTTTTTCCCCGCGGCTCCGATGTTGCCCACCACCACATGGCCGGTGTTGATCCCGATGCCGTTCTCGAAGGACTCATTCCCTTCCGCCTTCCATTTTTCCTGAAGCTCCCCCAGCCGCTTTCGCATGTGCAGCGCGCACTTGATGGCCAACTCTACATGGTTGGGCTGTTCGAGCGGGGCTCCCCAGAAGACCACAATGGCGTCGCCGACGAACTTGTCGAGCGTGCCGTTCCACCGAAAAATAATCTCCGTCATGGCGCCGAGGTATTCGTTCAACTGGGCCACGACCTCTTCCGCCGAATGTTTTTCGCTGAAGGTGGTGAACCCGGCCAGATCCGAGAACAACATCGTCAGTTCCTTCCGTTGTCCGCCCAGGGTGGCCTTGGCCGGATCTTTGATCAGCTCCTCCACGATCCTGGGGCTCACATAGCTCGAGAACATCGTCCGGATTTCCTGGGCCTGCCTCTCTTCCGTCATGAAGCGGAGCACCATGACCGCGGTAAACACCACGAGGATGGTGAGCATCGGGTGGACGACGTCGATCCAAAACCCATGGGCGACGAAGAGATACTGAGCGGCCACGCCGTACCCCACCAGCACGGACAGGGCCACCAGGAATCCTTGGAGAGCCCGGAGTCGCGGCAGAGCGTAACCCAACGCGGACCCGAAGCAGAGAATCAGGCCCATGTCCAGCGGACCGGCCCAGAGGCTCTTCTCCAGGAATTCTCCGTGGATGATGTTCTCGGCGACCGTGGCGTTCTTTTCCACACCGGGAAAGTTGGCGGAGAACGGCGAGGTCTTCTGGTCATAGGTGCCGAGCGCCGCCGTCCCGACCAGGACGGCTTTCCCCGTGAACGTCCCGGGTGGAACTCGCCGATGGAGCACGTCGGACGCGGACACGTACGAGAACCGTCCCTCCCGCCCCACATGGTTGATCAGCATGCGGGACTTCTGGTCCGTCGGCACCAGGCGGTCTCCCAGGCGAACCCCCTCGCCGAGCGTCAGGGACATCCGGTCGCGCGGTACGCCCAGATACTGCCTGGCCACTTCCAGCGCGAACGAGGGATAATAGTCCTCTTCCGAGCCGTAGGTCAGGGCCAGATATTCATAGCGGGTGACCCCGTCCACATCGGGCAGACTGTAGACATGGCCGAGGCTCACCGCTTCCTCCGCGAATACCCTCAAGGGAGGCGTGGTCGCCACGGCACGCTGCGGCTCCAGCGCTTGCCCGCTTCTGGCGTGTCCGACCAGCATGAACAGGCTTTTCTTGATGTAGTCCGGCGGCGTTTCCTCGGGAGAAGTTGCCGCCCCCGACTGTGTATGGGTGACGAGGAGCGGCAACGCCAGGACGACATTGCCCGCCTCGCGGAGACTCTGGACGAAACGGCGGTCCGTATCGGCTTCCGCCAGCTTCTTGCGCAGCAAGCCGGCAAACGCCGGCGGGGCGGAGTGGGCGGCATCCATCAGCTCTTGGAGGCCGCGGAGGTACTCGGTGACTTCGGCCTCCGAGTAGATGATATCAAGCCCGATCACCTTAGCGCCGTCTCCGGCGAGGCTGCGGACCAACTCGGCCTGCTTGTCCCGGGACCAAGGCCAGCGTCCAATCTCCTTCAGGCTCTTCTCATCCACAACGACGATGAGGATGTCGTTTCCCGGAGGCCGTTCCCCCCGAAGCTTGAAGCGAAGGTCCAAGGAAAGGTTTTCCAACCGAACGAGAGGAGCCGGCCCTATCCATGCCAGCGCCATGACGGTCAACGTGAGCCCCACCGCCAGGCCGAAGGCCAGCTTATGAATGACCTGGGTTTTTCCGAGCCAGACGCGGGCCATGATGCACTCCCGGGCCGACACACGACCGCACTGCGACCGATCATCGCGCTACGGACTGCGCGCCTGTCGGCTGGTCAACCGTCGAACATGACGCTGGATTTCGCTTGCGCTCCATCTTATCCTAGCCATCATGTCGGAGGCTCACAAGGAAAAAGGCAAGATCTTCCTGCATCGCGGCGATCTCGCGCAAGCTCGGTACTGGTTTGAGCTGGCGCTTGCGGAAGACCGAGTCTGCGGCCCCGCAATGTCGCTCACCGAGACCCTCGGCAACCTCGGAAACGTCTGCGCCATGCTGGGAGCGCTCGATGAGGCGGACCGATATTACCGGGAAGTCCTAGCCATCCAACGAGCCGAACCGGACCAACGGGCCGTCGGGCAGACCCTGGTGAATCTGGGCAATATCCAGGCCGAGGCAGGCCATCCGGAGCAGGCACGGCCCTACTACCTCGAAGCCTTGGACATGCTCGTGCCGCTCCAGGACCATCGGGCGCTCGGCATCCTCTATTCGAACCTCGGGCTCCAGGAAGCGGCCGGCCATCGTTATGACGAAGCGATCGCCGCCTTCAAACAAGCCCTGGATTCCCACCGCGTCGCGGGAGACGAAGATGGACTGGCCGTGACCTACAGTCAACTGGGCAAGACCTTTCTGGCCGCAGGCCGGGACGATCAGGCCGAGAAATGCCTCAATAACGCCTCGGAGCATTTCATCAAGCTGGGAAATGAGCCGGGCGAAGCTGCGGTACTGCGCCTCCTGGCGTCACTCTACGAACGGCGAGGCGATCGGCTCTCGGCCGTTCGATGTCTGGCGCGGGTGGTCGTGGTGAACAGCCGATATCGGCTCGCTCAGGCGGCGGAGGATGAAGCTCGTTTGGCAGTCCTGCGGCAAGCCCGATTGGAACGGTAATCGCTGTGGATGGCCGCCAAGACTTAATGCTATGATGCCGCGCGATTAAAGAGAAACCAGGATACGATCATGGATATTGACGCATTCCGCCAGATGGTGGTTAAAAACCCAAAGGGATTTTTGGGGCGCTATGGGTTGGGCAATAAGTTGCTGCAAGAAGGTGGCGACCTCTCAGAAGCAGCCGAGCATCTACAGATCGCCATTCAATTGGATCCGACGCATGTCGCTTCCCACCTGGCCCTGGGCCGCGCCCTCGTCAAACTTGGGCGGAAGGACGAAGCCAGGCCAATCTTGCAAGCCGGCATCGACGCAGCCCAGTCGGGCCGATCCTCCGGCGGGGTCGATCTAGTCCCGGAGCTGATGGCTCTCCTCCAGCAGCTTGGATAGTCCCTCCGCATGCCACTGATCTGGTGCTCCATCTCAGGCCATGGGTTCGGACATGCCGCGCAAACGGTCCCGGTGCTCAACGAACTCGGAGCCCGCATCCCGGGCCTCAAAACCCTGCTCCGTACCACGGTGCCCCGGCGGTTTTTTGAAGAACGCCTCACGATCGAGTGGGAGATCAGTCCCCAGCCACAGGATATCGGCTGCGTGCAGGACGACCCGCTTCACATCGACCGTGCCGCAACCTGGGCCAAAACGCAGCGGTTTCATGAACGGTGGGATGCCCTGGTCGAAGAAGAAACCCGCGCCATCCGCTCCCAAGCGCCAAGCCTGCTCCTGTCGAACATTTCGCACTTGGCTGTCGAAGCCGGAGCCAGGGCTGGCCTCCCGACGATTGCGATGTCCAGCTTGTCCTGGGACCAGATCCTAGAGCCGCTCATGACGCCGGGTGATACTCAGCAGGCGAAGGTGATCCAACAGATCCGGCATGCCTACAGCCATGCGGATCTGTTGATGCGGGTTAGGCCCGGCATGTCTTTTTCCGCGTTCCCAAAACAGACTGTCATCGCTCCTATTATACGACCACTGGTTTCTGAGCGCCCTCGGCTCAACGCCGCGCTGGGAGTTCAGCCGGACGATTGTTTGGTGTTGGTGGGCTTCGGGGGGATCGCCCATACTCGTCTCCCGCTGAGCCAGCTCGACGCCCTTCAGGGCTACCGGTTTATCATCAGCGAGTCCGTGCCATCCGGGTGTTCTCGCCTGCGCTCATCGAGATCGATGCCTTTTTCGTTCGACACCCTCATGGCTTCGGTCGACGTGATTGTCTCCAAACCCGGCTACAACATGACCGTCGAGGCCGTGACCATGGGGAAGCCCACCCTCTATGTCAGACGGTCTGATTTCGCGGAAGAAGAATGCCTGGTACAGTTTCTTCACCGATATGGACGGGCGCTACAACTGTCCGTTCAGGATTTCGAGGCAGGTCGTTGGGAAGCGGCGCTTGCGGCGGTGCAGGCCTTGCCTGCCCCGCTCTATGCTCCGCCGGCGCCGACCGGAGCGGCCGAAGCCGCAGAGATCCTGGCCTCGCACCTCCGCTAACCTTGCTCAGGTCTTTCGACAGGCGACAGGTCGAACCTTTCGCAGGCCCTATCTTCGGGAACCACGCCTTTCTTGACTTCCGAGAGCTTGGACGATACCCTACGCCAACGACGACTCAACCGTTCCTTTCAGCCCAATGTCCAACGTCACAGACCCACAGCTATCACCTGCCTCCCGCGTGAACATTGCGGAGGGCGTCGTGTTCCGAGATCTGCAGGGAGAATTGGTGCTCCTCAACCTGACGACCGGAGTATATTTCGGCCTGGACCAGGTGGGCACGCGTATCTGGCACTTGTTGCAGGAACACCGGCACCTGCAGTCGGTATTGGACCGCATGGTCCAAGAATATGAGGTGGCCGAAGCACGGTGCCGCGAAGACTTGCTCAAGTTCGTTGCCCTTGGGCTGGAGAAGGGGCTATTTGAACTCCAAGATGGAACGACTGCGTAAGCTCCGTCGGCTCACGTGGGCAGAAGCGCTCTGCCTAGGGCAAGCCTGGGGGCTGCTGTGGTCGCTAGAGATCGCTCTCCTCGTGATCCCATTCCAGTCTGTGCTGAACTTCCTGCGCCGGGTTCCATCCAGCGCGATCCGGTGGCCGTTGTCCGCCGAGGCAGACGCGCCTCGACTGGCCTGGTTGGTCGAGCGTGCCGCCCTTGCCGGGCCGGCCAGAGGTCCTTGCCTCAGGCAAACGCTGGTGCTGCTGTATATGCTCAGACGGCGCGGGCAGGAGGGGCACGTGCGGATCGGCGTGGCACGGGAGCACGGTTTTTTCACGGCCCATGCCTGGTTGGATCAGAACGGCCGGGTCTTACTCGGGCAAGCGGGCTTCGAGAACTATACCCTGCTCTATTCCACAAGCGAGAAATGAACCACATGCGACATCGGGGGCAGGATGGCGCTCTCCTGCCGATCAACGCGCCTCGCTCACGAGCCCTGTCCCGACCGTAGGAGAGCCATGAGTGGCATTGTCGGCATCCTCCATTATGACGGCCGCCCGATCGAGCGGACCTTGCTCGATCGGATGCTCGCGCAGATGATCCACCGGGGGCCGGATGGACAAGGCCTCTGGATCGCCGGGCCGATCGGGTTGGGCCATGCCCGACTTTGCACCACGCCCGAATCGCTCCACGAACAACTGCCGCTGGTCGATCGGACCGGACGGCTGGCCCTCACGCTCGACGGCCGGGTGGATAACCGCGAGGAATTGCATCGGGAGCTGGAAGCCAAGGGACACATTCTGCGCGACGACACCGATGCCGAACTGGTGCTTGCTGCGTACGAGTGCTGGGGTGACACGGCGCCGCTTCACCTCGTCGGCGACTTCGCCTTTGCGATTTGGGACGAGCGCCGGCGCCGCCTCTTTTGCGCCCGCGACCATATTGGAATCCGGCCGTTCTACTACTATGCCGACGATCGTCGGTTCCTCTTCGCTTCCGAATTGGCTCCCCTGTTGATCCATCCGGCCGTCCCTTGTGAGCCTAATGAGGGGATGATCGGCGAGTTCTTGGCGGACGACATTCTGAGTCAGGAGGAGACACTGTACCGAGGGATCGTACGGCTCCCGCCCGCCCATTGGCTGTCGGTGCAACCGAATCGGCTGCAAACCTTCCGGTACTGGGATATCGATCTTCTGCACGAAATCCGTTACGTTACCGATGACGCCTACGCAGAGCATTTCGGTTCAGTGCTCGGAGAGGCCGTCCGAGCTCGCCTGCGCAGTAACGGTCCGATTGGAGCCGAGTTAAGTGGGGGCCTGGATTCCTCTTCTGTCGTTGGCCTGATCCAAAGCCTGCACCGGGAGGGTACTGTTCAGGGCCAGGGGTTCGAGACCTTCTCCTTGATCTTCCCGGGCAGGCCCTGCGATGAACGTTCCTATATTCAGGACGTCGTGCAGTTATGGGATCTCAAATCGAACCTGGTAGACGAGTATAGGGCCGCTCCCAACGATCTCCTCCGCCAAATCCGACAGCAACGTGATTTCCCTGACCATCCGAATGAAACAATGGCCATGGACCTCTATCGCCTCGTTCGCGAGAAGGGAATACGGGTTGTTCTTACAGGGATGGGGGGAGACGACTGGCTTGGCGAGGGTTTCGCCCCCTATGCGGATCTGCTGCGCACAGGACAAATTGGCACATTCCTCCGCTCGCTCACGTGTGAAGGAAGTGCAAGGCATGTCCTCGCGAACTTCAAAGAAACACTCGGCCTGCTCCTTCCACGTGTCCGGCAGGCTTATGGCCGGGTCTTCAAGCGTGACGGAGTGCCGGCCTGGATTGATAAAGAATTCGCCAAGCGCATTTATCTGGCCGACCGGTTGCGGTCCGCACCCCTCCCAAGTCGCTTCCAGAGCTACGCCCAGCGGTCCCTATATGAGTTTGTCAGAAGCGGCGAGCAGAGCATCTGCTACGAGATGGCCGAACGAGCCACGAGCCGGCTTGGGCTTGACGCACGCCATCCGTTCAATGACCGGCGTGTAGTGGAGTTCGCCTTGGCCATCCCCCAAGACCAGCGCCAGCGCGGGCCCATCACTAAATTCGTACTTCGCCGGACCATGGGCGATCGCCTACCCGAGTCGGTCCGGCAGCGTTCGACCAAAGCCGATTTCTCGCATACTGATGCCGAGCTACTACTGACTCCCTGGGCTGGGGCGATGCTGAATTTCCTGGAAACGACGACCATCGGCACGTTAGGATGGATCGATTCCATAGAAGTCCAACGGATGTATCACGACCTGAGACAGCGCTATCGGCAAGACAATCAGGCTTACAGGGCTTATTGTTCGCCTCTCTGGATGATCGTCGGGATGGAACTTTGGCTCACCGAGGCCCAGTCGAACCGCGAAGCCCTAGAAATGGCTCCGGATCATATCCGTGCGGCCTCAGGTAAAAATCAGTCTCTGACCTTGGCCTGAAAAGATAAGTAAGGAGGCTCCATGACGCAGAATAATCAAGGATCAAAACCAGTTCCCTCCGTGGGCAAAAAGCCCTATGAGACTCCTCAACTCACAGAGTACGGTCCAATTGCGAAATTGACGCAGGGGAGGGCTGGCTCCGGTAAGGACAGTCACCGCCGCAAGCGATAACAACTTGAACTCAGGCCGGCGCCTGATAGCGACTGATCGAAATGGCGAAGCCGCATGCATCGCCGCCTTCCGCTGCCAGTCGACTCTCCTCGGTCACGCCGCAAACCTGCCACCATTGGCAGCAAACATCATGATAGGCAACGGCCAATGACTATCGATTCTCCATCGCCGGGCCATCCCTTCACCTATCGGTTCTCCGGTCTGACCCTGACCTGCAACATGCCGCTTTCCCAATTGCCCGCGCTCCCCGACGGAAGTCTTGGCACAGAAGCGGGTATCCATGTTTGCCTCTCGGATGCCCACGATGGTCTCTTGCCCGCCTCTGATTGGTTCATGTCCTCCAGCCTGCCGGACGGAGAGCCGTGGCTCTCCTGCGCCAAGCAGGAAAACGGCTACTTGCTCCGGTTCCACGGGCTGGCGGATTTTTTAACAGACCGTGAAGGGCAGCATGTCCTTGGGCAGCCCTGCCTCGGCACACCGCCGGAGACCCTGCACCACCTCCTTTTGAACCAGACCCTCCCGTTGGTCCTTAGTCTGCGAAGCATCCAGGCACTCCATGCGACGGCTGTGCTTACTCCCCACGGCGTCTGTGCATTTACCGGTCCCAGCGGGGCGGGAAAGTCTACCCTGGCAGCCAGCTTCGCTCTGGCCGGCTACCCGATCCTGAGCGATGATTGCCTAGTCGTCCAAGAGCGCCAGGGACAGATTCTTGCCGTTCCAGCCTCTCCGGGGGTCCGCCTCTGGGATGACGTGCGCGAGGCCCTCAACTCATCCCATCACCCAGCTCTTCCTGTCGCGCACTACACCAGCAAGCAGCGCCTGGTCTTGCCCGACCACCAGGATTTCCCGACTGCCCCGGAACCGCTGGCGAGAATCTTCTGCCTGCGACGGGACGATGAACAGGCAGACCGAGGTGGTCGGATCGAACCGCTCAGTCGCCGGGTTGCTTTTATGGAACTCCTCCAAGGATTATTCACGCTCGACATCACGGATCGCCTGGTCCTGCAAGAACAGCTTTCCTTTCTGGCGCAGATGGTATCCCTGGTTCCAGTTCGGCTGCTGAAACTGCCCAATGACCTCTCCGCTCTATCCTCAGTCAGAGAGACGGTGCTCCTAGATGTGGCTGGATCAGAGCTTGGTCATGTCTGATCGTCATGCCCCTGCGCCCATCGATAGTACACGCCGCAACCCTCGGCAGCCGCGACAAAAATAAGATGGCGAAACCTGGCCTCACAGTCACTGAACCATCGGGATGGGCTCATCCGGACTCCCCTACCCGGATCGTTTTGATGGAGAATCACGACCAGGCCTATCATGTCTGGCGCGAAGAGGGCATCCGGGATCACCTCCTCATCCATATTGACGCTCACCATGACATGTACTGGATGAACGCCGCTGAGTCTCTCACCATTGCGAACTATATTTGTCCCGCCCTGCTTGACGGGCTGGTGAGGGAAGTCCATTGGGTCGTGCCCGACCCCTCGTGGGATCAGCCCAGCAGTCGTCGTGCCATCCTTCGCCATCTGAAAGACCTCATCCGGCAGTATCCTGGCCCTCGGCAAGCAATCGATCTCGATGGAGATCGGATTTCCACGACGGTCCTGGCCAAACCGTTCACGATCTATCCGCTAAGAGCGTTGCTCCCGATCGAAGAAGCGGTGCTCCTCGATATTGATATCGATTTTCTTGTCATCCCGCATGTGTCCTATGAGACAGCCGGCCAGCACAGCTCCCTTCCCTGGTGCTGGCCGGAGGATCTGGCCGGGCGGCTGCATGCCGCCGGGATTCAGGCACGATGTGCCACCATTGCTTATTCGGTCGAAGGAGGTTTCACTCCGCTTAAATGGAAGTACCTGGGTATGGAGGTCGCCTCCCGTCTCACAGGCAGGGCCGATGCTTTAACCCTGCAGGGCTTGGCGCGGATGCGACAAGGAGCACAGGCCGCAGAAGTCGGCCAGTTGCAGATTGCAGAAGAGGGCTACCAGGTAGCCAGCAAACTCCTGCCGGGGTCCGCCGCCCCATGCTACCACCTCGCCCACTTGCATCTTCAACAAGGTCGGATCGCAGAAGCGAGAGTCCAGTATCAACGCGCCTTAGATCTGGACCGGACCTACCGTACCCCCTACGGTCACTCCGGGCTCTTGTACCATTCGGTCAGACAATTCGAGAGAGCCAAGCAGGAGCACCATCGCATGCTCCAGCTCGACCCCCTCAATCCGTATGCGCATTTCGGCCTTGGACTCCTAGCCATTCGCCACAAACAGTGGCATGAAGCAGAGGAATGGCTCAAGAAGGCCCTGGCTTTGGACAACCGTTTCACCGACGGGTACCGCTCGTTAGGGGATGTCCTTGTGAAGCAAGGACGTGTGGAAGACGCCATTGCAGCCTACGAACGGTCGCTCAAGCTGGCGCTCGAAGGGCAGAAACCTCTGCATGAGCCGATCGCGACGCTGGTAAGGCAAGCACATTTCCTGGACCCTGAGCATGGTTTGATCCACGCCAGACTTGCCCGTCTGTATGAGATACAAGGAGCCATGAAAGAGGCCATCAACGGCTACCGCATGGGCATTGCCGGCGACTATGATACCCTGTGGGTCCGCGGTCGCTTGGCTCGTCTGTACTTGAAGCAAGGGCAGCGGAAAGAAGCAATACGAGAATTGCGCCAAGGGCTGGCTCTGATTCCGAAGGTATGGAAGCGTGCCGTTCGCCGAATGTTCACCCGGACGCGCCAGCTCTGGCGATAACGGAGGACGCCACACAGGTCAGCCAGGTTGATCGCCCACACAAATTGCGGGAGGAGACCTTGACCGCTCAAGGGGCCGAAGCGAGTCAACCGCCTGTACGAAAATCCGGTCCTTCATTCGACCACGAACCTTGGCCTCCTAGCGCAACATCGAGAGGTCGCCCAGCCATGACAAGGGATACTGCCCACCCGTACTTGATGGCATTGCTTAACCCGTCCGGAGGAGAGCCTCCTGTCACCGAGGAAGGCGAATCCGAATGGGCCCAAGCCGTCGAGGGGGCGGAGGCCCAAGACCTCTCGCCAATCGTCTTTCGATGGCTGGTCGAACGAAGCGAGCATCGTCCGGTACTCCGGAGATTGGCCGCCGGCCTGAGGCCCCGCATGGCGCAGCGCGCAGCGCGCAGCATGTTCCTAGCCGAAGAACTGGCCCTCATTTTAAAATCTCTCGACCAGAGGGGGATCGCTTGTATTCCGATCCGCGGACCTGCTTTGGCTACGCAATTGTATGGCGACCCGACCGCCCGTTTCTTCGGCGATCTTGATCTTCTGGTGCAACGAACCCAGCTTTCCGAGGTCGGGACGGCCTTGGCTGAGTTGGACTACCGAGAAGTTGATCGGAGGCCCGGGTTTGCCAAAACTTATTCCTACACCCTGGAATTCGTCAAAGAGCGCCCGGCGAGGGTCTGTGTGGAGCCCCACTGGACGATTGCCTATCCGCCCTTTGCCGATTGCATGGATATGGACGCGGTCTGGGCGCGAGCGGTGCCCGGCAGGGTGGTCGGCGTCGACACCTTGTTGCTGAGCCGCTCCGACCTCCTGCTGCACCTCTGTTTTCATCTGATTCACAAAGGGGCGCAGGCCCCCCTGCTCTGGTGGTATGAATTGGACCTCGTCATCCGACAGGAGCCGGACACCCTTGACTGGACGCAGGTTCTGCACATGGCCAGGCAGACGGGGCAGCATGAATTGCTGGCCGGACTGCTCGGCGAGGTCCGTGCCCTCCTCGGTTCGCCCATTCCAGCGCCCATCTTCACTCAGTTGAGGGCTCCCTCGGAGCCTGTGCCCCGGAACTTCCTGTATCGGCGATTGACCCCACTCTTGCGGGGCGATTCCGACGTGGACGGGCGCGAGAGCCTTGCCCACTTGCTGACCATGAGGGGATTCCAGGCTAAGTGGCGTTATGCATGCGGGATTCTCTTCCCCTCTTCGGATTTCATGCGGGCCCATTATGGCCTCTCCGGTCGCCCCTGGCTGGGCTTCCGTTATATGGCCCGCCTCCTTTACTTCCTCTGGGAGGGCGGCAAGGGGCTGGTGGGGTTGGTCGCCATCAGACCGACGCCGCGCCAGAGCCCGCCATACCAAGCTTCGCTTGAGCCGCCGCGTTCGATCACCTCGCGGCGGAGAGGTTCCTTGCCACAAGCGGTCGCGTCGAAGCCGCAGGGCCCTGCAACTCCCTGATTGAGCGCAAGCCTTGATGAATTACGGGGTGACGCGTCACCCTTGCATCACTCCCGTACATCCTTTTGCGCCCCTTACCCGTAGGATGCTAAGATGCGCATCACGGTCCTGAGGGCTGAGCCGACTCGCAAGCGAGCATGGATTCGTCGACCAGACCAGCGTCCGCCCTATCCCCAGACCTCTTGGCGCAAGTGGCCAAGGGGAGCCAACAAGCATTCGAAGAACTCTACGACCAGTCGAGCGCGCTGTTGTACACGCTCGCCCTCAGAATTCTCGGGGACCGCGATGAAGCCACCGAGCTGTTGCAAGAGATCTATCTAGAGGTCTGGCGCAAGGTGGCCCGGTACGACGTCGGCCGCGGCTCGCCGATGGCCTGGCTGGTGACCCTGGCCCGCAGCCGTGCGATCGACCGGCTGCGGTCGCGCGCCAGCAAGGGCTATGGAACGACCGATCCGATTGACGACCGGCTGGCGGCGCAATTGCCGAACGAAGGTCCGAGCCCTCTGGAAGATCAACAGCAGACGGAACTGCGGGCATCGGTCCGAAAAGCCTTAGCGGAGTTGCCAGAGGGGCAGCAACAAGCCCTGGAGCTGGCCTATTTCGAAGGGCTCTCCCACACGGAAATCGCCGAACGATTGCGCCAGCCGGTGGGAACCATCAAGACCAGAATCAAGCTCGGCATGACCAAGCTGAAGATCGCTCTGCAGTCATGGGCCGACTAAGCCGTAACGACGGCATCGCACTCGAGTAGGAATCGCCAGCATGTCTCACGAAGTCTTTGAAGAGCACATTGCCTCCTACGCAACCGGAGCTTTGGAGCGGCCGGAGCGACAGGCCCTCGAGGCGCACCTCCTGACCGGCTGCCAAGCCTGCCATGCCGCGCTCAAAGAGTCGCGCAAGTTAGCGGGGCTGCTCCCCTACTCCTTGCCTCTGCAATCGGCGCCGCCGCAGCTTAAGACAAGCCTCATGGGCTCGTTGGCCCAGGCCGCCGCCCCTCAACCCTCCATCGTTCCTCAAGCCAGTCCAACCCTCGAATCGGGCGGCTGGGTCAAGCACCTGCTCCCTCCCCCACCGACCTGGCGAACGCACCCGGCCTTTGCGGCCCTTCTTCTCGTCCTCCTCGCAGGCACGGCCTTCTACGCTTTGTCGGTTCAGTACCAGGCCTCGACGGCGGTCGAGGAACGTCAACGGATCGAAGAGGCCCTGCATATGGAATCCGGACGGATACAGACGTTGCAAGGCAAGATCCAGGAACAGGAACAGCTACTGACAGGCATGCGAGAGGAGGTCAATCGCGGGGCAGGCAACCTCAGCGAGTTACAGGACCTTCTGGTCCGCCAGGAGGCCGAAGTGGCGCAATTGCGGGCACAGGTGGCTAGCCGCGAACAAGAAACAGCCGGCTTGCGCAAAGCGCTGGCGCAGAGGGATGAGATGCTGGCCTTTTTGCGATCACCACACGTGAAGGCCGTATCCTTAGCCGGATCGGCGATGGCTAAGTCCGCCGGCGCCCTCCTGCTCTACGATCCGGATACCAAGAAAGCGTTCCTCTACGCCTTCAATATGCCGGCCCTGCCGGCCGGGAAGACCTATCAACTCTGGGCGATCGTGGATAAACCGGTCAGCGCCGGCATCTTCTCCACCGATACAGGCCACAAGAGCCGCCTCATCGTCCGCAGCATGCCCGCTCCAACCCAGCTCACGAAGTTTGCCGTGAGCCTGGAACCCGAAGGAGGCCGTCCGCAACCGACCGGTGAAATCTATTTATTGGGACAGCTCTGACCCCTGTCCGCTTATCGCGCTCTTTCCTTGACAGTTCTATCCGACACGGATACAAGAGCCAGACTTCCATGAACAAGGCGCAACAAGACAGGCGGACCGTCTGGTGGCGGCAGGACAATCGAGGGTATCGTGTGGAGAAGCAAAAGAACAGGACGGATACGGGGCCCGCTGTGGCTTGGCGGATGTCTCTGCCTCTGTCTTCTCGCCTGTCCCAACCCTGCCGAGGCGCTTGAGAAATACGGCCGTCCACTGCCTGCCATCGGAGAGGTCCAGGAAGAAGGGGTTGCGCATCCCGAGGTGAAGGAAGACCATTGGGTTCGTGGCTATCTCCTGTCGTCGGTCCTTGTAGACAACCCCACCTTTGCCGCCAGACCGGACAACAGCGGCTTAGCCGGTCTCCGGCACATGGTCCACGTGGAAACGGACCTCTACAAGGAATACCTCCAGTTCTACACGGACCAGAATTTCTTCTCGGACCGCAGGAAAGGGTGGATCACCCTGACGGAATGGGACCAGACCTATGCCCTGACCGGATCCTGGAACAATGTCGGCTGGCGGGTGCAGTACGAGCGGGACGCGCCGCTGGACCGGAGCGGAACCATACAGAGCTATGGGGATACGCTGCTGACCTACCGCATGGCCGACGCAAACCAGTGGTCCTGGTGGCGCTCAGTCTTTCCGAAGCAAAATATCACCGCCTATATCGGCGCGGGGTGGCTCTTCTCCAACCAAAGCTACTTCGCGCGCCCCGACAACACCGGCCGCGCCCTCTACCGGTACGTCGCCCACACGGACATCGACCTCTACCGCAACCTGGTCGTGCTGTTCGTGGACACGAATTTCTTCACGGATCGGACCAGCGGCCATGCGCTCCGGCCCTCCGAGCTAGATTGGATCACCGGCCTCGCCTTGCGCTGGAGGGATGCGGAAATCAGCCTCTATCACGAACAGGATACGCCGCTCGACCGATCCGGATTGGTGCAGCGCTATACGGCCATTCAACTCCGAGTCGAATTTGAATTCTTTCATCGTTAAGGACCGCTAGGGCTTCTCCGTACGGGGTGGCTGTGTTAAGATAGCGCCCGCTGAGGACGATCGGATCGTGTGACACCCATGAGCTTTATCGGCGACAAAGACCTGGAATATATGCAGCTGGCGTTGGAGCAGGCCAGGCGGGCCCCGGCGCTCGGCGAAGTGCCGATCGCCGCCGTGTTGGTGCTCGACGGGCAGGTGCTGGCCCAGGTCCACAATTTTCGGGAGATCTGGCAGGACCCGACCGCTCATGCGGAAGTGGTGGCCATCCGGGAAGCGGCCACCAAGCTTGGAAGCTGGCGGCTGACCGGAACGACCATGTATGTCACGGTCGAGCCCTGTTCCATGTGTGCCGGCGCCATCATCCAGTCGCGAATCACCCGGCTGGTTTTCGGCACCAAGGACCCCAAAGCCGGCGCCTGCGGATCTGTCTTTAACTTGCCGGATGAGCGGCGTCTGAACCATCGAGTCCAGGTCGTGGGCGGTGTCTTGGAACGGGAAAGCCAGGAGTTGATGCAGGCGTTTTTTCGCGGCCTGCGCGACGGGGTGAGCGAACGAGCTGGATAACCCGCTCCTTGCCATGTGGGCGGAGGAGAGGCGCCAGAGTGGCCGACCCGGTGAGACCGGACAGTCTCGAAACCACTTGTTTTTGAGCGGTACAGCCTGGGACGTGCCGCCGGTATCCAGTCACTTATAAACGGAGAGGTGCGAGAGTGGCCGAATCGGGCAGTCTCGAAAACTGCTGTCTGGGCAACTGGACCGTGGGTTCGAATCCCACCCTCTCCGCCATTCTTGGCGCGACGGAAGCTTCCGGTTTATTCGCCTACGGACAATGACGCGCCAGCATTACCGGCACGTAGTGATGCGCCAGGCCCATGTAACGGTGTCGCTGTCGCGACAGGCATTGGTAATTGGGTGGCGAGGGCCACACGAGAGGGTGGGATTCGAACAGGGGTTACGAAGGGGATGGGTCCCCTTCGTGGGGAGACACGAGGGGGCTGGCCCCCTCAGTGGGAGCGCGAGCTGGACTTGCGAGCGCGACGTCGAATGCCCACCCTCTCCGCCATTTCTAGCGCGATAGAAAATGCCCGGCTCTCCTTCCACTAGGCAGTGGCGCGCTACCCCATCCTTTCCTGCTGCGGCAGACCATCACCATGAGCAAGGTGTCGCGAAGCGCAACTTCGTTCCGATCCCGAACTTGTTTGGCGGGAGCATACCGCACTTCGTGTGAACCGGCCCCTGCGATCAGCGGGGGCCGGAAAAATACCTTTCCACCGATTCCAGCGGCGATCCGCAGCGAATCTCACTTTGCACCGGGCAGTGACGCGCCAGAGTACCAATAGGCAATGGCGTTCCATAGCTATCGGTTGCACCGCGGCCCATTTATCGCTTGATCGTGATTGAGGCGGCGGAGGAACCCCTCTAGTAGCTGTAGCTTTTTTCATCGTGTCGTACCGGCTGCCCACTTCGATCGCCTGCGGGCGTTGCAGGGCGCGCTGTCAGCCTCGGAGGCTGGCTTGCAGCTTGGCGATCAGCTCCGTTCGGACTCGTTCGCCCAAGGGCTTGGGTTGGTGGGGATGGCCCCAGACCGATTCGAGCGGCGCCGGATCGTCGGCCAGCCTGGGAATGACGTGCCAGTGGATGTGCGGGAGTTGATTCCCCAGGAGCCCGTAGTTAACCTTTACCGGATGGAACTCTTCCGCCAGCACTTGGGCGACGGTGTTCACCTCCTCGATCACGTGGCTGCGTTCCTCTCTAGTCAGCTCATACAATTCCCTCGCATGTCGTTTGAGGACCAGCACGGTCCAACCGGGGAAAAACTGGTCTTCAAACAGATAGGCCACGGTCAGGCCAAGATCGGCGATCCGATGATCCTGTGGAGGCCAGCGACCGTCACAGGCTTTGCATGTCAGGCGGCGTTCAGTCATGCCTTGCCTCCATGGCCCGAGCCGCCAAGGCTTTACGGACCGCCACCATGGCCAAGGTGTCCCGTTCGCAATATTGCAACAACGCGTCTCGCAATCGTTCCTTCTCCACCCAATCGGTTTCTTCGAAGACCATCTGCTGGTAGGCGCGCGCAGCCGTGCCCCCTTCCCTGATCTCCAGATCCGCGTAGCTCAGGTCCGGCACCAAGGCCGGCAGGACGGTCTTGATCGAAAAGGAACCGGCAAACGCGGGATGGTAATAATGCGCCCTGATGATCGTGAGCAAGTCCCACAAGCGGGCTATGACCTGCGTGAGATCGGCCCTCAGCGACGGCAGGGCGTCGGCCAATCGCTGCAACACGGTCCGTTCATAGTCGGAATAGACGCAAATACTGCCCTCTCGCCCAAGGGCTTCGAGCAAGGTGACCGCAAACTCTTCACGCGGATCGTCGGGATCGCGGCAGAGATAGGCCACGTGCCTGACCTGCCCCCCTTCCATCTCGATGTGATTGGACCACTGCGTCGGGATGGTCTGATAGGGCCTGGTCATCGGGAATTTGGGGATAGCGGGCATGAAAGTTTCAAAGTCGAGATGATGGACGGGAAAGCGGATGGACGAGAGCGCGTCGTTCAGGCGCGCATCGACCCATTCGACATTGTCTTTGACGCGCCGTTGCACGGGGGTTAGCGTGACGTCCTGGGAGATGGCATCGATGGTCTCGACGCCCTGACGGGCCAGCCGTTCGACCGTCTGCGCGCTTCCCGGCAAGTGATAAATCCAGCGGGCCGGCTTCTCTTTCGTGCAATGGTCCCAGAACGGACAGTCATAGGGCTGGTGGCAGTGACTACCCGGCTCGATGGCCGGCGGGAGCGGCGCCTGCAGCATGGTTTTCATCCGGGCCAGGCGCGGAGCGACATCCGGCTGAAGCGCAGCGACCTGGACAGAGAGATCGTGCAGTGAAAACAGCTGCGTCAAATCCAGGGGGCCTCCCGGATAGACATACTGTGTGTTGATATGCATGAGCCATGTGCCGTCGAGTGAAAGGCCGGCCCCCCGCAAGACATGGGCCTGAATCGCCAGATCGCTGACATGAATGTCCTTCGCCCGGCTCGAGGATTTCACCTCGATGAGGCGCCAGGCGTCCGGGCCGCCGGAAGCCGACGCGACCCGTTCGAGGATATCTACGCGGACCAGGACCCGGTCATATTCCAGGGCCCCTTCGAATATCGCCGGCACCGCCGGGTCGGCGAGCAAGGCGGCGGTCTGGCGCAGCGCCTCCGTCGGATGGCGATGGTCGGCCGTCACCAGGAGGCCGCCGGGGAAACGACGGCGGGCCAGTTCGCCCACTTCCGTGCCCATGTCCAGAATTGCCTGGGTCTGTTCATCGGGGGCGCTGGCCAAGGTCGGCGCATGGATCTCCAGGTAGAGCCGCTTCTGACATTGCAACCCGGAGAGGTATTTCGATTTGGAGAGCCGGAATGTTCCCGGAGAGGCCTGGGGCATTGGATCTCGAAGGATGGCCATGGTCGCGTGCCGCAGAGTGCAACGTTTTAACTTGACGGAGATGGTTTGGGATCGCAATTCAAGGAAGGCCTGGTGTCCCTGCCGGGCCCTTTGGACACCTGAATACGCCCGACCCCTTTGACATTGGCGCAGAGATCGCCGAGACCGGGCGCGATCAGCCGGAAGGGTCCGCCTTTTTGTTCCGAAAGCACGGCGCCGTCCAACTCGTAGATCAAGATCCCATGCTCCACCGCCTGGGGAATGGTCAGGCAAGCGGCAAACTTGCCGTCCAGGGAATGAAACGTGACATGGTCCGCGCCGATGGCCATGGCCGGCACTTCGAGCAAGCCCTTGACCCGCACGCCTTTCCCCTTGAATCCTGACGCAAGCTTGCTCACATCCGGCACGTGATGTTCGGCCGGAAGCTTGGCGATGGCATCCAGGCCGAGCTGGATCGGTTGAATGACGTCTCCGTCGATCCGGAGGATACCCGGCCCGCTCCGTTCGCGCTCCGTGACCACCTTGATCGTCGCCGTGAGGGCTTCATTCAAAGGGACCGGAATGCCCAACTCATGCCCCAGCTTGACGATATGGCCGTTGAGCGTGTCGATCTCCGTCTGCCGGCCGGCCTTCCAGTCGTCGTACATGGAGGTGTGGATGTCTCTGATCTCCTGGGACCAGCGCACCACCTTGTCGGCGATATCCTCGCTCAACGGGACTTTCAGCGTAGCCGCCACCGCCGCCACTTCCCCGACGATCTGGCGGATCACCGGCAGCATTTCCGGATGATCCAAGGCTTTGGCGATCCGATCGTCGATCAGGACGGTCAGGGGATTGAAGACGCAGTTCCAGCACATCTTCTCCCATTTGGCGCGACGGATGTCGTCCACCAGGTGGCAGGGAAGGCCCGCCTGCTTGAACAAGTCGGCGATCGCCAGAACCCTCGGACTCTTGTGCCCCATCAGCTCGCCGATGGACACAGCCCCGCGCTTGTAGTGCTCGATCACGCCCGGCGCGACGATTTTGGAATAGATGAAGGCCACCCCGCCCACGACGCAATCCCGCTTGAGTCGGCTCAGGAGCCGATCCTCCACATCCACGCCGTTCTGCAGCGTCAGCAGGACCGTTCGCTCGGTCAAGACCGGCTCGAGCTGATCCAGCGTGGCATCCAAATCGTAGGCCTTGACCGCCAAGATAATGAGATCTGGCGCCGGTAGCTCACGGGGATTGGAGGCGCAAGGCGGCCGGACAGTGAACGTTCCGGAAGCGCTCCGGATCGTCAACCCGTTTGCCTGAACGGCCCGCAACGTGCGCGGACGCAGCAGGAACGAAACGTTGGGACCCTGTTTGGCCAGATGGGCCCCGAAGAAGCCACCGACGGATCCGGCCCCCACGACCATGATCTGTTGCATAAAGACCTCCGAAAACGCTCTCGGCGATCGGCCGTCAGCTCTCAGCTTTCTGAAACCTGCCCTAGCCTTGAAGCTGACAGCGGACGGCTGAAAGCCTCCGCCACTATAGCACGCGCCTTGTGAGGGGCAAAGTCGCTATAATAGCCTCCATGTCGCCATCGGCCGTCATTCTAGAAGCCAAATCCAGGCTCGCCCGCGCCCGTTCCGTCACCGTGCTCACCGGCGCCGGCATCTCAGCCGACAGCGGCATTCCGACGTTCCGCGGCGCCGACGGACTCTGGCGCAATTTCCGGGCCGAGGACTTGGCCACGCCGGAAGCCTTTGCGCGCGATCCTCGCCTGGTCTGGGAATGGTACAACTGGCGGCGGGAACTGATCGCGACCAAGCAGCCGAATGCGGCGCATCGGGCGCTCGTGGAGTTGGAAGGGCGGCACGACCGGTTCCTGTTGATCACGCAGAACGTGGACGGCCTGCACCGGGCCGCAGGATCGAACAAGCTGCTGGAGATTCACGGCAATATCTGGAAGGTCCGTTGCACCATCTGCAAACAGGTCGCGGAGAACCGGGAGGTGCCGATCGCCCTCCCACCCCACTGCCGGGCCTGCCATGGGTTGGTCCGACCGCATATTGTCTGGTTCGGCGAAGCGCTGGAGGAAGAATCCTTGGACCGGAGCATGGGGGCCGTTGCCTCCTGCGATGTTATGCTGATCATCGGCACCTCAGGGGTCGTGAACCCAGCCGCCTCGTTCGCAGGCATCGCCAAAGCCGCCGGCGCCTTCGTGATCGAGATCAATCTGGACGACCAGCCCCAGTCGGCCATGGTGGACCTCATGATCGGTGGCAGGGCCGCTGAAACCGTCCCGCTCTTGCTGTAGCCAGCCTACAATCCAGCGATCGCCCCCGGCACCTCATCCAGCCCCTTGATCGTCGGCTGCCCTTGATGGACCCCCTCGCGATCCAGGAGCAGCCCTGTCAGACGGGCCGCGCGGGCTCCTTCCAAGTCGTCTTTCAGACTGTCCCCGACATGGACCGCTTCTTCCGCATCCACGGCATGCTTGTCGAGAGCCAAACGAAAGATTTTCGGAGCCGGTTTGGCCGCGCGCGACAGGCTGGAGATCGTGACGGTGTCGAAGAGGTTAGTCAGGCCCAGTCCCTTGAGGACGGTAAACAGCCTGGTGTCGAAGTTGGAAACGACGCCGAGTTCGAATCCCTGCTCCTTCAGGCTTTGCAATGTGGCCAGGGTATCCGGGTAGAGTGCCCAGTGCTGGGGGCCTGAAAAGGCCTCGTAGACCTGGTCGAAGTAGTCGTCGAACCCCTCGAACATCCCCACCCGGTAGAAGACATTGTGGACAATGTCGAACCACCAGAGCCGCTCGCACTGTTTCAATTCGACCGGATCGCTTACGGCAAAAAGCGGCGGCGGGGCATCCCGGAATGCGCGTTTGAAGGCTTCATTGACGGCCTGCGTCAGTTCGGGTGTCCGGCGTACGCCAAACGGCTCGGCATGGGACAGATACACCTCGGCCACCGAGCCCCTGACGTGAAACAGGGTGCCGGCGGCATCGAAAAATACGACTTTGATTCGGCTCACAATCCCATCCTTTTATCGCTTCGGCTGCTTTGGTGCGGGCAGTGTACCGACACGTTTGAAATGAAGTCAAAATCTCCTGGATCGGTCGGTTTCTTGACAAGCACAAGAGCCTCTGTTAGTTTGCCGATACCCCAATAAAATTAGGAGGTTCGGTGCCTACACGACTGCTGCTGGTTGACGGAGATCCCGCTGTGCAGCGTCTCATCGAGCACACTACCCTGTCACTGGGGCTGGACGCTGCCTGCTTCAAGGATGCCGTGACGGCGCTGGACGCGATCGGACGACTCAAACCCGCGCTGGTGATCGCGAGCTACCGGCTGACTGGCGCCACCTTCATTTCGTTCTGCGAGCGGCTGGCAGGGATGGAACTCACGCCTTCTCCGCCGATTGTGGCACTGGTCAGCCCGGAAGATCAGTTCGACGAAGCAGAGCTGCGTTTTCTCGGGGTCAAATCGTTCGTCCACAAGCCACTCCAGTCCGACGACTTGCTCCAGGCCATCCGGCCGTTGTGCACCGAACTCGGGCTGAGACTGGCAAATCCCAAAGACCCCGATGCGGCACGGCCCGCCCAGGCGACGGCATCGGGATCGGCGGATCTGGCTGAGTTGGTTGCTCGTGAAGTCGGCAAGCAGCTGCCACGTCTGCTGCAAGCCGAGCTGCCGAGCCAGGTTGTCCAAGCCTATCCGCGTGAAGACATGACGTTGATCGCCATGGAAGCGGTGCAGCAAGCCTTGCCGGACATCTCGCACCAACTGATCGCGGATATCAAGCCCATGATTCAGGAACGCGTGACGGAGATCACGGAACGACTGGTGCGGGAACTGATCGAGAAGCGCTTGGCCGAGCGGTCGCTCGACGGCACGAGCCAAGGAACCTGAAGACCGGAGCGCCAACCCGCAACGACAGTGGCGGGAGGTCAACCGGCAGAAGACCGAGAAGCGTGGAATCCGACCCTGCCCGAAAAAACTCTAGCGCTTCGTTCGTTTCGCCTTCCTGGCTTTGGCCAATCCCTTGACCCGCTTGATGTTCTTGCGGTGCTTCTTCCGAACCTTCCGATCTTTCTCGCGTCCACGTGCCATAGACCACGATCTCCTGGTTAACCACAAGCATCCGAACGGCGCGATGTATAACACACTCCTCTTCACTCGCACAAGCGATTTGCATGGCAGAGAGGCGCACGGGGTGACGCTGGGCAAGGCGGCGCCTTGCCGGTGCTGGAGGGGCGTGTTAAGATGCGCGCCACGTTGAAACAGCTCCTTCACCTTTTAGATCGTGACGTTACCCGATGGCCTCCCGGCAACTTGAGAAGACCTATGAGCCCAAGCAAGTCGAAGAACGATGGTACCGGTTCTGGATCGACCGGGGCTACTTCCACGCCTCCACCGATCGTTCGCAGACGCCCTACACCATCGTCATTCCTCCTCCCAACGTCACCGGCTCCCTGCACGTCGGCCACGCGCTGAACAACTCCTTGCAGGACATTCTGATCCGCTGGCGCCGCATGCAGGGGCGCAATACCCTCTGGATGCCCGGAACGGACCATGCCGGCATCGCCACGCAAAACGTCGTCGAGCGGCAACTGATGGCCGAGGGCACCTCCCGGGAGACCCTTGGCCGCGACGCGTTTATCCAGCGGGTCTGGGACTGGAAGGCCCAGTCCGGCGGAACCATCATCCAACAGTTGAAACGGTTGGGTGCCTCCTGCGATTGGGACCGGCTCCGCTTCACGATGGACGAAGGCCTCTCCCTCGCGGTCCGCGAGGTCTTTGTCCGTCTCCACGAAGAAGGCCTGATCTACAGGGGCGAACGGCTGATCAACTGGTGTCCCCGATGCCTGACGGCCCTGTCGGATATCGAAGTCGAGCATGAGGAGTCGGCCGGCAAGCTCTATCACATCTACTACCGACTGGCCGACGATCCACAGACCAAATTAATCGTCGCCACGACCAGGCCGGAGACACTGTTGGGCGACACGGCCGTGGCGGTGCATCCGGATGATCCCCGCTACAAGCATCTCATCGGCAAGCAGGTTCGCCTCCCGTTGACCCAGCGGACGATCCCGATCGTCGGCGACCCGATCCTGGTGGATCGGGAGTTCGGCACCGGCGCGGTCAAGATCACGCCCGCGCACGACTTCAACGACTTTGAGGCCGGCGAACGGCACGGTCTTCCGCGCCTGCCGATCCTGGACCACCAGGCCCGACTCGATCCTGTCGGATTGCGGGCCGCCGCGGTGGAGCAAGCGGTCATCGAGGCCGTCGAATTGCTGCGCGTCAACCAGGCCAGGCCGAAGATCGAAGCGCTCCTGCAGGAACGAGGGCTGCTGGCAACCGTCGAAGCCCACAAGATGGCCTTGGGCAAGTGCTACCGGTGCAAGACGGTCGTCGAGCCCTACCTCTCGCCCCAGTGGTTCGTCATGATCAAGCCGCTGGCGGAACCGGCCATCCAGGCGGTGGAGGACGGCCGCATCCGCCTGATTCCTGAGGCCTGGACCAACAACTACCTTGGCTGGATGCGCGACATCAAAGACTGGTGCATTTCGCGGCAAATCTGGTGGGGGCACCAGATTCCCGCCTGGTATTGCCGCTCCTGCAACGCCGATACGATTTTGGAAACCGCGCACGAGGGTATGGCCACGACCGAGGCGCAGGCCCTGCCCAAGGCCTCGCGCCAACGCGTTACGATCCTGTCGAATGCCAAGCCATTGGTTATGCGGACCCAGCCGACGAACTGCCCGGCCTGCGGCGGAAGCAACTTCCTCCAGGACCCGGACGTGCTGGACACCTGGTTCTCGTCGGCGCTCTGGCCCTTTTCAACGCTGGGCTGGCCGGAGCAGACTCCCGAGCTCAAAACCTTCTATCCGACGTCGACCCTCGTCACCGGCCTGGACATTTTGTTCTTTTGGGTCGCCCGCATGATCATGATGGGACTCAAATTCACCGGCCAGGTTCCCTTCCGCGACGTCTACATCCATGCCCTCGTCCGGGACGCGGAAGGCCAGAAGATGAGCAAGTCCAAAGGAAACGTGATCGATCCCTTGAGCGTGATGGACCGATACGGCACCGACGCCTTGCGGTTTACCCTGGCCTCCATGGCCTCGCCCGGCCGGGACATCAAACTGGCCGAGGAGCGGATCGAAGGTTACCGCAACTTTGCGAACAAGATCTGGAATGCCGCCCGGTTTATCTTGATGCATATAGACGGACCCAGGGCTTCGGGCCCGCTCGCCGATCGATCTTTTGCCGACCGTTGGATCATGAGCCGACTGAACCACACGATCCGGGCCGTCAGCACGTCCCTGGAGCAGTACCGGTTCGACCAGGCGGCCAGCCAGCTCTATCAATTCATCTGGCACGAGTACTGCGATTGGTATCTGGAGTTGGCGAAGCCCTCTCTTCAGGACAAAGAGTCGCCCGAAGCCGGCCGGACCAGGCAGACCCTTCTCGAGTCGTTCGAAACGCTGTTGCGCCTCCTCCACCCTTTCATGCCCTTTCTCACCGAAGAAGTCTGGCAGACGGTTCCGCATGAAGGCGACAGCATCGTCACTCAGCCCTACCCGAGCCCGAATCCTGACTGGGAGTCCAAGGACGCCGAAGCTTCCTTCGCCTGCCTGGAACAGTTTGTGACGACGGTCAGAACCGGACGAGCCTTGCTCAATTATCAACCGGGCAAGAAAGTCACCCTCTACGGGGCAGCGGTCGGAGGGGAACACTTCGCACGCTTGAGGCATCTTCATGCCTACCTCGAACACCTCAGCCGCGGCACGGTGCAGTTGACCGCCATCGAAACATGGCCGACCGGCAAGGTGCTTCGCCTGGCCTCGGAAGGGATCTCGGCGGGGTTGGCCGTCGAGGGAGAGGTCGATCTAGAGAGCGTGCTCCAAAAACTTCAGAAGCAGCACCAAGAGAATCGTCAGGAAGCGAAACGGATCGAGGGCAAGCTCGGCCATGCCGAGTTCACGTCAAAAGCTCCGAGCGAAGTCATTCACGAACACCGCGAGCGCGTCAGAATCCTTGAACAGGAAAGCCGATTGCTCGCGAGCAGCGAAACGCAGTTGCGCGCCATGATGCCCGCCAAGGACTAGATGCCAGTGCCTTCCGCCGAGCAGATTCGAACGGCGATCCGCCGGGCCCTGGACGAAGATCTTGCCTGGGGCGACGTGACGACCGCCGCCCTCTTTCCTGTCCCGATCCCAGCCCACGGCACCGTCACGGCTCATCAAAAGCTCATCCTTGCCGGGATGGCCGTGGCGCGGGAGGTCTTCACGACAGTGGACCCGGGGATACGGGTCGTCCGGGCGCTCAAAGACGGAACCCCGGTCAAGAAGGGCCAGGTCGTGCTGACGGTCCAGGGCGACGCCCGTTCGCTTCTGATGGCGGAGCGGGTGGCGCTGAACTTCCTCCAGCATTTGTCTGGCATCGCCACCTTAACCGGGCAGTTTTGCCACGCTGTCCGCAGCAGTCGCGCCATAATTTTGGACACGAGGAAAACCACGCCCGGACTCCGCACCTTGCAGAAATGGGCCGTGACGTTGGGCGGAGGGCAGAACCATCGGCACTCCCTGGGGGACGGCATTCTGATCAAGGATAACCATCTGCTGTTGTTGCAAGGCCGGCGCATCGGCATCGCCCAGGCCTGCATACTCGCTCGCAAGCACGCGCCGCATGGACTACGGATCAACGTCGAAGTCCAGACACTCGAACAGACCAGGGAGGCCCTGCGCGGGGAGGCCGACGTGATTCTGCTGGACAACATGACGCCGTCCCTCGTGCGGAAAGCGGTCGCGCTCATTCACGGCAGAGCCTTGGCGGAGGTCTCCGGAGGGGTCACCCTCCAAAATGTCCGTGAGATGGCCGAGGCCGGGGCGGATTTCATTTCCATCGGCGCCTTGACCCACTCGGCCCCAGCGGCCGACCTGAGCATGGATATCCAGCCCCGCCGCCTTTTCGGACAACCTCGCAAGCAAGGACGATAAGCCGATGGCCTCCCCTCCCACCCAGCCCCTGATTCAAGAAGCGATCCAAGCCCTGTTGCGCACCAAGACATTCGGGCGCACCCTGCATGTGTTGCAGGAAACCACTTCGACCAACCAGGACGCCATGAAACTGGCCCAGCAGGGGGCCTCTGACGGAACCGTTCTTGTGGCCGAGACACAGACTGCGGGCAAAGGACGGTTGGGGCGCAGCTGGTATTCGCCGCCCGGAGACAATCTCTATTGTTCCGTGATCCTGCGAAACCGGCCGGCAGACAATCTGACCGGATGGCTCTCGGTGATTCCGCTTCTCTCGGCCGTGGCGGTTGTCAGGGCCATTCAGCGGGTAGCCGACCTCAAACCCTCGCTCAAATGGCCGAACGATATCCTGGCCGGAGACGGTAAGCTGGGCGGGCTGCTCTGCGAAAGCAGCCTGGCCGGCTTATCGGCGACTTTCGTCGTCGTCGGGATCGGGCTCAATGTCAACGGCAGCCGAGAAGGATTTCCGGAGGAGATCCGCGGTCTCGCCACCTCCATCGCCTCCGAGACCGGTCGTCCATGCGACCGGGCCTCGCTCTTAGCCTCTATCCTCATGGAGCTTGAGCTTTACTCCGAGGCCCTGCTGACTCGTCCTCCCGAAACGTTCCTGAGCGAGTATGCCCGGCTCTGCGCAACGCTAGGGCGAAAAGTGAGGGTCTCTTTGTCTGAAGGACAGACCATCGACGGGCTGGCTGATTCCATCGCCCCGGATGGGTCGCTTCGCATCGTCCGCGAGCCGGCCTTCGGCGGCGGCCTGATCGAAGTCCGTGCGGGTGATGTGCTCCACTTGCGCTAGCACAAGGTAAAAGGTGAGAGGTAAACAGTGAGACGACACCCCCTCTTGCGATGCGTTTCATCCCCCACTTCACGGCTTTCCTTTCACGCCTTACGAACTACCAATGCTGCTGACCATCGACATCGGCAATTCTAACGTCGTCTGGGGTCTGTTCCGGCAGCAGACCCTGATCGGCCATTGGCGCGCGGATACAAATCCGACATGGACCGCAGGAGACTATGGGAATGTGCTGGCCCATCAACTCCGGAGCGCCGGCCAGTCCGTAGATACGATCACCGATGCGATTCTCTGCAGCGTCGTCCCCGCATTGATCCCGGCCTTTGAGCAGATGGCACAAGATCTGTCCCACCGCAAGCCGCTGGTCGTCTCCACCGACATGGATACGGGCCTCACGCTTCATTATGCCGATCCGCGCACACTCGGGGCCGACCGCCTGGTCAACGCCGCTGCCGCCTACGACCGGTACAAGACCAGTCTGATCGTGGTGGACTTGGGCACCGCCACCACCTTCTCCGTCATTACCGGGCAAGGCGACTTTCTGGGCGGCGCCATCGCGCCAGGACTCGGCATCGGGGCCGAGGCGCTCTCAGCCAAAACGGCCCAACTACCCCACGTCTCTCTGGTCCAACCAAAGGCCGTCATCGGTCGGGATACCGTCACCAGCATTCAGTCCGGACTCATCTACGGTCATGCTTCCATGGTGGACGATCTCATCGCCAGGATTCATGATGAATTGGGGCAACGGGCATTGGTGGTCGCAACCGGTGGATTTTCCTCACTGCTTTCCCCCTGCTCGCGTAAGATTCAGGAAGTCAGGCCCTATTTGACGCTGGAAGGGCTGGAACTGCTTCACCGCCGTACCAGAGGCCAAACCAGGATCTGATGCCTGACTTTAGGCCGACAGGAAGACAGTCTCGCTGTCCTCGCCCGAACTCCTAAGTCTTGAACTAAATTGAGCCTCCCCGTTGACTTTATGGCCCCTGTGGCTATCTCTGCCGAGGGTTGGTGCAGCTCGTGAGCAAAGACAAAGAAAATACAAGTTCTATCAATGGGTTAGATTCTGGAGCTACCGAAAGCTTCTCCCAGGACAATGGGGGAGAAGCAGAGCAGGGTTTGGACGATGGGTTGAAACAGGCCCTGGCCTCCAAAACGGAAGAGGCCCAGGCCCTTCACGACAAGCACTTGCGGCTGGCGGCCGAATTCGAGAACTATAAGCGGTTGGCGCAAAAGGACCAACGGGATTACGCCCGTTTCGCCAATGAAAGTTTGCTAAAAGACCTGCTGCCGATTGTCGATAACCTCGAGCGGGCGATCAAAGCCGCGAAGGAGGCCCCGAAGGAAGGGGCCAAGACCGGCAGTCTGATTGAAGGCGTCGAGCTCACGCTCAAGCAGTTCATGGACCTGCTGGCCAAGGCCGGGGTTCGCCAGATCGCCAGCGTCGGTGAGCCATTCGATCCGGCCCGCCACCAAGCCGTGGCTCGCGTCGAGTCTACCGGGGCGCAGGACAATACGGTCGTCGAGGAATTTCAAAAGGGGTACCTCTTGCACGAACGGATATTGCGGGCAGCCATGGTCACGGTGGCCAGCGCCCCGGCAAGCAACCAGGAGCATTCTTCAACCGGCACGGCATAAAGAGAACAGCCGCTTCCCGGTTGACGTCCCGTTTTTTTGAGGAAGGAGAACATACCATGGGTAAGGTTATCGGCATTGATTTGGGCACGACGAACTCCTGCGTGGCCATCATGAGCGGCGGAGACCCGGTCGTCATCGCCAACGCCGAAGGCAGCCGCACCACCCCCTCGGTCGTGGGTATCACGGATAAGGGCGAACGGCTCGTCGGCCAGATCGCCAAGCGTCAGGCCATTACCAATCCGGAAAACACGATTTTCTCGGTCAAGCGGTTGATGGGCCGAAAATTCAGCAGCCGCCAGGTACAAGAGGCCGCCAAACGCCTGCCGTATAAGGTTGTGGAAGCGAACAACGGAGACGCGCACGTCGAGATTCGCGGCAAGCGCTACAGCCCCTCCGAAGTCTCGGCGATGATTCTCCAAAAGATGAAGCAGACCGCCGAGGATTACCTGGGCGAAAGGGTGACCGAGGCCGTCATCACGGTGCCGGCGTACTTCGACGACAGCCAGCGCCAGGCCACCAAGGATGCCGGGCAGATTGCAGGCCTCAACGTGCTCCGCATCATCAACGAGCCGACCGCCGCGTCGCTGGCCTACGGATTGGACAAGAAGAAGGATGAGCGCATCGCGGTGTACGACCTCGGGGGCGGCACCTTCGACATTTCCATCCTGGAAATCGGCGAGGGCGTGTTCGAGGTCAAATCCACGAACGGCGACACCTACCTGGGCGGCGACGACTTCGACCAGCGCGTGATGGATTGGCTGGTGGACGAGTTCAAGAAGCAGGAAGGTATCGACCTGCGGAAGGACCGGATGGCCCTTCAACGGCTGAAGGAAGCGGCGGAGCGGGCCAAGATCGAACTGTCCTCCTCACAGGAGAGCGAGATCAACCTCCCCTTCATCACCGCCGACGCCAGCGGCCCCAAGCACCTGGTCATCAAGCTGACCCGGGCCAAACTGGAACAATTGGTGGAGGATTTGATTCAGCGCACCATCGAGCCCTGCAAGAAGGCGCTGTCCGATGCGGGCGTGACCGCAAAGGACATCAACGAGGTGGTGCTGGTCGGCGGCATGACCCGCATGCCCAAGGTGATCGAAAGGGTGCGGGAATTCTTCGGCAAGGAGCCGCACAAGGGCGTCAACCCGGATGAAGTCGTGGCCATCGGAGCCGGCATCCAGGGCGGCGTGCTGAAGGGTGAGGTCAAGGATGTTCTGCTGCTGGACGTCACGCCTCTCACGCTCGGCATCGAAACGCTGGGCGGGATCTTCACGCATCTCATCGAGCGCAACACGACCATCCCCACCAAGAAGAGCCAGACCTTCTCGACGGCCGCCGACAGCCAAAGCGCGGTGACGATCCGGGTTTTCCAGGGCGAACGCGAGATGGCGAACGACAACAAACTCCTGGGCCAGTTCGATCTGGTCGGCATCCCGCCCGCCCCTCGAGGCGTGCCGCAAATCGAGGTGACCTTCGACATCGACGCCAACGGGATCGTGCACGTCGCCGCCAAGGATCTGGGCACGCAGAAGGAACAGTCCATCAAGATCACGGCCTCCAGCGGGCTCAGCAAGGACGAGATCGAGAAGATGGTCAAGGAAGCCCAGTCCCACACGGACGAGGATAAAAAACGGCGACGGGTGGCCGAAGCCAGGAACCAGGCCGATAACCTGATCTACGGCACGGAGAAGAACCTGACCGAACACGGGGACCAGATCGGCGAAGACGACAAGAACCGGATCACGGAAGCCATCGCCGCGCTCCGCAAGGCCATGGAAGGCGACGACCCGGCCGCCATCGAGTCGGCCACCCAGACGTTGACGACCGCCTCGCACAAGCTGGCCGAGGAGATGTACAAGAAAGCCTCTGCCGGAACCGGAACGGCCGGCACCGGGGACGGCGCCAATCAGGGCGGCCAGGATAACGGAGGCGGCTCGGCCAAGACCGACGAGAAAGTGGTCGATGCCGAATTCGAAGAAGTCGACAAGGACAAGAAGTAAGCACAAAAGCAACCCAATCACGCCGGCTCACGCCCTCGGGGTGTGAGCCGGTTCATTGTTTCCAGCACGATGGCATCTGTGGCAAAGCGCGACTACTACGAAACGCTCGGCATCGACCGCAACGCGGCCGACGACGAGATTAAGAAAGCCTTCCGCAAGCTGGCCCGCCAGTACCATCCGGATCTCCAGCACGGGGATCAGCACAAGAAAGTCTCTGAAGAAAAATTCAAGGAGATCAACGAGGCCTACGAAGTTCTGAGCGATCAGGAAAAGCGACGCCGGTACGACATGTTCGGCCATGCCGGCGCCCAGCAGGGTTTCGGCGGCGGGGCGGAAGGGTTCGACTTCGGGCGTGGCGGATTCGGGGACGTGTTCAACGACATTTTCGAGGATTTTTTCGGGGCCGGGCGAAGCGGCCAGCGGGCCGAACGCGGTTCCGATCTCCAGTACAACCTGGAACTATCCTTCGAAGAGTCGGTCTACGGCAAAGAAGCGACACTCAAGATTCCCAGGGCCGAGCCCTGCGCGGACTGTAAAGGCACAGGAGCCCGAGCGGCCGATGCCGTCAAGGTCTGCCCCAGTTGCAAAGGAGCCGGTCAGCTTCGCTTCCAACAAGGCTTCTTCAGCATCAGTCGGCCGTGTAATCAGTGTGAGGGCGCCGGCCAGATCATCACCGACCCTTGCGGGACCTGCCGAGGGCGCCGGCGAGTCCGCCGCGAGCGCATGCTCTCGGTGAACATTCCCGCCGGCATCGAATCGGGCATGCGGCTGCGGCTCGCCAACGAAGGGGAACCGGGGGACAACGGCGGCCCGCCGGGCGACCTCTACGTCGCCGTGACGGTGCAGTCCCACGAGATCTTCTCCCGCAAGGGCAACGACATCCTCTGCGACATTCCGGTCAGCTTCGTCACCGCGACGCTCGGCGGCAAAGTGGAGGTGCCCACGCTCAAGGGCACGACCGTCATCAAGGTGCCGGCCGGGACCCAGCAGGACAAGGCCTTTCGCCTGAAGGGGCTCGGCGTGCCCAGCCTGAAAGGGCAGCACACGGGCGATCAGATCATGACGGTCAAAATTCAAATCCCCACCAAGCTGACCGCCGCACAGAAGGCGCTCCTGACGGACTTCGCGAAGGAAAGCGGCATGACCATGGATCAGGATGGGGATGGATTCTTCGACAAGATGAAGACATATTTCGAGTGACGTGGACCAGTGAAAAGTGAGAAGTGAAAGGTTTTTACGGAATGATCAGCCCTGTCCTGTGATGCGCGCTTCTTCCCGCTTTTTACTTTTCACGTTACACTTTTAACTTCCCAGAAGATGCCCGTCTTCTTCATCAATTCGGCCCAAGTCGCCGACGGAACCGTCACGATTACCGGTCCCCTCTGCGACCATCTGCGCGGCAGCCTGCGTGTCGCGGAGGGAGAGACATTCTGGATCGGCGACGAACGACGGCGACGGTACCGGGTCAAAGCCCTTGAAGTGAGCCGGCATCTGCTGCGCGGCCAAATCCTGGAAGAGCAAGCCAACCAATCCCCACCCAACCCGCCCATCACACTCGCGCAAGCTATTTTAAAGGGCGACCGGATGGACTGGCTCATCCAGAAAGCCACCGAACTCGGCGTGGCCTCCCTGATTCCCATCGTGACAAGCCATGCCATCGTGAGGCCAAGGACCGAGCGGCACCAGGCTCAGCAGGAGCGCTGGCAGAAGATCGCCCTGGAAGCGGCACAGCAAGCCGAGCGCTGGGAGGTGCCGGAGATCGCAGCGCCTTGCGACATAATGGCCTTTTTCGAGGCCCAGCCATCGGCCTCCTGCCGGTTGATCCTGAGCGAGCGGTCCGATGGCCAGAGCCTCGCCACAGTGGCATTGCCCTCGAAACCGGACGAGAGCGTGTCGATCGCGGTAGGCCCGGAAGGCGGCTGGACGAAAGAGGAACTGAACAAGGCCCAGGCCTGCGGCTTCCTGCCGGTCACCCTGGGGACACGGATTTTGCGGGCCGAAACCGCAGCCCTAGCAGCCGTGAGCGTGATTCAGAGCCGCTTGGGCGAGTTGGGCTAAAAGGAAGAGCACCCAACGCCGGGAAGGAGTGGGCATGGCAATGGGTCTTTCCCGCCACTAGCCACTACACCGACAGCATCACCGGCGAAATGCGCCGTCACCACCTGCACGAATCGGTGCTGCAGAAGGCCGTCAGAGATGCGCGGCTGATGGCCGGCATCTCAAAACCAGCCGGCCCGCACACCATGCAACATTGCTTCGCCACTCACCTTTTGGAAGACGGCTACGATATTCGGACGGTGCAAGAGCTCTTGGGGCACACCGACGT
>Ga0194120_10002160_pt1 | contig 34238 bp, 34 predicted proteins | sample TA2MahCa65mmetaG_FD_148642 | JGI IMG/M metagenome (GOLD analysis project Ga0194120, IMG submission 148642) | Freshwater microbial communities from Lake Tanganyika, Tanzania - TA2015019 Mahale Deep Cast 65m | ecosystem: Environmental > Aquatic > Freshwater > Lake | place: Tanzania: Lake... | reverse complement strand
ACACGTCCTGCTGAAGTATGTGGACTGGCAATAAAACCAAGCTGCTCCAGATCACTCATGACATTGCGGATGGTCGCAGGGCTCGCATCCAGACCAGAGTGCTGTAGCAGTGTGCGTGACCCAATTGGATGACCATCGCTAATGTAATGTTCAACCAATGTCTTGAGTAAAATTTGCGCGCGGTTATCCATATCCAGCTTTCATGCGCAAATTATCAATGAGTTATATTATTAAGGCAATCCTATTGATGGTGCTATCAGGGTTGGTTTTGTTGGGAAACTTTCTTCTTAAAAAAGAGACTTAAATCCTTTACTAGTTGCAGTAGAGCTGATTTCTTGTTCTAAAGCCTCGAAATTCGAGGCTTTAGAATTAGGTATTTATGATGGCGTGAATATATTTACCACTATGATGAGAAATTGGCAGAAGCAAAATCCCAGTTGGCTAATGATGCCAGAAATACTTCCACAAATTTCGCGCGGGCATTGCGGTAGTCGATGTAGTAGGCATGCTCCCAAACGTCGATAGTGAGTAGCGCTTTGTCGCCAGTGGTTAGTGGTGTGCCAGCTGGGCCCATGTTCACGATGTCTACTGAACCGTCAGCTTTTTTAACCAGCCATGTCCAGCCAGAACCGAAGTTGCCCACAGCAGAAGCCTGGAATGCTTTTCTGAATTCGTCGAATGAGCCCCATTTTGTGTTGATGGCATCCGCCAGAGCCCCAGTTGGTGTGCCACCGCCGTTTGGTTTCATGCAATTCCAGAAGAAGGTGTGGTTCCATACTTGGGCTGAGTTGTTATAAACGCCACCCACTGATTTTTTAACGATTTCTTCTAAGCTGGAATCTTCGAACTCGGTGCCTTTAATCAGATTATTCAGATTGGTCACATAGGTTTGGTGGTGTTTACCGTAGTGAAATTCAAAAGTTTCTTCTGAAATGTGCGGTGCCAGTGCGTTTTTAGCATAGGGTAATGCGGGTAATTGATGTTCCATCATGGTTCCTTTTATGGGTAAAAATTCTGTAAGCGCTATTTTGCCATAAAATCCATGAAGTCATAGTAAAACAGTAGGGTATTATTATTTTTTCTTGGTGCGCGGGTGCGCCTTTTCGTAGATGCTGGCAAGGGGCTGACAACGAGCTAAGCGAGTTGCGGCATACGCTAACCTTTAGGTTAAGCCGCAGTAACGGCGGCGGAAGCCAAAATTCAGATGCTATTTCTTTTTTGCTCTAGGGTGAGCTGCGTCATAGATTTTTGCCAAGTGCTGAAAATCTAAGTGCGTATATACCTGTGTGGTGCTGATATTGGCGTGACCAAGCATTTCCTGTACGGCGCGCAAATCGCCGCTGGATTGTAAAACGTGGGTGGCAAAGCTGTGGCGTAGGGTGTGTGGATGTATGTCAGCATTGATACCCTGTTTGATCGACCATATTTTGAAACGGTATTGCACTGCACGTTGCGTGATTCTGCGACCTTGCTTGGTGATGAATAAAGCTTTATGGTCCTTGTCATCAGTCTTGATGAGTGCACGCTGTTGCATCCAATTCTGGATAGCCCTGATCGCATGGCTCCCAAGAGGAACGATGCGCGTTTTGTTTCCTTTTCCGGTAACGGTAACCGTGCCTTCGGTAAAGTCTAGCATATCGATGTCCAAGTTGACTAGTTCGCTCAATCGCAACCCGGAGGAATAGAATAGTTCAAAGATGGCATGGTCACGCAGTGTGAGTTGATCATCGCTGTCGGCCATGTCAACCAGTTTCACCGCCTGATCAACAGAGAGTGCTTGAGGTAGTGATTTGGCGGCTTTGGGCGCACGTAGTCCCGTGACGGGATTCTTGCTGAAATGGTGATGGTGCACCAGATAGGTGTAGAAGCCACGCCAGGCCGAGAGGGATCGGGATATACTTTTTGCGCTCAAATTGCGACTGTGCAGGGTGGCAATTGAGCGCCTGACGTGCTGTGACGTAATTTCTTTAAGGTCAGTGCCATGGGTGAGTTCAAACAGCAGGCGGATATCTCGGTCGTAACTTTTACAAGTGAGGACACTCAGTCTGCGCTCAAAGGTCAGATGTTGCAGATAATCATCAAGATATGCCAGTGGCCAACCAGTTGTCATTGCAAGTCCTCATGGAAAATCAGGGTTAAAGTTGCAATGCAAATAGGTGATTGAGCAGGGCTACGCTGACGAGCTCGCCTATTCTGTCCAAATACAGTGTGCCCATTTCTGCGGTGAAGCGGCTGGCTTCCTCACTACCCAGCACCAATACACCGAACGGGCGCTGGTCTAAGGATTTTTTGCACAAAGGAATGTAAGCATAAGACTTGAGATTTTCAGGCAATAAGTCGTCAGCGGCTTCGGGCTTTTTGCCACCGTGTGCTTGTTTTAGTGTCATGATCCAGTTGCTGAATGTTTCTGAGACGGGGGTGAAGGCGGGGTCCTTGGCGATGGTGTTATTGCTGGGCCTTACCCAGATGCGGATCGCGCATTGTGAAACGGAAAAATCCAAACGCATGACCTCAGCAATGTGTTGTTGTAGCGCGCTAAAACTTTGCTGATTCAACAGTTGCAGACTCAGTTGATGGACTTTGTCACTGGTTACGTCGTTTTCTTCAGCGTGCTTAATCATTTCTGCCATCATGGCTTCCAGCACACGGACTTTATCGCGTTGAGCGAGCTGCTGGCGCTCGGCCAATGAGATCACACCATTGCCGTGCGGGCTAGGTAGCGTGATTTCCGCCAGCAGATGGGCATGATGTTCGAAAAAATCAGGGTGGTTACGCAAGAAATCGGCGACTTGCGTGTTGGAAATTTCAGAGTTTTGAGTGGTGGTCATGTTGTTCTTCCTATGAGGGACTCGGTAAGATTAAGTTAATTCTATTTCACCTGTAAACACGCTAACAGCAGGGCCTGTCATCATCACAGGAGCATCGTTGCCATCCCAGGCAATGGTCAGCTCGCCACCTCGAGCAAAAACTTTTACCGGTGATTGAAGTCGTCCAAGTTGAATGCCTACAACAACGGCAGCGCATGCGCCAGTGCCACAGGCGAGCGTTTCGCCGCTGCCACGTTCAAAGACACGCAGTTTGATGTGGTGTTGGTCGATGATTTGCATGAAGCCAGCATTGACTCGCTGTGGAAAGCGAGGGTGATGTTCGATTTTGCTCCCCAGTGAGACGACAGGGGCAGTTTCAATGTCTTCTACAATTTGTACTGCGTGCGGGTTCCCCATGGAAACAGCGGAGATTTCGTAAGTTTGCTCCGCTATTTCCAACTGATAGCTATTGGCGACTGCATCTACCAAGAAAGGGATGTCTTTTGGGTCAAAGTGAGGTGATCCCATATCCACAGTAACCAGCCCGTTTTCTTCCAGCTTTGGGGTGATGATGCCGCTGGCGGTCTCAACCTTAATTTCGCGTTTTTGAGTGAGTTGCTGATCGGTGACAAAGCGCACGAAACAACGCGCGCCATTGCCGCATTGTGCGACTTCGCTGCCATCGGCATTGAAGATGCGATATTTAAAATCAGCAACGGGAGACCGTTCGACTAGCAGTAGTTGGTCGAATCCGACGCCAAATTGGCGGTTGGCAAGTTGCTGAATCTTGTTTGGCGTTAGATGCACGGATTGATGGATACCATCAACAACCATGAAGTCATTGCCGGCACCTTGCATTTTGGTAAAACGTAGTGTGTGTGTCATGTCTTATTTTTTCGTTAAATCAATAGGGGATGCTCGCAAGTTGGTTAAGCAGGCAATCGGCGAAGCTGATGCTCGCAAAAATGTATTGATAGCATGCCTTTCAGTTATAATGTGCATCCTTTTTATGCTTGCTTTAGCCTTTAGTAAGCGTTTTTTAAACTTTAATCTTCCAAGGCAGATCATGAATTCTTACTTATTTACTTCCGAGTCCGTTTCTGAAGGTCATCCAGACAAGTTAGCTGACCAAGTTTCAGACAGTATTCTAGACGCTATTTTAACCCAAGACCCGACTGCACGTGTAGCGGCAGAGACATTGGCCAACACCGGCTTAATTGTACTGGCGGGTGAGGTTACGACAACAGCGAATGTCGATTACATTAAAGTCGCGCGTGACACCATTAAGCGCATTGGTTATGACAATACAGAATATGGTATCGACTATAAGGGGTGCGCTGTATTGGTGGCGTATGACAAACAGTCTCCTGATATTGCGCAGGGCGTGGATGGTGCACATGATGATCTCTTGGATCAAGGTGCGGGTGACCAAGGTTTGATGTTTGGTTATGCGGTGGACGAAACGCCGCAATTGATGCCATTGCCAATCTGGTTAAGCCATCGCCTCATGGAGCGCCAGGCGCAGTTGCGTAAAGATGGTCGTTTACCATGGTTGCGACCGGATGCGAAATCACAGGTCACCGTGCAATATGTAGATGGTAAGCCGCATAAGATTGACACCGTAGTCGTCTCAACACAGCACGCGCCAGAAATGACGTTGGAGCAGGTGCGTGAAGCGACGATAGAGGAAATTATCAAGCCAGTATTGCCGAAAGAGTTGGTCAAAGGGGATATTAAGTTTTTGGTGAACCCGACCGGACGTTTTGTGATTGGCGGTCCGCAAGGCGATTGCGGTTTGACGGGTCGTAAAATTATCGTAGATACTTACGGTGGCGCAGCACCTCACGGTGGTGGCGCATTCTCTGGTAAAGATCCTTCTAAAGTGGATCGTAGCGCAGCCTACGCGGGGCGCTATGTGGCTAAAAACATCGTAGCGGCTGGCTTGGCCTCTCGTTGCATGGTGCAGGTGAGTTATGCGATTGGCGTGGCACGCCCCACGTCTGTGATGGTGGAAACGTATGGCACTGGTAAAGTTTCGAACGAGGTGCTGACGGCTTTGGTGAACGAATATTTTGATTTGCGTCCCAAAGGCATCGTTAGAATGTTAGATCTGTTGCGTCCGATTTACACTAAAACAGCGGCCTACGGTCACTTTGGTCGAGATGAGCCAGAATTTGGTTGGGAAAAAACCGACAAAGCTGCGGCCTTGCGCGTAGCAGCAGGGCTGTAAGCGTTTTGCAGTCGGATTGAATGGGTGCTTAATTGTTGAGGGAAGTTTTGGCATTCATGTTAAAGACGATCCCAGTAAGCCAGGTGCGTTTAGGCATGTTCATTTACGAACTGAAAGGTTCGTAAATGAACCACCTTCTTGGATAAAATCCTTCAAGCTGAATGAGTAGGGGGCTTAAAGAAACTACGGGACAGCCCCTCAAAGGAAGTGGTGATGGATGTTTCAAAAGGCTTGGATGTGGACTTGCTCCGTGTTTCCCTAGTATAATCAAACTGTTCTGAGGGGCGTTGCGAGAGTTGCTGTGGTCACACAGTCTCCCAGGCTCGGAAAAATGTTGCAACGACGCTCACCAATTAACCGTGCCGGCACGGGGTAGGGGTGAGACGGATTCCCTCTATTCTCCCTCCCTCCCGTCACACCATTCGAGGAGTGATACCGTGACAGACTTTAATGATTATGTAATTGCAGATATTGGATTGGCTGCATTTGGTCGCAAAGAGATTGCGATTGCCGAAACTGAAATGCCAGGCTTAATGGCGATTCGCGAAGAGTTTGCGAAGGCACAGCCGCTTAAGGGGGCTCGCATTACTGGCAGCCTGCACATGACGATTCAAACAGCGGTGCTGATTGAAACGTTAAAGGATTTAGGTGCAGAAGTGCGATGGGCATCTTGCAATATTTTTTCTACTCAAGATCACGCAGCTGCAGCGATTGCGGCAGGTGGCACGCCTGTGTTTGCTGTCAAGGGCGAGACACTTGCTGAATACTGGGATTATACGCACCGTATTTTTGAATGGACGGATGGTGGCAACAGCAACATGATTTTGGATGATGGCGGCGATGCAACATTGTTGCTGCACTTGGGTACACGTGCGGAAAAAGATGTATCATTGGTAGCAAATCCAACTTCAGAAGAAGAAACCTGTTTGTTCTCCGCCATCAAGGCTAAATTGGTCGTTGATCCTACCTGGTACTCAACCCGTTTGGCGCAAATTAAAGGGGTGACTGAAGAAACCACCACGGGTGTGCACCGCCTATACCAGATGCATAAAGAAGGCAAGCTGGCTTTCCCTGCAATCAATGTGAATGACTCTGTGACCAAGTCTAAATTTGACAATCTTTATGGTTGCCGCGAATCATTGGTGGATGCGATCAAACGTGCCACTGATGTGATGATTGCAGGAAAAATTGCCATTGTTGCCGGTTATGGCGATGTGGGTAAAGGCTCTGCGCAAGCGCTACGTGCGCTTTCTGCACAAGTCTGGGTGACTGAAATTGATCCAATCTGTGCGCTACAAGCCGCGATGGAAGGCTACCGTGTAGTTACCATGGAATACGCCGCTGAACATGGCGATATTTTTGTCACCGCGACCGGCAATTACCATGTGATTACGCATGACCACATGGCTAAAATGAAGGATCAGGCCATTGTGTGTAACATTGGTCACTTCGATAACGAGATTGATGTCGCCTCACTGGAACAATACCAATGGGATGAAATTAAGCCGCAGGTAGATCATGTGATTTTCCCTGATGGCAAAAAAATCATCCTGTTGGCAAAAGGCCGCTTGGTGAATCTAGGTTGTGGTACAGGTCACCCGAGTTATGTGATGAGCTCCTCATTTGCCAACCAAACTATCGCGCAAATTGAGTTGTTTACACAAACTGCCAAATATCCAGTGGGCGTGTATACCTTACCTAAGCATCTGGATGAAAAGGTGGCATTGCTGCAATTGAAGAAGCTAAATGCACAGCTGTCGACATTGACGGATGCACAAGCGGCTTATATTGGCGTGAATAAGCAAGGCCCATTTAAGCCAGAGACTTACCGCTACTAGCCGAGTTTGCATGAAGTTGCTGTATGTGTGGGGGCTCAATGCGCTGGCGCTACTGGCGGTGGCTTATTGGGTCCCAGGCATTCATGTAGCGGGGGTGATGGCAGCATTGTTGGCAGCACTTATTATCGGATTGGTGAATATGTTGATTCGACCAATCTTGGTGTTGTTGACGCTGCCGATTACGATTCTCACCTTAGGTTTGTTTATTCTAGTGATCAATGGCTTGTTGTTTTATGGGGTTGGTTTCTGGCTGGGCGGCTTTGAGGTCAGCACCATTTTTGCCGGCATTATCGGGGCACTGGTGTATAGTGTGCTTTCTTGGTTGTTATCGGCCTTATTTTGATAAAAGTTAGATGAATTTAAGCGAGAGCTTACGAATACTTAAATAAGTGAAAGCAATGGCAAAAAAATTTACAGTTAGTTTTGAGTTTTTTCCTCCCAAAACGGAAGAGGGGATGCAAAAACTACGAGATGCGCGTGCACAGTTGGCTGCATTCAATCCAGAATTCTTCTCGGTGACATTTGGGGCAGGTGGGTCAACACGCGATCGCACCATGGATACAGTTCTCGAGATTCAGCAGGAAGGATTCTCTGCAGCTCCCCATATTTCATGCATCTCTTCCAGTAAGCAGGAGATTCGAGATCTGCTGCAAGCATACCAATCGCACGGGATCAACCGTTTGGTTGCATTACGCGGTGATGTTCCATCCGGAGAGGTAAGCGCGGGAGATTTTCGATATGCGTCTGAGCTTGTGCGGTTCATTCGTCAGGAGACCGGTAATCATTTCAATATTGAAGTGGCTGCCTATCCCGAGTTTCATCCAGAGGCGAGGACGCCAGCCGCAGATTTGCAGAATCTGAAGCGTAAGATGGAAGTGGGCGCTAATGCCGCGATTACGCAGTACTTTTATAATGCAGATGCCTATTTTAGGTTTGTAGAGCAGTGCGATGCGTTGGGCATCGCGATGCCTATTGTCCCAGGCATTATGCCGATCTACAACATCACCCAGCTGGCCCGTTTTTCTAGCGTGTGTGGAGCGGATATCCCTCGCTGGCTGAAGATGCGGCTAGAAGAGTATGGCGATGATATGGCATCGTTACGTGCATTTGGTGTAGATGTGGTTAGTGAGCTATGTGAAACTCTGCTTGCATGGGGGGTGCCAAGTTTGCATTTCTATACCCTGAATCAGGCGGGTACGATCAGCCGTATTATCAATAATATCAGCGAATAAAACGCGTGCAGTATGTGCACGCGTATGCTTGAGAAACCGACTAGACCTTTAGTGTTGCGTCGGTTTTTGTTTATTCAGCAGAATATCTTCAATAAAAAGATATTCTTTGGTTTTGTCGGGGCCAGATTTACTTGCGCCCCATGTGGTCATGAGTACTATCCAGCGCATTTCTTCAATACGAATTTCTGCCTGAGGGACATTCATCGCAAGTTCTAACACCAGTTCGCGCTGCGATGTGTTCAGAATATTTGCCTGCACCAAGAAAAGAATGAAAGCGATACTCTCGCTGGATATCTTTTTAAGCTCTATGTCTGTGAAAATACGGGTATTGGCAGAATCTGCCATTTGAAATGATTCAGGCTTGTCGGTCATCGACTCGAGTTGATTAAACCAGTCGAATGCGCCGTTAATGTCGTCTTGATCAAAACCTGCGGCAAACAACTCTTTGGATAATGTGTTGTCGTCAGGTCTGAATTGCGTGTCAATGTAGTTTTCAAACATGTAAACCAATACTTCAAACATAGTTGTTATCCTTATTTAGATGGTTTATGCAAACGGCTGGATTTTGAACTACACGATTTTTTGGTACTGTCCTCCTATTAGGCTGGCTACTTTTCCTTCGAGCTCAAGTATCATTAGCATGGATGAAACTTCGCTTACCGTCAAGCCACTGATGCTCACCAGATGCTCCAGGGACATCGCCTCAAAGCCCATGGCGTCAAGTAGTTTGCTACCTGGTCTGTCATCTGAGTGATTTGAGGTCTTTGTTTTAGCATCTGAAGTTAGTGATGTGCTATCTAATACGGCTTCAATCTTGAGTTCTTCGACAATATCTTGCGTGCAATCGACCAATTTTGCGCCTTGCTTGATGAGTTGGTGGCAGCCTTTTGACATGGGCGAATGGATGGAGCCGGGAATGGCAAAAATTTCCCGCCCTTGCTCAGCGGCCAAGCGCGCGGTAATTTGTGAGCCGCTTTGCAGGTTGGCTTCCACTACGAGACATCCTAGGCTCAAGCCGCTGATGATCCGGTTGCGCTTGGGAAAGTTTTGCGGTTTGGAGGGGGTGCCCAGTGAAAATTCTGAGATGATCAGCCCGTGTTCAGCAATCTGATGGGCTAAATCGCGGTGTTTTGCCGGATAGACGATATCCAGGCCTGTACCGACAACGGCAATGGTGGCACCCTTTGCGCTAAGTGCACCGCGGTGAGCCGCTCCGTCAATCCCCAACGCTAGACCGCTGACAATGCACAAGCCATATTGGCATAAATCGTGTGCAAAGAATTCTGCATTCCTTTCCCCTTGCACAGAAGCATTGCGACTGCCTACGATAGCGATGCTGGGTTGATTCAGTAGCCTGAGGTTGCCTTTTGCATACAGAAAAGGAGGTGGGTCGGCAATTTCCAGTAATGATTTTGGATACTCTGAATCCGCAAGTGTGACAAGATGATTGTCAGGTTGGGTAAGCCATTGCTGAAACGTTTCTGTGAGTGCCTGCTCTGGTCCCTGCGTGATAGCCTTTGCAATAGAGTCAGAAACAACTTCCTTTAATTGACGTAAACTAGCGGAGTAAATTTGATCTGGCCCACTGAAGGTCTTGAGTAACAGGCAGAAAGTTTGTGAGCCAATGCCGCTGATATTGCCTAAAGCAACCCACAGTGACTTTTCAACAATCGCTGCGCCTTGTTTCAAATGCAGAGAATCTTCTTGGGTGTTGTGGGTGGACATCTAAATTGACTTAGGGAGTCTGTTCGACTCCAGTACGTTTACGGGCTCATATGCCTGTATGCTCAAGGCATATTGCACATGGTCAAAAACACGGAACGCCATGGGCAGTCTCGGGCGCTCATTAGGGAGATTGAGTATGTCAGCCTCAGGGGCTGCATCTGAAGGTGCCATAGTTCTTTCAAAGTTGACGACGACCTTACTTTCTTCATCCCGAGGAATATTGAAGTTTAGCGCTTTGATTTCCGGTTTTTCGTTGGCTTTGGCTCGTATTTGCTCCTCGGTTAGTTTAGGGGGATCGGGGTCTTGGATTACCTTGCCCGCGTGGTTAATGGCACTAGGGTAGATAAAATGTGGATTTTTAATTTGATCGCGATTCAGTTCCCACACCTGTAGCCACAACCATGGATTATTTAAGAGATCTCCTGAGATTCCCCACAAGGTGTCATTTTTGACAACAATGTGACGGTTGGGATGGTTTTTGTTGAGCTCAACGACTTGGGCTTGAACCTGCAAGCTTAAGCAACAAAACATGAGCAGCGTTATAATATAGCGAAACATAGTTGGATGACCTCGGTCTAACGAGCACAAGATAGGCGGTTGGCATGTAAATGAGGCACATGTGCCACGAGACCACGCAAAATTTAGCATGTAATTCATTCAAGAATCAAGCTTTTATGGAAAGGCTTTCGATTTATTTGGTGGATATTTTTGAGCAAGTAGTCGATTAATTAAAGAGTTTTTATGGCAATTCTTGATATTCTTAGTTACCCAGACCCAAGGCTACACACGGTGGCTAAACCTATAAAAGAGGTGAGTGGGGCATTGCAGCGTTTGATCGATGATATGGCGGAGACCATGTACGTAGCCCCGGGTATCGGGTTGGCCGCAACGCAAGTGGATCAGCATATCCAATTGCTGATTATTGATTTGAGTGAAACCAAGGATCAACTGCAGGTGTTTATCAACCCCAAGATCATTGCAAGAGACGGTGTGCAAGATTATGAAGAGGGATGTCTTTCTGTACCTGGAGTCTATGAAACTGTCACTAGAGCGGAAAGGGTGACCGTCGAGGCTTGGAATCGGGATGGTCAGTCCTTTACATTGGAAGCGCATGGGTTGTTGAGTGTATGCATCCAGCACGAAATTGATCATTTACAGGGTAAGGTTTTTGTGGAGTACTTATCTCTGCTTAAACGTAACCGTATCAAGCATAAGCTTCTTAAGCAAAAGCGCACGCGATAAGTTTAGGATACCTCTATAAATGCAGAGCTTGAGATGTAGTATTACCCGTACAGGGCATGTCTGTGGAATCTATGCGCCAAAGCGCATTATTCACACGCCAAAGGCACAGCACAGTAATGCGCTCAAGTGTTTTAAGTAGGCAATCAGCGAAGCGGATGCTCGCAAAATATGTATTTATAGAACTGCCCTCTAGTGGGTTGTGCATCATTAATATTCAATAGGTTAAGGACTGTCGTTGAGAATCATATTTGCAGGAACTCCGGAATTTGCCGTTCCGGCACTGGCCGCATTAATCAGAGCGGGGCATCAAGTAGTGATGGTGCTGACTCAGCCGGATCGTCCGGCAGGACGTGGTATGAAGTTGAAGGCAAGTCCTATCAAAGTATTGGCTGAGGAGCATGGTTTGCTTGTATTTCAGCCAGAGAGTCTGAAGCCAGCCGAGGTGCAGGCGTGCATCAATGAAATGAACGCCGACGTCATGATCGTGGCGGCTTATGGTTTGATTATTCCGACTGCGGTATTGACGATGCCAAAGTATGGTTGCTACAACATTCACGCCTCTTTGTTGCCGCGCTGGCGAGGTGCTGCCCCTATTCATCGTTCTATACTGTCGGGAGATGCTGTCACGGGCGTCACGATTATGGAAGTGGTGCCTGCGCTGGACGCGGGGGCGATGGTCAGTAAAGGGGAGGTGCCCATTACCTCAACGGACACCACTCAAAGTTTGCATGATGTGTTGGCTAACATGGGGGCGGACTTGATGGTGCAGGCAATGCGTGAGTTGGAATCAAATGGTCACCTAGCCAGTACGCCACAAGATGAGGCTTTGGTGACTTATGCACATAAGTTAGGCAAGGCCGAGGCAGAGATCGATTGGAGTAATACAGCGGAGATTATTGCTCAGCAGGTGCGTGCTTTTAATCCATTTCCTGTGGCACAAAGTCACTGGGGAGGGCAAGTGTGTCGTATTTGGATGGCGACATCAGAGCCTGCTTTTGGTGATGGGGGTGTGAAGATTGGTGAGGTCATTGATACACACGATGGCGTGTTGGTCGCTTGTGGTGAGGGTGTGTTGCGGATAACTGAACTGCAAGCTCCTGGAGGAAAGCGCCTTGCTGCCCATGCTTTTGTGCAGGGTCACAATCTTAAGGCGGGTGATGTTTTCACCACGTTATCGGAACTAGGTAAGGCTGTAACTTAGCCAGAAATCGATGCTGTGTTGTTTGGAGAGATGCCTTAAACCAACTAGAATGGACTTTTAAATCATTACGCGCTTCATTTAAACCTTGTATATTTCTCAACTCATCGCTGCATACACGGTCAGCCAAGTACTGTCTGGGCGCAATCTAACTGTTTCATTGCCAGAGGTGCAGGCTCGCTTTCCGCAGGCCACTCCTCAGCAGCGCGGGGGTGCTACAGATTTGAGTTATGGCGCTTTACGCCATTATGGTGAGATAGAGGCCTATCTGCGTTGTTTATTAGATAAACCGCTCACCGATGAGCGGATACGCGCTTTGCTGATCGTGGCTATTTATCAGTTGCTACATGATGAAGCGGACGATTTTACGGTGGTGAATCAGGCAGTGTATGCAGTGAGCCAGTTGAAGAAGCCCAGTCCCAAGGCGTGGGCTAAGGGCTTGGTGAATGCGGTGTTGCGGAACTTGTTGCGCAAGCAGGAGCAGTTGGTCACCCAAGTACAATCAACCGAAGTGGCGGTTTATTCCTATCCGCAATGGTGGATCGATACACTCAAGCGGCAGTATCCAAAAGATTGGCAGGCGATGTTGAGTGCGGGTAACCAGCATCCCCCAATGACTTTGCGCGTGAATACAAACAAGATGAGCCTACAGGCTTATCTGCAATCATTAGTAGCGCATCAGATTGAAGCGCATCAGACTGGTGTGCAAGCCATCACACTGGTTAGGCCGATGCCTGTGCAGAAGCTGCCTGGTTTTAATGAAGGAATTGTTTCTGTTCAGGATTATGGCGCTCAGCTGGCAGCTCCGTTACTTGATGTGCAGCCTGGGATGCGCGTGCTGGACGCATGCTGCGCGCCTGGGGGTAAGACCGGGCATGTCCTAGAATTGGCGCAGTTGGACATGACTGCTTTAGATAGTGATGAGCAACGCCTGCAACGTGTGAAAAGCAATTTGGATAGGCTACAATTGACCGCAACATTGAAGGTGGGAGATGCAGGTGCTTCAGATTGGCATGATGGTCAGTTGTTTGATCGGATCTTGGCTGACGTGCCCTGCACCGCGTCAGGGATCGTTAGACGGCATGTTGATATTAAGTGGTTACGTCGCAAGGCTGATGTGGAGGCTTTTGCTGGTCAGCAAGCGAGAATCCTTTCGAATTTATGGAAGATGCTGGCAAAGGGTGGTAAATTGCTCTACGTTACCTGTTCCGTTTTTCAGGAGGAAAATCAACGGCAGGTGGATGCTTTCTTGCAGCGACACGCCGATGCAACGTTGTTGCCTTTAGGCCTAGGTGGTCAGATGAATATCACGCATATGAATGACCAATTGATTCCAACCGACCTACATGATGGTTTTTTCTATGCTTTGCTACAGAAACATTAAAGAAATACAGACAGGTTGTCAGTGCGCATCCACTGCGCCTTCGCTGTGGGGGGCGTTCTTCGCTCTACAGCATTGGCTACTTCGGTGTTGGGGCGACATGCGCCGAGCATTAGAGGGCGTTTTGCTATGGGCTCCGCTCACGATTAAGCTTGGACTGTGTATCGCTGGGTTGCTGTGCTACTCCAGCATTGCGATGGCAGGTAACAGCTTGAGCATCAGGAGTGCTAATTTGAGTGCTTATGAAGATGATTTTTTGCTCAATGCCGATGTGGAAATCAATTTCAGTACAGAGATGGAAAAAGCCATTCAGAAAGGGTTTACGTTTCACTTTCTCATCGAATTCCAGTTGGTGTCACCTCAAAAATATTGGTTTGATGATGAAATTGCCACCGCTACGCAGCAAGTCGCCCTGAGCTATCACGCATTAACCCGACAATATCTTGTGGTGAGAAATGATCAACAGAGAGTTTATGCGAGTTTGGATGAGGCGATGGAGGACTTGTCCATCATTCAAGATGTTAAAGTGTTTGAAAAGTCAGACGTGGAGAAGGGCGAGAAGTACCGTGCTCACCTATTGATGCGCCTTGACCATAAAAAACTGCCAAAAGCCTTACAGATGGAGGGGCTTACGTCGGATGATTGGCAAATGGTATCGCCGCGCTTTGCCTGGGTTCCGGTGTTGTTCAAATGAAATATGTCGTGTTCACCAGTGCTGCATTAGGGGCTTTGCTGCTATATCTGCTATCAAACACCAGTGCCAACACAGCAGCATCGGGCGAACATTACACATTGCTGGCGGTTTTAAATATTACGCTGGTGGGGTTGTTGGTGGTCCTGATTGCTGTGCAACTCAGAAGCTTATATAAGAATCTGCGTCAGCAGGTGATGGGTAGTCGTTTCACTCTGCGTCTTTTAGGATCATTTGCGCTGATGGCATTTATCCCAGGCTTGATCATTTATCTGGTCTCGGTCAACTTTTTAACCCGTTCAATAGAATCTTGGTTTAACGTCAAGGTGGAGTCTGCGTTGGAGGGGGGATTGAATCTTGGTCAGACAGCACTTGAGATCATGCTGGCGGATGTGAAAGAGAAGGGTGAGGGCATGGCCGCAAGTTTGGCATTCCAGCCTTCCAATAGTCGTTTTGCGATGCTGAATGATTTAAGAGAGAAAAGTGGCATACAGGAGGCTGCCCTGTTGACGCAGCAAGGGAGGATTCTGGCTGTTTCCAGTGGGGATGCAAGCAGTTTTTTACCTGAATTGCCGACAGTGACACAATTGAGGCAAGCACGGCAGCGCGTTTATGGAGGCATAGAGCCGATTGCGGGGAAGGGCTTGTACCTACGAGTGCTGGTGCCAGTCAGTGTGCAGGATCTGGCTGGAGAGATGCGTATTTTGCAACTGTTGCAACCAGTACCTAAGCCGCTGGCGACTACCGCAGAGGCAGTGCAGGATGTGTATCAGGATTATCAGCAACTCTCTTATAGTCGCACCTCACTCAGGGAGGTGTTCGCCCTGACCTTGACCTTGGTGATGCTGCTGGCCATGCTCACAGCGGTTGCCGTAGCCTTTGTGTTGAGCCGCCGATTATCGGAACCGTTGACTGTGTTGGCAGAGGGAACCAAGGCGATTGCCAGTGGCGATTACAGCACTATGTTGCCCTCTCATGGTAAGGATGAATTGGGCGTGCTGGTACAGTCATTTAACAGTATGACGCGTCAACTGGGTGATGCAACCAAGGCCGCCGACAGGAATAGAGCGCGAGTTGAGGCCGCGCGAGGTTATCTAGAAACCATTTTGGCCCACCTTTCCTCCGGCGTGTTGGCGCTGAATGGGCGTGGTGAATTGCGTACGTTTAATGAGGCCACGGTTAATATTTTGGGAATTTCTTTGGAGGGGTATGTCGGGTTCACCCCAGAGCAGATCATTGCAAAACAGGCGCGATTGGCCAGTTTTTTTGAAGTATTGGCATTGCATAGTCAGCAGGATGTTGGGCAGAAAGCGTATCTACAAACGCAAGTAGAATTGGCGACCACACAAGGAAAACAAATCATTACATTGCGTGGGACTCGCCTCCCTGATGGGGGGTATGTGGCTGTGTTTGATGATGCCACCGCCATGGTGCAGGCACAACGTGATGCGGCATGGGGTGAGGTGGCGAGGCGTTTGGCGCATGAGATTAAGAATCCGCTAACGCCGATTCAGTTGTCAGCAGAGCGTATGGCACATAAGCTCTGTCATAAGCTCGAAAGTGCCGATGCAGAGGTTTTGCACCGATCGATTGAAACGATAGTGAACCAAGTAGATGCGATGAAGAAAATGGTGAATGAATTCAGCGAGTACGCACGCTCATCGGCACCCCATTTGACTGAGCTAGATATCAATGCGTTGATTCTGGAGGTGGTTTCGCTTTATGAGACATCAAAAGTGAAGCTGGATCTTCGGCTGACAAAGCAAGCGAGTGTGATCAAAGGTGACAGTACGATGTTGCGTCAAGTGTTGCACAACTTAATCCAGAATGCGCAGGATGCCTTGGATCAAAGAGAGGAGCCATTGATTTTAATTGAAACGGTGAGTGAGAAGGGGCAGTTGTTGTTAAAAATACAGGACAATGGTTCGGGCTTTCCTACGGAGATTATGTTGCACGCATTTGAGCCGTACATCACGACCAAATTACATGGGACGGGTTTGGGGCTACCGATTGTAAAAAAGATCATTGAGGAACATAAAGGGGGGATTAGAATCGAGAATCTGCCTGAGATGGGAGCTGGTCATGGCGGAGCGTTGATTACCATCACACTGCCTCTTTTGGCGGATGCTAAAATGACCAAAAAAGTAAGAAGTAAATCGTGATAATTAAGATTGAAATACCAAGTTAAAATTCAGAAAATAAAATGGCTTCAAAACATATTTTAGTCGTTGATGATGAAATTGGCATCAGGGAGCTACTGCGCGATATATTGCAAGACGAAGGGTATCGCGTTGAGTTGGCTGAAAATGCAGCAGTGGCACGCAATAAGCGCTTACATGAGCGCCCTGATGTGGTCTTGCTGGATATCTGGATGCCTGATTGTGATGGCATCAGTTTATTAAAAGAGTGGGCGAACAGTGATTTATTGACCATGCCTGTGGTTATGATGTCTGGTCATGGCACCATTGACACTGCAGTGGAGGCAACCCGTATCGGTGCATTCGATTTCCTAGAAAAGCCTATTGCTTTGCAGAAATTGCTCAATACTGTTGCAACGGCTCTGAAACACAGTGAGCACTTGCCAAAATCGGAGATGAGTTTATCTGGTTTGGGTAAAAGCCAGATTGTCAGCGCATTAAAGGAGCGGCTAGAAAAGCTGGTGAATAATGCGAGTGATACGCCTAGCCCAGTATTGCTGATTGGCCCTGTGGGGTGTGGCGCAGAACTTTGTGCCAGATATTTGCATGTGCGTAACACCCCCTGGTTACGATTGACAGAGCAGGGTCAGCTTGTGAGTGCTACTACGGACATTCTGGAGCAGGCTCAAAATGGTGTCGTATTGATTGATGAAGTCGCTACCTTAAGCAAAGCTGAGCAAAAGGGATTGTTGCTGTTAATCACTAAAGCCGGAAAATACAATGTACGTGTTGTGTGTGGCACGAGTTTTAATTTGCAGAAGCTGCAGGCAGAAGGAGTGTTTGATAGCAATCTTCTCCAGTTGCTTGCAGCAGTATCACTAAGAGTGCCGGCGCTCGAAGAGCATAAGGAAGATATTCCAGAACTAGTGCTGGCAATGGCTAATCTTCAGTTCGAACAGGCCGAAATTCCGTACAAGGAATTTGACATCGCAGCGCTGAATGCCTTGCGCAATGCCAGCTGGCCAGGCGACATGGCTCAGTTGGATGCAATAGTGCGTAATCTGTTGCAGACCAGTTTGCATGATGTAATCGGTCTAGAGGACGTGAGTCGTGTGTTGCATCAGTTTGAAAGAATACAGCCGACTCCTAGTGCGCATGATTCTCTGTCGGCAGAGCCGAGCGCCTTCGAATCGGCCGCCCTGCTGAATCAGCCGCTGCGTGAAGCGAGGGATGACTTTGAGCGGTTTTATTTTTCGCATCATATCAAGAGTGTTGCCGGCAATATGAGCAAATTGGCCGAGATATCAGGCTTGGAGCGTACGCACCTGTATCGAAAACTTAAGCAATTGGAAATCAAAATTAAATAAAAAAGCAAGCAAATAAGAAAACAAGTAGGGGGCCAGGTCAGCTACCATGTCAAAAGAAAACCCGTACCATTTACGTAAAATGGTCGCGCAGCAGGCCGCCAGAATGATAGCTGAAGACGGGATCGCTGATTTTGCTTATGCTAAAAAGAAAGCGGGTCGTCAGCTTGGCGTCATAGAGGGAAATGCGCTACCGTCAAACGCCGAGATCGAAGAGGAGATCAGGCTGTATCATTCCCTGTTTTTAGCGGAGGTGCATCCTGAGCATCTGCGGGAGTTGCGACACAATGCACTGTTTACCATGCAGTTGTTGGAAAGATTCAATCCACATCTGACAGGCGCTGTTTTAGATGGCACGGCGGGTGTGCTTGCCGAGACACACCTCTATCTTTATGCTGACAGCATCAAGGAAGTGGAGATGTTCCTGCTCAATCAGCAAATCCCCTTCGAGGTGAACGAGAGGTCGTACCGAGTGGTGAATGACGGTAAGCGTGATAAACGTGCTGACCTTCGTAAGAAGGTCCCGATGTTTATACTGCAAACCGATGCTGGGCCAATCAAGTTGAGTGTGTTTGATATTGATGACATCCGAGTCCCCATTAAGCATGCAGTGAGTGGGGAGAACGCTGATAAACTCAATATTGAGGGGCTGAAGGCGCTGCTAGGTTAGCCATGCTGAACACTTAACCAGCGGGCTACGTCCATCGCAAAATACGTCAAAATGCCATCTGCGCCAGCACGTTTGAATGCCAGCAGGCTTTCCATCACACAGGACTGTTCATTCAGCCAACCATTCTGCGAGGCGGCTTTGAGCATGGCATACTCACCGCTCACTTGATAAGCGTAAGTGGGTACGCCAAACTCGTCTTTGACGCGACGCACAATATCCAAATACGGCATGCCTGGCTTGACCATCACCATGTCGGCTCCTTCCGCAATATCGAGCGCGACTTCCTGTATGGCTTCATCACTGTTAGCAGGGTCCATCTGGTAGGTATATTTGTTGCTTTCCCCCAAGTTGCCTGCAGAACCTACCGCATCACGGAATGGTCCATAGAATGCAGAGGCATATTTGGCTGAATAGGCTAGAATTTTAGTGTGTATATGGTGTGTGCTTTCTAGCGCTTCACGAATCTGACCGATGCGACCATCCATCATGTCACTCGGTGCCACGATATCAGCACCGGCATGGGCGTGTGAGATAGCTTGTTTAATGAGCACTTCGATGGTTTCATCGTTGAGTACATAGCCAGCGTCATCGATAAGCCCGTCTTGGCCGTGGATCGTGTAGGGGTCGAGAGCAACATCTGTAATGATCCCCAATTCCGGTACGACAGTTTTCAATGCCTTGACAGCGCGCTGCACTAGACCATTCGGGTTAAAGGCTTCTGCGGCATCCAAGCTTTTGTACTGGCTATCAATGACCGGAAACAGCGCAATGGCTGGAATGCCTAACGCTACACACTCCGCAGCGGTCTTGAGTAGGAGGTCAATGCTTTGACGTTTGACGCCTGGCATGGAGGCCACTTCTTCCGTACGATTCTCGCCATCCAGCACGAAAACCGGGTAAATCAAATCATTGGTGGTCAGCACATGTTCGCGCATGAGGCGGCGAGAGAATTCATCTTTGCGCATGCGGCGAGGGCGGGAGTATGGGTAGCTCATAGTGTGTTCCTAACAGTGGGTTCCAAGACTGATTCAGCTAAAGATTTCTGCCAGCTCGGCGCCTGGGTCTGGTTGGCGCATAAAGACCTCACCTACTAAAAATGTATGTACGTTGTGATGGCGCATTTGATTGACGTCATCTTTGGTAAAGATACCGGATTCAGTGACCACGATCTTATTCGCTGGAATGCGGGAGAGCAAGCCGAGTGTCGTATCGAGGGTTACTTCAAAAGTACGCAAATTGCGGTTATTGATACCGAGCAACGGTGTGTCGAGTTGCAAGGCGAGGTCTAACTCTTCGCCATTATGCACTTCTACTAGCACGGCCATGCCAAGATCATGGGCAATACTTTCCAACTCACGCATTTTTGCCAAGTCAATCGCCGCAGCAATCAGCAAGATGCAGTCAGCCCCCATGGCACGAGCCTCGTACACTTGGTAGGGGTCAATCATAAAGTCTTTGCGTAGAACAGGCAGGTTGCAAGCGGCGCGTGCCTGCATGAGGTATGCGGGTGAGCCTTGAAAGTATTCGCGGTCGGTTAGCACCGACAAGCAGGCCGCTCCACCAGCTTCATAGCTTTGGGCTATTTCTGCCGGTCTGAAATCTTCGCAGATGATCCCTTTAGAGGGGCTGGCTTTTTTGATCTCAGCGATGACCGCTGCTTGCTGTTGCGCGATTTTAGCTCGGATGCTGCCTACAAAGTCACGCGCTGGTGCCATGCTGGCAACTTCGGCTTGAATCACAGGCAGAGGCTTCTGCGTTTTGGCGGATGCAACTTCGACTTCTTTGGTTGCGATGATTTTATTTAAGATGTCTGACATATATGAGGTTCACAATCAAGTGGTTTAAGCAGGTAATCAGCAAAGCTGCTGCTCGCAAAAAAATGTATTTATAGAGATGCCCTTTATTGATATTGTTCACCATCCAACATGATCCAACCACTTTCATGGTCTTGTTGAGGTGCATGGTGCGTCCAGTGGATTATGCCACCTTTGGAGTTGTATACATATTCACCGTTGAAGGAGATTTTATCGCCTACCTTCATCGGCACTCTAGGCGCTAGGTCAATGTTGTGAGTAAATAGAAGGGATTGTTCCGAGCTGATCTGGACTAGAAATTTCTGATGGCGGGAACCCTTGTTGTCATCAGGCAATAACTTACTCACTACCCCGCTACCTTTAACTTGCACGTTGCTGAGTTTGGCGCTGAATGCCTGCTCAATGGTGGCGTTGTCTGATTCATCGGTCGCTTCGACTGCGGCATGTTGAGGGAGGTACTCTGTATTGGGGCTGCCTTGCGAGCAGGCATTGAAGGTCAATGCAAGCAAACATACCCACAAGAAAGATACAGTTTTCATTGTTTATGCATTAGTACAGGCAATAAGCTGCTGCAGCTTTTGCATCGCTTTGCCACTGTCCAACATGTCAGCCGCCACGGTGATGCCGCTTTGCAGGCTGTTTGCAATTCCGGAAACATAGATGGCTGCACCGGCGTTCAGTAAGACGATCTCTCTGGCAGGGCCTTGTTGGCCAGCCAGAACGTTGAGAATCATGGCCTTAGACTCGCTGGCATCATTGACCCTGATACTGGTTAGATCATGTAAGGAGAAACCAAAATCTCGAGGGTGGAGTGTATATTCTTTGACGTCACCATCTTTAAGTTCAGCTACGAAGGTATCACCCGTCAATGAGATTTCATCCATGCCATCCGCACCACACACCACCATTACATGTTGGCTCCCCAGCTGTTTAAGTACATGGGCAAGTTTTCCGGTGAGTGTGGGTGAAAAAACGCCCATTACCTGACGCTTGGCCCCCGCAGGGTTGGTGAGAGGTCCCAGCAAATTGAAGAGTGTTCTGACGCCAAGTTCACGGCGCACAGGAGCCGCATGCTTCATGGCGCTATGATGATTGGGGGCAAACATGAAACCTAAACCAATGGAATTTACACATGTTGCGACTTGTTCTGGGCTGAGGTTCACATTAACACCGAGCGCTTCCAGTACATCAGCGCTACCACAGGTTGACGATACGGATCGGCCGCCATGTTTGGCTACTTTGGCTCCAGCCGCTGCGGTTACAAAGGCACTTGCAGTCGAGACATTGAACGTTTGTATTCCGTCGCCGCCTGTGCCGCAGGTGTCCACCAGATGGGTTGCATCCTGAATATTCACTTTGCTTGAAAGTTCACGCATGACACATGCGGCTGCGGCAATCTCATCTATCGTTTCACCCTTGATGCGTAAGGCGATCAATAATGCTGATATTTGCGCGGGGGTCAGCTCACCAGCCATGACCAGCCGCATGAGGTTTTGCATGGCCTCAAAACTGAGATCCTGACCATCGATGAGGTGATTAAGCGTTTGCGAATAGCTCACTTGCCGTCTTTCAGAAAATTGTTAAGCAACTCGTGTCCATATTCGGTAAGAATAGATTCAGGATGGAATTGAACCCCTTCAACCGCAAGCGTCTTATGGCGCACCCCCATGATTTCTCCATCCTCTGTCCAAGCCGTAATTTCTAAACACTCAGGCAGGGTTTCTCGTTCGATGACCAAAGAGTGATAGCGCGTAGCGGTGTAAGGATTGGGTAAGTTTTTGAACACGCCTATATTTTTATGGTGAATCAGTGAGGTTTTCCCATGCATCAGTTGCTTGGCATGGATGATGTTGCCGCCAAATGCTTGACCGATACTTTGATGACCTAGACATACCCCCAAGAGTGGGATTTCCCCCGCAAATGCTTTAATAAGCGGCACACTGATGCCGGCCTCGTTAGGCGTGCATGGGCCTGGCGAAATGACGATATGGTCAGGCTTGAGCGCTGCTACTTTGGCTAAATCGATCTCATCGTTGCGGTAAACGAGAACATCTTCCCCCAGTTCACCGAGGTATTGCACCAAGTTATAGGTAAATGAGTCATAATTGTCGATCATCAATAGCATGTAACGTCCTAATGCAGGGTAAGGCGAGCTTTAAAGCGCTATTCTAACAACGCACACTTTGCTTGTATATGTAATCGTAGCTGGAGTTGCGTTCAAGTCTGGTCAGGGTGATGCGCCTAGGTGGGGGTTTTCTGCGCCAGAATCAAACCAATGAGGCTAATAGGCGGTGCTAATTTAATCATGCACAACACCTCTCTGGACTGTTATAGCGTCACACCGGTAGGGCATCGGTTCAAGCAAAGGCGGTTTGCCCATGATGAGCGAGGTAACGATCTTTGCGCTGGCGGGTGCCATGGTGACCCCGTATCTGAAATGCCCCGTGTTGAGATAAAGATTGGCGATACTAGGGTGTTGGCTGATTGTCGGTAGATTGTCAGTGGTTCCCGGACGCAGTCCGCTCCAGTGTTTAAGGATAGGGGAATCTTTGAGTTCCGGCAGCATAGCTTCTGCCTTTGCTTGCATCTCCATCCTCGCAGACTCGGTGGTGCCGGTGTCGAACCCTACATCTTCGAGGGTGCTTCCCGCCAGCACATGGCCATCCCGTCTTTGCAACATGTAAAACCCATCTTGATAGAGAATGTGCGGCAAGGTGTCTGTCGGCAATTGATAAAGCAGAATTTGCCCACGCATGGGTTTAATGTTTAAGGTCGCGGCGGTTTGTTTCAATAGCTCGTAACTCCATGCGCCGGAAGTGACAACGAATGTATCCGCATGGAGCGTTTCTCCAGTGCTTGTTTCCCATGAATCCAGCTGGTTTTTTTCCTGAATTGGCAATAACTGGGTGTTCTCCAGTAGAGTGGCGCCATGGAGAATCAGCCATTGTTTGAGTGCCTGCAATAAGCGAGGATTGCGCACTTGTGAGACTTGGGGCAACAGTAGATTGTCACCAATTTTTTCGTAGGTAACCTGATTGTAATGACACCACTGCAAGGCCACTTTTTCGTCAAAAGGTGGTCGGATCATCATGCCGCATGGCGTGAGTTCAGGGTCAATCCCTGTTGCATTAAGTAATTGCTCACATATGCTGGGGTACAGATTGGCACCCGCAAGTGCCAAGTGGCTGACTGCGTCACGGTACATCCAAGGTAGTAAAGGAAATACAAGACCAGCCCCTGCCCAGGATGACTCTCCGGATGTTTGACTGGCAATCTGATTGCGCTCAACGATGGTGACGCGATATCCATGTTGAATCAACTCCATAGCGGTCATGCAACCTGTGATTCCTCCACCGACGATGATGACATGTTGGCTCATGCGATTTATTTATTAGCAAGGCGACCAATCAGAATAGCATTCTGTGCATTGGTTAGCCCCGTTGGTTGGCCTAGCAGTACGATGACATCGCCTTCGGCCAAAGGTGAGTTATTATCAATATGCGCGCCGTTGGAGTTGGGACGTCGTATTGATTTGACCTCTACTTCAAACTGATCAAGTTGCATATCGGCTAATCTTCTACCAATAGCATAGGCACCAGCGGAGATGATAACTGAATGCAGGCGCACTTGCTGGTTTGCGATATTTTCATCTTCTGCGTCCGAAACGCCATGGAAATAACCCTTGAATAACTTATAGCGCTCTTCACGGAATAGACGAATGCGTTTGACCACGCGATTCAGTGGTACGCCTAGCAGCATCAAGGCGTGCGAGGCCAGCATCAGGCTGCCTTCTAGAATCTCAGGTACGACCTCGGCTGCGCCAGCCTCACGTAAGGAGTCCATGTTGGTGTCGTCTACTGTACGCACGATCACGGGCAGGTGGGGATATTTTTCTTGTACGATATGCAAGATTTTCATTGCAGCGCGATTATCTGCGTAGCTCACGATCAGAGCTTTGGCACGAGCCCCGCCGGCAGCTTCGAGAACCACGCGCCGACCCGCGTCACCATACATCACGTTGTCACCTGCCGCCGCTGCCTCTAAGACTCTTGCCGCATCGATGTCCAGCGCGATGTAAGGAATGTTTTCTTCTTTAAGGAATCGCCCCAGATATTGCCCGCTACGCCCGTAGCCACAGAGGATGACATGATTGTTCAAGTGTTTGCCTGCGTCATCAATATCTTGCACAACTTGTCCGCTGTTGCGGGTGTAGCTAGATACCAGTCGCCTAGCGATGCGTCCGTTATATTGAATGAGGATAGGGGCGATTACCATTGAGAGCAGTGCTACCACCAGGATGATTTGGAGTGGTTCGCCACTGATGAGTTGCTGTTCGGTCCCTAAGGCAAGGATTACGAATCCGAATTCCCCTGCCTGAGCAAGAATAAGACCGGTGCGAATCGCTACTCCGGTCTCGTATTTGACGGCGCGGACCAATGCAGCGACGATGAGCGCCTTGAATAAGATGAAACAGAATAGCACCAGTAGTATCAGGCCGATGTGATGCATAACTTGTTGCAGATTGAGTAACGTTCCAACGCTGATAAAAAACAGACCCAGTAAAATATCCCTGAAAGGCGAGATGTCAGATTCCACTTGATAGCGATATTTGGTTTCGGAGATTAGCATGCCTGCAATAAAGGCCCCTAGCGCATAAGACAGACCAGCAAGGTTGCTTGCATAAGCCAGCAGCAAGGTGACCATGAGTACGTTCATCACGAACAACTCGCGTGAGCGCTGGGCTGCAACCAAATTAAACCAGGGATTGATGAGCCATTTGCCTATCGTGAACAGGAAAAGTAGCATCGCTGCCGCTTTGAGCAGGGCGATGCTTAGCACGTTAAACAAGTCGGCATTGGCATTACCGAGCGCGGGGATGATGACCAAGACTGGTACTACGATGATGTCTTGGAATAATAGTACGCCGATACTGAGCCGCCCGTGCCGTGAGTTCAGATCGATGCGCTCGGCTAGAATCTTGGAAACAATAGCAGTGGATGACATGGTCAGTGCTGATCCAATGACAAATGCTGCTGGCCAGTCTAAACCTGCCAGCTTGGTGATGCCCATGGTGATTGCCAGAGTGAAGAAAACTTGAGCGCCACCTAAGCCCAAGAGCTTATTTCGCATAGCATACAGTTGAGGCAGGCTGAATTCGAGACCAATGCTGAACATCAAGAATACGATACCAAATTCGGCTAACTCGCGACCGGCCTCATTGTCAGGGAGCAATCCAGTGGCGTGTTGTCCCAGTAGTAAACCTACCAAGAAATAGGCCAGCATGAGGGGGATTCTGAGTGCGCGGAATAGCGCCACCGCCAACACGGAGCTAATCAGCAGAATGAGGATGAGGGGTAAAGTGTCAAACATGTATCAGAGTTCAATTGATCTCGGGCTATTTTAGGCTAAATCCTAGTTAAAAAGCGAGTGTTTAGCAAAATCTGTGCCTAACGTATGGATTTTTTGTGTATATTGCTTAAAATGGAACTTAAAGCTAGCTGACATTTCGATGTTGGTGGCGAGGGTAGAGAGATTTTTAATTCTGGGTACTTCTATAATCATTTTTTGGTTGCATTACTGCGTTCCGTGCGCTTTGTACTGCATATCAAAACCTGCATTGCATAGAGGCGTCTTTTAGCAATATGTTCACTCAATCAGACAATATGACATCAAGTTTCGGTGGTTCCCAGGGCGTTGTGCAATTGGCGCAAGAGGTGTTGCAGGTAGAAGCAGCTGAAATCAACGCGCTTGCTAAGCGTCTTGATAAGCGTTTTTCTGATGCGGTTGAGCTGATCTTGCATTGTAGCGGTCGCGTCGTGGTGACTGGGATGGGTAAGTCAGGGCATATTGGGGGGAAGATCGCATCTACGCTGGCGAGTACTGGTACCCCGGCTTTTTTTATGCATCCAGCAGAAGCGAGTCACGGTGACTTGGGCATGATTATGGCGGGGGATGTGGTGTTGGCGCTTTCTAACTCCGGAGAGAGTGATGAATTGCTCGCAATCGTTCCCCCTTTGAAAAGGCTGGGTGCCCGTATCATTGCCATTACAGGCAAAGATGATTCTTCGCTGGCCATGGCTGCCGATATACATTTGAGTGCGCATGTGTCAAAGGAGGCGTGTCCTTTAGGGTTGGCCCCGACTTCCAGTACCACCGTTGCGCTTGCCTTGGGAGATGCTTTGGCTTTGTGCGTGTTGGATTTGCGAGATTTTACTGCAGAGGACTTTGCTCGCTCGCACCCGGGAGGTAGCTTGGGGCGCCGTTTGCTGATTCATATCAGCGATTTGATGCGAACCGATGCTGCAATTCCGGAGGTGCCGGAAACGGCTACTTTGGCTGAAGGTTTGCTGGAAATGACGCGTAAAGGGTTGGGGTTTACGGCGATTGTCGATGAAGCGTGTCGACCAGTGGGGATTTTCACTGATGGGGACTTGCGTCGCACCATTGAGCGTAAGATTGATATGTCGAGCGCTACCGTGATAGAGGTAATGCATCCTCATCCCAAAACGATTCATCAGGATGAGTTGGCCATCGTCGCTGTTGAGATGATGGAGCAGCAAAAAATCAGTGGATTGCTCGTGGTCGATGATAACGGTATTTTAGTAGGTGCGCTGAACATGCATGATTTGTTAATGGCTAAGGTGGTATAGGTGGCATTCGAGATAACTCCAGAATTGAATCAGCGTTTAAAGGCCATCAGGTTGCTGATATTGGATGTGGATGGCGTCATGACAGATGGTGGTCTGACCATCGGGGATGATGGTCAGGAGTACAAGACCTTTCATGCGCATGACGGATTGGGGATGAAATTACTCAAGGCCTCTGGGGTTGACTTGGCAATCATTACGGGACGCACCTCCAATGTTGTGAAGAAGCGTGCCGAGAGTACGGGGGTAGCTCATTTTTATCAAGGTGCGGAAGATAAATTGGCAGCGCTCTATGATTTGGTGAAAGCTAGCGGTCTGCTACCTGCGCAATGCGCGTTCATGGGGGATGATGTGGTGGACTTACCACCCATGTTGCAGTGTGGTTTGGCAATTGCCGTTCCAGATTCCCCTGTCTTGCTGCTGGAAAGAGCGCACTACGTGACGCGTAAAGCCGGTGGTCGTGGGGCGGTACGCGAAGTCTGTGAGTTGATCATGCAGGCGCAGGGGACGTTCGAAGCACAGATGGCACCGTTTTTGACGCGAGCCAGCATCACGAACTAGGCGATCGTTTAGAATTCATGAGAATGAGAGTGGTAGTATGCAATTAGGGGGGCGCTCTGCAATCGCATTTCCATTGCTGCTACTGTTTTTGTTGGCGGGGATTACTTTCTGGATCAATAGAGCAGTACAGCCAGTGGCTCCAAAGATTGATGGGAGTAGTCGTCATGATCCAGATTACATTATGACGGATTTTGTGACGACACAGACCGATGCGAATGGCAAACTTCGCTACAAGTTGGCAGCTAAGGAAATGCGCCATTTTCCTGACGATGACAGCACTGAATTACAGCGCCCACGTTACACGCAATTTGAGACAGACAAACCCTATACGCAAGTTCATGCTTTGCGAGGGTATGTGTCTAGTGATGGCGAAGACGTAGAGTTGGTTGATCAGGTTAGGGTAATTCGTCAAGCCTTTGCAGGCAAAGGCGAGATGACTGTAGACACGGAGCATCTCAATATCCGCCCGAACGATGAGTTGGTCACAACGGCAAGTCCAGTGATCATCAGGCAGGCTCCTAAAACGGTGATTTATGCCACGGGCATGGAGTATGAGAAGAAAAAACGGACTTTGACCTTGAAGCATAAAGTGAAAGCACACTATGAGCGTCCAATAGGGGCTGCCAAAAAGTCAAAAAAAGGAGCTCAAATGACAAACAAATCTACGGTGACGAAAAAATCTATAGTGACAAGAAAACCTACAATGAAACCTAGTGCAAAATTGCCCAATCAGGTAAAGAAAAAATCGGCAACCATCAACAACCCTGTGGGCAGTAACAAGCAGACGACAGAACAGGGAAACGGTCGCATTCGGAGACGCTATGAATAACATGATGATCAATTTACAGGGCCCAGTGCAAAGGGTGCTGGTTTCGACCGGTATCCTGTTGCTGAGTCTGAGCTTGCTAGGACTGTCTTGCGAGGTTCTGGCTGAAACAGCCGATCGAGATAAGCCGATTGATCTGGAAGCGGATTCGGTAAAAGTGGATGATGCTAGGCAGACGAGCACCTATAGTGGCAACGTCATTTTGACACAGGGAACCTTGGTGATCCGTGCTGATAAGTTGATCGTGCGTGAAGATAGTGAGGGGTTTCAGCATAGCACCTCCTTAGGTAATCCAACCACATTTAGGCAGAAGCGCGAGGGTAAGAACGAATACATGGAGGGAAGTGCGCAACGTATCGAATATGATGGGCGCATGGATAAAGTGCAACTGTATACCAAGGCTTGGGTAAAGCGGGGCGAGGATATCGTACATGGGGAGTACATTATGTATGACGCCAATGCGGAGTATGCTGAGGTGATTGGAGGGGGGGGCTCAGCAACATCATCTGGCGCGCAGGGTGGCCGAGTCCGTGCGATTATCCAGCCTAAGAATAAGAAGGCCCCTGATAACACGGTGCCTAAACCTACGGAAAGTCCAGCCAAGAACAATGTAAGTAGTTCAGGAGCAACCACCTCAAGCGACACTGCCACCGCAACAAAAAACATGCGTTTCAGCCGTAGTCTTGAAGTGAGTAGTCAGCCAAAATAAAAAAGAAGAGTCATCATGAGTGAATTGGTAGTAGAAAATCTGCGCAAATCATATCAATCGCGAACGGTGGTGCAGGATATTTCCTTGACCATTAAAAGTGGCGAGGTCGTCGGTTTGTTGGGTCCCAACGGTGCGGGGAAGACCACCAGTTTTTATATGATTGTAGGGTTGGTGCCGTTGGATGACGGAAAGATCACATTGGATGGTGTGGATTTAAGCCATCAGCCGATTCATTTGCGCGCCAGAATGGGCTTGGCGTATTTACCACAGGAGCCATCTATCTTCCGCAAGCTGACGGTCGCAGAAAACATCATGGCTATTCTGCAGTTGCAGGACATGACCGAACAGGCGATGAATGAGAAGTTAGAGGTGTTGCTGGCAGACCTCCATATCACACATATTCGCGACAGTGCGGCCGTTAGTTTATCTGGCGGTGAGCGTCGTCGTGTCGAGATCGCTCGTTGTTTGGCTTCCAATCCCAACTTTATTTTGCTGGATGAGCCATTTGCTGGCATTGACCCGATCGCTGTCATTGATATTCAGCAGATTATTCGTTTCTTGAGTGCGCGCAATATTGGCGTCCTTATTACCGACCACAATGTACGCGAAACACTGGATATTTGTGATCGCGCTTATATCGTTAATCAGGGACATGTCTTTGCTGCGGGAATTCCAAGTGAAATTGTGACCAATGAGGCGGTGCGCGAGGTGTATCTAGGTAAAGACTTCCGTCTATGAGGCAGGGGCTACAACTTCGGCTCTCTCAAAACCTTGCGCTTACGCCGCAGCTACAGCAGGCAATTCGACTGTTACAGCTTTCAACCTTGGAGTTGAATCAAGAGATCGAGGCTCTGATGCAAACCAATCCTCTGCTTGAGCATGGCGATGATCATGAGGATGAATACGGCAACCCCATAGATGAAAAAGGCTTGGATGAGCCAGCCACTCCAGACTCTCAGCATGCATTGGATTTGGGGCCGCCTGATGAGCTTGGAGAGATCGACTTTGATGTGCGTGATTCTGCAGGCAATGTGTCTGAACGACTGCTTGCAGATACTGTCCAGCCAGCCGAAGCGGATGAGTCGGATTTTAATGAAGAATATTCGGTCGAGTTCAGTGAGGACTACGATGAGTTTTCAAGCGCTGGTCGCTGGGATGAAAACACCACGCCTGCTGATGATGATAGTGATTTTAGACCACAGGAAACCTTGCAGATCAGCTTGCGTGAGCATCTGCTTTCCCAGCTGAAGTTGATGCCTCTATCGGATCGCGATCAAACACTGGTGTTGTTGCTCGTGGATAGTGTGAATGAAGATGGTTATCTGGAGGTGTCGCTTGATGATCTGGTGGAGCAACTGCCACTGGCATTGGAAGTGGATGCTGTAGAGTTGCAAACAGCACTGCATCTAGTGCAACATCTGGATCCTCCAGGGGTTGGCGCGCGAAATCTCAGTGAGTGCTTGCTTCTGCAATTGGATGTAATGCCTGAAGATGTGCCTCATGTGGCATTGGCGAAGACACTTGTACAGGAGCATTTGGCTATATTGGCCTCTCGTGACTTTATTAAATTGCGCAGAAAACTAGGCTGTGATGAGGACACGTTGAAGCAGGTGCAGTGCTTAATCACCCGTCTGAATCCAAGACCAGGTAGTGTGTTCAGTACGATTGGCTCGGAGCAATATATTCAACATGAAGTGATTGTAAAAAAGGTCAAAGGTATTTGGATTGCCAGTCTTAATGAGGCGGTCATGCCAAAGCTAAAAATTAACCAGTTGTATGCGGGCATTTTGAAACGCAATCGTGATAGCTCCACTCAGTATCTGCAAAGTCAGATGCAGGAAGCAAAATGGATGATTAAAAATATTCAGCAGCGATTCTCTACGATTCTGAGAGTTTCTCAGGCCATTGTGGACCGTCAGCGCAATTTTCTGGAATATGGTGAAGTGGCTATGCGGCCTCTGGTGTTGAGAGAAATCGCGGATGAGCTTGATTTGCATGAGTCTACTATCTCGCGTGTGACCACTAATAAGTATATGCTCACCCCTCGTGGTATTTTTGAGCTGAAATATTTCTTTGGTAGTTCAGTCTCCACAGAAAGCGGAGGGACCTGTTCTGCGATCGCTATTAGGGCGCTGATTAAGCAGTTAGTTGATCAAGAGTCTCCCCAGAAGCCTTACTCTGATAATCAAATCACCAATTTGTTGGTTAAGCAGGGCATAGTGGTGGCGCGCCGCACCATTGCTAAGTACCGTGAATCTCTGAATATTGCACCAGCCAACTTAAGAAAATCACTGTAGGGTTCTTCTGTCAAAACATTCTTTGTGAGCACCGCTTTGCTACTTGCCTGCTAAAATCACTTGAGCGCTCCTACAGGAAATTCTAACCTTCGTTAGCCTTACGCGTGATGTTAAAGTCCCACGCAGACTTTACGGGTAATACTGCATCTCAAACTCTGCATTTTTAGACGCACTCTGTAAGAATCCCGAATCTTTTTTCTCAATCAGTATGCTATTTTTGAATCTGAGAGTTGCTCTTTGCCTTTCCTTGTGATGGGAATAGAAAAAAATCAGTCATCCCCTAGCGCAGAGTGAGATTAAAGTAGTAAACTGAAAACGTTTCATGGAGTTTGTGTGTGCTTGCCCGGCATTCGGCTCTGTGGGATATTTTTAAAGGAGTATGTCATGAATTTACAATTAACCGGTCATCATTTAGAAGTAACCCCTGCTTTACGCGATTATGTGACAAGCAAATTGTCTCGAATTAGCAATCACTTTGATCATGTCATCGACGTCAAAGTGACTTTAAGTGTAGAAAAGCTCGCTCAAAAGGTGGAGGCAACACTACATGTCCCCGGCAACGATTTGCATGCAGAGTGTAAGGATGAAAATATGTACAGTGCAATCGATATGCTGACAGATAAGCTTGACCGTCAGGTGGTAAAACATAAAGAAAAACATGCTGACCATCATAAAGTCAAAGGCGCTGTTAAGCACCAACAAATAGATTAAGTCTCACCTTCTTTAGGGCGCTTCTATAATAAATGCAGAGTTTGATATGCAGTATACCCGTAACCCCGTAAAGGGCTTCCCCTCTTCTCTATGCGGCTTAAGCAGTAAGAAAAGAGTGAAAGGGCATGTCCGTGGAATATATGCGCTGAAGCGCATTGTTCACATGTCAAAAGCGCACGGAATGCAAAAGCCAAGATAGTATGGGTTATACAGCGAGGTTGATAATTTGCTTTTTGCAGGCGTTTGAGCGTAGCTCAAAGCTCGCACAAAATGTATTGATAGAAGTGCCCTTTAATGTTGTAGTGGTCCACTATGGCTCAAATAGACGTCGCTGAGCTATTCAAACAAACCCGCCGTAAGCTCAAGTTGAAATGGATAGCCGGGCTTAATGGCGGGTCTAACATTCTCACCAGTGAAACAGTCACTAAGCCTTCGTTGGCCTTGATTGGTCACCTGAACTTTGTGCATCCTAATCGAGTTCAAGTGTTGGGTTGTGCAGAGATGGACTATTTGCAAAGCTTGCCAGAAAGCGAAGCGCAGCAAGCAATTGAGAACCTCTACTCTACTGGTCTAGCGGCAATCATCGTGGCGAATGGTGAGGTTGTGCCCAATTCATTGGTTGTTGCGGCGAATCAGCATGTTGTCCCTCTTTTAACTTCGACTTTACGCAGTCCAGATTTGATGGAAATCCTGAGTCACTTCATGGCGGAGGCGCTGGCTGAGTCCGTGAGTTTGCATGGGGTCTTTATGGAGGTGCAAGGGTTTGGAGCATTAATCAAGGGTGATGCTGCCATTGGTAAGAGTGAACTTGCCTTAGAGCTTATTTCTCGCGGGCACCGCCTGGTTGCAGATGATATCGTAGATTTTTTCCGCATCTCCCCTGAGCGAGTTGAGGGGCGTTGTCCGCCACTGCTGCAGGATTTTCTTGAAGTGCGCGGCTTGGGCATTCTGAATATTCGAGCCTTGTTTGGCGACAATTCTGTCAAGCCGACAAAGCCGTTAGACTTAATTATTAAACTAGAGATGGCAGATAAGTTGACGCTGCAATTACTTGATCGTTTACATATCAAAACCCAGCATGAGGAAGTGCTAGGCGTGCGGGTGCCGAAAGTGACGATACCAATCGCAGCCGGCCGTAATATTGCGGTATTGGTTGAGGTGGCGATTCGTAATCACATGTTATTATTGCGAGGCATCAATGCCACTAAGCAATTTACGCAACGTCAGTTGCGCGAGATGAAAAAAAACAAATAGTATCCATATGAAACAGTTGGTCATTGTCACCGGGCTTTCCGGTTCAGGTAAAAGCATTGCATTGCGAGCATTGGAAGACAGTGGCTATTACTGTATCGATAATTTGCCGGCCACGATGCTGGCGAATATTGCAGAGCATCTGCGATCGACCGATGGTCAGGAGCGTAGGGGCAATTATGAGCGCGTTGCGATCAGTATCGACAGCCGCAGTGCCGCGATAGAGCAACTACCTGCTTCTATCGCACAACTGAAGGCGCAGAACATTGAGACGCAGGTGCTGTTTCTAGAGTCCAATGTAGAAACATTGGTGAAGCGTTTCAGTGAAACCAGACGTAAACATCCTCTCAGTCAAGAGAATGTAACGCTGGCAGAAAGCATCGCGACTGAACGAGCATTGTTGAGCGAATTAGGAGGCATTGGACATCTGATCGACACCAGTTATTTGAGTGCCAGTACCTTACGCGCTTGGGTGAAAGAGGCGGTTTCCATCGAGTACAAGGGGTTGACGCTGCTGTTCACCTCATTTGGTTTCAAACATGGTATTCCGATGGATGCGGACTTTGTATTTGATGTGCGTAGCCTACCCAATCCGCACTACGATCCGTTGTTGCGTGATTTCACAGGGCGAGATGCCAACGTACAGGCTTTTTTAGAGGGCCTGCCCATCGTCGGAGAAATGCTGGCCGACATCCGCAATTTTGTCGAAAAATGGTTGCCTAGCTTTATTCGTGATAACCGTAGCTATTTGACAGTGGCAGTCGGGTGTACAGGGGGGAAGCATCGATCTGTATACCTGGTAGAACAGTTGAGTCAGCACTTTAAGTCGCATCAGCAGGTGCTCATCAGACATCGAGAATTGAAATCATGATAGGCATCTTAATCATTACTCACGGCCACCTAGGG
>Ga0194120_10002158_pt1 | contig 34252 bp, 31 predicted proteins | sample TA2MahCa65mmetaG_FD_148642 | JGI IMG/M metagenome (GOLD analysis project Ga0194120, IMG submission 148642) | Freshwater microbial communities from Lake Tanganyika, Tanzania - TA2015019 Mahale Deep Cast 65m | ecosystem: Environmental > Aquatic > Freshwater > Lake | place: Tanzania: Lake... | reverse complement strand
CCGGGCCTTGGTGTGCCTGACCCCCCGGGCCTTGGTGTGCCCGACCCCCCGGGCCTTGGTGTGCCTGACCCCCCGGGCCTTGGTGTGCCCGACCCCCCGGGCTCGGGTGGGGTCGACGCGCCGGGCTCCGGTGGGGCCGACGCGCCGGGCTCCGGTGGGGCCGGCGTCCCTGCCGGCCCGGGACTTACCCGCATCGGCCTGTCCGCGACCCAGCGGCCCATCGAGGAGGTTGCGCGCTTCCTCGTGGGAGCGTCAGCCCTCGCGCCGGACGGCACGCCCGATTGCCTGATCGTCGATACCGGGCACAGGCGGCGCCTGGATCTCTCGGTCTGGACGCCGCAGCAGGAACTGGGCCCCATCGCGACCCACGAACTCTGGGGCGAGGCCCTCGACGAAGTGGCGCGCCTGGCCAAGGCGCGGCGCACGACCCTGGTGTTCGTCAACACGCGCCGCCTGGCCGAACGGGTGGCATTCCAGCTCTCGCAGCGCCTCGGCGCGGAGCAGGTGGTCGCGCACCACGGGAGCCTGTCCCGGGAGACGCGCCTGGCCGCGGAGGCGCGGCTCAAGGCGGCCGACGTCAAGGTCTGCGTGGCCACCGCCTCGCTGGAGCTGGGCATCGACATCGGCGAGATCGACCTGGTGGTGCTCATCGGCGCCACGCGATCGCTCTCGACGTTCCTGCAGCGCGTGGGCCGGTCGGGGCACGGTGTCGGGGCCGTGCCCCGCGCGCGCGTCTTCCCGCTGACGCGTGACGACCTGGCCGGTGTGGCGGCCGGCGACCTGGATCGCCTGTGCATCCCGGCTTGGCCGCTCGACGTGCTTGCACAGCAGCTCGTGGCGGCATGCGGGACCCAGGAGTGGCGAGTCGCCGATCTCTGGGACCTCGCGCGTCGCGCGTACCCGTACCGCGATCTGCCCCGCAACGCGTTCGACCAGGTGGTGGCCACGCTCGCCGACGGGGTGAGCGGCCGCGCGGGCCGGAGCACGGCCTACCTGCATCTCGACGGGATCAACGGCCGCGTGCGCGGCCGCCGGGCGGCACGCCTGGTGGCGCTGACCAACGGCGGCGCCATTCCCGAAAACGCGGACTACGAGGTCGTCATGCACGGCTCCGGCCTGCGGGTGGGGACGGTCAACGAGGACTTCGCGGTCGAGAGCATGGCCGGCGACATCTTCCAGCTGGGCAACACCTCGTGGCAGATCGTGCGGGTCGAGGCCGGGCGGGTGCGCGTCGAGGACGCCGGCGGGGCGCCGCCGAGCATCCCGTTCTGGCTCGGCGAGGCACCGGGCCGCACGGCCGAGGTGTCGACCCACGTCTGGCGGCTGCGCGAGGAGCTGTTTCAGCGGCTACGCGACCGCAAGGAAGCGATCGACTGGCTGATCGCTGACACGGGCCTCGATGCGGCGGCGGCGGAATTGCTGGTAGCCTACGTCGAAGAAGGCGTGCGGGTGCTGGGAGCCGTGCCCACGGCACGGCGGTTGATCGCCGAGCGCTTCTTCGACGAATCCGGCGGCATGCAACTCGTCATCCACGCGCCGCTGGGCAGCCGCATCAATCGCGCCTGGGGCATGGCCCTGCGCAAGAAATTCTGCCGCACGTTCGACTTCGAATTGCAGGCCAGCGCCACGGACGACGGCATCAATCTGTCCCTGGGCCCGCAGCACAGCTTCCCGCTTGCCGACATCTTCGGCTTCCTCAAGGCCGCCAGGGCGCGAGAGGTGCTGGAGCAGGCCGTCCTCCAAGCGCCGCTGTTCGGCATCCGCTGGCGGCATGCGGCCACCCGCTCGCTGTTCGTGCTGCGCCACCAGGGCGGGCGGAAGGTCCCGCCGCCCCTCCAGCGGATGCGGGCGGACGATCTCCTGGCGAGCGTCTTTCCCGCGCAGGCCGGCTGCCAGGACAACCGCGCCCCGGGGAACGTCGAGTTGCCCGACCACCCCCTCGTCTTCGAGGCCATGCGCGACTGCCTGCACGAGTTCCTCGACGTGGACGGCCTGGTGCGGGTGCTGGAGGACATCGAGCAGGGCCGCATCGACGTGATTGGCCGGGATACGCCGCAGCCGTCGGTTTTCGCCCACCAGTTGCTGAACGCGATGCCCTACGCCTTCCTGGACGACGCGCCCCTCGAGGAGCGGCGCGCCCGCAGCGTGGCGTTGCGCCGGGCTTTGCCCGAGCGGGTCGCCGACCTGGGCAGGCTGGATCCGGAGGCGATCGCGGCCGCGGCCGAGGATGCCTGGCCGGCACATCGGGACGGCGACGAACTTCATGACGCCTTGCTCACGCTCGGCGCGTTCCCGGCCGACCTCGCCGGGCCCGACGAGGCGACCTGGTTCCGAGATCTGCAGGCGGCAGGCCGGGTACTCGCCCGGCAGGTCGGGGACCGAGGCGTCTGGTTCGCGGCCGAGCGGCCCGATCCGGCGCCCGAAGAGATCGTCCGCGGCTGGTGCGAGTGCTCCGGCCCGCTGTCGGTTGCCGACCTGGCGCGGCGCACGGCGCTACCCGAGGCGACCGTGCGGCAAGCCGTGGCGGCCCTGGAGGGAAGCGGTGCGATCCTGGTGGGCCGCTTCACGCCGGGCCGCGACTGCGACGAAGTCTGCGACCGTCGCATCCTCGCCCGCATTCACCGCGCGACGATCGGCCGCCTGCGCCGGGAGATAGAGCCCGTTCCGCCGGCCGCGTATCTCGACTTCCTTTTCGCCTGGCAGCACGCGGCGCCGGACGCCCGGACCAACGGCCCGGACGGCCTGCTATTGGTCATCGAGCTGCTGGCCGGATACGAGAGCGCCGCCCCCGCCTGGGAAGAAGCCATCTTTCCCCTCCGCGTCCGGGACTATTCGCCCGCGCAACTCGATCGCCTGGCGCTGGGCGGCGAGGTCGTCTGGGGGCGCTTCTCCCGCAGGCCGGCCGGTGCCGGCGACGCGGGCCGCAGAGCGGGCATCACGCGGGCGGTGCCCATCGCGTTCGGCCTGCGCACCGACCTCCCCTGGCTGCTGGCGAGCCCGGCAGCGCCGGCGGCCGGCCTGTCTTCGGTCGCCGCGGAAATCCTGGAGAGGCTGACGGCCCGCGGCGCCCTGTTCCATGCCGAGCTTGCCGCCCACCTCGGCGTGTTGCCCGCGCAGGTGGACGACGCCATCGGCCAGCTCGTCGCCGCTGGCCTGGTGACTTCCGACGGCTTCGCCGCCTTGCGCAGGCTTGCACCGCGCGCGACCGCCCCCCGCGACGAGCGGCGCTCCCTGTTTTCCCGGGGACGGCGCTTCCCGACCCCGGCCGGCGGGCGCTGGGCACTGCTGGCGGCCGCGCCGCTGCCGGATCCCGAGGCCCTGGAGCAGCGCGCCGCCCAGTTGCTGCGGCGCTACGGCATCCTCGTGCGGGAGGTGCTCGTCCGCGAGCCGCAGGCTCCGCCCTGGCGAGACCTCCTCGCGATTCTGCGGCGCGCCGAGGCGCGGGGCGAGATTCGCGGCGGCCGCTTCGTGGCGGGCCTCGTCGGCGAGCAGTTTGCCCTTCCCGAAGCCATAGATGCGCTGCGCGCCGGGCGCCGCGATCCGCGGGCGCCGGCGGGCCCGATCCGCCTGGCCGCGACCGATCCTCTCAACCTGTCGGGCATCCTGCTCCCCGGCCCGAGGATCCCGGCTCTCCCCGGGACCTGGTGCAATTACGCCGACGGCCGCTTCGAAACGGCTCTGGCTCGGCCCGTCAAGCGCCTCTCCGCCCGCGCGTAGCCCCGCGGGGCCCGCCCGGAGGGCCTACTTAAAAAAAGTTTGCAAAAGCTCGCAATTTTTCTTGACAGTCTGGCGAGCGGTTGGGTACTTTGAACACAGTTCCATTACAAAACGTCACAAAGAAAGCTAAACAGCCCGCAGGAGGTCCCCGACCCATGTTGCTCCAGTCCGGATACATCGAGGCGCCGAGCGTCGACGCCAACTTCGCCGAGACCCCGGAAGCCTACCTGATTGCGGTGGAGTTACCCGGGATCGAGGTGAAGGACATTTCCCTGCAGGTGGTGGGGCAACAGCTCGCGATCACCGCCTTTCGCAAGCCCATCTGGACCTCCGGTGCCGTCACCGCCGGGTTCACGATGACCGAAGGCCGTTTCGGAACTTTGCGCCGCAGCATCAGCCTGCCGCCGGATGCCAACGCCACCGGCGTGGCCGCCCAGCATGGCAATGGCCTGCTCACGATCACCATCCCCAAAACCGGCAACGGGGCGGCCCATGCGCCCGGAGTCCCCGTGGCGAACGTGGCGATTCAAGCCGCCTCCCTGTAACGCCGGCATCAAGGCCGGCCTATCCCTCTCTCGACAGATGACAGACAAGGAGAATTCACCCGTCATGATGATGAGCCAGCAGTACACGCCAGGCTTCGTCGGCGGCTATCAGCCGATCGACGCGATCCGCACCGACCTCAATCGCCTCTTCTACGGCGATCCGCGCACCGGCGAAGCGCTCGGGGCCCCGCACTGGCAGCAGCCGGGCTACGCGCCGGTCTACCCGCAGTTCGGGCCGCAGGGCTTCATCCCCGTGCAGGCCGATCCGCGCTGGGCCGATCCCCGCTGGGCCGATCCCCGCTTCGCCTTCGATCCGCGCCTCGCCCTGGATCCGCGGCTGGGCGTCGATCCCCGGCTGAGCGTCGATCCGCGGCTGAGCGTCGATCCGCGGCTCACCTGGATGGCCCCGCAGGTCCATAGCGCCCACCTCTACAGCTCGCTCTCGCCCCAGGTCAACTGCGCCGAGACCCCCGACGCCCACCTCCTGGTCGTCGAACTGCCCGGCGTCGACATCCGCGACACGAGCCTCCAGGTGGCCGGCAATCAGCTCATCCTCACGGCGTTCCGCAAGCCGATCTGGAACAACGGCACGGTCACGGTGGGCTACTACCAGACCGAAGGCCGCTTCGGCACCCTCCGCCGCGTGTTCCACCTGCCGCCCGGCTACCCGGCCTCCCAGATCCAGGCCAACTTCGTGAACGGCCAGATCACCATCGTGCTGCCCAAGGCCGCCGTGCCGATGGGCCAGACGACTCCGGCCGCCAACGTGGCCATCAACGCCGCGATTCCCGCCGTCTAAGGTTTACCGACGAACGACAACCGCGGGACAGGCAGGGGCCGCCCAACCCTTGGAGCGGCCCCTCTTGAATTTTTTTGATCTGGCTAGAGCCCCTACAACATCGACATCGCGTCGACATCGACGGAGATACGGACGTGCCTGCGCCTGGCAGCAACGCGAGCTACCTCGGACCGGAGACCAACGAGCACTTCGGGCAACCGACGGGTCTTGACCACCACCAGCACGCGGTGAAGGCCGTGCAGCAAGGCGATCGGCGCCGGAGCAGGGCCGAGGATTTCGGCAGGGAGGTGCGCGATCGCGTGGCGCAGGTCGCCGGCGGCTTCTTCTGCCCGCTCCGCGGACTTCGCGCTGATCGTGAGGACCAGCAGCCGCCCGAAAGGTGGATATAGGGTCCCCTCGCGATCGGCGAGTTCGGCGGCCACGAAACGCCCGTAGTCGTGGGCGGCGGCGGCGACCAGTGCCGGATGGTCGGATGCATAGGCCTGCACGACGACGCGCCCGGGACGCGCGCGGCCGGCGCGGCCGGCGACCTGCGTCACGAGCTGGAACGTGCGCTCGGCGCTGCGGAAGTCGGGTAGCCGCAGCGCGGCGTCGGCGCCCAGGACGCCCACCAGCGACACCCGCGGGAAATCCAGGCCCTTGGCGACCATCTGCGTGCCTACCAGGATGTCGGCCTCACCGGCCGCGAAGGCCTCCAGAATCTCGAAGTGGGCATCCTTGCGCGAGGTGCTGTCGCGGTCCAGGCGCAGGATGCGGGCGGCCGGCAACAGGGCCTGGAGGGCTTCGACCACCTTCTGCGTGCCCGCGCCCAGGTAGCGTGAGGCCCGGGCCCCGCAGGTATCGCAGCGGGTGACGTCGGCGCGGGCGAAGCCGCAGTAGTGGCAGCGCAGGGCCTGCGCGCCGCTGCGGTGATACGTCAGCGAGACCGAGCAGTGCGGGCACTCGGCCGTGCCCCCGCAGACCTGGCAGAGCACGAAAGGCGAGTGGCCGCGCCGGTTGAGCAGGATGATGGCCTGGTCCCCCGCCTCCAGGACCTCGCGCAGCGCCCGCGTCAGGGCGCGGCCAAACAGGCTGCGGGGGCCCGAGAGCGCTTCTTGCCGCATGTCCACCAGCTGAACCGGGGGCAGATCGAGGCCGGCGACCCGGTTTGGCAGCTCCAGCAGCCGGAATGCGCCCTTCTGCGCCGCATGCCAGGCCTCGACCGAGGGCGTCGCGCTGCCCAGCACGACGCGCGCGCCTTCAAGCTGCGCCCGCCGCAACGCCACGGCCCGCGCGTGGTAGCGGGGCGCCTGGTCCTGCTTGTAGGCGCCGTCGTGCTCTTCGTCCACGACGATCAGTCCCAGGGGCTCGAGCGGCGCGAAGACCGCCGAACGGGCGCCCACCACGACCTGCGCCGTTCCGGCCCGCGCCCGGCTCCATTCATCGAAGCGCTCGCCGTCCGACAGGCCGCTGTGGAGCACCGCGATGCGGTCGCCGAAGCGCGCCGCGAAGCGCGAGATGGTCTGCGGGGTCAGCGCGATCTCGGGCACCAGCACGATGGCCTTCTGGCCGCGGGCGAGGGTGTCGGAGATGGCCCGCAGGTACACCTCGGTCTTGCCGGAGCCTGTCACGCCGTGAAGAAGGAAGATCTCGCCGGCCTTCCCGCCGCGGATGGCCGCCACCGCGGCCGCCTGATCGGCCGTGAGGTCGGGGGGGTGCTCGAGGGCGTCCGTGCGCGGCGCCGACCGGCGCACGGCCCGCATCTCGAGCCGGAGGAGGCCGCGGCGCGCCAGCGCGTCCAGGGTGGTCCGCGCGACCCGCAGGTCGCGGACCAGATCGGCCACGGCCGCGATGCCGCCCAGGCGCTCCAGGTGCGCGAGAATGGCTGCCTGGCGGGCGGTCGGCGGACTTTCCGGAGCGGCTCCCGGGACCAGCGCCGCATGGAGCTGCAGCCGATCGTGGGCCTCGCCCTTGAGCAGACCCTTGGGCAGGGCGGCCGCGTAGACCTGGTAGCGGGAGGCGAGGTAGTGGTCGGCCACCCAGTCGAGCAAAGCCCGCATGGGACCGGGCAGGAGGCTCCCCGAGCTGACGCGGCGGATGGCCTTCGCCTGGGCGGGCGGAGCCTCGGCCGGGTAGCGCACCACGAAACCGCCCACGTCCTGGCGGCTGCCGAAGGGCACGCGCACCGCGACGCCCGCCTCCACCAAGGGCTCGAGATCCCATGGCACGCTGTAGGTGTAGGCCTGGCTGGCCGCCGGCACGTCCACCAGCACTTCGGCGAACTTCATGCTCGCGTCCGCGTGCCCTACAGGAACCGGGCGAACCGATCCCACAGCGCCGCCGCGAGCGCCGCCTTGGGTTGCCTCGGCAGGTCCGCGACGACACCCTCCCGGCCGACGACCACCACCGCGTTGTCGTCGGCCTCCATGGCCGCCGCGGCGTCGTTGGCGACCACCAGGTCGGCGCCCTTTGCCGCGAGCTTGGCCCGGGCATTTGCCTCCAGGTCTTCGGTCTCCGCGGCGAAACCCACGATCAGTTGGCCGTCGCGACGCATCCTTCCCGCCTCCGCCAGGATGTCCACGGTGGGCTCGAGGGCGATCGTGGGGGCTCCCTGCTGCTTCTTGAGCTTGTGGGGAGCAGCCGCCGCCGGCCGCCAGTCTGCCACCGCGGCGGCCATGATCAAGACGTCGGCTTGCGCCAGGCGCGCCAGCACGGCGTCGGCCATCTGCGCGGCAGTATCCGCCCGCACCACCTCGGCCGCGCCGGCCGCCGCGGTCGGCACTCCCGCCGCGGCGACCAGGACCACGCGGGCGCCGCGCCGCGCGGCTTCCGCCGCAAGGGCCAGCCCCATCTTGCCGCTCGACCGGTTGCCGATGAAGCGCACCGGATCAATTGGCTCGCGCGTGCCGCCGGCCGTGACCAGCACGGTCTTGCCGGCAAGTTGCCGCCGGGCGGCGAGGAACCCCTCGACGGCCGCCAGCAGGTCGGGAACCTCCGGGAGGCGGCCCTCGCCGTGCTCGCCGCAGGCCATGTCGCCCACGCCGGGCTCCAGCACGCTGACGCCGCGCCCGCGCAAGGTCGCGACGTTGCTCGCGGTGGCGGGATTGCGCCACATCTCGACGTTCATCGCCGGGGCGACCATGATCGGCGCGGTGGTGGCCAGGAGCGTGGTGGACAGCAGATCGTCGGCCAGGCCGTGCGCGAGCTTGGCTAGGAAGTTGGCGGTCGCCGGCGCCACCAGCGCCAGGTCCGGCTTGCGGGCCAGGTCGATGTGCGCGATGTGGTCGCCCGCCGCGAAGTCGTCGGTCCTGACGGGCAGGCGGGTGACCGTCTCGAAGGTCAGCGGCGTGACGAACCGCGTCGCATTAGCGGTCATGACGGTATGGACCGCGTGGCCGCGCCCCGTGAGCTTGGAAGCCAGATCGGCCGCCTTGTAGGCGGCGATGCCTCCGGTCACTCCGAGCAGAATCGTAGCCATGGCGATCCCCTAACGATTCCGCCGGGAGGATTCTTACATCTCGTGGATGGCTTCGTGCTGCTCGGTGAGCATCTCGGTGATGGCGGCCGGGATGGGCTTCATCGTCTCGTTGCCGGGCATGCGGGCATTGTCGTCCTTGATCTGCTTGGCGCGGCGCGCCACCTTCAAGACGAGTTCGTACTTGTTGGGGTGCTGGATCAGCAGGTCGCTGTGATCGATCGTGACTTCGCGCGTTTCCATTCGGCCATTATACCAAGATTCGGTTATCTCTGGGGGAGCCGCCGCTTCACGCGGCAGCGTTCGGCCAGGATGATTGCTTCCAGCTTGCCTGCAGCCGCGGTGATGTCGTCGTTGACCACCTGGTAATCGTAGAGGGGCAGGAAGTTGAGCTCGTCCACGGCCACCGTGAGGCGCTGGCGGATCGCCTCGGCGGCCTCGGTCTGGCGCTTCTCGAGGCGGGCCTCCAGCTCCTCCATCGTGGGAGGCAGGAGGAAGATGTAGACGCCGTGCGGCCATCGCTCCTTCACCTGGATCGCCCCCTTGACGTCGATCTCCAGCAGGACGTCCTGCCCCTGGGCGATCGCCTCTTCCACGAAGGCGCGCGGCGTCCCGTAGTACAGGCCCGTCACGAATTGCGCGTATTCGAGCAGGTCGTCGTTCTGGACCAGCAGCATGAACTCGTCTTCGGTCCGGAAGAAGTAGTGGACGCCGTCCTCCTCGCCGGCCCGCGGCGGCCGCGTGGTGACGCTGATCGACATGACGAGCTCCGGGCGCCGCCGCAGCAGTTCCTGGACGAGCGTGCCCTTGCCCACGCCCGACGGGCCCGAGACCACGATGAGCATCCCCTTCTGCGGGGAGCGCGTGGCGCGCGACAACGGCCCGGTGCCGGTCTGACTAGTCGCCGTCTTGATTTCCACTGGCTTCCTCGAACCTGTGCGCCACCGTCTCGGGCTGGATGGCCGACAGGATGATGCTGGGCGTGTCCGTGATGATGACGGCCCGGGTGCGGCGGCCGTAGGTGGCGTCCACCAGCGTGCGGCTCTCGCGGGCCTCCTGGATGAAGCGCTTGATGGGCGCGGATTCCGGACTGACGATGGCCACGACGCGGTTGGCCGACACGAAGTTGCCGAAGCCGATGTTGATTAGCCGCGGTTCCATAAGGGTGGCCCATGATACAACCGAATCCCTAGGCCGGCGCTATTCATGACGTGTTTCGGGATGTTACATGCCGGATCGTCAGTCCAAGGAGGTAAGGGGTGAATCGAGAAGAACTGGCTGCCCGCATCGCCGACAGGGCCGGCGTGCAGCGCCGGGTGGCCAACACGGTCATGACCGCCGTGTTCGACACCATTTCCGAAGCCCTTGGCGAGGACGAGAAGATCACCATCGCCGGGTTCGGGACTTTCGAAGCCCGGGAGCGCGCCGGCCGCGTGGGCCGCAACCCGCGGACCGGGGAGACCATCCGCATCGCCCCCCGCCGCGTCCCGGCGTTCACGCCCGGCAAGGGCCTGCGCGATCGCGTGATGGGGGTGGAGATGGTGTCTGCGGAACCCGAGCGGGAGGATGAGGAGTAAGGCCTGGCGCTAATCAGGCCAGGCAGAACTTGTAACCCACGAGCTTGTAGACCAGCTTCGCGCACAGGAAGTCGGGAGCCACGTTTCCCGGCAGGGGCGCCAGTTCCAGGATGTCGGCGGCGACCACCTCGCGCGTCCTGAAGAGCTCCCGCAGCAGGTCCAGCACCTGGTACCAGCCCAAGCCGCCGGGCTCCGGCGTGCCGGTCGCCGGCATGATCGAGGGATCCAGGCCGTCGACGTCGATGGTCAGGAACACTCGGGGCGACAGCGTCGCCACGATCTCCGCCGGATCGAAGCGCCTTGCCAGGTCGCGCGCCCAGAAGATCGTCGTCGGGCGCTCGCGCTTCCAGAATTGCATCTCCTCGGCCGAGATGTTCCGGATGCCGACCTGGGTCAGGGGAATGCGCATCTCGCAGATGCGGCGCATCACGCTCGCGTGGCTCTGCGGCGTGTCCTCGTAGGCGTCCCGCAGGTCCGCATGGGCGTCGATCTGCAGGATGCTGAGGTCGGGATGGGCTTCGTGCGCCGCGCGGATGGAGCCGGCGCTGATGCTGTGCTCGCCCCCGAGCACGATCGGGAACTGGCGCCGGTCGAGGACTTCCTTGACGGCCTCGTAGGTCTGCTCGATGGGGGCCTGGTAATCGCGTCGCGACGGGGCGATCTCGGGCAGGGTCGCGATGCCCGCCTTGTACGGTTCGGCATCCAGTTCGTCGTCGTACAGTTCGACCTGCCGCGAGGCCAGGAGGATCGCCAGGGGCCCGTCCTTGGTGCCCGGGCGATAGGACGTGGTCCCCTCGTAGGGCATCGGCACGACCACGGCCCTGGCGGTGGCCAGATCCGCGAATTCGGGTTCGAGCCCGCCGAAGTCCATCTCAGTTACCTCCCTGGCCCAGGGGCACGCGCAGGGCGTGGATGAAATCCTGCCCGAGGATGACGATGTAGTCGATATCGTCCCGCGAGGCCGCCGGAACCTTCATGTCGGCCGACAGCGGCTCGAGGTTGACGGTGAGGTTCAGGCTGCGGGACAGGGCGGCGGCCACCGAATCGTCGCCAAGGTCCGCGATGATGCGCGTGCTGCGGTACTCCCGGTGGTCGGCGTCGCCGATCGACCACACGGTCCAGCCCTCCGACCGCAGGAGGCGCGCCGCCTCGCTGGCCAGGCGCGACCGGGGGGTGCCGTTGAGGATGGCCACGTGCACGTTGATGCGGTTCTCGGGGGTATCGGGGGGCGGGGAGGGATTCTCCTCCCGCAAGAAGCGCGCCGCCATGCGCCTGGCGCGATCGGGGTCCACGATCCAGTAGCTCGCGCGCATGCCCGCGGAGAATTCCCCCGGGAGCATCGCCATCCGGATGTTGGCGGAGCCGAGCCCGCGGGCCCATGCGGCCATGGCCACCAGTTGCGACGGGTCGATGTCGGTCTCGATGTTTTCCTGGAGCGCCTGCGCGAGCTGCGGGATCGCGAGCACTCCCTGCGGCGACAGCACCTTGCGCACCACGGCCTGCACGAAGGCCTGCTGCCGGGCTATCCGGCCGATGTCGCCCTGGCTGTCGTGGCGAAAGCGGACGAACTCGTGCGCCTTCTGGCCGTCCAGGTGCTGGTAGCCCTTCTTCAGGCGGATCTTCAGGCCGGCCGTGCGATCGGTGTAGCGCATGTTGGCCGGCACCTCCATGTCGACGCCGCCGATCAGGTCCACCATTCGCGCGAGGCCGTCCAGCCTCACCAAGGCGTAGTGATCGATCGGGGTGCCCAGGAGGTCGGATACCGTCTGCATCGCCAAGGGTGGCCCGCCCAGGGCCAGGGCGGCGTTGATCTTCTCGGCGCCGTGGCCGGGGATGTCGGCGCGCGTGTCTCGCGGGATGGACAGGATGCCCAGCTTCCGGCGATCGGGATCCACGCTCACGAGCATCATCGTGTCCGATCGCGCCGGCGCATCCACGGCGGGGCGGCCGTTGACGTATGGGACGTCCCGTCCCATCAGCAGGATCGTCTGGCGTGACACCAGCTGGCCAGCCAGGTTGGAAAGCGCGAAGCCGCCCAGGCCTCCGACGCGCACCGAACCCGTCGCGACCTGCTCCGCGGCCTCCTCCTCGCCGAGCAGGCCGGCAGGCGCCAGGAGACCGGCCGCGGCCCCCGACAGGAAGCCGACGAGGCACGCGGCCACCAGGCCCAGCAGCGGCAAACCGAGGCGCCTGGGGGCGCTCGGGCCGCGGCCGGGTGGCGTTCTGCTCCGCACGGCTCCCATGCTACGGTATGGTTGTGAACTCGCTCGCGGTAGCCGTCGCCACCGCCGCCATCACCGTGACGGCGCCCCAGCCGACGGGGGCGTTGCTGTCCCTGGCGGCTCCGGGCCTGGGCCAGGCCTACGCGGGCAATCCGATCGCGGGCGCGGCATGGCTGGGGCTCGGAGGAGTCGCGGGCATCGGCGTGTTCCAGCTTGTCTGGGCCGGCCACGTGCCCGGGGATTCCCCGTTTTCCAGTGCGCAGGGCTTGTTCGCCATTGCCCTGGGTACGGGCGCGTGGCTGGGCGTAGGTATCGCGAGCACCCTGGCGGCCGCGGCCGAGATCTCCGGCAAGTACCTGGCGGCCGAGAGCGCGCTGGCGCCGCCGGGCGATCGGCCCGCCGTCGCACCGGCGCCGGCGCTGACGCCGCGGCCGGCCGGCCGCAGGCGCCGGGACGAATGAGGCGTCGGTGGGCGGGGCGGCCGGGCCGCCACATCTCCCTGGGCGTGGCGGCAGTGGTGGCCGTCGCCGTTGCCGGCTGCGCCTATCGGGAAGTCCGCTACGAACTGGCGGCCGAAGCGCCCGCCGCCGGCGGCGAGGGCATGGCGAAGGTAGTAGAGAAGGGCCGCGAGCGGCCCCTCCTGGCGGAGCGGGTCGTCTGGCGCTATTCGGGCGCCTTGGCGCCCACCGGCAAGCCGGGAGGCTTCCGCGTGGTAGCGACCGGCACGGGAACGGTAGACGCCGAGTTCCCGACGCCAGCCGGCACCCGGTCCTTGTCAGTGCAGATCCAGATCCCATAAAAAAACATAAAACCACCAAGCCGCTGGCCCCGGCAGGGCGGCCAATCGCGAGGCGCGCAAGGGTCGCGGGTGCCGCCGTGTACCGGAGGTACACAAGGCACCGGCGTCCCGCAGCGCAACGAAGCGAGTGGCCGTCCTGCCGGGGCCCTGAGAAAGAGCCCACGGCAGGGGGATGCCGTGGGCCTGGGGGAACGGCCGGAGGGGGGAGGGGGAGGGGGACTCCGGCCTGTCGGGGTTCGCGCCGCCTAGCGCGTGCCGGTAGAACTGTAGGGCTCGTAAGCCGCGTCGTGCATGGGCCAGGGGAAGATCTGGCCGGGATCGGGCCAGCCGGGATAACCCGGATCGGGAGTCGGCGCCTGCGGCGGCGGTTCGGGCAAGGGCTCCAGGGTCTTCCCGTCCAGGAGGTCGAGGGCCCGGGCCAGGTTGATGCGCCGGATGCCGGGCGTGGCGAAGCCCGTCGTCGGTTCGCCGCTATCCTGCAGTAGCTTGGTCGCCTGCTCTTGCGTCAGGTCCGGCTTGCGTGCGACCAGGACCGCGATCGCGCCCGCCACGTGGGGCGAGGCCATGCTCGTGCCCGAGTGCACCTTGTAGGTGCCTTCCGCCGAGGACAGGATGTCCACGCCGGGAGCGGCGATCTTGACGAAGGGCCCGTAGTTCGAGAAGCGGGCGCGGCTATCCTGCTGATCCGTGGCGCCTACCGCCAGCACGCCGGGATAGGCCGCCGGATACGTGTTGTCTTGGTTGCCGTCGTTGCCGGCCGCGGCGACCACGATGACGCCGGCCTTGCGGGCGGCGCCGACCGCTTCCTCGAGGGTCTGGCTCGACTGCGGCCCGCCGAGCGACATGTTTATCACGCGGGCACCCATCTCGACCGACTTCGTGATGCCCTCGGCGATTCCTTCCACGGTTCCCGAGCCATCCTTGCCGAGGACCTTGACGGCGAGGATGGTCGACTTGTATGCGACGCCCGCGACGCCCCTGGCATTGTCCGCGGTGGCGCCCACCGTGCCGGCCACGTGCGACCCGTGCCCCATGTCGTCCATCGGATCGTCGGTGCGATCGGCGAAATTGCCGCCCTTGATCACCCGGCCGTCGCTGAGGTCCTCGTGGCGGTAGTCTACGCCGGTGTCGATCACGGCGACCTTCACCGCCGAGTCCCCGCCCGTGCGATCCCACGCTTCGGTCGCGTGAATGCGCTGGAAACCCCAGAGTTCCGCGAGGCGGGGATCGTTGGGCATGTAGCGCGGGCGCACGCCAGGCCGGATCGACTGGGCGGAGCGGCCGGCGGCCTCGGCCACGCGATCCGCGGCCGTGCGGCCGGATGTGCCGATCGCGCGGTAGATGTAGTTCGGTTCGGCGTACGCCACCGCCGGATCCTTCATCAGGCGCGCCGCCGCCGTCTCCTCGGACTCGCCCGGCAGGGTCCTCGCGACCGAGACCCTGGGCATCCCCGTGGCGCGGAGCACCCCGAGGGTCTTGAGGGTACGCTGCGGGCCGGCGCCGTCCCGGAGGCGCACCAGCACGCTGCCACGGACGCGCGGCGCGGACGCGGCGCCGAGATCGGGGACAGGAGCGGTCTGCGGCGCAATCGCACCGACCGGAGCCTTGGCGCAACCCGCGAGCGAGAGGGCTGCCAGGAGTTTGATGGCTTTGTTACGCTGTTTCGACGTGGGCAAGATCTCGGTCTCCTTATTGCTGTGCCGTTCTTACCCCTGTCCTAGCGTTATGTTACGGGCCTAGCGTGCCTTTCCGCCGATAAGACTTGTGAAGCGTGCAGGCCAGGATCCAGGCCGCTCGCAGGCTCCCGGCGTCGGCGCACCCGCGACCGGCGATGTCGAACGCGGTACCGTGATCGACCGACGTGCGGATGAAGGGAAGGCCCACGGTGACGTTGACGCCCCGGTTCATCCCGAGGAGTTTCAGCGCGATGTGGCCCTGGTCGTGATACATGCAGACAATCGCGCCGAAATCGCCGCGCGCCGCCCGCGGGAACGCCGCGTCGGGCGGCAGGGGGCCCTCCACGGCGAAGCCGCGCGCGCTGGCTTCCGCGATGGCCGGCGCGATCAACGTCCGCTCCTCGTCCCCGAAGGCGCCGCCTTCGCCCGCATGAGGGTTGAGACCGCAGACGCCGATGGCCCTGGTCGGCTCGTCCAGGAGATCCAGGGCCTCCGCCGCCAGGGAGATGGTCTCGACGATGCGCGCCGGCGTGAGGCGCGCCGGGACATCGCGCAGGGCGATGTGGGTGGTGACGTGGATGGCGCGGAGGGGTTCGACCACCAGGAGCATCCCGAAGCGCGTGACGCCGCCCACCGCCGCGAAGAACTCTGTGTGGCCCAGGAAGTCCGGCCGTACGCGGCGCACGACGGCCTTGTTCACCGGGCCGGTGACCACGCCGCCCATGCGCCCGCTCCGGAGATCCCGCGCCACGGCCTCCAGGACCGCGACCGCGTGCTCGCCGCACCGGTCCGAGGCGATTCCGGGCGGCGGGGGATCCCCGTGCCAAGGAACTTCCCTGAACGCGCATGCGTCATGAGGGACGGCAACGCGGGCGATGGCAGCACCGGCCGCCAGGATGCCGCGATCGCCGTAGACGATCGGCCGGGTGCCTGGCGGCGGATCAGCGAGCAGCCGCGCGACGATCTCCGGACCGATGCCCGCCGGATCTCCGTAAGTCAAGGCGATGTCCAATGGACCAGAAAGCATACAGATGTCGGCTATATCGAACAAGCAGGAAACCTGCCGGCCGGGTGACGATCGCCACGGTCCCCGGGGGACGGGCGTGACATCATCCGGGTGAGTCGCGCAATGGCGTCAACATAACACAGCATGCGAGGTGCATCATGGAAGGAACCGAACGACTGATCCTGATGGGATTCGTCAGCGATGACGCGACTCCGGCCGAACTCGCGGAACTCGAACGCGACGTGCGATTGGCCGGCATCCTGATCCGCGGCGGCCAGGTCGCGCGCGAAGGCCTGGAAGCGGCCGCGAAGTTGCGGCGCGAGACGGGCCTGCTGTTCGAGCACTGCCTGGTCCGCGCTGGCGCCGCCGCGTTCGACGACGTCCTGGAAGCCATGTCTGCCCGGCGCCAGATGGAAGGCGCGGGCGATCTCCGGGTGACGGCCGCCACCGCCAGCCCGGCCGGAAAGATGTGACGCTGGGCAGCGGACACCCGCTGCGGGAGGTGGGAGGATGTTGAAACTCAAGCGCCGCTGCATCGTCGCCGACGACGAGGGCAGGCGACACGAATTTCGCGTGGTCACGACGCTCGGAGACGGCACGCTGCTCCTGCTGCCGGCCAGCCGGGCCGAGGAGATCCGGCTCCTTGCGGCCGCCGATCTGTCCGGCGAGGTCCTCAAGCTGCTGCGGGACAATGTCGTGGCCCTCGATCCGGCTTCCGGCTCGTTTCTGACCGGCGGCGAGCTCAAGAGCCGCCTGGAGCGGGCAGCCAATCCCCTGCTCCGGTTGGTCGCGCAGTCGGCCTGATAGCGCCGCCCAGATGACCTTGCGCTGTCTTCGTCACCTCGGCGAAAGCCGGGGTCTAGCCGAGGTCTGGCTAGATTCCGGCTTCCACCGGAATGACGCGGGGCGGAGTCGTGTGAGCGGCGCCATGAATCCCGCGGCGTAGGCCGGCGCCTGGAATGCCAGTGGGCGCACGCGTCGCGGCGTGCGCCCGGAGAGCTTCAGGTGGCTAGCGCGGCGTGGCCGTAGGTCAGCAGCAGCCGCCCGAGCCGCAGCCGCCGCCCTGGGCGGGTACCGGCGCTTCGTCCTCGGCGCCCTCTTCCTTCGGCCGGAAGCTCGATCCGCAGCCGCAGCTCGAGGCGGCGTTGGGATTGGTAATGGCGAAACCGCCACCCAGCATCGCGTCCTTGTAGTCTATGGTGACGCCCTCGACGAACCTGAAGCTCTGGGGGTCCACCACGACGCGGATGCCGTCCACATCGAAGAGTGTGTCGGTCTCGCGGGCCTCATCCAGGCCCATCCCGTAGCTGAACCCCGAGCAGCCGCCCGGCTTCACGTAGACACGAAGCGCCAGGTCGTCCCGATTCTGGGCCGCCAGGAACTCGCGCACCTTGGCGCTCGCCGCCTCGGTCAAAGAGATCACGGTCGCAATCATTCCGGCTATTACCTCCAAGGCCGATCATACCACGTACGGGAACCGTTGAACGCTCGGCGTCGTCCTCGGTTTAACCGTTCGGCAACCGGCCTGCACCCAGGCTCCACACCCACTTAACGAACCGAAATCTCCCTCATCAAGCGCCGCTGCAATCGCCGTTTGGACGGTATTAAGCTCCTGCAATGCTACCGGGAGTCTTAGCGCTTGCTGCGCGTCCGCCTTCACCGGCCTTATCCTGGCCTTAATCTGTGGTAACATAATGTAGGATTTCCGTGTTACGTTACATTAAATGTGATTTTATCTAACATTTGAATGAAGGGTTATGCACGGCAAACAGGGAGAAAAGGGTCTGTACGTATTCTGGAAAAGGTACCGGCCACGCCAGGAGCCGATGCAGGGACCGAAGGAGGGTCCAGCCCAATGTGGATGAAGCAGGTCTACCCGACCGTGCGCCCCGCTATCACCGACAGCAAGGGGAACGGCTACCTCTTCAACCCGACCGCGCTCCAGATCATCATTCCAGGCAAGCTGACCGGCTGGTTTGCGCGCTAGTTTCCGCGTTTATAAAGCCTCCCTGCAGGGCAGGGAGGCTTTAGTGTCAGAGGGACAAGACGGCCCGGATGTGCTAACCTGGCGTCGCCTCTGATATTCCGCACCAGAACCCGCTTCGAGGTACCCAGCAATACCCATGTCTGACAGTAAGATCCGGGTGATGATCGTCGACGACTCCTTGACGTTGCGGACGATGTTCAAGAAGTCCCTGACCGATACCGAGTTCTACACGGTCGCCGAGGCGGCGGACGGCGGCGAAGCGCTCGAGAAGTACAAGGAGCATCGCCCCGACCTGGTCGTGATGGACATCGTGATGCCCGAGGTCGATGGCGTGACGGCTCTTTCGAATATCATCGACTTCGATCCCGAGGCCAAGGTCATCATGGTCTCGTCGCTGGGCAGCAAGGACAAGGTCCTGGAATCCATCAAGAAGGGTGCCAAGAACTTCATCATGAAGCCGTTCGAGCGCGACACGCTGCTGCAGGCGCTCAAGAAGGCGTATGAAGGGCGCGTCTAGCGTGATCGCGACGACCGTCAAGTTCTTCGGCCAGTACCTGCTCGAGAAGGGCCGCATCTCCAACGAGCAGCTCCTCGATGCCGTCGAGTACCAAAACACGACTAACGCCCGCCTGGGCACCCTCGCCATCGAGCGCGGCGTGCTGTCCGAGGAGCAGGTGCGGCAGGTCAACCAGCAGCAGAAGACCACCGACCGCCTGTTCGGCGACCTCGCCGTGGATCTCGGCTACCTCACGCCCGATCAGCTTGCCGACCTAGTCGAGATCCAGAAGACGTCGCGGCTCTTCCTGGGCGAGGCCCTGGTCGAGAAGGGCTTCATGTCGGCCGAGGAGCTGGAGCGCGAGCTGGCCATGTTCAAGGCCGAGCAGCAGGCGAGCCAGATGATGATCCGCGGGGCCCTGGTCCAGCTGCGCGGCGCCGAGCTGGTCGTGGACGTCCTGGACATGGTGCTCAAGCTCTTCAAGCGCATCATCCACGAGAACGTGCTCATCGAGGATTGCCACCAGGAGCGCAGCCAGTGGCTCGGCTACGACTGGCACGTCAGTCAGGTCATCTCCGGCGACGTCAACGCCACGGTTCTCTTCGGCCTACCCACCAAGCTGCTACTCAAGATCGCGACCAAGATGCTCGACGAGCCCTTCGACGAGCCCACCGATCTCGTGCAGGACGCGGCCAAGGAGTTCCTCAACGTCATGTGCGGCAACATCTGCGCGAAGCTCAGCCAGCGCGACCTGGTCACCAACCTCGAGCCGCCCAAGATCATCAAGCGCACGTTCAACACCGAGCTTCCCGAAGGCTATACCGTCATCACCTCGCTCATCGCGGTGGAGAGCCGCCTCGACCTCGCGATCATCCAGCACGAAAAGGGCGGGTAGGAAACCGGCTGGGGCAAGGGATGGACCTGCTGCAGCCGCGACCCTGATGGCCGCCTTGCCGGGAGGCCGCCTGCTGGCCAGCTGCGGCCCGGCGCTGGCGGCGCTCACGCTCTCCGTCCTTGCCGGCGGATCGTGGCCGCAGCTTGCAGTCCTGGGAGTCGTGGCGGCCGTCGCCGGCGGCATGACCTGGCTCGCCGCGTCGTCGCGGCAGTTCAGGGACCTGGCCGTCGTCACGGGGCCGGCGATCGCCGGGCTGTCCGGCGCGGCCTCGGTCGTCCTCACCTGGAACCTGGCCCCCCATCCCGCGGCGATCGCGGCCTCGTGGTTCGGCCCGGCGCTGGTCCTGTGCGCGTGCGTGGCCTGGGAAGTGAAGCCCGGGCAGGACTGGCCCCCGGGCACGCCGGCACGGCTCGCGGCGCTACCGCTGCGGGTGGCCCTGGGCTTAGCCGGCGGGTGCCTCGCGGCGGTCGCGGCGGCCCTGGCGGGCGTGCACGCCACGACCTGGCCGGTCGCGCTCGGAGTCGCCTTCTGGGCGGCGGTCGCGGGGGCCTGCGCCATCCTGCCCCTGAAGGAAGACATTCTGCAGGGCCGAGCCGCCTATGGCCGGCTGGATCGCTTGCGCGAGCTGCTGTGGGCCGATCCGGACCTCGAAGCCCGGGCCGCCGGCTTGCAGCGCGATCTGCAGACGGCTCAGGATCGGCTGGCCGAACAGAACCGGGTGATCGGCGACTTGAAGGCCGTGATTTCCGAGCAGATGGCGCGTATCGATCGCCTCGCGCACGGCTACCGGCGGGTCCGCGAAGCGGCCGAGGCCAACCTCGGATTGCTGGGACGGGTGCGCGGGGAGGTCGAGAGCTCGCTGAACGACGTGGGCATCATCTCCGACTCCGTGGGCCAGATCGTGGGCACGAGCGAGGCCACGGACGCCCTGATCGACGAGAGCCGCCAGCGGTTGCGAGAAGCGCTCGAGTCGATGGAGTACGTGCGGCTGTCCATCGAGGACTCCCTCGACCTGGTGGAGGCCTTCGCGAAGCGGTCGCGCCAGATCGAGGACGTGCTCAAGGACATCGCCGACATCGCCTACTTCACGCGCATCCTGTCGCTGAACGCCAAGATCGAGGCGGCGCGGGCCGGCGAGCAGGGCAAGGGCTTCCGCTTCCTCGCCGACGAGGTTCAGAAACTCGCGCAGACCATCACGCAGTCCACGTCGGACATCACGGCCCTCCTGAAGCTGGTGCAGCAGGAGTCGAAACAGACCGTCGAATCGGTGTTGCGGTCGGCCAACCAGGTCGGGGAGGCCGCCGATACCGTGTCCCTCCTCGACGATGCCCTGGGCCGCATCATGGCGGAGTTGCACAGCATGGACGCCGACCTGCAGGACGCGCACCTCCTGTCGCTGCGCGTGAGCCAGACCCGAGAGGAGGCCATGACCGCCCTGGATGCCATCGAGGACGGCAACCGGCGCGCCGATTTCGCCGCGCGGATGGTCGAGGAGATAGCCGCCGAGGAGCCGAAGGCCGACTTCGCGGCGCACGCGCATGCCGAGCCGCCCGATCCGTCCGAGGGCCGCCACGCGCCCACCGGCCAGCTTGCCGGGACGGTGCAGACGGCGCCGCTGGACGACATGGAGTGGCCCGAAGAGCTGGAATGACCCGCATCGGCTGGGCCGCGCTCGGGAGGCCGGCCGCACGCCTCGCGAGCATTCCGCCTGGCGCCCGTGTGGGCCCGCGCTCGTGGTGCGAGCGCGATCAGGTCCGCGTGCGAGTGGGGCGCAGGCCGGGCATGCGCAGGCGGGCCCGGCCCTTTTCGGGGCGCACCGGCCAGGCTACTCCTTCGGGGCCCAGCAAGTGCAACGCGTGGCCGACCACGTCCGCCACGCTGCTGGCCGCCTGCGGGCGTGCGACTCGCGCCGCCGCGCTCTGCATGGCCTGCAGGCGCTCGGGGCTGTCCAGCAGGTCGGCGACCGCCCGGCACGCCTCTTCCAGGCTGTACACGTCCTGGGCGACGCCTTCCTTCTTGAAGTACTCCGCGTTGTAGCCTTCCTGGCCGCCGCCCATGACCTCGTAGAGCACCATCGGCAGTTCCATCGCGATGCTCTCCGCGGTCGTCAACCCGCCTGGCTTGGTCAATGACAGGTCGGCCGCGCGCATGATGTCGCGCATCTGCTGCGAGGGGACCATGCCGAAGGGCACCAGCCGAACCTTGCCGGTGTAGCCCCGGGCAAGGGCCTGCAGGCCCTTGTGGAGCTCCGCGTTCTTGCCGCAGACCACCACGACCTCGACATCCAGTCCGTGAACGCCCTTGGGGAACGACGCCACGAGGTACTCGAGGATGGCATCGTACTGGAGGACGTCGTCGATGAGGTTGCCCTGCACGAGCAGGACCTTCGCCGTACGCGAGAGACCCAGGCGATCGCGGGCGACCGCCTGATCGACTCGCTCGGCGAACGATGGGTGGATCGGGATGCCCGTGACGAAGATGCGGTCGGCGGGCATCCCCTTCTCCTGCAGCTCCCCGGCGACCTTGGTGTTGGGGACGAAGGTGGCATGGACGTTGGGCAGCACGTAGAACATGTGCCCGTAGCAGTCGGTGACGACCTGGAAGTTGCGGACCGAGTCGGGCACCTGGCCGCCGGCCTGCGCGCCAGACAGCAGCTCGGTGCCGAGGGGATGCGCGTTGACCACCACGTCGGGCTGGAACTCGGCGAGGAGCTTCTTGAATCCGCGGCTGAGGAGCTGCATGACCTGGCGCCTGAGGAAGTTCATCTGCTCCGGGCTCGCCGGGACGCGATCCGCGATGCCGTAGAGATGATGGTAGATGCGCAGGTCGATGACCTTGTAGAAGAGCTGGGCGCCCAGCTTTCCCGGCCTGGAGAAGTTGTACAGGTCCTCCGGCGCCCGGACCTCCACGTCGGGATAGCGCTCGCGCAGATCCGCCTCGATCGCCTGTGCGGCGATGCGATGGCCGTTTCCTGCCGACAGGTAGGTGATCAGCACGCGGCCGCGCACGTCCCCGGGGACGCCGACCGGCAACTCCGGGTAGCTCACTTCCTGATCGTCGTCCTCGCCACGGCGGCGGATGCGCGACAGCGCGGTCCGCGCCCCGGTCTGGGCGATGTCCGCCATCCGGTAGTAACTCTGCAGGAGGAACTTGCGAGCGACCGGCCCGCTGGAGTCGCAGACATACTCCTCGGGCGGCGGCCCGTCATCGAGGATCGCGAGTTCGCGCTCGGCCGCGTCGCCGGCCATCGGCTCGAGCAGGCGCCGGATGGCGTGTCGCACCGCGCGGCTCGTCACGATCATGATCGTTTCGCCGGCGAACTCGCGGCCGAGTTCAGAAAGGAACGAATTGACGCGCAGGGCCACGTCCGCGTGGTTTTCTCCGCCGGGCGCGCGCCGGTACATGTGGCCGGGATCCACGCGGTACAACTCGGCGAAGGCCCGCGAGCGGCCCGTGGGCGTGCAGCCAGCCAGCGTGCCCGGATCCAGGTCGCGCAGACGCTCCTCGTGAAGGACGTCTACCGCCTTCGCAAGCAGGCGGTGTGCGACTTCCAGCTCGGCCACCGGGCTGGGCCTGCCGGGCAACGGCAGAACGTGCGAGGCCACGTGCGGCAGATCCGCCTCGGCGTCGTAGCCGATGGCCCGCAGGACGTGTACCGCAGCCTGGCGCGAGGCCAGGTCGGGACCGCAGAACACGGTATCCGGGCGGTGGCCGCCGGCGAAGAGGCGCTTGCCGGCGTCTCGCGCCTGCTCGATTCCCAGCGGGGACAGCGGAACCCGGCTAGGCCGGTCCTGCAAGGCCGCGAAGGAATGGCCGGCGGCCTCGGCGTCCCGCACGGCGACATCCGTGACGGACTCGCCTCGGCAGACGACGATCAGTCGGCGGGGCCACTTGAGCAATGTCATGAGCCCTCGTCGGCCCCGAGGGCCCCGGTCATCTCAACGAGCCGTATACCCATGCACACATTTCCATTGGGAGGCGGAGGGCACGGGAGTCGAACCCGCAACCGGTTACCCGGCAACCGCTTTCGAGGCGGCCTCCTCACCATTCGGATACCCTCCGCGCGGCATCCGGTAGTTTAGCATGAACCTAGGATCTGCGGCCTGCGAAGAACTCCCTGAGCAGTTCGGCGGCCTCTTGTTCGCGGACCCCGCCGACGATCTCGACCCGGTGATGCCATTCCGGCGCCTGGGCCAGTGACCAGACCGATCCGCATGCCCCAAGCCTGGGGTCCTGGGCGCCGAACACGATGCGGTCCACGCGCGCCTGCACGGCAGCGGCCGCGCACATCGGGCAGGGCTCCAGCGTGACGTAGAGGGTGCAACCCGCGAGGCGCCAGCGCCCGAGGGCCGTGGCCGCGGCGCGCAGCACCGAGAGTTCGGCATGGCCCAGGGGATCGGCGGCCGCTTCGCGGGTGTTTCCCGCCCGGGCCACCACGGCCCCGTCGCACACCAGAGCCGCGCCGACCGGCACCTCGCCCGCCGCGCCGGCCTCGCGGGCTTCCGTGAGGGCGAAGTCCATCCAGTGCGCATGTCGCATCTTCGGATTCTAGTATCTGGTATCCTGTCTGAATCTATCGAACTAGGAGGACGAAAGGGTGCGAGTCGGCAGCCTTTCCGACGTAGGCAAGGTCCGTAGCAGCAACGAAGATGCCCTCGGTCTCGATCGCGACCGCGGGATCTTCATCGTGGCGGACGGGATGGGCGGCCACCAGGCGGGCGAGGTCGCCAGCCAGCAGGCCGTCGACTCCCTCCTGGGGTCTCTCCGGGCGCGGCAGCCCGAGGAAGGCGCCGCCGAGGCCATGGTGCGCGCCATCACCAGCGCGAATTCCGAGATAGCCGCGGCCGCCCAGGCCGACAAGAACCTCAAGGGCATGGGTACGACCGTCGTCGCGGCCATCGTCGAGGGCGACCGGTTCACCATCGCCCACGTGGGCGACTCGCGGGCCTACCTGGTGCGCGACGGCGGGATCCGCCAGTTGACCGAAGATCACTCGATGGTCGCCGAACTTGTCAAAGCCGGCGTCATCACGCCCGAGGCGGCCGAGACGCATCCGTACCGGAGCGCCATTTCGCGCAGCCTGGGCCAGTTCAAGGAAGTGGAGACCGACACGTCCGTTCATGACTTCCTGCCCGGTGACCGGGTCCTGCTCTGCACCGACGGGTTGACGCGCTTCGTGAAGGCCGAGGAGATCCTCGAACGCATCGAGGCTCATGAGGATCCCCAGGACGCAAGCCAGGCGCTGATCGACATCGCCAACGAGCGCGGGGGACGGGACAACATCACCGTCATCCTCATCGCCAACGCCTAGCTGGGTAGAATGTAAAAGGACCTTGGCGCAGGCCAGGCCTACGTTTCCTTTATATAGTGATTGCACGAGAAAAGCCCCTCATCCTGCTTGCTGATGACGAGCCGGACAACTTGAAGCTTCTCCAGACGATGATCCGCCGCGAAGGTTACGACTTCATCATCGCCACCAATGGCGTAGAGGCCATCCAGAAGGCCGAGCACCATCTGCCGGATTGCGTCCTGCTGGATATCAGGATGCCGCTGGTCACGGGCCACCAGGTGTGCGAGGCGCTCCAGGCCGACGAAGCGACGCGGTACATCCCGGTGATCTTCCTGTCGGGCATGAACGCCGACGAAGAGATCATCCAGGCCCTGGATGCGGGTGCGCAGGACTACATCCTCAAGCCGTTCAATCCCAAGATCGTCATGGCCCGGGTGCGCGTGGCCCTGCGGATGAAGAAGTTCCAGGAAGAACTCCGCACGAAGCACCAGATACTCGAGGTGAAGGCCAACACCGACGAACTGACCGGCCTCCACAACCGGCGCCTGCTCTTCGAACGCCTCCGCGAAGAGACCAACCGCGCCGCCCGCTTCGGCTACGGTCTCACCGTGCTGATGGTGGACGTCGATCACTTCAAGGCCATCAACGACACCCACGGCCACGCCATCGGCGACCGGGTGCTGTCCGAGGTCGCCTCGATCGTCAAGTTCAACACCCGGGTGTACGACGTGCTTTGCCGCTACGGCGGCGACGAGTTCACGCTCATCCTGCCCCAGACGGATCGCGACCAGGGCCTGGTCGTGGCCGAACGCATCCGGGCGAGCATCGAACGCGGCAACTACCCGGACAACGGCATCCGCCTCGCCATCACGGCGAGCATCGGCCTCTCGTCCTTCCCGGAGGACGGCGACGACTCCGACGTGCTGCTGCAGGCGGCGGATCTCGCCCTCTATCACGCCAAGCAAGCCGGACGCAACCAGGTCCAGTACACGGTCCGCTGACCGGTCTCGCGATGCAACAGGGGGGCGGCCTCCGTGCCGGCCGCGCCATCAGAATAGCAGGTTGAACGCGTCCGACAGCCGGGCCTGCCTTTCGTCGGGCCGGAGGGCGGCCCGCACGAACGCCTCGTGCCGCTTGAACCCGCCGGCCCGGTACAGGTCGGCCACCGCTCGCTCCACCCCGTAGAGGGCGGCGTGCGCGGCGGCCCGGGCCCAGGCCGCCTGGCCGCCGGGATGCCGGAGCATGTGGAGTTCGACGTCGCGGCCGCGGCCGGCCGGAATCCTGGCCTTGACGAATTCTACCCTGTCCACGTCGGGAGTGGCGGCCAGCGACCAGGTTGCGTCCCAGGCGCCCTCGGCCCTGGCGAGCGCGGCTTCTAGACGGGTGCGAGCCTCCCGTTCGGCAGGCGAGTCGCCAGCCGAGCGAATGGCCGTGGCCGCCTCTTCGTGCATGAGCGTCCGCAAATCGAGACCCAGCTTGGCCATGTCGGCCGGATTTCGCTTCGCGGGAGCCTCCAGCCTGGTGGCGACGAGCTTCTCCCAGACGTCCCGGGACTCCTCGGGCCTCGTGTCGCGGCCGAAGACCTCGCGGTCGATCCGGCCGGCAAACGCGGGATCCGCGATGTCCAGATCGAGTTCCTTGTTCCACAGGATGCGCCCCTGGGCCGTCGTGGCCAGGCCGCGCATGGCCCGCTGATCGACGTTCGCCGAGCCCACCAGGGCCCGTTCGCCGTCGGCGACCAGGATCTTGGAGTGGACGTGGTGCGTCCAGGTCCCGCGGGTCTGGTAGTAGCGGGCGTCGACGCTCCCCGCTCCGGTAGCCGCGGAGGCTTCCAGCAGGCGCAAGATGGCCAGGTTGTTCCCGAGTTCGAACTCGTTGCCCTGGTCTTCCGGCACGACCACCGTGACGTCCACCCCGCGGCGGATGGCGCGGGCCAGGGCCGCGACCACGGCGCGTTCCGTGAGGTACTGCTGCTCGACCTTCACGGCCTTCCGGGCCCCGTCGATGGCATCCAGGTAGGCACGTGCTATCTCGGCCTGGCGGTCGTCGGTCACCAGCATGCGGGCCTTCGCCGGCGCCACGCCCACGAGGCCGCCGAACCTCGCGCCGCCCTCGGCGGTGATGGCGGCGTCGTCCTTGACGAAGATGCGCCGATCGTCGTCGGTCACCTTCCCGCCGTCCTCGGCCCACGTGCGCAGGAATGCCTCGGCCAGGTCGCGCGCGGCCGGTCCCACGACGGGCACCATCGCGTCCTGGACGGTCGAGAAGTGGCCGTCGCCCACGTTCACGCCGCCCGTCACGCCCAGGACACCGTCGACGACCACGACTTTCCGGTGGTTGGTGCGCGCCAGTCCCCCCGGATGCTCCACGACGTCGAAGGATTCGCGAATGCGGGCGAGTTCGGCTCCGGTCAGGCCCGCCATGAAGCGCTTCGTCCAGGCGTCGTCCCCGTTTCCCGCGAGGGTCGTCTTCACTCGCCCGGCCCAGTCCTCGGTCCCGAACGGCCCGGGATCGATGAGCAGGCGGACGGCTACGCCGCGAGCCGCCCTGTTCAGCAGGGCCTCCATGAGCTTTTCCGGCCGCTGGCCGCCTGGATACCCGAAGGACTCGAGCAGCACGCCTTCCCGCGCCTGCCCCACTGCGGCCAGAAGCTGCTGGAAGTAAGCATCGCCCCCGATCCAGAGGCCCAGGCGGTTTTCGGCGAAAGGCACATCGAGCGGCTTGTCGGGCGGTTCCACCACCTCCAGACGCATCCCGTCCGCGCCGCTGGCGAAGTCGAACCGCTCGATCCGCAGCCGGCCGTTGAACGGATCGCGCCATGCGACCGGCCCCGCGCTCGCCGTGACGCCCTTGCCTCCGTCGTCGATGTCCGCGGTGAGCGGCGTCTCGATCGTCAGGCCCTGGGGAGTTTCGACGCGCGCGTTGGCCGTGATGCGCGACTCCCAGCGGCGGCCGCTGGAGTAGCTGCCCTCGATGCGCAGATCCGAGAACGTGGCCCGGCCCGACTTGAGCAAGGGGAACAGGACCTCGCCGCGCTGGCCGGTGAGGTTCTTGAGTTGCTCCTCGGTGATGCCGACCGTGGCGCTGCCGGTCACCCGCGTGGCGATCGAGCGGTCGGCCCGGGCGACGAAGTGCACCTGCAGGCTGGCCTTGTCCGGGTGCTCGGCCTGCCCGGTGGGCTTGCCCTGCCAGATGAACCCCCGGACCTCGCCGGCGAGCGCCGTGACGACCCGCCCGTCGGCGCCGAGCGAGAACGGGCCTGGCTGGCCGGCACGGGGGGTGTAATCCGAGAGCGTCAGCTTGATGTTGTCCGACCCGAGCGGCACGGTCAGGTTGGCAATCCCGGCCACGATGAGTTTCCGCCCCTCGCGCTGCAGCTTGACGGGCGGCTTGTAAGCCCGGATGGATCGCTCCACCCAGTCGGCCACCGTCGGTTGCCCGAAGAGGCGCAGGAGCGGGTCGGCCCAGGACCTGCCGGTCACCACCAGGTGGCCGTCGCCATCCGCCTTCATCTCGACCTTGAAGCCCGGGCCGCGAAAGCGGCCGAAGAGGCGGGCATGGCCCTCGATTTCGTACACGCGGCGTCTGGCGTCGAAGGCGATGCGGGTGATGGCTTTCTTGTCGTCGGATTTGACGAACTCTCTCAGTTGCGAGAGGAGGTAGTCCCGATCGACGGCCACCTGTCCCCTGGCCGTGCCGCGCAGATCGTCGTTGCCGGGGCTCGCGATGCCGTCCACGTCCGCCAGTTCGACCGCGACGTCGCCGAGAATGGCGACCGGTGCCGTCGCGAGGCTATCGGCCTGCGCACGGAGCAGGGGGTTGCGAGCGACTTCCCCGGCAGCCGCGGGGCGCGCTACGGGGGCGGGGGGACGCAGGTCGGGGACCCTCACAAGGTTGTTATCGAATGGCTCTCCGGTTAGCGAGGGTAAGCTTGGGTTAAAAAATTACCAAGCACTTACCCTTCTCTTAACAGTCACTTTTCAGTCTCTTGACACCCCGTGGGTACAGTAAGCGTGTCGACCCACCAAGGGGATAGGGAGAAGGGAATCAGGATGTCGTCGCAGGTGAAGGCTCAAGAGCTTCGGTTGGACGTGGCCCCGGCGGGGCCGGCGACCGTCACCATCACCACCTCCGCGGACCCGCGCCGGGACGCTCGCCTCGAGCGGTTCTGGGAGACGGTGCATCGCCTGATCTTCGACGAGGGCCGGACTCTCGCCTACAAGCGCGCCGCCCTCGGCCGGTACTCCCGGCTGCTGGGACGCAGCGGCCAGACCGAGTGGGCCGATTACGCCGCCCGCCTGGCCGGATCCTACCGGGACGTCGAGGACGCCATCGCGCACTGGTGAATTCGACGCCGGCTTTCCGAGGGTCGCTCGCGCCGAGCGGCCCCCGGTCGCATTTTGATGCCCCTGAGACGCTTGTTCGGCGCTTGCCCCCGGCTTCTTGACTGGAGTAGGCTCAGCAAGTCCCAAACCTGGGACCGGGGGGGCGAGCGATGAGCGGGACGAACGGCGATCAGGGTCTCCTCAAGGAGCTCCTGGCCGACTTGCCGGATCCGGCCGATGTGGCGCTCGAGCAGGTCGAGAAGGAGCAGGAGGCCGAGGACCAGACGCTCCGGGTGACCTTCTTCGAGGAGGAGGAGCCGCACGCCGAGGCGGCGGAACCGGCCGATGAGGTGGCGGTGGAGGAGGAGCACGAGGCGCCGGCCGTGGTCCGCCCGCCGCGCGAGAAGCGCGCCGAGCGCGTGGCGCCGTCCGATCCCATCCAGGCGTACCTGCGTTCGATCGGCGCCATTCCGCTGCTCACCGCGGAAGAGGAGGTGATGCTCGCCAAGGCGATGGCCGAAAACGGCAAGCTCGGCCAGGAGGCGCGCAAGCGGATGATCGAAGCCAACCTGCGCCTCGTGGTGAGCGTCGCCAAGAAGTACCTGGGCCGGGGGCTGTCCTTCCTCGATCTCATCCAGGAGGGCAACCTGGGCCTCATCCGCGCCGTCGAGAAATTCGATTACCGCCGCGGCTACAAATTCTCGACCTACGCGATGTGGTGGATCCGCCAGGCAATCACCCGCGCCCTGGCCGACAAGGCCCGCACCATCCGCATTCCCGTGCACCTGGTGGAGACCATCAACCGCCTCCGCGCCATCTCGCAGCGCCTGACCCAGAAGCTGGGCCGCCGGCCGGCCGACGAGGAGATCGCCGAGGCCGCCAACGTGCCGGTCGAGAAGATCAAGGAAGTCAAGCGCGTCGTGAAGGACACCATCTCGCTGGAGACGCCCGTCGGCAAGGAGGAGGAAAGCCGCCTGGGCGACTTCATCGTGGACCGCGAGGCTCCCGGCCCCGCGTCCACCGTGGCGCAACTCCTGCTGCGCGAGGACGTGCAGTCGGTCCTGTCGGTCCTCTCGGCCCGGGAGCGCGAGGTCGTCACGTTGCGCTTCGGCCTGGACGACGGCCAGGTCCACACCCTCGAGGAAATCGGCCGCCGCTTCGGCGTCACGCGCGAACGCGTCCGCCAGATCGAGGGCAAGGCGCTCAACAAGCTTCGCACCGCCATGATCGAGCGCCACATCGCGGAGTACATGGACTGAACCTGAAGAATCCCGTCACATGACGCTGGCCGGGTTCCGGAAGCCCGGCCGGCCGGCCGGCCAGATTTCCCCGGGCCGCCCGCCGCGAAGCCCAGGACCGGAAACCCGCAAGTGCGGAACAACCCGCTCCCTGCGCGGCTTCCCGGCGGCAGTCTTCGTCACGTGACGCAAGCCCGGTTCCGGAAACCCGGCCGGCCGGCCGGCCAGATTTCCCCGGGCCGCCCGCCGCGAAGCACAGGACCGAAAACCCGCAATTGCGGCATAACCCGCTCCCTGCGCTGCTTCCCGGCGGCAGTCTCCGTCACGTGACGCTATCCCGGTTCCGGAAGCCCGCCGCGAAGCACAGGACAGAAGACCCGCAATTGCCGCAAAACCAGCACCCTGCGCGGCTTCCCGCTGCCCGATCCCCGTCACGTGACGCTGACCAGGTTGCGAACCCCGGCCGGCCGGCCAAGGAAGGAAGCCCGAAGAATGGCAGCCTACCAGGAGCGCCCGGTCGGACCGCGTTCAAGCAATCAAGACCCCCAGAGAGTTTTCCACCGCCTGCGCCGACACCGCTGAACGAACCGGCAACAAGAGTCGATGCGGCCCGGGACCGCCGGCATCTTGCCGGCCTCATGGGGCCGGCGGGACGCCGGCGGTCCCGGGCGCAAGGATCCTGAGTACCCAGGGGCTTCCTGAGATCACCCACGAAGCCCCACCCCGGAGGGTAGCCCGGGGACCGGAGCGACTCGGCCCCCGGGCTGGCGCGGCTGGGACTCTCCTCTAGTCGTCGTCGCGCACGGATTCGGAAATGATGAGCTGGAGCTTGGTGCGTACGAGCCGATCCAGTTCGGTCGCCAGATCCTGGTTCTGCACCAGGAAGAGCCTGGCAGAGTCGCGGCCCTGCCCGAGCTTGGTCTCGCCGTAGGCGTACCAGGTCCCGCTCTTGGTGAGGATGCCCATGTCGGCGGCCATGTCCAGGATGCAGCCCTCGCGGGACACACCTTCGCCGAAATAGAGATCGAATTCGGAGACCTTGAAGGGCGGGGCCACCTTGTTTTTGACCACCTTGGCCTTCACCCGGTTGCCGAACTCCACGCCGTCCTTCTTGAGGGTCTCGATGCGCCGGACCTCGATGCGGACCGAAGCGTAGAAGCGAAGGGCCCGACCGCCCGTGGTGACCTCGGGATTGCCGAACATGACGCCTACCTTCTCCCGGAGCTGATTGATGAAGATGACGATCGAGGCGCTCTTGCCGATGGCGGCGGTGAGCTTGCGCAGGGCCTGGCTCATGAGGCGGGCCTGGAGGCCCACGTGGGCATCGCCCATCTCGCCCTCCAGCTCGGCCTTGGGCACCAGGGCCGCCACGGAATCGACCACGACCAGATCGACCGCGCCGGAGCGCACGAGGGCCTCGGCGATTTCCAGGGCCTGCTCGCCGGTGTCGGGCTGCGAGACCAGGAGGTTGTCGATGTCCACGCCGAGCTTGGCGGCGTAGATGGGATCCAGCGCATGCTCGGCGTCGATGAACGCCGCGATGCCTCCCGACCGCTGCACCTGCGCCACCACCTGGAGGCTGACCGTCGTCTTGCCGCCGGACTCCGGGCCGTAGATCTCGACGACGCGGCCGCGGGGCAGTCCGCCGACGCCAAGAGCGACGTCAAGCGGGAGGATGCCCGTCGGTACTGTAGCGACCTTCATGCGGGCGTTGTCGCCCAGCTTCATGATCGAACCCTTGCCGAACTGCTTTTCGATGCCGCCGATGGCAAGCTCGATAGCGCGAAGCTTCTCGGCGTGCTCGGGAGAGGGCGTGGGGCGCGCTGGCTGCGAGCCGGCGACTTCCTTGGACGGGACCTTGGCGGGTGGGGCGGTGTCTTTGGGCGGCATCGCGGGCTCCTTTCGAGAGTACGTTCGAGATGTCATCGAGAATAATCGACCGACCGTTCGAACGTCAAGCGTTTGTTCGAGAAAAACTCGAAATTCGTTCGTGGGGTCGAAACCAGGTCATATCGCGGCAGGCCGCCGGATCTACAGGGTCTGGCCCGTGACGGAGATCCCAAGAATCTTCCCGTCCACCATCTCGAGCACCCGATCGGCATGGGCCGCGAGCGCGGGGTTATGGGTTACGACCACTATGGTCTGGCCCTCGGCGCGGTTGTGCTCCCGCAGAAGCTGGTAAATGGACTCGCTCGCCGCCGTGTCGAGGTTGCCCGTCAGCTCGTCTCCGAGCAGGAGTGCCGGCCCGTTCATCAGGGCCCTGGCGACGGCGACTCGTTGCTGCTCGCCTCCGGAAAGCTGCGCGGGGCGATGGGTCAGGCGGTGCGACAGGCCGACCCGGTCCAGGAGGGCCCGCGCCTTGGCCTCGCACTGCTGCGGACTGGCTCCGCCCACCATGGCGGGCACCATCACGTTTTCGAGGGCGGTCAGGTCCATCAGCAGGAAGTGGAACTGGAAGACGAAGCCCACGAGCGTGTTGCGAATGGACGCGAGCGCGGCATCCTCGAGTTCGTTGGTCGCCCGGCCCAGCAGCCTGATCTCGCCCGATGTCGGCCGATCCAGCGCACCAAGCAGGTACAGGAGCGTGGACTTCCCGCTACCGGAGGGCCCGGTGATCGCCACGAATTCGCCGGCCCGGACCTGCAAGTCGATGCCCGCCAGAATCTCGAGCTGCTCTCCGTCGCGCTGGAAGACCTTCCGAACCCCTCGGGCCTCCAGGAGCGGATCGGAGGCGAGTCCAGGATCAGCGGATCTCGGGGGCATCCAGGCCTACGACGATGGTGTAGTCGGCCGAGTAGGGCGACGGATCGTCGGAAAGGACCCACGGAGCTGCCGGCAGGAGGGTACGCACGATGTGATCGACGCGCCCCGACGGCTCCCGGGCCACCACGTTGGTCGCGTCCTCTTCCTCCAGCGGGGCGGTCCTCACCACGGTCACTCCGCGATCGACGAGCTGATTTGCCAGCCCGTTGGCCGCCTTCTCGCGCTTGGGGCTGAACCGGATCTCGGCCATCGGCGTCTTGGCGCCGGGCTTTTGCTTGAGCGACTCGACGCGCTCGAGCAGGGCCTGAATGCGCGTCGGGCTCGGAATCCACGCCCCGCCGTAACCGGGGTCGCCCGGAATCGTCGTGAATCGCGTCGTGGGATGGCTCTCCAGGAAGCGGACGACTTCCTCGGCTTCAGGCTGCGCCAGGTCGCCGCCGGCCTCCTTGACCAGCGCCTTGGTGGCGCTCGCCAGTTTCCAGGGGTTGCGTCCGGCCTGCCGCAAGATGGCCGCCGCCAGGTACTGCTGGCGCGAGATGCGCTTGAGATCCCCGGCGTCGCCGGATCGCGCCGCTGCGAAGGCGATCGCCCGCTTCCCGTCGAGGCGTTGCTTACCGGCCGGTACCTGGACGGTGGCGGCGGCGCCGGGGGCCTTGAAAGCCATGGCGCGGGTCACGAGCACGTCGATGCCTCCCAGGCGATCGATGACCCGCCCCTGCAGGCCAGGATCGAGGATAACCAGGCGGTCCACGCCGACGCCAAGGAGCGCCTCGATGGTCTGCCGCGCCAGCGGACCTCCCCCGACGGCCGGTACGTCGGCCAGTTTCCCGACGCCGTAGCCCGGTATGGTGGTCTGGGTCTCGACCGGGACCGAGAGGATCGTCACGGCCGGAACGCGCGTGTCGAGACGGGCTAGCATGTACAGGTCGCCGCGCGCCCCGCGCCCTTCCCGGTCGAGCCCCACCACCAGCACGTTACGCGGCCGGTCCAGGAACTTCGGGTTGCCCAGCAGCCAGGACAGGTTGCCCCAGGGCGCGACGTAGCGGGCGACCATCATCAGACCGGCCGCAAGGGCGACCAGGCCCGCCAGCAGGAGCAAGAGGATCGCGAAGTGCCGCCGCCGCACCTGGGCTGCCGAAGCCGCCCGCCGCGGCCGGCGTGTGCCGGACGGCACGACCTTCTGGAGCGACATCGTCCGGCATCGTACCATGGGGCGCATGAAGCGGCGCCGGGCGCCTTGACAAGCGATCTCAGGGCTTGCTACCATCGGCGCGACACCGTTCCGGCATAGCTCAGTTGGTAGAGCAGCTGACTGTTAATCAGCGGGTCACTGGTTCGAGTCCAGTTGCCGGAGCCTAGTGAAGAAGCGGATCAGAGACACATCTGGTCCGCTTCCTCGTTTTTTTCGTTGCCTCGTTGTTGCCTCACCGGGACTGTGACCTCGGCGGTCGGGCGCCTAGTGT
>Ga0194120_10002156_pt1 | contig 34331 bp, 35 predicted proteins | sample TA2MahCa65mmetaG_FD_148642 | JGI IMG/M metagenome (GOLD analysis project Ga0194120, IMG submission 148642) | Freshwater microbial communities from Lake Tanganyika, Tanzania - TA2015019 Mahale Deep Cast 65m | ecosystem: Environmental > Aquatic > Freshwater > Lake | place: Tanzania: Lake... | reverse complement strand
GGAGGTCGGGTTCCACGGCATCTGGATCGAAGACTGCTACGCGTCGTCGGACCTCATCTCGCTGCCGCAGTTCCGACGCTATGCCGCTCCCTACGCGGAACGTCTCGTCGCCGAGACGAATCGGCTGGGGATGAAGAGCATCTACTACTTCTGCGGGGAAGTCGCGGATCGGCTCGAAGACCTAGTGCGGATGGAGCCCCACGCGATCGCCCTCGAAGAGAGCAAGAAGGGCTTCGAGATCGACATCGCTCAGGTGGACGCCGTCGTTGGGAACCGATCGTGCCTGTTCGGGAACTACGACGCGATCCGGTTGCTGGAGACCGGTTCCCCCGAAGCCATCGCGGCGGAACACGCCCGGCAGATCGGCGTGGGTCGGCGACACGGGCGGTTCGTCACGTCGCTGGGAAGCCCCGTCACGCCTCGGACACCGGCGGCGAGAACGCGCGAGTGGGTCGAGCTGGCGCGCGCCCTCAGCGATGTCTAGTCGACTGCCCGGCGCTCCGTGGGAACTCTGCCTGCACATCGCGTCGGTCGAGATCGATTCCTCTCCGGTGTGAAAAGCTCGGTCGTACTATGGATTTGGTATTGTGCCTGGGCTCTACCGCGCGTAGGATAATTCGCATCCGCTGTGATACCGGTGTTTCAAGTATCGCAAGTCCAGGTACCTCGACAAGGAGACTGAGATGACCTTCCTGGTCACGCACGTCCACACGCACGCCACCTGCCCAGCCGTTAATAAGGAGGTCGCTGGCACGTTTGGCCGTCTCATGCAGGCTGCGCACCAGAAAGCGTGCGGTGTCGAAGTCGTGGGTTGTTGGATCGATGCGCCGGCGCATACTGCCCACATGGTCCTGAGCGCCCAGAGCGTCGCCGATGTGCAGAAGTTCCTCTGGCCCGTGCTGCGGATCGGCTCGGCGACCACCACACCGGTCGTGACCGCCGCCGAAGCCATGGCGATCGCCGAGTCCGCCGACTGACACTCACCGCCGGTCTGGCGCTGCGCGAGCATCTTCCTCGCCTTCCGCGGGGAGAATGCCTTGGTGGCCACCCACTTGCGGACTCGCGAAGGGGCTTCGCCCACTCCCAGACGTCGGCAATGAGGGGCCACAGACCGGAAGGCGTAGGGCGGGTTTGGAGCCCGCCATGGTGCGCTGCTAGTCGCTGCGCCGACGACGCGGTGGCGCCATTCGCATCGCGCTGACGGCAGCGTTCATGTCAGTTGTCCAGCCCTCGACATATGCCTCACGCGACTGGTACGCGCGCGCATGGTGAACGCCCATCGCGTGCGCCTCGTGGATCGCCTCCATCCCGACGCCGAGGTAGATGAACTCCCATGCCTCGTCGCGTTCCATGCGACCGATCATGTCGGCGATGTCTCCCTTGCTGAACCGGCGGCTCGAGTTCTCCATCCCGTCGGTGAGAATGGCGAAGATGACCGACGGCTTGTCCGCCTCGGGCAGCCCTGCATGCCGCGCGCTCACCGCCTCGATGGTCAGCCCGACGGCGTCCAGCAGCGCGGTCATCCCGTCGGGGACGTAAGTGTCCTCCGTGAACTCGGAGACCTGCGCCACCGGAACGTTCGTCGCCAGCAGCGTGTAGAGGTGGTTGAACAAGGCGATCGTCATGTTCGCCTCTCCGGGGAGCGCCTTCTGCTTCTTGAGGAATCCGTTGAAGCTCCCGATGGCGTCCGATTTGGTCGCCTCCATCGACCCGGAGCGGTCGATGACGCAGACGATCTCGATGCGGTCCTGTGGTGTGGCTTCCTTCGACATGGTGGCTCTCCTATGAGTTGGGAAGGACAGGCGACGCTGGTTCCCGGCTCGCCGCAGTACGCGGTACCGAAGTGACGGCGCATAGGCACAGTGTTGCGATCCGTCAAGTGCAGAGAACCGCACAGACGAGAGCCCTCCCGTGCGGGGCTGGCAGGCTGCGGATGCGGTCACGGACGCGCTGGGCTGCCGTCAGGCAAGCGCGTCTGCGTCCACCACTCGACCTCGTCCTTGCACGGGAACTTGGCGGCGAGCTCTTCGTTCACTTCGATTCCGAGTCCCGGACGGTCGTTAGGGTACATGTAGCCGTTCCGCACTTCGGGTGTGCCGGGGAACACCTCGTAGACGTGCTCCGGGAACCGGCACCACTCCTGAATCCCGAAGTTGGGAGCCCACAGGTCGAGATGCAGATTCGCCGCGTGTCCGACGGGCGACGTGTCGCCGGGCCCGTGCCACGCCGTCCGCACGGCGTAGAAGTTGGCGAACGCCGCGACATGCCGCGCGGGCGTCAGACCGCCCATCTGGCTCACGTGCATGCGAAGGAAGTCGATGAGCCGTCCGGCGATGAGCGGTTGCCATTCGCGCGGGTTGTTGAAGAGCTCGCCCATCGCGATGGGCGTCGCGCACTGCTGGCGGATGCTCTGGAACCATTCGAGGTCTTCGGGAGCCAGCGGGTCTTCGAGAAAGAAGAGCTTGAACCTCTCGACGTCCTTGGCGAACTGGACAGCGTCGCTGGGATGGAGCCGCTCGTGGATGTCGTGGAGCAGCTCGACGTCGTCTCCGACCTCCGTGCGGACGTGCTCGATCATGCCCAGCATACGTCGGCAGTACTCGCGCGGGTCGTAGTAGGCTCCGTCCGGCGCGCCTTCGGGCTTGGGGAGCCGCGTCGCCCTGCCGCCGTACCCGCCCATCTGGACGCGGATGTAGCGGTATCCCTGCTCCATGTACCGACGGACGTTCTCGGCGACCTGCTGCGGCGATCCGCCGTCGGCGTGTCCATAGACGGCGGCTCCCTCGCGGCACTTCCCGCCGAGGAGTTGGTAGACGGGCATTCCCGCTCGCTTGCCCTGGATGTCCCATAGCGCCTGATCCGCGCCGGAGATGGCGTTGCTCAGAACGGGCCCGTTCCGCCAATAGCCGTGAACCATCGCCATCTGCCAGAGCTCTTCGATCCGGGACACGTCCCGCCCGATGAGGAACGGCTTCAGATGGTGCTCGATGGCGGCGACGACGGCGTGGTAGCGCTGTGTGAACGTCGCGCAGCCCAGTCCGTAGAGCCCGGGCTCCGACGTGATGATCTTGACGACGACCAGTCGTGAACCAGCGGGCTGCGTCGTGATCGTCTGCACGTCCTGGATCGTGACCGCTGCCATGTGTTCCGCTCCTACCGCGTCCCTCAGAGGTCTGATTCGTAGACGCTGGGGCGACGGACGCCGCATCGTAGGGGCGACGCGGTGCGTCGCCCGCTCCGCGTCGAGGGCGACTCGGCGAGTCACCCCTACGCTCCGCCACCCAATCCCGCTAAGCCCTCATGAAATGCGAAGCCGGAGAGGGTTCGTAGACGACATCCAGGTCCGGCGTTTCGAGCCGACGGACGCTCTCGGCGCGAGCCGTCAGGCAAGCTTCCAGCGCGCCGGACACCACCAGCGTCCGATCCGCCGGGTACGGCGCGGTTCCCGTGACGATCATCTCCTCGATCTTGGCGCATAGGCCGCTGAAGTGGTTCACGCTGGGAATGGGCGTCAGGAAGAACTGCGTCGAGACGGGTTCCGCCACGCCTCGCAGCCGTGCCGCAAACAGAAAGTCCTTCGTCGCGCCGTTCAGGAGCAGCATCGTCGCGCGGAGCCCGTCGCGGTAGTGGATGACGTACGCGCCGGGCTGTTGGACGAGCGACGGCAGGAGCCCCAGCCCGACCAGGTCTTGCGTCCGACCGTCGATGTTGGCTTCGCCGCCGGGAGTGTCGCTCCGGGAGAGCGCCGATTCCAGGAGCTCGTACGACCAGACGCCCTCTTCGCCGGCTCGCCAGACGGCATCGCCCTCGAAGTACTCGACGGCTTCGACGCCCGTCTCGCCGCCGCGCCGTCGCTCCACCATGCACTGGAGCCCTTCGAGCGCGTGGTAGTCGTAGCTGTCGATACCTCCGTAGCCGACGGCGAGGGCGCTTTCGATCTCGCATCCGAGGGGCAGTTCGAGCTCGGGAAGGCGGAACGCAACGGGGATCGACGAACCGGCGAGCAGCGGGAAATCGAGCCGCCGCGCCTCTTTGACCATCCACGCCGCCTTCTCGAAGCTGTAGGACAGGTGTTTGTCCACGAACACGGGGATGCCCTTCCCGTCTCGCTTGAACACCTCGACGACCTGCCGGTAGAAGTCGTGGCGCGGGTAGAGGATTTGCCCCTTCTCGTTGCGCGGGTAGTTCCCGTGCTCGCCGATGAGCAGCACGCCATCGACGGCGAGGACGCTCGACCCGTTCCGGAGCGCCGCCGGGATCGTCGGATGGATGGTGAATCCGAACTCCTCGGCGCGGTCGCGGCTCTGATCCGTCTCCGGGAACTGATCGACGTACATCGAGACGATGCGGAAGTCCGGCGTATGCCACTTCCCGTCAATCGAGTAGCCGCCCAGGAAGCGGTCGCAGATGACCTGAGCGTGCGACAGGTAGCGGTATTCCGTGACGAGGGCGGCGATCCGGAGCATGGCGGTTCCTCTTGCCGAACGGCTCGCGTCTCGGGCTTCCACAGCGCCGAATCAGCGCCCGGAGCGGTTGGCAGACCGGCTCCCAGGGCGATGAATCGTACGGGTACGCAGCTTCGTACACAACGGCTAAGAAGGGATACGCCCCATGAACCGGCTCATGCGACGTCGAACGAAGGTGGCGAGGGCAGAAGATCGGGCTCATACGCGCCCGTGTACCAGTTCCATGCGGGAACCGGCGCATCGACGGGGTACTCGATGGGATCGTCGCCGATCAGAAGCCGGCGAATCCACAGATAGCCGCCGTCGTCGTGGAACGCCGCCGCCTTCGTCAGGACGTTCGCCGCGTGACGGCGCGTCAGATCGTCGGCGGACGCGAGCGTGCCGCTCGCCTCTTGCGCGAGCGACGGCAGATCGGCGGCATCGATCCGGTCGTAGGCTTCGATCTCCAAGAGAACGCCCAACCATTCGTCGGTTGCCCGCCAGTCGCGGATGCCGTCATGGATGAACGCCGACGATGGGACGTCGAACGCCGCGTCAGCGACCGGCAGATAGTGCTCGAAGGGGCTTCGCCCATGCGTCCGCTGGAAGTGGTCGCCGATCCGCCGGATCGCCAGCGCGGCTGACGTGCGTTCCCAGGAAATGGGTCCACCCTCGGCGACCGGCGTCCAGTCGGCGGCGATCCGCTCTCCGAACCGCAGCAGCAGGTCATCGACGACATCGCGGAACTCCGGCGCGAAGCGCGGGCTCCACTGAACGAGCGTCCAAGCGAGGGCGAGCTTCTCCGCGTCGCGCGGGCCCACCGGCGATGCCGCGCTGACGCCGATGAGCGTCTCGAAGAGTCGCGCCCAGACTTCGTGATCCGTCTGGTAGTGAAAGAGCGCGAAGTCCGCCGCGCGCGCCAAGCGCGTCTCCGGTGTGACGAGTGACAAGATGCGCTCGCGCTCCTGCTCCGACGGAACCCAACGCTGGTTTGCCGACGACGCGCAGAAGTTGAGCCGCCGGAGCGTCAGAACGCCCTCCGCCTCGAAGGTCACGTCGCGAAAGCTCCGATGCAGCCCGATGACCGCTTCGTTCACCTGGGGAAAGTCGGTTCCGCCCAAGAGCAGGACGTTCTTTCCGGTTCCCAGCGGGTTCACGATCGTCCGAATCTCAACGCCGCCACGTCCGGGATAGCGCGCGTCCGTGAAGCACTGATGGCGCGCGTAGAGCTTGAGGATCTCCGGGTTGTTCACGATGGAACCGAGCAGGACGAGGTGATAGTCCCGCCAGTCGGCGTCCGTGAGGACGTCCGGCGTGACCTGCGCGGGCTCCGAGCGCGTGAACTCCCGCACGCGCACGCAGAACCGGTGCGCCAGCTCCGACCACGGGGCTGCCTCCGGCGCAATGACTTTGCAGAACGGCTCCGATGCCGAGGCGAGGGGCGTCTGTGATGGGGTGTGGGACGCGGCGGTCATTGGCTGGCGCGCACGATGGCTTCGGGACGGCGGATGTAGAGCGGGGCGAGATCGTGAGCATCGGCAGGGGTGGCGTCGGCGCGTTCCGCCCCGATCCAGGCGACCGCCGACGCTCGGCTCATTCCGGCTTCCGCGTCGGCGAAAACCGCGCGGTCGCCCAGCGCTTCGCCGATGCGATCCCGATAGGGCGGAACCCCGTCGCCGACGAACAGCACGCGATGCTCGATCTCTGCCAACAGGTCGTCGACGGGCAGGCAGCGGAACTCCCCGATGAAGCGTGCGCTGCCGTCGCCGCACTGGTACCGGGCGGCGTAGACCTCCTGCTTCCGAGCGTCCAGCAGGATGCAAAGCTCGCCGTCGCGATAGCGCCATCGGTGGGCGATCGCGTCGAACGTTGGGACACCCACGGCGGGAACGCCCAGCGCAAACGCGAGCGACTTCGACGTCGTAACCCCAACCCGCAAGCCGGTGAACGAGCCGGGGCCCGTCGCGACGGCGATGAGCTCCGCGTCGGCGATCTCCCATCCGACGAGCTTGAGCGCAGCGTCCAGCGCAGGCATCAGCCGTTCGGAGTGGGTGCGCTCCATGTCGAGCGTAACCTCCGCGACGAGCCGATCACCGTCGCAAAGGGCGACGCTGCCGGTCTTGGCGGACGTGTCGATGCCGATGACCTTCACGACGCGCGGTTCCTCACAGTCGGTTCAGCCAGTCGAAACAGGAGCCGTTCGCCGCGCAGTCGAACTCGCGGGACTCCTCGCCGGTCAGTCGGATGGCGATGCGGAGCGTCGAGTCGGGCAGCAGCGCGTCGATGCGCTCCGCCCACTCGATGACGCAGACGGTGTCGTTCGAGAAGGCTTCCTCGCCGCCGATGTCCTCGAACTCATCCGGCGAGTCGAGCCGGTAGAGGTCGATATGAACGAGGGGCCCCGGCAGATCGCCGCAGCCGGGCGGCGCGGCGTACTGGTGGATCAGAACGAACGTCGGGCTGCTGACCACGTCGGGGTCGATGCCCATGCCACGCGCGATGCCGCGCGTCAGGCAGGTCTTGCCGGCTCCCAGGTCGCCCGTCAGCGCGATGACATCGCCGCCGCGCAAGCGCGTTCCAATGGACGCTCCGAGGCGTTCCGTCTCGTCGGCGGAATGGGTGGCGAGGGTGCGCCTCATGCGGGGTTGTAGTGCTTCCAGCCGGTCTCTTGGAGCCGCCGGTTCTTCTTGGCGACACCTTCCTCCAGCGACTTCTTGTAGGCGACGAGCTTCTCGGCGAGGGCGTCGTCCGACAGCGCGAGGATCTGCGCCGCGAGGATACCCGCGTTCCGCGCCCCGTGGGAACCGATGGCGAGCGTCCCGACGGGGATTCCCGGCGGCATCTGCACGGTCGCATAGAGGGCGTCCACGCCGTTGAGGGGTCCGCCGTCGATGGGAACGCCGAGAACCGGCAGCGTCGTGTGTGCCGCGATGACGCCCGCGAGATGCGCCGCTCTGCCGGCTCCGCAGACGAGCACCTTCAAACCCCGTTCCCGCGCGCTCGTGGCGTATTCCGCCGCGAGGTGCGGCGAGCGATGCGCCGACAGGACGTTCAGTTCATACGCAATACCGAAGTCTTCGAGAACCGAGGCGCACTCGGTCATCGTCTGCAGGTCGGAGTCGCTGCCCATGAGAATCCCGACGAGGGGCGATGCGTCCATGATGGTGTTCCTGTCAACGTGGAGGGGTGTCGCCAAGAGAGGAGGCGAAGCGAACGCCACGTCGCGCCGCCATCTCCTTGCCGATCTCCGTCTGAGCCGCCGCCGGGAGCAGGCGTTCCGCCAGTGGGAATAGTACCTCGTCCTCGACCTGGATGTGGCGTTCGTAGATTTGCCGCAAGCCCGTCAAGAGACGCCGAAGCTGCTCCGCTTCTTCGGACGCGAGTTCCCCCTGCTCGACCCACTGCCATCCCAGCCGCTGGACTTCTGCATGCGCCGAGTCCGCGACGGCGTGGTCGCCCTCCAGGCGATCCATCGTCTCGAAGGCTTCCCGCGCAGGTTCCCCCAATGCGCGGAGGCGGGGGAACACGGAGGTTTCCTCGTCCTGCGTGTGTTTCGGAGCCGCGTCGCGGAAGTAGCGAAGCGACGTGGCGATCGCTTCGCGCTCTTCGGGGTTCAGAGGCTTGCCGCTGAGTTCGTCGGCGGCTCGGACCAGAACGCCGAGGAACCGTTCGACGCGCCGGTGGCACTCAGACATGAGCGCGAGCGGTTCCGTGAAGTCGCTCCCAGCCGGTACGCCGATGAGGAGCGCCATGTCAGATCGCCTCGCTAGTTACCGAGCCGCGCGAGCGCCGGGTGTCCGGAAACCCGCTGGCACATGGCTTCCGCGCAGATGTCGATGTGGCGTCCCCAGACGAGCTGTCCGCGCTTTCCGATGCGTACCTTTCGGAATGCTTCAGGGTCAACCCAGGACTTGAACACGCCGCGCCCGACGAGCTCCGACAGATCCACGACGCCTTCGACCCCGTCAGCGTAGACCAGGTGAAGGCAATACTGGGGGAGTGGTCGGACCTCGATCAGCCGAGGCGTGGAATGGAGTTCGTCCATGGGCGTTCCTTGCGGTGGCAAAGCAGTTGGCTCGCCTCTAGTCTATCCCAAACCCAATGCGGCGGACAGCGACGGGGTAAGGAGCCACTACGCCAGACGCGCGAGCGCCCGATGCCCGATGTCGCGCCGGTAGTGGGCTCCCTGGAACCCGATATCACCGACGGCGGCATAGGCATTCGAGATGGCGCTTCGGATGTCCGGTCCCAGCGCCGTGACGCCGAGGGCGCGCCCGCCGCTCGTCACCGTCTCGCCGCCGCGCAGGGCGGTTCCTGCGTGGAACACGACCGTGTCCTGTCGAGCGTTCGCCGCGTCGAGCCCACGAATCGGGAGCCCGGTCGGGTAGGCGTCCGGGTAGCCGCCGGACGCCATGACGACGCACACGCACGGGTCGGCTCGCCAGAGCATCTTCGCGCGGTCGAGGGTCCCTTTGGTCGCGGCGACCAGCAGCGGAACCAGGTCAGTCTCCAGCCGTGGCAGCAGCGCCTGAGCCTCCGGATCGCCCAGGCGGCAGTTGAACTCGAGCACCTTCGGACCCGACTCGGTGACCATCACACCGACGTAGAGGATACCCCGATAGGGCAGCCCGATCTCCGCCATGCCCCGGAGCGTCGGATGGACGATCCTCGACATGATCTCGTCGGCGAGCGCATCGTCCACGACGGGCGCGGGGGAGTAGGCTCCCATGCCGCCGGTGTTGAGCCCCGTGTCGCCGTCGCCGATCCGCTTGTGGTCTTGGGAGCTCGCCATCGGGAGGGCGGTCGTGCCGTCGCAGACCGCCATGAATGATGCCTCCTCGCCGACGAGATACTCCTCGACGACGACGCGGCTCCCCGCCCCTCCGAAGCGCTTCTCCACCATCGTCAGATCGACGGCATCGAGGGCTTCGGGAACCGTGTCACAGAGGAGCACGCCCTTGCCGGCGGCGAGACCGTCCGCCTTGACGACGATGGGGGCTCCGACGCGCCGGATGTACTCACGCGCCGACTCCGCGTCATCGAACGTGGCGCTCCCCGCCGTCGGGATGCCGCAGCGCGCCATGATGCGCTTAGCGAAATCCTTGCTCCCTTCGAGCTGCGCCGCGTCCTTCGAGGGCCCGAAGATGCGCAGACCGCGCGCCTCGAAGGCGTCCACGATGCCCGCGACCAACGGCGCTTCGGGCCCGACGACGGTCAGGTCGATCTCGCGTTCGAGGGCGAAGCGCACGATCTCGTCGAAGGGCGGATTCACAGGAACCCCGTAGCATTCCGCCTGGGCGGCGATACCGGCGTTCCCCGGCACGGCGTAGAGCTTGGAGACGCGCGGGCTCTGCGCCAGCTTCCAGATGAAGGCGTGTTCTCGTCCGCCGCTTCCGATGACGAGGATGTTCACGATGCTGGCTCCGTGGGGTGGCTCATCGGATCGTGTCCCGCCGCTCCAACGAAAGGAGTCCGCTTCCTTCTCCCCTTGTGGGAAAAAGCTAGGACGAGGGGTTCAGCCGCCCCCTCACCCCGACCCTCTCCCACGCTGGGGAGAGGGAGCTTCCGGGTTCATTCGACGTCGATGAGAAGCTTGCCCATCGTCTTCCACTCCTCGACGTATCCGAGCTTCTTGTAGAAGGCGACGGCGCGCCCGTTGTTCGCGTTGACGTTCAGGGAGACGAAGAGTCCGCCCTGGCTGCGGACGAAGTCCTCCGCCTTGTCCATGAGCATCTTGGCGACGCCGGTTCCCCAATGCTCGCGGGCGACACCCACATCCCAGATGAACCCCTGCGGATGCTGCGAGAAGTCGTCACGCACGCCCCAGGAGACGATCATGTAGCCGACGCGCGTCCCGTCCGCCGTTTCGGCGATGTAGGTCTGCGTCGACTCGACCTGCCTTATCTCCTCGACGCTGCGCCGGATCCAGTCCTCCATCGCCTCGTCCACCTCTTTGCGGGTGAACCCGGCGATGCGTAGGATGGGAGCGTTCAGCATATGGTTGCGCCGACGGAGGGTTCGCATGAACTCGTCGTCGTCGGGCGTCGCGTCGCGCACCGTATAGGATTCGGGCATGATTCCTCGCAGGGCTTCCAGGCGATCAGTGGCGGAAGTGGCGCATGCCGGTGAACACCATCGTCGCTCCGGCGGCATCGGCGACCGCGACGGAATCCGCATCGCGCAGAGAGCCGCCCGGATGGATGAACCCTGTCACGCCGTGCGCAACCCCGATGGCGACGCCGTCCAAGAACGGGAAGAACGCGTCCGACGCGAGTACCGCTCCGCCGGCCTCCTCGCCCGCTTGCGCCAGCGCCAGCCGCACCGAGTTGACGCGGTTCGGCTGACCCGCGCCCATTCCCAGCATCGTCCGGTTCTTGCAGACGACGATCGCGTTCGACTTGACGTGCTTGACGCACTTCCATGCGAACCGGAGATCGGCGGTCTCCGCTTCGGTCGGCTCACGCTTCGTGACGACCTTCCAGCCGACGCGGCTCGGATCGGGGTTGTCGGACTCCTGGACGAGCATCGCGCCGGAGACGCTTCGGTACGTCCAGCGCGGCGGCTTCATCACGGGCAACTTGAGGATGCGCAGATCACGGCTCTTGGAGAGGCGTTCCAGCGCGTCCGGCGTGTAATCGGGAGCCATGATGATGTGGAGCAGGAGCCGGTCGCCGCTGGTCGGGTGCTTGCTTAGGCGGATCGCCTTGGCGAGGTCGTCGTCCACGGGTCGGTTGAACGCGACGATGCCGCCGAAGGCGCTCACGGGATCGCCGAGGAACGCGCGCTTCCACGCGGCGATAAGGTCCTCGTCGCTGGCGAGTCCGCAGGGCGTCGAATGCTTGATGACGGCAGCCGTCGGCTCGTCGAAGTCGCACGCGGCCGACCACGCGCCGTCGGCGTCGAGGAAGTTGCAGTAGGAGAGCTCCATGCCGTGGAGCTGCTCCATCCGCTCCCACGGGCTCTGCCCATCGACGACGTGGTAGAACGCGCCCTTCTGGTGAGGGTTCTCGCCGTATCGGAGGCTCTGCGCGCGCTTGAGATGAACCGCGAGGCGCGGCGGCAGGTCCGACTTCGCCTCGTCGTCCTGCGTGGAGAGGTAGGTCGCGATGGCGGAGTCGTACTCCGCCGTGTGCTCGAAGGCTGCGCGCGCAAGGCTCCGGCGCGTCGCCTCGGAGAGCTTGCCCTTCTCGCTGAGCTCTGCCAGGACGCCGCCGTATTGGCTCGGACTCGTGACGATGCCGACGTCGGCGTGGTTCTTGGCGGCGGAGCGCACCATCGTGGGACCGCCAATGTCGATGTTCTCGATGGCGTCTTCGTAGGTGACGTCGGGCTTGGCGACCGTCTGCCGGAACGGGTAGAGGTTCACGACGACCAGGTCGATCAGCCCGATGCCGTGTTCCTTCGCCTGGCGGATGTGCTCCGGGTTGCCTCGCATCGCCAGGATGCCGCCGTGGACCTTCGGATGGAGCGTTTTGACACGCCCATCCATCATCTCTGGGAAGCCGGTGAAGTCGGACACGTCGCGCACGGGAACCTTCTCGTCCTTGAGAAGACGCGCCGTGCCGCCGGTGGAGAGGATTTCGACGCCGAGCTCCGCCAGACCTCTGGCGAACGCCGCGACGCCTGCCTTGTCGGACACGCTGATGAGGGCTCGCTGAATCTTCGCCACGGTGAGAGTCTCCTGTTTCTCCGGTCGTGTCTTGCCGCGCGGCGAGTCCGGTCAGATGAACTCGACCCCGCGTTCTCCTGCGAGCACCTCCCCGATAACGACGGGCGATTCGCCGCGTCCGCCGAGGAACCGGAGCGCCCGCTCCCGATCCTCATCCGACACGACGACAACCATCCCGACTCCCATGTTGAAGACGTGCAGCATCTCGTCTTCAGCGATGTTCCCGATCTCCATGAGCGCGCCAAAGACCGGAAGAACCGACCACGAACCCCGGCGGATCCGCGCCCTGCAGCCCTCCGGCAGCACGCGCACGACGTTGTCTTGGAGCCCGCCGCCCGTGATGTGGGCGAGACCCTTGATCGACACTTCCCGCCGCAGAGCCAGTACGTCGCGCACGTAGCTCTTGTGCGGCTTCAGGAGCTCTTCGCCGACGCTGATGTCCAGCCCCGGCAGCGGATCGTGAACCGTCAGTCCGCCGACGTCGAACAGCGCCTTCCTCGCCAACGAGTAGCCGTTCGTGTGGAGCCCGACGGACGGAAGTCCCAACAGCACATCGCCGGGGACGATCTCCGCGCCCGTCAGCACGTCGGAACGTTCGACGACGCCGACGATGGTTCCTGCCAGGTCGTATTCGCCGACGGCGTAGAGGTCGGGGAGCTCCGCCGTCTCGCCGCCGATGAGGGCGCATCCGACGTCGCGACAGCCGCGCGCGAGACCGTCGATCAGGTCGCGCACCACGTCCGGGTCGAGCTTGCCGATGCCGATGTAATCGAGGAAGAAGAGGGGTTCCGCCCCCTGGACGAGGATGTCGTTCGCGCAGTGGGCGACGATGTCGTACCCGACAGTCGTGTGGACCCCCAGCGCGAAGGCGATCTTGAGCTTCGTGCCGACGCTGTCCACGCTCGAAACGAGAACCGGCTCTCGATACCGCCCCAGGGCATAGAGCCCGCCGAAGCTCCCCAGGTCGCTGAGGACTTCGGGCCCGTGGGTGCTTCGCGCCAGGCTCTTGATCTGGGAGAACGCGCGTTCCTTGGCGTCGAAATCGACCCCGGCGTCTCGATACGTGAGCAACGGCTGTTCAGGAGTCATGCGGGTCCGTATCCTCGAATCGGCTATAGAACTCCGACCGCTTCCGTTCCAGCTCTTCTCGGGCGCGCCGCGCCGACAGCCGCAGGTAGATCAGCAAGCCGACCAGGGCGCATGCGCCCACCACGACGGCGATGACACCGGTGTCCAGGCGGAACGTGCGGACGAGGATGAGCGTCAGCACGAAGAGCGCCAGTCCACCCACGGCGACGGGACGAAAATGCGGGCTCCCGGTTCCCTTGAGGAGAATCTTCGCGGTTCCACGGGGTAGACGGGCGGAGCCGGGGCTCCCGCCGACGTTGACGGAGATCTTCACGGCTCCACGTGGGGAACGGCGCGGGCTCATGCGTCGTGTGCCGGACCTCTGACGTCTGCGAGGGCGCGCTATCGCTGTCGATCTCGCGTGAAGTCGATGCTGAGTTGCTGGATGTTCTGACCGCTAAACTCTATGGGATAGGAGCCATCGAAGCAAGCCGTGCAGAAGCTGTACGGGTAGCGCACGCACTTGAGCATGCCTTCGATGCTGAGGTAGCCGAGGGAGTCGGCGCGGATGTACTGGCGCACCTCGTCGAGTGTGTGGGTGCTGGCGATCAGCTCCTGGCGCGTCGGCGTGTCGATGCCGTAGAAGCAGGGGTACTTCGTTGGCGGCGCGGCGATGCGGACGTGGACCTCGGTGGCTCCCGCGAGCTTGATCTGCTTCGCCATCTTGCGCAGCGTCGTGCCGCGCATGATTGAGTCGTCGATGAGAACCACCCGCTTGCCGTCGACGACCTCGCGGATGGGGTTCATCTTGATGCCGACCTGGAAGCTCCGATCCTGCTGGTTCGGCTGGATGAACGTCCTGCCCACGTACTGATTCCTCGCCAGCCCGAACTGGAACCGCAGACCCGATTCCTCGGCATAGCCCAGCGCCGCCAGGTTCGCCGAATCCGGCATCGGGACGACGATGTCCGCGTCGGCGGGACACTCCCGCGCGAGCTGCCTTCCGAACCCCATCCGCCGCCCCACGACCGTCTCGCCGAAGATGACGCTGTCCGCCCGCGCGAGATACAGGAACTCGAAGATGCAGTGGGAATGGGGAGCCAGCATCGGCAGATGAATCGACTTGATGCCCTCGTCGGTGACGAGGATCAGCTCGCCGGGTTCCACTTCGCGGACGACCTCCGCCTCCACGGCGTCGAGGGCGCACGTCTCCGACGCCAGAATGGTCGCGTCGCCGATTCTGCCGATCCACAACGGGCGGAACCCGCTCGGATCGCGCACGCCGACGAGCACCCGCTTGCCCAGCGCCAGCAGGGAATAGGCTCCTCGCACCTCCTTGAGGGCGTCCATCAGGCGGTCTTCGAGGTATTCCTGGCGCGAACGGGCGATCAGGTGGGTTAGCACCTCGGTATCCGAGGTCGTCGTGAAGATCATCCCCTGCTCTTCGAGCTCGCGCCGGATGCGGAACGCGTTGACCAGGTTCCCGTTATGAGCGATGGCGAGGGGTCCTCGCTGGTACTGCGCGACGAACGGCTGGGCGTTCTGGAGCGTGCTCGTGCCGGAGGTCGAGTAGCGGTTGTGACCGACCGCCATGGTTCCGTCGAGATGGTCGAGTGCGCCGTTGCTGAACGCGTTGACGACCAAGCCCATGCCGCGATGCTGGAAGAAGGAGTTGCCGTTGGAGGTGACGATGCCGGCGCTTTCCTGCCCTCGATGCTGCAAGGCGTAGAGCCCAAGGTAGGTCAGCTTCGCGGCTTCCGGGTGCCCGAAGACGCCGAACACGCCGCATTCCTCATGCGGCTTGTCGTCGGAGTCATCGCGCGGAGGCTGGTCGATCATGAGCCGCTGGGTCTTCCGTGGGGATGGCAGAGCCGGTCCCGTCCACCGACAACGGGAGGAGCTCGGAACGATGGCGCACGACAACCGCACCGATCGGCGCCGCCAGCATCATGACGAGTTCCGCCGGGAGCCCAACTGCATATACGAGGAAGCGCACCGGAGCCGTTGCAACGAACTGTACGACGGCTGCCAGCAGGATGAGCAGACGCAACGGCAGGAAAGGCTGCTCCGAAGCGACGATCGCCGTCCAGTCCATCTCCGCGACGGTCAGGAGGGCGATCACCGTCGGCGCGCCCAGGAACGCGCCTTTCCAGAGCTGTTTGCGGGCGTAGGAGCCGAGGGTCGGGTCGGAACGTCGAGCGCGACGGAAGATGGGCTCGCCAGCGCCTCCGACGACGCCGAGGATCAGCAGGGCGACTGCCAGTCCGCCCGCGAGGGTCGCTCCCCAGATGCCGATTGCCAGACGGCGCAGGATGAGCTCGCCGATGCCGTAGGCGACGCCCCCGCCGCCGACCGCTCCGGCGAGACCGATCAGGTAGTCCGTTGCCACGGCGCGCAAGGGCATCCGTAGCGCCACGTGAACCCTCCGTGGGGTCGCGCCTCGCCAGGGGTGGTCGGGCGCGGGAACCGATATCGACTACGAAATCATGCTACTAGCGGGGTAGGGCAAAGTCAACGCGCGGGACCGTAGGAGCAGGGAAAGAGCGCGCAGCGTGGGCACGGCGTTACGTCGTCGGGAACCGCCCAGATCGTCGGTTCCGGTAGAGTGTTGTCGGTCGTTCTCACGCGATAGACTCCTGCATGGACGAACTCAGAGGAGCTATCGCCAAATCCACTTCGTTGGCGACAGACTGTAAGTCGGGATTGCGTAGAGGCGTCTGACTACCTCGTCAGCAGATCCGTCAACGACAGCGGGATTGTCTACGATGCCACGCCCAGCGTCGCCTGAAGCGCCGTCTGGCGGAGTTGCATCTCGCTGATCGACTCGGCGAGGTCCGCATCTTCCCGCCCACACTACGCCGCGACGAACTCCCGCACGTCCACCTGCACGCCGGCTTGCGCAGCGTCCTCAGCGACCTGAAGCAGGCGTGCCGTCGTCTCTTCGTCGACGTACTCCTCGCCGCAGTTGGCGCAGACCTGGGCGGGTACACCTCGGAACACGAGCGTCATCGCGTCCCGCGTGAGCATAACCGTGGCGGTACCGGTTTGCGTCTCGCCGTGCCGACAGATGACGCACTTCATGTTTTGGGCTTCCTGTGTCGAAATCCCGGCTCCCACTTGTCCGGGTCGGGCTCGTACACGGTGATAACGATCGATTCCTGCTCGACGGCATTGGTCGCGACGACGACGTGCAACGCGCGGCCGCCCGACCATCCGAGTATCAAGCGGCTCGGGTACGGTCGATCGCTAAGATACTCCTCGATCGTCTCGCCGTTGTCCAGAACGTGGGACACGTCTTCATACGCGATGGCGCGCTGGAACATCCGCCGAATCGCGTGCATCCGAAAGATCAGCCGGTACGCCGACAAGTCATGGCCCTGCCACTGTGCTCACCACGTACGGACGGTACGTGCTCCGTGTGGGAGTCGATGCAGTCCGATCCCTTGCCATGCCTGAAAACGCCTGGAGGGATCGAGCGATTGCGCGCCTACCTCGTCAGCAGATCCATCAACGACAGCGGGATCGTCTGCGATGCCACGCCCAGCGTCGCCTGAAGCGCCGTCTGGCGGAGCTGCATCTCGCTGATCGACTCGGCGAGGTCCGCGTCCTCGATGGTCGATTGCAGGCTCCGAATCTCCGACTCGGTATTCTCCAGCCGGACGCGCGTCTGCTGCACCCGCTCCGTCCGACCGCCGATGACCGTCCGCGCCGACTGCACGCGGCTCTGATCCGCCGTCAGGCTCTGGATGGAATCCCGAATGGCGTTGGCGTCGTTCGCGTTGAGCGCGGTCTTGAGCGTCGCCAGCGTGCGGAAAATGCCGTCCGTCACGACGTTGCTCGCGTCGCGCGTCGAGAAGAGGAACTGCGACGCCGGGATCGTCGTCTCGACGAGCGGCGTGTCCTCGGCGATCCGCCGTTGGGCTCCCGTGTCCGTGCCGTGGTAGGTCACCGTGTCGCCAGACCGCGTAAAGGCGGCGGCGGTCGTGTTCTCCCCGGCGAAGATGGAACGCCCCCGGAACGAGCTGTTGCCCAGCGCGATCAGATCGTCGATGAGCGCGTCGATCTCGAACGCGGCGGCTTTGCGCGCGCCGGGGCTGTTCGCATCGCTGCCCATCTGGATGGCGACCTCCTTCGCCCGCGTGATGCGCAGGTTCACATCGTCGAGGAAGGAGTCGGCGGCGTTCAGGTCGCCGATGGAAAGGTCGATGTTGCTCTTGTACTGCTCGATCTGGGCGAGCTGCGCGCGATGGAGCAGCGCCTGACGCGCCGCCACCGGATCGTCCGACGGTCGAAGCAGTCGCCGACCCGTCGTGACCTCCTCCTGGGTGCGCTGGACGTCGCTGCCCCGCGACTGGATCGCGTCGCGCATCTGGAGGGCTCGCGATTGGAGCGTTACTCGTAGCTGCATCGGTCATTCCCTCTCTACGCTCAGACGCGCTCGATGATCGTCCGCATCAGATCGTCCACGACCTGGATGTACCGCGCCGCCGCCTGGAACGCGCGCTGGTACGTGATCATGTCGGTCGCCTCTTCGTCGAGCGAGACGCCGGAAACCGACTCGCGCCGCTGACGCATCTGTTCCACGAGCAGGTTCGACGTGTCGCGCCGTTCCCCCGCCTCCTGAACCCGCGCGCCGACCGCCGACACCAGCTCCTGGTAGAACCCGATGACCGACTGATCCGCCAAATCCGTCTGCCGCGCGTTCCGAAGCCCTGCCACGGACAGCGCGATCTCGTTGGCTCCCGCCCGTCCCGATGCGGTCGCCCTCACGTCGGACGGCGATGTCGGCAGAATCTCGACGAAGAGAGCCGCCCGCGCGCTCTGCTCCGTCGTCAACGTGCGGAAGAAGTTCGGATGGAGCGCGTTCACCTGCGAGATGAGCGTACGCGCCGTGCTGTGGAGATCGTTCAGGATCGCCGGGAGCGCCTCGTTCTGGACGGTCATCAAGCCGTGGAGCTCGCCGCCCATCGGCGTCAGGTCGAACCGGCTCCCGTCGAGGACCGCCTGCACGGTGAACCGCCCGTTCTGACCCGTGACCAACTGGACGGAACCCGCCTCGTGACCCTCGACCAGCGCCAAGCCGTTCGCCTGAACCGTCCGCATCCCGTTGACGCCCTCGGTGACCCGCACGGCGACCAGGTCCGCCAGCTCGCGGATGATCTCGTCCTGACGGTCGCGCAGCTCGAGATGATCCCCGCCGACGGTGAACTCCTGGGATATCTGCTCGTTGAGCGCGCGGATCTGCCCCAGCTTGAGGTTCACGCTCTTGATGAGGTCGGCAGCGTCGGTGAGGTTCTGCTGCTGAAGCGATTCGAGATGGCGGGTCAGCGACCCGAAGGTGGCGCTCAGCGTGCGCGCGCGTTCGATGACGACGTTCTTGGGCGGAGCGCTCTCCGGCGAGGTCGCCAGGGACTCCCACGCGTCGTAGAACCGGCTGAGTTGCGCGTTGAGCGCGGAATCGGAGGGTTCGCCCAATGCGGTCTCCACCTGGGAGAGCAGTTGGGCGCTCTTGTCCAGCGAGGCGAATCGCTGGCGCTCTTGTAGGAAAAGGCGCTCGACGAGCTCGTCGCGAACCTGCTGCACCCGCGTACGGTCTTCGCCGAGGAGCACTTCCGTGCGCGGGTCGCTCACCTGGGTGACGGCGCGCTGCCTCGTGTACCCAGGCGTGTTGACGTTGGAGATGTTCCTCCCGGTGATCTGGAGCGCCGCCTGCTGTGCATTGACGGCTCGCCGCCCCGTGTTCAGACTGTTCAACAGTCCGAGGCTGTTCAGTAACGTGCTCATCGAAGCGCCTTTCGTCTCAGGAGTACGTTCCCGCAAGCCGTCGAGATCGGCGACCTGCGTTCTCGTTGGCAACGAAAGGCTCGCTTCCGCCGAACCGGGTTCCCCGCCAGGACCCCGCTCCGGGATGGATGGGCAGCCTCTCGCCTCGAAGCCCCTCCTTTGGACGAAATTGCGAAGCCCGCGCGTCTCCTTCTCTGCTGACGGGTCGCTGCCCGCCCGATGCTCTGCACTGGTTAGCGGTTCGTTCCGTCGATGGGTTGGGTTCTGTACGGGCGGGTCTCAGACCCGCCCGTACAACCACGAATCCCAGTCACACTTACCGCTAAAGCGTCTTGTCGAACAACTGCGGCAAGCCGTCTCGGTTAACGCGGGTATGCGGCACGCCATACGCCGACGAATCGATGCCCAGCGCCATCTCCGCGAACCGGAGCGACCGCTGGACGAGCGCCATGTTCTGTCGGTTCACCGTCTGGAGCTGCTCCGTCACCCTCTGTAGCGTCGCTTGGATCGTGTGCAGACGCGTCGCGTGCGGCTCCGGGAGAACGTTCGCCCACAGGGAGAGCCGCGTCCGCGACACCGCCGGGAACGTCTTGGCGAGCTGCCGGGTCAAGAGCAGACGCCGATGCTCCCACTGCGCCAACTGCTGAGCGTGGATCTCCTGCTCCTGCGCGGCGACGAGCAGCGACATGTAGTCGTCGCTCAGCAGATGCTTCTGGATCTGCTTCGCCTGCTCCAAGAGAGCGTGGGTGCAGGCGCGCTCCTTTTCCAGCACGACGAGCACGTCGTCGAGCGCCTGGCGCGTCCGAGCGTCGGCGCTCAGAGGAGCGACGCCAGCAGACGTGCCGGAGCGCGGCGGAGAGGCATTCCCCGGCGCAGAGGTATTCCGTTGAGGATGTTGGGTTGCCATGAGCCTCGTCTTGAGGTCGCGCTAGTTCCTCGTGAACCGCGCAACCGCCTCCATCAGCCTTTCCGCGATCAGAACGTTGTCCACCGAGTAGGTGCCGTTCTGGATCGCCTCTTGCAGCGTCTGAATCAACCCGTCGCGGGTCTCAGGAACGCCGGTCAGCGCGTCCTTGGCGCGGCTGAACAAGAGGGCTTCCGGGGAGACGATCACTTCATCTTCGCCGTTTGCCACCGAGGATGGCGGAGCAACCGACGACGAAGACGACGCGGATCGCGTCCCGCGCAGAGAGGTCTGGGAGGCTCGAAGCTCCGAGGTGTAGGAATTGAGGCGCTTGAAGTGCTCGATGATCATTGCGCGATCCATTCTGGGTTGCTCAATCCTTCTATCGGAGAGTTCGACGACCCTCTGAAGCCCGATTCTCCAGAGCGCAATCGTTCCTGAGATCGGCTACCGGGCGGATCTAGCCGTCCCGCCAGCCTACCGACCCGTCCGCGACACGCGAGACTACAAGCGACCGCTCGAAGGGACGCAGACCCGCCGATGACGTGTCCGCAGCCCTCGATTCGCGCCGCATGAACTCGCGGTAGAGCATCTCCGACAGCCCCAGCCCGGTTCCTTTCGAGAGCTCGGTGCTGAGATGCTCGTCGAAGAGCTGCTCGTACGTGTTCGAGGCGAATGTCTCCGGCAGGAACCCCGACTTGGGAACCGATGCCCGCATCGCCTTGAACAGGTTGTTGATGAACAGACTCTCGAAACTCCGCGCCGCGTCCAACGCCTCCTGCTGCTCCTTGGGGAGCGTCGTCTTGCCGAAGGGCGTCGGCTTCACCGTCGCCGCCGAGATCGCCGTCAGGGAGAACCCCGCCATCGCTCCGCTCCTGCCTACATGATGATGAGTTCAGCCTGCAGCGCCCCAGCCTGCTTGATCGCCTGGAGGATCGCGATCAAATCGCGCGGACTGATGCCGATGGCGTTCAATCCCTGTACCAGCTCGTTCAGCGACACACTGCCCGGAATCACTTGAACCAAGCCGCCCTCGTTCAGTCGCGACATCGCCGACTCGTCCGTCACGGCGATCTCCGTGTCCGGCACGACGACCGTCTCACCCTGACCGAACGGACTCGGCTGGGAGATGATCGGGCGCTCGAACACCTGGACGTTCAGGTTCGCGTGGGCGATGGCGACCGTCGAGATGCGCACGTTCTCGCCCATGACGACCGTTCCGGTCCGCTCGTCGATGATGACTTTGGCGCGGTGATCCGGCGTCACTTCGAGGCTTTCCAGATTCGCGATGAACTGGACGAGCCCCGCCGCCGTGCCCGCCGGGATCGACACTTGGATCGAAGCCGCGTCCGTGGCGACCGCCGTATTCGCTCCCAGCGCTGTGTTGATCGCGTCCGCCGCGCGCGCCGCCGTCGTGAAGTCGGGGTTCTGAAGCCCCAGCACGAGCATCTGCGGAACCGCCGCCGCGTCGAACGGAGCCGCGCTCACGTCCACATCCATGACGCCGCCGTTGGGGATCCGCCCCGCCGTGACGTGGTTCCGCTGGGTGCGCTCTCTGCCCGAGGCTTCGATGAGGAACCCGCCCGTCGTGATGGGACCCGAAGCCGTCGCGATGATCTGCCCCTGGGCGTTCACCAGAGGAGTCGGGAGCAGCGTCCCGCCTTGCAGGCTCGTCGCGTCGCCCATCGAGGAGACAAGCACGTCCAACCGGCTCCCTCGCCGCATGAAGGGCGGCACGTCCGCCGTGACCATCACCGAGGCGACGTTCCCGACCCGGAGCTGTCCTCGGTCGTTCTGGATCGTCATGCCCATGTTCCGCATCAGGTTCTCGATCGCCTGACGCGTGAACTGGACGTTCGTCGTCTGATCGCCCGTGCGGCTCAAGCCGATGACGAGCCCATAGCCGACCACCTGAGAGCTCTGAATCCCTTGCAGGATCGCGATGTCTTTGATCCGCGCCGCCGACGCGCCTCCCGCGAGTCCGAGGAACAACGCCGCCGCAAGGAGCATTGCGCCGATATCAACCGGTCGCCTGTCACGTCTCATGGAGAACTCCTCCGAAGGCGTCTAAAAGAACGGGAGAATGCTGGCGAGAACCCGCAGGACGATGTTGGGCTTCTGCTGCTTCGCAATCCAGCCGTCGCCTGTGTAGCTGATCGACGGGTTCGCCAACTGGTTCGAGAGGAGCACGTTATCCGGCTGGATATCTTCCGTCCGGCAGATGCCGGAGACCCGGAGCGTCTCCTTCTCGTTGTTGATCGTCAGCTCGCGCGATCCCTCGACCTTCAGATATCCGTTGGGCAGGACTTCCGTGACGAGCGCCGTGACGGTCGTCGTCAGTTCACCGCTGCTGCGCGTCGTGCCGGCTCCGTTCAGCGCGGTCTGCGTGCTCCCGCTGCCGGATGCCCTGCCGCCGCGCGGCTTCGTCTCCAGCCCCGCCGCGAAGCCGATGCTGTTCGTCTTGCTCGTCTGGGTGGACGCCGAGCGGCTCGCCTGCGTGGACTCGATGACGATGATCGTCAGGAGGTCACCCACTTGCGACGCCTTCGGGTCCGAATAGAGCGAGCGCACCGGCGCGCCCTGAGCCGTCATCGCGCCGACCAGGAGAGCTGTGGCAGCCGCTCCGATCAGGCGAAGTGGTATGCCGTTTGTCAAGCGGCGGAAACACGTGTCCATGTCCATGCCTCATTCCTGCACTGGGTTCGCCGCTAGGGAACCATTGCGGTCGTCAGCAGCGTCCGCATGTCGATCCGCACGAGCCGTTCGCCGGCGACGATCCCGCGAATCATCTTCCCGGAACGGAGGTTCAAGCATCGAATCACATCGCCGAGGCGACCGTCCTGCTGGGCTTCACCTGCCATGGTGATCCGCAGTTGAGGGGCTTCGAGGTAGACGGTGATCGGGTCGCCCTTCTGGATGATCGGAATCGATTCGATGCTCTGCTGGGTCAGCGGATCGCCGACGCTCAGGCTGCGCGTCGCGCGCCATCCCGAGATGTCCTGCGATTCGCTGATCGGCGCCTCTCCGTTGAGGGTCGTGATGTCGAGTTCCTTCCAGTCGATGGCGTCCGCATCAAGCGTTTCATGGCGGTGAATCGCCCGCGTGACGACACCGGCTGTGGCGAAGGCTCGCAACTTCAGTGCCAGGGTCAGCGTCTGGAAGGTCTCCCCATCCACGGCGACGCTCACTGGCACCGAGAGGATCGAAGTCAGGCGCGACGGGAGACGGTTCATCGCCGGCTTCGCCGTCCATTCACCTTTGGGAACCGCGACCTTCGGGGGCTTCGTCAAGAAGCTCACCTCGACGCGCTCGGCGCCGAAGGTCGTCGCGGCTTCCCCTTCGATCCACGCCGTCAGGCGCTGCAGAAGCGCGGACGGCTCGATCTCCTGGCTCTCGACTCGGACGCGCGTCGAGCCGGAACCCTCGAACGCAATGTCCTTGTCGCTGACGCCGAGCAGGTGCTTGTCGCGTCGCAGCAGCAGGCGCACGCTCTCCGGTCGGAACGTGAACGCTTGACCTACGCGGGGCGCGGGACCCAGCGCCATCGCTTCCAGCTTCGCCTTCAGGTCGGTGTCGCTGGACTCGATGACGGCGACGTCGGACAGGCGGATCTTCCCGCCCGACAACGCGGCGTCTTCGACGAAGCGGAGCGTCGCCTTGGGGGCTTCGGCTCCGCGAGCAATTCCCAATCCCCCGATTGCCAGCAGGACAACGAGAGCCGGACCGGCGACCCGGGCGCGGTTGCCGCGGAAATCTTTTCCGCGTCCGCCGCGCGACGGGCATCTTTTTCCGGCTGCCGCGTAGGCGTGTCTGGTCATCGGGATTCCCTCCGCGCAGACGGTCTATTACCGCCGCAGGTTGTTGGCGACGTTGAGCATCTCGTCGGCGGCTTGGATGGACTTCGAGCTGATCTCGTAAGCCCTCTGCGCGACGATCATGCTGACCATCTCCTCGACGAGTTTCACGTTGGACAGTTCCAAGAAGCCCTGCAAGAGCGAGCCGTAGCCGTCCGTCGCGGGGTTCCCGATCTGCGCCTGGCCCGACGAGTTGGTCGGCTTGAACAGGTTCTGCCCGATGGCTTCCAGTCCCGCCGGGTTCGAGAAGCGCGCAAGCTGGATGATACCGAGCTGCTGCCCCTGGTTGGAGCCGGGGGTCGTCACTTCGAGGATGCCGTCCTTGCTGATCGAGACGTTCGTCGCATCCGCAGGGATCGTGATCTGCGGCTGGAGCGGCAGACCGTCCGACGTGACGACGCGCCCGGAGCCGTCGAGCTTGAAGGAACCGGCGCGCGTGTAGGTGAGTTCGCCGTCGTTGTTGAGGATTTGGAAGAACCCTTCACCTTCGATGACGAGGTCGAGCGGCGCTTCCGTCTGCTTGAATTCGCCCTGGCTGAAGATGCGCTGGGTCGCGGCGGCGCGGCTTCCGTGACCGACCTGGATGCCGGTCGGGATTTCGGTTCCAGCGCCGGACGCCGTGCCGGGCGATTGGAGCGTCTGGTAGATGAGGTCTTGGAAGTCGACGCGGACCCGCTTGAACCCGTTGGTGTTCACGTTCGCCAGGTTGTTGGCGATCGTGTCGATGTTGAGTTCTTGGGCGTTCATGCCCGATGCGGCGGAATAGAGTGCGCGAATCATCAGCCGGCTCCTCCGACTCGGTGGATGAGGGTGTTGAGCGTGGCGTCGCTGACTTGGATCGCCCGTTGATAGGCTTCAAAGCCGCGAGTGATGTGGATCATCTGCGCCATTTCGTTGACGAGGCTGACATTGGAGCCTTCCAGAGCGCCCTGCTGGACGCGCGGATTGCTCGCGTTCCGAGGCGTCGCGCTGTTCCCGATGGGTCGGAAGAGCGTGTAGCCGTCCTTCTGGAGCGGCGTTCTGCCGTTGATGGGGTCGAACTGGATGACGCGCAGACGGTCGACGAGGACGCCGTCCACGACGACATCCCCAGCCGCGCCGATCTCGATCTTGCTGCCGTTGGCTTGGATGGGTCCGTTCTCGCCGAGAACCGGGTAGTTCTGGGCGTTCACGATGGTGTTGGAGCCGTTGAGGGTGAAGTTGCCGGCGCGGGTGTAGCGGATTCCCTGCGGCGTCTGGACGACGAAGAAGTTCTCTCCCCCGTCGTTGAACGCCAGGTCCAACGGGTTGCCCGTTGGCTTCAGGGAGCCGATATCGAAGTTCGTGTAGGCTTTGAACGTCAGGACGGGCGCCAGATACCGCGAATCCTGCGGATGCGGGGCGTCGGCGGCCGTGTGAAACGTCGCGAAGTCCTGACGGAATCCGGGCGTCGAAGCGTTCGCGAGATTGTTCGTGATGACCTCTGAGATGGCATCGTGCGCGAGCATGCCAGAGGCCGCGGTGTATATGCCTTGCAGCATGAAGACACTCCCTTCGTCGGAACCGTTGGAGCAACCTTTGTGCCATCCGCCTCGGACTGCCCCAGACGCCGATGATTGCTGGGTTCTCGGCGACTCGGTGGGTCTTGCGGAGGCTCGTTGGGAGGAAAGGAACGCCGCGGCAGAACCGGCGTGCGGAAAACATTACCCACCGGACGAGCCCCCATCCCCGCCTTCTCCCTGAACGGAGAAGGAGACTGTCCTCTCTGGTTCCTCTCCGGTCGAGGGTATGTCTGGTCCCTCTCCCTTCAGGGAGAGGTTAGGTGAGGGCCCGCACGGATTCCCGTAGAACACGATGCTGGCGAGATGGATGACTGAGCGCAAAAACGGCTCCCACGGATGGGAGCCTAGGGGGACGAGCGATACTCCGAGGCGGTCTGGCTAGCCTTGGAGGAGCATCAGCGCGTTCATGGGGAGCTGGTTGGACTGCTGCAGGATGGAGGTTCCCGCCTGAACGAGGATCTGAGCGCGAGTCAGGGCGGCGGTCTCCTGGGCGAAGTCGGCGTCGCGGATAACCGACTCGGCGTTGGCGGTGTTCTCCGCCATGATCTGAATGTTCGCCTGGGCGCGCTGGAGCCGGTTCACGACGGCTCCGACGCTCGTTCGCAGCGACGCCAGTTCGCGCACGGCAGCGTCCATATTATTCACGACGTTCGCCGCCTCGGTCAGCGAAGCGTACGACCCCACTCCGACCGTGAAGAGCAGCCCGCCGATGGAGATGCCGTTCGTCAATCCGCTGGCGACGCCCTTCATCGTGAAAAAGATGATTTGGCTGTAGGTCAGCGATCCGTCGCCGACGTAGAAGCTGAGCGGGATGGAGGCGTTCGCTGTCGATCCGGCGGAGATGAGCGTCATGCCGTTGTAGGTGGTCGATTGTGCCGTGCGGTCGATCTCGACGAGGAGCTGGGTGACTTCCTGTTGGATCGCCGAACGGTTCGCCGCGTTGACCGTGGAATCTGCCGCCTGGACGGCGAGTTCCTTGAGGCGGATGAGCATGTTGCCGATCTGCTCGAAGCCTCCGTCGGCGGTCTGGAGCATCGAGATCGCCTGCGAGATGTTCCGGTTCGACTGACGGGCTCCGGCGAGCTGCGCACGCATGCCTTCGGACATCGTCAGCCCCGCCGCGTCGTCCGCCGCATGGACGATCCGCAAGCCCGATGCGAGCCGCTCCATCGCGGACGTAGCGTCGCGGCTCGATCGGAACAGGTTCCGCTGTCCGTTGATCGACATGATGTTCGTGTTGATCCGGAACATGACCGTACGCCTCCGTGTGTATCGACGCGGTGCCCCCAAGGACGCGGGACTCGCTCCGTCCGTATGCTGCTCGAAGGCAAGCAACGACCATGCCAGGTGCGCCCTCTTCCACCGGTTCCACCGGCGGGGTGACTCGTTCTGTGCCCGACGGTCGTTATGCGCTACACTCGGCGCTACGTCGTAACGAACGCCAAACCCATCGAGACATCGCGCAATGAAATCGCTTTTTTCGATCACCGGGCGAGAGATCGCGGCGCTGGGTTCCTTTGATGAAGTCATGGAAACCTACATGCGCGCGCGAGGCGTGCCGCGAGGAACCCTCGGCGTCGCGAAGGATGGGCGGCTCGTGTTCGCGCGAGGGTACACGTTCGCGACGGATAGCACGACGCCGACGATCCCAGACGCGCTCTTCCGCATCGCCAGCATCTCGAAGCCGCTGACAGCGGTCGCGATCCTTCAGCTCGTCGAAAGGAACCGGGTCGGTCTGGACCAGCCGTTCTCGGATTTCGTCGACGTCTCCGGTTCCGATGATCCGCGTGTGTTCCGCGTGACAATCCGGCAACTGCTCCAGCACCGAGGCGGATACGACCGCGCGGCGTCGTTGGACCCGATGGTCCAGGACGCGCGCATCCGCGACACCCTCGGCGTGCGCCTGCCGACGACGGTGTGGGACATCATCGAGTTCATGAAACGCTTCCCGCTGGATGCCGACCCCGGCGAACGCTATGCGTATTCGAACTACGGATATCTGTTGCTCGGACGCGTCATCGAGGCGGCGTCCGGCGAGGGCTACGAGTCCTACGTGAAGACGCACGTGCTCGCGCCACTGGGAATCACACGAACCCAGCTCGGCGATGCGCTCTACGCGAACCGGCGAGCCGGAGAGGTCGATTATTCGGACCCGACGGGACGCATGTATCCGAGCGTGTTCGGAGCGGAACGACCCGGCATGGTGCGCCAACCGTATGGTTCTGAAAACCTTCGCGCGATGGACGCACACGGCGGATGGATCTCGTCGACCATGGACCTGCTTCGGTTCGCGCGCGCCTTCGACGACCCTTCGCATTGCCCGACTCTGTCCGCGGAGAGCATCCACGCGATGTGGTCGCCGTATCCATCTCCCGAACCGCCCGGCGACGCGTTCTACGGGCTCGGCTGGATGGTCCGACCTCTGCCGGACAAGGGTGATCGGAACACGTGGCATGGCGGGAGCATGCCGGGGACGTCGACGCTGGTCGTCCGAAGGTGGGATGGTCTGAGTTGGGCGGCGTTGTTCAACCAGCGCTCCGAGGATACGCCAGGGCTGCCTCCCTCCGGAGAGATCGATTCGATGCTCCACGATGCCGCGAACCGCGTCACCGATTGGCACAACGGCGATTCGTTCGCCGAGTGGCAGTGAAGGCGAAGAGGCGGGTCCGACTGAGGCTGTAGGGGCAGGCGTCAAGCCCACCCCCCCCCACAGCACAGCAAGGTCACGAGCAGCGGGTTCCCTACTGCTGCACGCCCAGCGGATCGTCGCTAGCCGACCCAGTTCTCGCGCGGCGCGTGCAGATCGATGGGGTCGCCGGGGTTCCAGCGCGGGAATCTTTCCGGCGGCGTGTAGTCGAACGTCTCGTCGTCCGACGGATAGGGGTTCGTCTTGCGCATGTGGAGCGCATGCTGGTAGAGGCAGGAGCGCTTTTCCAGCGTCTCGTGCGAGAACCAGTGGTAGTTCTCATTCCAGCTCCACGCGCGGTTGTCGAAGTAGACGACTCGTCGGAGCTCCGGGCTCTGGTTCGTCGTGCTCCCGTGGAGCACCTTGACGTGGTGGAGCAGCACGTCGCCCGGTTCCATCTCAGCGGGAACCGCGCCCTCCAGCGAGTAGAAGTCCTCGCGTCCACGGCGCACCCACTCCGCCGCCTTCTGCGGTTCCCACTTGTGGCTGCCGGGAACCGCCCAGACACAGCTATTGTCCACGGTCGATCTGTCCGGGTAGATGTCGATGTTGAAGATGCGCTCCATGCCGGCGGCGGGGTTCCCGTCGCGATGCCACGGAACCGACGAGCCGTTCGACGGCAGCTTGAACACCAGCGACTCGTAGCACGGGATGAAGTCGGGTCCGACCATGCGGGTCAGCAGGTCGCCGATGAACGGATGCGCCAGCAGACGTAGCGAGAAGTCGTTGTCCTGATAGTGCAGGTAGTTCAGGTAGTACGGGATGCCTTCTGGGCCCCTGCCGCACATCCGATCCTCGCGCGTGCCGCCTGCTAGGACCCGTTCGATGAGCTCCCACGAGCCGTTCTGGTAGTTCTCCAGTTCGTCGGCGTTCAGGACGTTCCGGCAGATGACGAACCCGTTGTCGTCGAAGAACTGAATCTCCGCATCCGTGATCTTGCGCATAGCCTCCCTCTCATCGAACCTCGGCATCTCCGCCAGAGATGCTCTCACCTCACCGATCCCCGCGTAACGATGTCATTCTGAGCCGCAGGCGAGGAATCTCGACGAACACGCGCCATGCAGGTCCTTCGCTAACGCTCAGGATGACATGTGGGCGCGAGCCCGTCCGGACCGCTCTATCGCCGATAGATCGCCCGCACGCCCGGTTCGAAGACCTGGAACGGCTCACCGTACTGGTTCCCCGCGATGTCGCGCCCACGCGCCAGGTAGATCGCATGCGGGAAGTTGTCGCGCGGGAAGAGCTTCACGCTGGTCGGCATGTAGCGCATCGTGTAGCCGCACCGGCGTTTGGCGCTCGTGTTCGCGTTGGACGCGTGGATCAGCTTGGCGTGATGGATGTGGCACTCGCCGCGACGCAGTTCCAGATCGACCGCCGAGCCCTCGTCGAACTGATCCGGCTTGATCCGCGTGCCGAAGACGTTCGTCTCGCGGTCCACCGGTTCGTATTCCGAGAACCCGTAATGGTGCGTCCTCGGCACGACGCGCATGCACCCGTTCTCCGTCGTCGATGCGTCGACCGCCAGCCAGACGGTCAGGACGTTCTGCTCGTCCAGCCGCCCCGACCAGTAGGCGGAATCCTCGTGCCAGGGAACCGCCTTGCCGTCTCCGGCGGGCTTGCAGATGAAATGGCTCGACCACAGGGCGATGTCGGGTCCGACGAACCGCTCCACGAAGTCGAGAACCTCGTCGGCGAGCAGCCAATCGAACAGCTTCGGATGGGCGAAGTGCGGCACGTCCATCGCTTCGGGACGCGCCCCCGGCGGCAGGTCGGCGAGCATCTGCTCGAAGTAGGCGGCGAGTTCCTCGAACTTCGCCTGCGGGAACAGCGGGTGCTGGTAGACGAAGTAGCCCTCGTCCTCCCAGAACTGCACGTCCGCGTCGGAGACATGGATCGGGTGCGAGGATGGCACGGAACCCTCCTTGGTGTCCCTCACGAGTGGACGGTCATTATCGCGGAGCCGCCGCCGCCGCGCAACGCGCCGAGCACGGCGAAGCCGCCCACGGATGGGCGGCTGGTTCCGTATAACGCGATGAATCACACGACCTGGCGCTGCGTGTCCGTGAACTGCAGCCGCTCCGTCTCGACGATCTGGGCGGATCGGATGAGGTCGTGCGGGAAGTCGTGACCACGGCTCAACATCTGATGCTCGTAGCGCTGCATGCCGAACATCTCTTCGGCGAGGCGCACTGCCTCCTGCGGATCGAACTCCTTGCAGGAGAAGATGTCGAGGCTGATGTAGTTCTTTTCGGGGAAGGTGTGGATGCTGATGTGGCTCTCGGCGATCAGCACGAAGCCCGACACGCCCCAGTCCTTGGGGTTCGCCCCGGTGTACTTGAACACGTAGGGCGGCATGATCTTCGTCATGCCGATCTGGTTAGGACATTCGTCCAGAAAGCGATAGATGAGCGACAGGTCCGTGAGGCGATCGTACTCGCAACCGTAACCATCCAGCACCAGATGCGGCCCGAAGCCCATTCTGATCAATTTCCGTAGCCTCCCAGAACACACGGAGGTCCGTGGTCAGGAGCGCGAGTGTCCCGGGGACGTTGCTCCGGCTCGCCTTTGTGGAAGCGCCAAACACCATCCTTGTAAGGGTTGACTTATGTTCGCTTCAAGTCTCGCTTTCCCCCGTCCGGGCGGAAGACTACGACTGGCTAGGTCGAGCGCTCACGCCGGGCGAGAGTCCCCGCAAACTTAGTGGGAACACAGCTTTGGATGGTAGCACCGCGCGACCGGAAGTCAAGCGGTTTTGGGCGAGGAGCGCGGATCATCTTGGGGCTGGAGACGAGCGCTTGGCTTCAGGACACGGTACGTCAGACAGCTGCCATCTGCCTCAGCAACAAGGCCGTTCGAACGCATGACATGATAGGATACCCAGTGACCCGGATGGTAGATCGGGTCGTTGCCGCTGTCTGGTGGGCTCGTCGTCTGGTGCGGCGTGCAATGCGAAGGGGCTGTAGATGGACAAGCGAACTTCGGGGAGTGCGGATAGGAGGTTTGAGGACGAGGATGCCTTTGGTCAGCACACCCGCATCGCAGACGCAATCGTCAACACAATCCAGGACGAAACAAAGCCAGGACGCGCGATCGCTCTCACGGGGGCATGGGGGAGCGGGAAGACATTCACACTCAAAGACGTGAAAAGCGTCTTGGAAGACGACCACACCAACGGTCGCGAGTACTGTGTGTTCCTCTTCGATGCATGGGCTCACCAGGGGGACTCGCTGGCCCGCGCCTTTCTTCACGACCTAACGGGATTGCTCAACCGTAGGAACTGGATAGATCAGGTCACTGCCGACACAACGCATGAGGCCCTCGATACAGTACGAACGCACCGGCGGGAGGACAAGCTTCCGTGTGAGAAACGGGAAAAGACCGACGTAGGTGTGACGCTAGCTGCGTCTGTCCTGGTGCCGGCAGGAGTCGCCGTCATACAATCTTTCGCCCAGAGCGTCTGGGCCACGTGCATCGGTGGTTGGCTGCTACTACTCGGCGCATTGTTGATAGTCGGAGTGAACAGGAGTGCTCTGAAGAGGCAACATGAGTCATTCCAGAAGAATCTGGATCGACTCAGGTTTCAGTATGTGAGCAACACCTCTCTGCTGCCAACGTCTGTGGAGTTCCGCGATCAGTTCGTGAAGCTGCTTCGCTCGTCCCTTGACAGAAACGACGGCCGAACGCTAGTCATTGTGGTTGAGAACATCGATCGACTCGACTCCTCCGACGCTCTCCACATATGGACAATTCTCCGTACGTTCTACCAGTTCGAGGCATGGAGCCAATACGAATGGTTCAAACGCTATTGGCTGATCGTCCCGTTTGATGAAGACATTGTGCGCCAGGCTGATACAGGCAACGGCGAGAAGACGATCGCGTTTGTCGATCGTCTGTTCCGGTACCGCTTCCATTTGCCGAATCCGACCTTGATCCGCTGGCACGAGTTTCTTGAGAAAAGAGTCCAAGAAGCCATACCCGACCTATCTGCCGGAGACACGTCAGACATACGCCGCGTCTTTGCCTCTACGCGTAAGGCGGTGCCAGGATCGGTCGGGACGAACCGACCGACACCACGTGACATCTCTCGCTTCGTCGATGACCTTTCGACCTCGTGGCGGCAGTGGGTCAATAGCATCCCCATCACACACCAAGCTCTGTACATCGCATTGCGCAACGACCGCTCGTTCAGCGCTGCTAGCTTCGAGAAAGGCCTGACGGAGTACTCGAACGAGATTCGCCGATACACCGCGTTTCTTGGCGAGGATCTGCGCACATCGCTGGCATCGCTCCACTTCGCATTGCCCGCCGAAGAGGCACTCCACCCCATCTTCGAATCGAAGATCGCTGCCGCGCTCGATGCAGCCGACGGCGAGTCTCTTGCTGAAGACAAGCAGTTAGTCGGATTCAACGCCGTGCTCCAGACAGTCGTCTTGCACCGGTTCGACAATCGGACCGAGTCGCCTGACAAACCCGGGCTCGTCCCCAACGCCGCCGTGGCTCTGCAACAGGCAGGCATCACCGACCCGCAGTCGTGGCAGATGCTTCGGCAAGACGCAATGAGGATCGAGCGCTGGGATGGCGACGACGGGAATCTGGCAGACGGGATTTTTGCTCTCGTGAACTCCGCCGAGATCGAGACGGACCGGGTCGGTTTTGTGGAGCGCATCGTCGACAACCTTGCCAGGTCCCTGCAGACGGACACGGCATCCAAGCCGCCTTCAGACCTTGGCAGTTTCGCTCAGGCGGTTTGGCGCCTGTTCAGTGCCCTCCATGAGCAACCGGGGCTCCACAACGCACTGGCGCACTTCACACTCCCGCAAGACCTGGATACATGCAAGGGGTTTCTGGGCGGGATCGGCAAGATGATCCGCAGCACGGAAAGCGAGCCGCTTGCCAGCTACTTCACACCGGAGAGCGGCACGGAGTTGGTGGCATCCGCCGCGGTAGCATGGGACTTCACGGACGACTCCTTCAAGGATACAGACCTCATCCGGACTCTATTCACAGTTGGCAAGGGCTGGGACTGGTCGCCACTCGTCGAAAGAGTGGACATCTTCCTGCGGAACGATGTTCGACGCGACAAACAGTCCGTCCCCCGGGCTCTTGTTCAGCTACTCGATCTCACATTGCCTGATTGGTCCGAGCAGACGTGCGGATCGGCAGAGACTGCCCTCAGCAGGTTGGCGACAGACGGGATCATGTTCGCCCTCGGTCCTTACATCTCTAACATCAGAGCAGCTTGGTTCCTCTGTCTGCTTGCCTATGGAGGTGGCGCGCGTGAACTTGCCGCCACACCTGAATCGCGGGACGGTCGGCATGGGTTCAATACTTACGTCAACGTTACACCCCACGAGTTGGACACAACGGTGGCATCGCTGGCTGTCAAGTACCGCCTGGTTGAAAGGCTCTTGTCTCGGCTTACACCAGCGCAGGATGGCCAGCAACTGATGGCTAAGATACGCCGTCTGCTCCAATGCGCCCTCGAGCAGACCGGCATCCGTGGTTTCCCCACTGCGGACAAGGCTGAGAACTGGTTGGCTGATCCGGAGCTGATGAAGTCTGGGTTCCAGCATGTGCTCAAGGTGATGAGAGCGTTCGAGTCTCGCCTGCTGCAAAATAACTTCACCAAGTTCGAGCAAATGGTGTCGTTCGTGGAGTCGCGGGAAACCCCAGCCGACCCGACGGCCTGATCATCTCTTCCCGTGACTCCTGCGGCCTGCGCCAAGCAGCGATGGGGCTAACCCGCCGCGCAGTTCCTTCCTAATCCCCAGCATCCTGAGGCACTATTGGGTCGAATCCCCCGACCCCGCGGAAGAGAGGATGTCGTGAACTCGAGCTCCGTTCGCGTCCGATTCGCACCGTCGCCCACCGGATACCTCCACATCGGAGGCGCCCGCACCGCCCTGTTCAACTGGCTCTACGCGCGCCACCACGGCGGGACCTTCATCCTGCGGATCGACGACACGGACGAACAGCGCAGCACGGAAGCCTCCACCACTGCCATTTTCGACTCGATGCGCTGGCTCGGTCTCGATTGGGACGAGGGTCCCGACGTCGGCGGGCCCCACGAGCCCTACTTCCAGTCGGAACGCGTCGCGCGCCATCAGGAATGCGCGCGGAGGCTCCTCGACGAGGGTTCCGCCTACTACTGCTACTGCACCAAGGACGAACTCGAAGCCAAGCGCAAAGAGGCGGAGCAAGCCAAGCGCCCGTATCGCTACGACGGCAGATGCCGCGACCTCACCGCCGACGAGCGCGCCGCGTTCGAGCGGGAGGGCAGAACGCGCGTCGTGCGCCTCAAGGTCGAGAGCCAGACGATCCGCGTCCCCGACCTCGTTCTGGGCGATGTCGTCTTCGAAGCAGATACGCTCGACGACTTC
>Ga0194120_10002155_pt1 | contig 34334 bp, 30 predicted proteins | sample TA2MahCa65mmetaG_FD_148642 | JGI IMG/M metagenome (GOLD analysis project Ga0194120, IMG submission 148642) | Freshwater microbial communities from Lake Tanganyika, Tanzania - TA2015019 Mahale Deep Cast 65m | ecosystem: Environmental > Aquatic > Freshwater > Lake | place: Tanzania: Lake... | reverse complement strand
GGCCGGAGCGACGGCGGCCGGAGCGACGGCGGCCGGAGCGACGGCGGCCGGAGCGGCGGCGGCCGCCAGGCGCGCCTCCTCGGCTTTGGCCTTCGCGCGAGCGAGTCCCTCGGCGATCGCCTTGTCGGTGAGATCCAGCGCCACGGCCTTCTGATACAGGTCGAGGGCCCGCTCGAAACGCCGGGCGCGCAGCTGATTCTCGGCCTCGGCCGCAAGCCTCTGGGCGGCGATCTTGTCGTCCGGTGCCTGCAGGGCCACCGCCTCGGCCTCCAGCATCTGCTTGAGGCCCCGCAGTTGCCTCGCGGCGACCGGATTGCCCGGCACGATTCCGGAAGCGGCCACGAACTCTCGCTTGGCGTCGCCATACTCCTTGCGCCCCAGCGTGATCAGCCCGCGCAGGTTGTGCATGGCCATCCTCTGACGCGGTGACAGACCTTTCGGGTTCAGCTCCCCGAGCAGGCGCTCGGTCTCGGCCACTTCCCGCCGCTGGAAGAGTGCTATCGCCAGGAACAGGCGGGCGAGCGGATCCTCGGGCTCTTCGGCCACCCACTCCCGGTAGAGGGACACGTCCTCGGGCAGGCGAAGGAGCGTGAGGATCTCGATGGCTTCGCGTTCGGCCCGTTCGCCGTTCTCGATGGCCCCCTGCGTCTTGAGCGGCTGCACGGTCTGGGCATAGCAGCCCTCGAGCAACTTCCAGGGGCGGGGATCGTGGGGAAACCGCGCCGCGTACTCCTCCAGGGCGCCGACGGCGGCACCGCAGTCTCCCCGCCTGGCCGCGTCCTGCGCCTTCTTGAAGGTCCCGGCCAGCACGGCCTCCTGCCCGGCGAGGGCAAGAGTGGCCGACAAAGCGAGTGCGAGCAAGCGGCGTGCCGCGCGGGCGGACATGCCGATCAATTACCCCGTCGGCCGGATCGTTCCCCGGAAATCAGACAGACAGCGGCGCGGTGCGCGATTCCAGCGCCGCGAGCATCTCCTCGATGCGGGTGAGCTTCTCGCGGATCTTGCCCTTGGCCGCGCCCGTCTGGCGCTCGATCTCGTCAAGCGCCTTCCAGTCGGCGAAGCTCACGTAGCGCACGGACCGGCCGTGCAGCATGGCCGGCACGGCTTCGTCGGACGGGTCCACGTCGTCGCCCGCGAGGGAGCCGGCCGCGACGTCCTCGAGCATCAGCTTCACCGTGGCCACCGAGCAGGCGCGGTTGGTGCCCACCAGGCCCGAAGGTCCGCGCTTTGCCCAGCCCACGACGTACTGGGCGGGAACGACTTCGCCGCCCGGCGCCGCGAGCACCCGGCCCTCCGCATTGGGGATCTTCCCGGCCCGATCGTCGAAGGGCACGCCGGGGATGGGAATGCCGCGGTACCCCACCGAGCGGAAGACCAGCCCGACCGGGATGGTCTCGAACTCGCCGGTGCCCACGGCCTTGACGTTGCCGGAAGCGTCGGCGACGAGCTTGTTGCGCTCGAGCTTGAGGGCGACGATGCGGCCGTCGGCCCCGATGACTTCCACCGGCGAGATGCAGAAGCGGAGCCGCACCTTCTTGGCCCGGCCTCCCTCGCCCAGCGCGGCGCGCTCGGTCACGTAATCCACGTTCTTGCGATTCTGGGGATCGGCGTAGTCTTTCTCGGATTCGGGACCGATGGCGACTTCCCCGGGGTCGATCACCAGATCGGCCGATTCCAGCTCGCCAATCTCCTTGATCTCGACGGGCGAGTACGCGGCCTGGGCCGGCCCGCGGCGCCCGAGGAGCCAGACGGTCTTCACGCTGCTGGCGCGCAGGGCGTCCAGCGCGTGCGATGCGATGTCGGTCTCCTGGAGCTCATCGGGATCGCGCGCCAGGATCCGCGTGACGTCGATGGCGACGTTGCCGATGCCGATGACGGCGGCGCTCTCCTGCGAAAGGTCGAACGCTTCGTCGCGGAAGTCCGGGTGGCCGTTGTACCAGCCGACGAAGGCCGTGGCCGAGTGGTTGCCGGCGAGGTCTTCGCCCGGGATGCCCAGCCGGCGGTCGCTTTCGTTGCCCACGGCGTACACGATCTGGTCGTAGCACCGCTTGAGGTCTTCGACGGCGATGTCGCGGCCGAGCTTGACGTTGCCGAAGAAGCGGAACGCCGGGTTGAGGGCGACGCGCTCGTAGACCGCCGTGACGTTCTTGATCTTCTGGTGGTCGGGCGCGACGCCGCCCCGGACCAGGCCGTAGGGCGTGGGCAGCCGATCGAACATGTCGACCTTGACGACCACGTCGCTTTGCTTGAGCAGGGCCTCGGCGGCGTAGAAGCCCGAGGGGCCGGACCCGATGACTGCGACTTTGAGGGGACGCGCGGAACTGCCAATCTTCATTGGATGATTATGCCAGTTAAGGCTGGTGGACGGAACCCGCAGCAGGTGCGGATGCGAAGCCCGCCACGAACGCTCCGGCACGCTGCGCCAGGTCCGGCGCCTCGCGCCACTCGTGCAGGCGCTGTACCAGGGCGCTCCCGACGATCACGCCGTCCGCTCCCCAGGCGGCCAGTTGCGCCGCCTGCTCGGGCGTAGAGACGCCGAAGCCCACGGCCACAGGAGCGCGGGAGGCGGCGCGGGCGCGCCGGATCTGCTCCGCGAGGCCGCTCTTCAGCTCGGCCCGCGCGCCGGTCACGCCAAGCGCCGCGACGAGGTAGAGGAAGCCCGTGGCGCCGGCACCGATGCGCGCCAGGCGGTCGGGCGTCGTGGTGGGCGCGACCAGGTGGATCACGTCCAACCCGTTGCGCTGCGCGATCTGCCGCATCTCCGCGGACTCGTCGAACGGCAGATCGGGCAGCAGTACGGCGTCGGCCCCGCAATTCGCCGCCCGCGCCATGAACTCCGCCGCGCCGTACTTGAAGACCGGGTTGCAGTAGGTGAACAGCACGAGCGGCACCGCGGTGCGCTCGCGGATGCGCGCCACCACGTCGAACACGTCGTCGATGCGCACTCCCCGCGACAGAGCCCGGAAGGACGCCGACGCGATCGTGGGCCCGTCGGCGATGGGGTCCGAGAACGGGATGCCCAGTTCGACGACCGCGGCCCCTGCCGCCGCCATCGCAATCACGCACTCGACCGTGGCGTCCAGCGACGGATCGCCCACCGTGACGAACGGGATCAGCGCCGGCCGGCCGGGCTCGAACGCCCCCGCCAGTCTACTCATCTGCCCGGCCTCACAGGTCCCCGCGCCTCTCGAGTTCGGGCATCACCGACAGCAGATCCTTGTCGCCCCGGCCCGAGAGGCACACCAGCACCAGATCGCCAGCATTCGTGCCGTGCATCAGATGCTCCAGGTAGGCGACCGCGTGCGCCGACTCGAGCGCCGGGATAATGCCTTCCAGCCGAGAGAGGCGCACGAACGCGTCCAGGGCCTGGGAGTCCGTGACGGTGGCGTAGGTCGCCCGGCCGCTCTCTTTCAGAAAGGCGTGCTCGGGCCCCACCCCCGGATAGTCGAGCCCAGGCGCGATCGAGTGAGCGCCCAGTATCTGGCCGTCATCGTCCTGCAGCACGTAACTGCGGCTGCCGTGGAGCACGCCCACGCTCCCCCTGGCCAGGGTAGCCGAGTGCTGCGACGTGTCCAGGCCGTGGCCCGCCGCCTCGACGCCCACCAGCCACACCCCGGGATCGTCGCGGAAGGCGTGAAACGTCCCCATGGCGTTCGAGCCGCCGCCCACGCAGGCGACGACGTGGCTGGGAAGGCGCCCGAAGAGGTCGAGGCATTGCTGCCTGGCCTCGCGGCCGATGACGGCCTGCAAGTCGCGCACCAGCGCCGGAAACGGGTGCGGGCCCGCAACAGAGCCGATCACGTAGTGCGTCGTCTCGACGTTGGCGACCCAGTCGCGCAACGCCTCGTTGAGGGCGTCCTTGAGGGTGCGGGTCCCCGAGTCCACCCCCCGCACCTCCGCGCCCAGCAGGCGCATCCGGAAGACGTTGAGTTTCTGGCGCTCCATGTCCTCGGTGCCCTGGTAGACCACGCACGGCAGGCCCAGCAGCGCACAGGCGGTGGCCGTGGCGACGCCGTGCTGCCCGGCGCCCGTCTCGGCGATGATGCGCTGCTTGCCCATGCGCCTGGCCAGCAGCACCTGGCCCAGGGCGTTGTTGATCTTGTGGGAACCGGTGTGGTTGAGATCCTCGCGCTTGAACGCGATGCGCCCGCGGCCGAAGTGGGCCGCCAGGCGCCGCCCTTCGGTGACCGGCGACGGCCGCCCGACATAATGCTCGAGCAACCGCGTGAACTCCGACTGGAACTCCGCGTCGGCGCCGAGATCGCGCCACGCCCCCTCCAGTTCCTCGAGCGCCGCCATCAGCGTCTCGGGCACGTAGCGCCCGCCGAACGGGCCGAACCGGCCTAGCGCGTCTGGGACCGCGGCCAGCACGGGGCGTCCTAGCGACTGCCGAGCACGACGGGCTGCGACGCCTCTTCGTGCAGGGCGAACTTCCGGTGCACGATCTGGATGGCCTCGAGCGCGCGGGAGCGCTCGATGACACACGAGACCTTAATTTCGCTGGTCGAGATCATCTGGATGTTGATGCCGGCCTGGGCCAGGGCGCCGAACATCTGGGCCGCCGTGCCCGGATGGTTGATCATCCCGGCCCCGACAATGGAGACCTTGGCCACCTTGTCGTCGGTGACCACGCCCTTGGCGCCGATCTCCGAGCTGACCGCCTCGGCCAGTTCGCGCGCCGCCGCCAGATCGTCCAGGGCGATGGTGAACGCGACGTCCTGGATGGTGCCGCCGTGGACCGACTGGCTGATGACGTCCACGTTTATGCCCTTCTCGGCCAGACGGCCGAAGATCTCGGCCGCGACGCCGGGCTTGTCGGGCACTTCGAGCAATGCCACCTTGGCCTGGTTGAGGTCGGCGGTGACGCCGTTGACCGGATTGCGGATCTCCAACTGTTCGACCCCCTTGACGACGGTGCCGGGATGCTCGGAGAAGCTCGACCGGACCTTGAGGAAGATGCTCGCCCGCTTGGCGTACTCGACCGATCGCGGGTGCAGCACCTTGGCGCCCAGGCTCGCCAATTCTAGCATCTCCTCGTACGAGATCTCGCGCAGCAGGCGGGCCTCCGGGACGATGCGCGGGTCGGTGGTGTAGACTCCGTCCACGTCGGTGTAGATCTCGCACATGTCGGCCTCGAGCGCCGCCGCGAGGGCGACGGCGGTGGTGTCCGAGCCGCCACGGCCCAGCGTCGTGATCTCGCCTTCGGGCGTGATGCCCTGGAAGCCGGCCACGACCGGCACGACACCCTGGCCCACCAGTTGCTCGAGCCGGGTTGGCCGGATCTGCGTGATCGCCGCCCTGGTGTGATTGGGCTCCGTCTCGATGCCGGCCTGGAATCCGAGTATCGATCGCGCCGGGCAGCCCAGTTCTTCCAGGGCGGTGGCCACCAGGGCCACCGACACCTGCTCGCCGGTCGTCAGCAGCATGTCGACTTCGCGGGGCGGAGCCTTGACGCTGACCTGGCCCAGCAACTCGAGGAGTTCGTCGGTGGTGTGGCCCATCGCCGACACGATCACCACGACCCCGTGCCCTTCGGCGCGGGCGGCGCTGATGCGCTGCGCCACGCGCTTGATGCGGTCGACCGAGCCGACCGAGGTGCCGCCGAATTTCTGGACGATGAGGGACATGGGATCTGGGCTACGCTAGCATCCGGCCGGCATCAGATCAACGGCCGGGCCGTGGCGCCGCTTTCGGCGATCTCGACCAGGCGGGCTTCGGCTCCCACCTCCCAGGCGGCGGCCAGCGCGTTGCCGATCTCGGCGCGGCGCGCCCGCGGGCACCAGGCCAGCAAGGTGGGGCCCGCCCCGGAAATCGTCACGGCCAACGCGCCCAGTTCGGTCCCCAGCTCGAGCATTCGCGCCATTCCGGGCACGAGCGGCGCCCGGTACGGCTGGTGGAGGCGATCCCGCAGCGCGCCGGCCAGGAGATCCGGCCGGCCGCCCGCCAGGGCGGCCACCAGGAGGCCGGTGCGGGCCACGTTGAAGGTCGCGTCCCCGAATGGCACCGAAGCCGGCAGGGCGGCGCGGGCGGCGGCCGTCGCCAGCTTGACCCGCGGGACGATGGCCACCAGGCCGACCGCTTCCCGGATGGCGGGATGCAACGGAACGCGCGCCGCCGAGATCTGCCCACCGGGGCCGGAAGCGGCAGCCGTCAGGCCGCCCAGCAGCGCCGGCGCGACGTTGTCCGGGTGGCCCTCGATCTGGGTGGCCAGGCTCAGCAGCGTGTCGGCGCCCAGGGCCTCGCCAAGCAGGACGTTGGCGCCGACCAGGCCCGCCACGACGGCAGCCGCGCTGCTCCCCAGGCCGCGCGCCAGGGGCACGGACGCACGCGTCGCGATCGAAATCGGGGGCCTCTCGCGGCCGGCCGCCGCAAACGCCGCCTCGGCGGCCTGGAAAATCAGGTTGCGGCCGGGCGGCGGGGTTTCCGGCACGGCGTCGGCGACACGGTCGGCGTCGGCCACCAGCATCTCGATCTCGAGCGCCATGTCCAGCGCCATGCCCAGGGCGTCGAAGCCCGGGCCCAGGTTGGCCGACGTCGCGGGCACGCTGACGAATGCTCCATGCATCGTTGGAAGTCTAGATCTCCCTTGTCCCTCCTGGCCAGGGAAGGTGGCGGGGCCCCGGCCTACGCTTGCCATTGATGCGCGTCGCACTGGTCACCCCCCAACTTGCCGGCGGCGGCATCGCGACCTATACCGCGACCCTGGCGGCCGGACTCGCCGAGATCGGCCACGCCGTCCTCGTGCTCGCTCCCGGATCCGGGCCCGATGCCGGATCTACTCGCCCCCGCCCCGCTCCGCCGCCGCCGCTGCCCGAACCCGGCCAGTGTCTCCTCCGGAGGCTGACGGTCGGCGCCCCGCGCTTCGGCCGGCGCTGGTACGCCAACCTCGGGCGCGTCCTCGGCTTCGCCCGGGCCGTCGCCGAAGCCGGCCGGTCGCTCGCGGGAAGCTTCGACGTGCTGGAGGCCCCGGAGTGGGATGCTCCGGGCCTGCTTGTAGCCGCGAGCGGCAGACTCCCGGTGGTGACCCGACTTCACGGCCACTTGAGGCTCGTGCGCCTTCTCAACGGCGAGCGGCTGAGCATCGAAGACCGGCTCCTGGCGGCGCTGGAGCGCGAGACCATCCGGCGAGCGACCCTATGCGCCGCCAACAGCACCTATCTCGCCCGCCGCGGCGCCGCCGACCATGGCATCCCGGGCGACCGGATCGCGGTCCTGCCGCTGGGTGTGGACGTCACGCGCTTCCGGCCAGGCGACGGGGCCGGCGCCCGGGCGGCCCTCGGCCTCCCGCAAGGCGTGCCGATCGTCGGCTTCGCCGGGCGCCTCGAACCCCGCAAGGGCCTGCCGGCCGTCATGGCGGCCTGGAGGCACGTCATGCGGGAGCATCCCCTGGCGGTCCTGGCCGTCGCCGGGGCGGCCGCGGGCGGTCGCGACGGTGCGGAGAGCGCGGCGCTGCGGAACTTGCGCCTGGCCCTCCCGCCAGGCCACCTCAAATACCTCGGGAACCTGGACCACGCGCGAATGCCCGACTTCCACCGGGCCGTGGACGTCCTCGCCGCACCATCGGCCGGCGAACCCTTCGGCATCGTCGTCCTGGAAGCTCTCGCCACTGGCCGCCCCGTGGTGGCGGCCGCTTCGGGGGGCATCCCCGAGATCGTGGATGACGGCGTCCACGGCTTCCTGGTCCCGCATGGCGACGCCGACGCCCTGGCGGCCGCCCTGGCGCGCCTGCTCGGCAACGACCTGATGCGCATCAAGATGGGCGAGGCAGGCCGGGCACAGGCGATCGGCGCTTTCAGCGCCCGCAGGCAGGCGTGCCGGGCGACCGAGGCTTACGAGATCGCGAACCGAGCCTGGCGCGCCTGAAAGGTGTCACCTTGGCGGGCGGGGCGACTTACGCCGCCGCCTGGCTTATCATCGAGGGATGCCGCGACCGCATCATCAGATCCTGGTATGCACGAACGAACGCCCGCCCGAAAACCCCAAGGGCTCCTGCAAGCCCAAAGGGGCCCTCGACCTGTTCCAGAAGCTCAAGGAAGCGGTCCACGCGCGCGGCATCCGCAAGGAAGTCTGGGTCAATCAAGCCAGTTGCCTGCGGTCCTGCCCGTTCGGCCCGACGGTGGCGGTCTGGCCCGAAGGCGCGATCTACGGCGGCATGACGCCGGATCGCGTCGACGCTCTGCTCGATAGCGTGGAGCGCGGCGAGATCGTGGCTGACTGGCTAGTTCCCGAAGGCGAGATCGGCCAGTATTGACGCAACCGTTACCGGGTCGCGGTCACCAGCAGGTGCCACCCGAAGCGCCTCAGGTCCTCGCCAGCCGCTGCCGCGGCAGCGAATTCGGCGAAGAAGGCGTCCACGTCCGGGACGCCCGTAGGCTCCACCGCGGGCCGATCGGTCGCCGGCAGCTTGCGGTCGGTTTCGGTGTCGTACACCGGGTAGTCGATCGCGGTCTCGACTCGGTCGAAGTACCAGAGGCGGGCGCTCATCTCCTCTGGCGCGAAGACCCGGGTATACGGGCAGCCAGTCCGAAACTCGGAGTACCTCGACAGGACCGCCTCGCGATCGAGGTCGGGGCGTCCGGCGCGGTGCTGCCGCAGGTACAGGATCGAGTAGTAGTACAGCAGCGATCGGCGATGATAAAGCATCATTCGCAGCTGGCCACCCGGCACCAGGACGCGGTGCGCCTCTGCCAGGAGATCGTCCATGAACGGCGTGTGGTGCAGGACGCCGCACGAATACACCAGGTCGAAGGAGCCGGCCTCGAAGGGCAGCCGGTTCCCGGGATACTTGAGCACTCTTCCGGATAGACCCTCGACCGCCAGGCGGCGCTTGGCCAGTTCGACGGCGGCGTCGGTGATGTCCACGCCGGTCACGTCGGCCCCGTGGCGGGCGAACTCGGCCAGGTCGGTCCCGGCCCCGCAGCCGATCTCGAGGACGCGCTTTCCGCGATACGCGTTGAACCGCGCCCAGTCTGCCAGGTACGGCACCACGCGATGGCGATGATCGGTGATGCTCCGGTACCACTCCGGGGAGCCCTCGTCGCCCACGGAAGCCTTGAAGGGCGGCTGGACGTTCCAGTAATCGACAATGGTTTCCTGCATCGCGCCATGATACTCCGCCGGACCGGCCCGCCCGTGGAGTATCATGCCCGGCGTGGACCGGGCGAAGATTCTCGACATCGTGCATGCCTGCCTCTCGGACTTGCGGGGCGGCGGGGACGTGGCGGACCGGGAGTCGGTACTCCTGGGGCCCGGAGCGCTACTCGATTCCCTGGCTCTGGTTACGCTGATCGTGGACGTCGAGCAGCGCCTGGCCGACCTTGGCATCAATGTGACGCTCGCCGACGGGCGCGCGCTGTCGGCCGCAAGCAGCCCGTTCCGGACGGTTTCCAGCCTGGCCGAGCACGCCTGGGAACGGGTCAGCGAAAAAACGCAGGTTGGCTGATCCGGAAATCGTCCTGATCACCGGCTCTCGCAAGGGTATCGGCCGGCACCTGGCCGAGCATTTCCTGGAGCGCGGCGCGCTGGTCGAAGGCTGCTCCCGGGAGCCCGCCGGCTGGGACCATCCGCGGTACACCCACCATCTCGCAGACGTCACGGACGAGCCGGCCGTCAGGGCGATGCTGGCGGCCATCGCACGGCGGCACCGCCGCCTGGACATCCTGGTCAACAACGCCGGACTCGCCGCGATGAACCACACCCTGCTGACCCCCCTGGCCCAGGTCGAGAGGGTCATGGCCACGAACTTCACCGGTACGTTCCTGGTCTGTCGCGAAGCGGCGAAGGTGATGCAGCGCCGCAAGTACGGCCGCATCGTCAACCTGGGCTCCGTCGCCGTGCCGCTCAAGCTGGAAGGGGAGGCGGTCTACGCGGCGTCAAAGAGCGCCGTGGAGGCGTTCACACGGATCCTGGCGCGGGAACTCGGCCCCATGGGCATCACCGTGAATGTCGTGGGACCGGCGCCCACCGATACCGACCTCATCCGCGGGGTGCCGGAGGGAAAGATCGCCGCACTGGTCGCCCGCCAGGCCATCACGCGCAAGGGGACGTTCGAGGACGTGGCAAACGTGGTGGACTTCTTCACCAGCCCGCGCAGCGGTTTCGTGACCGGCCAGGTGGTATACCTGGGAGGAATCTGATGCCGCGCTGGTTGCTCGACCGCATGGTCGCGAATGCCGATCGGCCCGCGCTGGTGCGCGGCGGCGGCGTACTCACGTACGGTGGGCTGCTCGACCGCGTCGCCGCCTGGGGAACCGAGTTCGACCGCGCCGGCGTGGGCCGGGGCCAGGTGCTCGCCATCGATGGCGATTTCACGTCGACGGCAATCGGCTGCCTCCTGGCCGCCATGGACCGCGGCGCCGTCGTCGTGCCCTTGACGGCGGCGTTCGGCGGCGCGCAGCGCGAGGAGTTCCTGGAGATCGCGCAGGTCGCGGCCACCGTCACCATCTCGGAAGACGATGCATGGGCCATGGAGCGGCGGCCCGGCGCAGGCCGGGACCATCCCCTGCTGGCCACGCTTCGCGAGCGGGGACATCCCGGGCTCATCCTCTTCACGTCGGGGTCGACCGGCCGGAACAAGGCGGCCCTGCACGACCTCCACGTCTTGCTCGAGAAATTCGAGAGCCCGCGAAGCCGCATGTGCACCCTGACGTTCCTGCTGCTCGACCACATCGGCGGCCTCAACACGCTCTTCTACACGCTGGCCAACGGCGGCACGGTGGTGAGCGTCGCAGGCCGCGATCCCGACGAAATCCTCGCGGCCGTCGCGAGGCACCGCGTGCAACTCTTGCCGACCACGCCCAGCTTCCTGAACCTCGCGCTGCTCTCGGGCGCCTTCGACCGCCACGACGTCTCGAGCCTGGTGCGCATCACCTACGGGACCGAGGTGATGCCGGCGCGGACGCTGGAACGCCTACGCGAGCGGCTCCCCGGCGTCGACCTGCTCCAGACGTACGGCCTCACCGAGGTGGGCATTCTGCGCAGCAAGAGCAAGGAAGCCGGTTCGCTACTGGTGCGGGTGGGCGGCGAGGGCTACCAGACGAAGGTCGTCGACGGGATCCTGTGGGTCAAGGCGCGGTCGGCAATGCTCGGCTACCTCAACGCGCCCAGCCCCTTCGACGCCGACGGCTGGTTCTGCACGCAGGACGCCGTGGAGCAGGAAGGCGAGTTCCTGCGCATCCTCGGGCGCACCACCGACATCATCAATGTGGGCGGGCAGAAGGTCTATCCAGGTGAGGTCGAGAGCGTCCTGCTGGAACTCGCCAACGTCCGCGACGCGACGGTCCACGGCGAACCGAACGCGCTCCTGGGCCAGGTGGTCGCGGCCCGGCTGAACCTCCTGGAACCCGAACCGCCGGCCGAACTCAGGAGGCGAGTCCGCGCCCACTGCCAGGACCGCCTGGCCGCATACAAGATTCCAGTCAGGATCGAGGTGGCCGAGCAGGATCCCTACAACGCCCGGTTCAAGAAGCTCCGGCGCGACTAGAAAACGACCTTCGAGACGCCGAGCGGATGGGCCCCACTTGGCCAGCCAGTGGTGAGCAAGTAGATGGTTCCGTCCGGGGCGGCCACCATGTCCCTGACGAGGAACGTCGGGGGGAGCGGGAGCGTCCGGACGTAGCCCTCGGGCGTGAGGAACCGCAGCGATCGGTTATCGTAGCCGCCGCTGGCGTTGTCGCCCATGTTCCAGAGGACCACGACTCGATCCGGCGTCAGCGCCAGGGCCCCTCCGCCGTTGAAGCGGGCCGCGGCATACGAGCCGTCTGTGGGCGGGTCGGTGGTGTCCTTCACGCCCGCGATCCATGAGACGACGCCGTCCTTTGTCATCTGCTTGAGGCCGTGGTGATTGCCTAGCAGGACGTCCCTGACCGGATCGTAGAGCATCGGATCCGGGCCTCCCCCCGGAGCCAGCCATGTCCGCGTCCCCTGGATCGTCTCTTTCAGGATGATGGTCGAGTCGCAGTACTCGGGGCGATCGGGCACCGAGCAGCCCTTCCTGAAAGCCACGAAGAGGGTGCCGGTCTTGTCGACCGCGAGCGATCGCGGCTGGTAGGGAATGGACTCCCAGTTTCGGCTCAGGCCATCGACCACGCCGTCCTTGTCGATCTTGCGAAGGCGGTTCCGCGGCGTCTCGGCGACCAGGAGGTTGCCCTCCAGGTCGAAGGTCATGGCATTGGGGCGATCGAGAACGTAGGACAAACGATGTGCCTTCGGCTGGTCCCAGGAAGCGCCGCTGCTCTGGTAGCCCCCCCCGGTTTGCAGGACGACGGTCGATCCGGTTCCGGCCCAGGTCGTCACCACGCCCGCCGGGGTCACCTGCCGGATGCGGTGGTTGGCGACGTCCGCGACCAGCAGGTTACCGCCCGGCGCGACGACGATTCGATTGGGATGCCAGAACCTGGCGGCCGAGCCCATGCCGTCCGCGTAGCCCTGCTCGACCGACCCGGCCATGCTGACGATTCGTGCCTTGTTGCGAAGCAGGACCGACGCAGTGGCCGTCCGCAGCGGGAGCAGACTCGATGCGGCCCGGACGTCCACCTTGCCATTTGCGACGAGGTCTTCCGGGCTGACGAGGCCCGTGGCGCTCACCGACACGCTCGCCGCCTCGCCGCTGGACCAGACGACCAGGTCGTTGGTCGCGCCCCCTGAAAGGGTCGCCATCGCCCGATACTGCACGGTCGGATTGCCCAGTGCCCCCAGCCAGGCCGAAGCGGGGGACACCTTGACGCTGACGTCCTCGACCGATACGGCCAGGGAGCGCGACAGCGTGCCCAGCGTCCCCCTCACGGTGGTCGCCGCAATGCTGCCGCTGGCCGAAAGGAGGCCGGCCGAGTCGATCGTGCCGGCCGCCGCAGCCGAATGACTCCACTGGACCATCGGGGACTGGCCGTGGTTCGAGAGCTTGTCTCCGGACTTCAATACGAAGGAGGGAGTGGCCGAGAACTGCAGTTCCTTGCCCACGAGCACGATACGCGTCGCCGCCGCGGTCGGATCCCAGGAGGACTTGGGGGCGCCGATCGCGAGGTCCGACGCCACCCAGAAGTTGGCGCTCGGCGAAAGCTGGTTGCCCACCCGGACGCGAACGGGTCCCACCGTGGCGCCATCGGGGATGGTCGCTCGGAGCGCCGTCGCCGATTCGACCACCACGTCGGAGGCCGTCGCGCCGTTGAACGTCAAGATCGGGTCACCGGGCTGGAAGTTGTCGCCCGTGAGCTTGACGGTCTCCCCGATCCGTGCGGCGTTTACGTCGAACCGCGTGATGATGGGCGTCGAGAGCGAGACCAGCGTGATCCGGGCCTGGGTCGTTCGGCTCACCACCAGGTTGAGGCCGCTCGCAGTGCCCTTGGCGATGTGCCTGGCTCCGGCCGGCAACGGCCGCGCCTCGCGGTAGGCGAAGATCTCCACGGTGACGTTGCTGGCTGCTCTCAGCGCGAGGTCGACTACCTGCGTGTCGTTCTCGACGGGCCGGCCGAACTCCTCGGCCGCCAGGGTCTCGGTGCCGGTCGATACGACGACGCGCAGCGTCTCGGTATCCGAAGGGATCAATGCCGGGCGGTAGGGAGCGCGCTCCGGCCAGTGCAGGGTAAGGAGCAGCCTGGCGTGCCCCTCGACCGGGCGGGCCGCGACCTCGGCCTCGGACCGCGGCGGTACGGCGTGGAACGCTTGGTGACGGGCGAGTCCGGGCGCGCCGCCACGCTGGCAGCCCGCCGCCAGGATCAGGCCCGCGAGCAGCCCCCAAGCCCGCCCCGTCATCGAACGTCCACCTCCAGCGCGGAGGCGGTCGTCACCTCGATGCTGGCCGTCGCGGCCTTTCCGGGATCGTCCTTGGCCCGCGCCGTGAGCAGGACCGTGCCCGCTGTAGCGCCCCGCAGGGTCCTCACGGTCACGACGTTGGGGTTGCGCGGATCGACCAGCAGGGCCACGCGGCCGTTTCCGGCCGGCACGCTCCAGGCGACGTCTCGCACCTTGCTGTCGGAGGTCAGCACCGTCGCGGTGACGACCCCGGCCGTCACGAAGCCCGCCTCGGCGTTGCCCGCTTCGGGCATGGCGTTCAGCCTGAGCGTCTTGAGATCGAGTTCGATGCCCGCGATCTGGAAGACCAGCGCCCGGGACACGGCCAGAACAGAACCGCTCGAAGCCAGGAGCTTGGCGCTGCCCAGCTTCGCCCCGGTAAGAACGCCGGTCCTCGCATCGACCGCTACCACTTCGGGAGAGGCGCTGGTCCAGTCGACGACCGGCGCGACGACCGCCGTGCCCTCTGCGTCGATGCCGGTCACCTCGAAGGACGCGGTGGCGCCGAGCGGCACGTCGAGCTGATCGGCCGGGTCGATCACCAGCGCCCGCAAAGTCCGGAACACCACGCCGTTGCTCTTGCGATCACCGATCTGCAGGGCGAGATTGCAGTTACCCATCCCGAGCGGCACGGCGAACTGCGCCTTGCCGGCATCCAGCACGGACGGATCGATCGGCAGAGCCGCGTCGCCGCACAGGAGCTTCGCCGGTTCGCCGCCGTCGCCGAAATTCTCGCCGCGGAGCGTCACCATGCGGCCGGAGCCACCGCTTCCCGGGTCGACGCCCGTGATGCGCGGCGCGGGCCTGGGCGGCGGGGTGGGCCCCTCGACCGGTTCGACGTAGGGTTCGGGCAACCGGACGCCGGCCTGGATGGTCACGGTCGTCGTCCGCGTGAACTTCTCGCCCCCCCGCAGGACCACGACGACCTCTCCCTCGCTCACCGCCTGGAGGACGCCCCTGGCATTGATCTGCCCGGCGGCCGAGGAGGTCTCCCAGCGCACGTTCGGCCCCGGCACCTTGGTCTGGCCGTCTTCCACCACCTCTTGCATTCGCGCCCCGTCGGTATCCTTGGCGACGACCGCGGCTCCCAGGTCGTAGCTGGCGCCCGGCGGCAGCCTGAGCGAGGAGATCCTCAGATCCAGTGTCTTGATGACCCGGAACGGCCGCTGGTTCGACCCTATGCCGCCCACGCGCACCGTGACGTTGCCGTTGGCCGCACCGGGCGGGATCTTCACGCGGAGCAACCCGTCCGAGATGCGGTTGGGCTCCTCGACCGGTGCGCCGTTGAAGTCGACGGTGAAACGGGTTCCCTTTGTCTTGCCGAAGTTGCTGCCATGCAGGTCGACTTCGGCCCCGGGGGCACCGTTGTCCGTGGATTGGCTCGCGGCGGCGAGCGTGATCGTGTCCAGTTTCGGCACGCTGACCGCCAGCCGGAGGGGCGCGGCCGCTTTCGTCTCGTTGGCCGTCACTGCAACCGCCTCGGAGGCAATGGCCTCGCCGAGATCCGGATGGTAGGCCCGCAGCCGGAACTTGCCCGCCGGCACGTTCGGCAGCGTGAACTGGCCGTCTTCACCGGTTACGGCTCCGTAACCCGACCCGGGGATGAACACTTGCGTGTTCGAGAGATCCTTGACGCTCGGATCCGGCGGGAGCACCTGGCCGGATAGCTTTCCCGTGGGCGCGAGCGTAAGTTCGCCGACGTCGGTCTTCGTCCCGGATCCCGTGTAGAGGACCTCCGCCCGCCAGGCCTTCGCGCCGGGATCGGCCGCGGCTTCCAGGTTGTAGGCGCCGGCCAGGTCGGGGCTGAGCACGAATGCCCCCGACGCATCGGTGGTCGTCTCCAGCGCCAGGATCCGGTAGCCGCCCCCGCTGTTGCCGGCCAGGCCACTGCCGGCGTTTCCCACCAGACCACCGCCGGAGTTGCCCGCCAGCGGATTGGCATTGGCCAGGAAGGCGGTCACCGGCACGCCCGCCGCCGGTACTCCGGGCTCCTTGAGTACGACGCCGAAGAGCGGCCCCCGCCGTGCCTCGGCGCTGCCCGGTGCGGGCGGTGCCACGCTCGGGGTCGGCGCCGGCGTGGCGTTTGCCGGCGCGTGGCCAAGTGCCTCGCCTGGGGGAACCTGCGGCGCTCCGGCCAGGTTCGGCAACAAAGCCGCACACCCGGCGAGGATAACCGGCAAGAGAGCGGCGCCTGCGCGCCCGACGTCCCGCATCGCGACCCCCCGGAAACGACTGCGTTCGCCGAGATCTCCATTCCCCGGCTCCGACGGGGCGAAACTCCCTGCGCCCGCAACCGGTATGATGGGATATGCCTGCATCGGAACTAGCTTCCAACCTGAAAACCCGCCTTCTCTCCGCCATCCGTTCCCGCACCGCCGTGGTCGGCGTCGTGGGCATCGGCTACGTGGGCCTGCCCCTGGCCGTCGAGAAGGCCAAGGTGGGATTCCGCGTCCTGGCCTTCGATCGCAACGCGGAGCGGGTCGCCAAGGTCAACGCCGGCGACAACTACATCGGCGACGTGTCGGACGCCGAATTGGCCGCGTGCGTCCGGGACGGGCACTTGAGCGCCACGACCGATTTCGCCCGCCTGGCCGAATGCGACGTCGTGGTGATCTGCGTGCCCACGCCCCTGACCGTCAATCGCGACCCCGATATCTCGTACATCCGGGCGGTGGGCGACCAGATCGCCGTCGTCATCCGCCCCGGGCAGCTCATCAGCCTGGAGAGCACCACGTACCCGGGCACGACCGCCGAGGAGCTCCTGCCGCGCTTTGCTCGCGGCGGCTTGAAGGTCGGCGAGGATTTCTTCCTGGCTCATTCGCCCGAGCGTGTCGATCCGGGCAATGCCCGCTACACGACCAAGAACACCAACAAGATCGTGGGCGGCATGACGCCGGCATGCCTGGAAGTCGCCGAGGCGTTCTACTCCCAGACCATCCTGACGGTCGTGCCGGTTTCGAGCCCCGGCGTGGCCGAGATGACCAAGGTCTTCGAAAACACCTTCCGGGCGGTCAACATCGCTCTGGTCAACGAACTGGCGCTGCTATGCGACCGCATGGGCATCGACGTGTGGGAGGTCGTCGAAGCGGCCGCGACCAAGCCGTTCGGCATGATGAAGTTCGAGCCCGGGCCCGGCGTCGGCGGCCATTGCATCCCGATAGATCCCTTCTACCTGGCATGGAAGGCCCGCGAGTACGACTTCCACACCCGCTTCATCGAACTGGCCGGTGAAATCAACTTGCAGATGCCCTACTTCGTCCGCGAGAAGATCATCCGGGCGCTCGCCATGGATCGCCGCAGCCTGGGCGGGGCGCGCATCCTGCTCCTGGGAATGGCCTACAAGCGCGACGTCGACGACTGGCGCGAGTCGCCGTCGGTCAAGCTGGCCGAGTTGCTGCGCCGCGACGACGTGGATATGGGCTATCACGATCCGCATGTCGGGGCATGCCGGGTGGCGGGCCTGGAGCTGCGATCGCGCCCGCTGGCCGAAGCCCTCGCGTGGGCCGACTGCACGGTCGTCATGACCAACCATTCGGGCATCGACTGGGAGGCCGTGGTCGCGGGCTCGAAGCGCGTGGTCGACACCCGCAACGCCACGAGGGGAGTCAGCGGCGGCCGCGACAAGATCCTCAAGCTCTAGATGCTCGTCCTCACCGTCGTCGGAGCTCGCCCCCAGTTCGTCAAGGCGGCTGCTGTCAGCCGGCCGCTCCGCCACGTCCACGAAGAGTACCTGGTCCACACCGGCCAGCACTACGACGCCGACATGTCCGACGTCTTCTTCCGCGAACTCGGCATCCCCGCTCCGGACGTCAACCTCGAGATCGGCTCGGGAGCGCACGGGGCGCAGACCGGCGCGATGCTAGCGGCCCTCGAGGACATCATGGTCGCCCGGAAGCCGGACTGGGTCCTGGTGTACGGCGACACCAACTCGACCCTGGCCGGCGCCCTGGCCGCCGCCAAGCTGCACATCCCGGTCGCGCATGTCGAGGCTGGCGTCCGGAGCTTCAACTGGCGGATGCCCGAGGAGATCAACCGGGTGCTCACCGACGCGGCCGCCGACCTCCTCCTGGCCCCCACGCAGACCGCCCTGGCGCACCTGTCCAGGGAGGGCGTCCATGGCCGCATCGCGTGGGTCGGCGACGTGATGCTCGACGTCCTCGACGGCGCGGCCCCGGCGCTGGAGCGCAATTCCGCCGTTCGCGATCGCCTGGGCTTCAGGCCTGGCGAGTACTACGCCGCCACGCTGCACAGGGCCGAGAACGTGGACGAGCCAGCCTCCCTGGAAGCCATCCTTGCGGCCATGCGCGACCTGGATCGCCCGGTGGTGCTTCCCCTCCACCCGCGCACAAGGAGGCGCATTTCGGAGTTCGGCCTGGAGCGCTACGCCACGCCTAACTGGATTTCGCCTCTGGGCTACTTCGACATGCTTGCCCTGGTCAGGCAGTCGGCGGGCGTCCTCACGGACTCGGGCGGCCTGCAGAAGGAAGCCGCGTTCCTGGGCGTGCCGTGCGTGACCTTGCGCGAGCAGACCGAATGGCCCGAGACCGTCGAGCATGGCTGCAATCGCCTGGCGGGGGCGGACCGCGAGCGGATTCTCTCGGCGGTCGCCGATCTGCGCGGCCCGAACGGCTCGGCCGACCTCCGTACCTACTTCGGCGGCGCCAGGGCCTCCGGCCGGATCGTCGACGCGCTCAGTCTGCGGTGACGGCCCGCGCCGCGTGCCTGTCCATGCAGCGCTCGATGAAGGCCAGGTTGTCGCGCGTCCACGCTACTGTGGTCGCGAGGCCGTCCGGTAGCGACGTCGCCCCCCGGAAGCCGAGCGCCGACTCGGCCTTCTCCGTGCTGCCCAGGCGCCGGCCCGAATGGTCCCAATCGCGCCGCGGGCCGAGCACGGGGGGACTCGGGTTGCCCGTAAGCTCGTCTATCATCCGGGCCAGATCGAGAATGCGCGTCTCTGCACCGGCCGCCAGGTTGTACACGCCGCCCCTCTCGCCGCGGTCGGCGCAGCGGACCAATCCCTCGACCAGATCGGCCACGAATATGAAATCGCGGGTCGACTCGCCGGCGTTATCCAGGTGCAGCGGCATGCCCTTGAGCGACCGGTACACGAAGGTCGGGATGACGTTGCGCCAGATCGTCGCGGGCGTCCCGCGCCACTTCCCGGCGCCCAGGACCTCGCCCGGTCCGTAGACGTTCTGGAAGCGGGCCTTGACGACCGGCAAATCGTGGCGCGTCCAGTAGTAGTTGGCGTAGAACTCGCCGATTATCTTCGAGATCTGGTACGGGCTGTCGAGATACAGCGAGACGGGATCGTCCTCGGTCGTCGGCCTGGCCTCATCGTAGGTCTTCAGCGCCACGGTGCAGCCGGCCGAGGCGTACACCACCTTTTCGAGCCGCCTGAAGCCCTTGAGGCGCTGGAACAGCTTCAGGGAGGTCAGCGTGTTGTTCTCGTGGTCGGCGAGCGGATCGTGCATCGAGTTCTGGTTGCCGTGAAACGTCGCGAGATGGTAGGCGACCGAATACTCGTCGGCCAGTTCCCCCAAGATCGCGTCGTCCGTTATCGAGCCCTCGATGAGCCGGATGCGCGGATCTGCCGGCAAGCTTTCGCGTTCGGAAGACAGAAGGTTGTCCACGACGACGATCTCGCCGGCCCCGTCGGCCAGCAATCGCCTCACCAGGTTGCTTCCGACGAAGCCCGCGCCCCCGACGACCAGCGTCTTCACTTGGGCGTCGCTTCGAGCTTGAGGTGCGTGTACGTGGCGTTGACGTCGTGGTCGCGATACCAGGCGATGGCGCGGGCGACCCCCGTCTCGAGCGGCGTCTTGACGTGATCGCCGCCGAAGGCTTCGTGCGTCTTCGAGGGATCCAGCAAGATCGTGTAGACATCGTCCGGGTTGCGCGGCCTGACCTCGACCGGGGCGGCAAGCTCGATACCGAGGGCCGCCATGGTGGCGTCGAAAAGCTCCTTGATCGCGAAATCCCGGCCGGATGAGATGTGGTACGCCCCGGTGACGTGCGGCCGATCGATGCATGCCAGCACCGTCTCGACCAGATCATCGATGAAGATGAAGTCCCGGCGCGTGTCGGACACGTAGCACGGCTTGCCGGTGGTGAGCCGCTGGTAGAACGTCGGCAGCGGACCGCTCAGGTTGCGCGGGCCGTAGGCGTTGGCCAGCCGGAAGGTGACATGCGGAATGCCGGAAAGATCGAGGTACTGTTCGCCTGCGGTCTTGCTGTAGGCATAGCTGCTACCCTCGGGGCGGATGGCATGGGACAGCGTGATCGGCTGCTCCAGCGGGTGCAAACCGTAGCACAGGGCGGTCTGGAAGTAGACGAGCCGCGAAGCGCCGTGGCGTTCGGCGGCCTGCACCACTTGGATGGTGCCCAGGACGTTGGTCAGCACGTCTTCGACGAAAGCGTGGGGATCCTTGTAGGCCGCCGCGGCGTGGACTACCAGCTCCGGGTAGAATCCGGAAAACGCGCGCTCGACCAGGTCAGCATCGGCGATGGTGCCTTCGAATACCTCGAGGTGTGGATGCGGCGCCAGATTGTCGGGGCGACCCGTGGCATAGTTGTCGATCACGCGCACTCGGTCGCCACGGGCGAGCAGGCGGTCTGCGAGGTGCGAACCGATGAATCCGGCGCCGCCGGTGATGAGGACGTTCATGCGATGGTCTTCTCCCTGGTAGCCGCGCTGCGGAACTGCGCGGCCTTGTCATGGAACTCGCGCTGCCAGACTTCGAGGCAGAGGAGGCCCCAGATGTTGCGCCCGAATTTCGGCTCCTTGTCGATCTTCGCAAGCACGGCCCGGTTGTCGATCAGGGCGCGCTCCAGCGCCACCTGGGACGAAAAGAGATCGTATACGAAATCGCGAAGCTCTCCCTTGAACCATTCCGAGATTGGCACGGGAAACCCCATCTTGTCCTTGCGGGCCAGGACCCGCGCGGGCAGATGCTTGCCAAACGTGTCCTTGAGTAGTTTCTTGAGCGTGCCGCCCTGGAACTTGATGCTCGACGGCACCGTCGCGAGCAACTCCACGAGCCGATGATCGAGCATCGGCACCCGGGATTCCAGCCCGTGGGCCATGCTCACCCGATCCTCGACCTGGAGCAGCGCCGGCAGAAGCGTCTTGAAGTCGAAGTGGGTCATCTGGTCGAAGTATGATTCGCGCTGCACGTTGTTGGCCAGGAAGACCTCGCGGAAGGTCTCGAAGGGCTGGTAGTCGCGGATGGTGTCCCAGCGAATCTCGTCGCCCAGCGCCGGGGCCCGGTTGATCAGCCGGAAGTAGCGGCGGTCGAGATCCTCGAAGAGCCCGTCGCGCCAGAACTCCTGGAGCAGCGCCTTGTAGCCCTGGAGCGCCTCGAGGTTGGGGATGATCGACTCGTACGACACGACGAAGTTTCCCGAGCGCATCGTGCCATCGATCGCGCCCTTGATGCACTGCTCGAAGTAGGCGATCAGGTAGCGGGCGTAGCCGCCGAAGATCTCGTCGCCTCCTTGCCCGCCCAGGAGCACCTTGTGGCTCCGCGCCGCCAGTCCCGAGACCATGAATTGCGGGAACGATCCCGGGCCCGCCACCGGCTGATCGAGGTGGTAGATGATGCGGGCGAGGTTCGTCCGGAAATCGTCGGCCGAGATGTCCGCGACCGACAAGGGGAAGTCGTTCGCCTGCGCGACCTCCTCCGCGTACGGCGATTCGTCGTAGCCCGGCGGCGCGGCGAAACGTCCGTGGAAGCCGCGCATCCCGCCGGGCGAGCGGGCGCAGGCCAGCGCGGCGATCAGGCTCGAATCCAGGCCGCCGCTGACGTACACCCCCACGGGTACGTCGCTGCGCAGGTGCAGGTCCACCGACTCGGCCAGCAGTTGCTCCAGGCGATGCGCGAAGTAGCGCTCGGTGTGCTCCCAGTCGAGGTCGTAATAGACCTCCCAGTACCGGGACAAACGCACCTCGCCCTTCTCGGCGACCAGCAGGTGGCCGGCCGGCACTTCGCGGATGCCGGCGAACAGGGTCTTGCCGGCCAGGCAGAACTGGAACGTCAAGTAGTCCTTGAAGCCGTCGAGATCGGTCTCGATCCGCTCGACGAAAGGCAGCAATGCCTTGATCTCGGATGCCAGGTAGAGCGTGCGCCCGACCACGGTGTAGTACAGCGGCTTGATGCCGAAGCGGTCGCGAGCCGCGAGCAGGCGCTCGCGCCGCGGGTCCCAGAGGGCGAACGCGAACATGCCGCGGAAGTGGTTGACGCACTCGTCGCCCCATTGGCGGTAAGCCTTGAGGATCACCTCGGTGTCCGACCGGGTTGCGAAACGCCCGCCAAGTTCCGAGCGCAGTTCAAGATAGTTGTAGATCTCGCCGTTGAACGTGACGTGGGCACCCGACTCGTCGGTCATGGGCTGCGCGCCCGTGGACAGGTCGATGATGGCCAGGCGCCTGTGCCCTAGCCCCGCGTTTCCCCGGCCTGCCGCCCAGGTTCCCTCGCCGTCCGGTCCGCGGTGTGCCTGCAGGTCGTTCATCGCCTGGAGGCGGAGACGCAGATCAGGTACCTGTCCGCCTTCCAGCTCGACGATGCCGGCAATTCCGCACATGAGGCTTATTTTACCAAGAGACGGGCCCTGAGTGCGGTCCGCTCCCAGGGATCGAGCGTGCGATACGCTACCAGGGTCACGATCATCAGCGCGGCCGCCCCCAGCCCTATTTCGGCGATCAGCCCGGCACTCGGCCCGGCCGTCAAGGCCGCCGCGAGCATCCCCGCCACCAGGCCGAACGGCAGGACCCGCAGCCAGCGGTACTGCACGTCCAGAGCCGACCGCCTCCTGAGGTGATTCCAGACGTACATGCCCAGCGCCATGGCGCCATAGCCCGCGGCCAGGCCCAGGCCCGCACCGGCGATGCCCCACGCGCCGATCAGGAAGTAGTTGCCAACGAGCGATAGCGCCGCCGCGACGGCCTGGACCAGACCGGACGCCTTCACGTCCCGGGCATAATAGCAACTGGGCAGGAGCACCAAGAACATGCCCCAGAAGAACTGCGAGAGCGCCGTGAGACCCACGACCTGATAGGCCGAGTGGAATGCGGGCTGGGTCAGGAGCGACGTGACGGGGCGGGCGAGCGCGAAGAAGGCGAATGCCAGCAGGCCGAAGCCGAGCACGTAGTAGCGCATCACCCGGCCGAAGAGGATCTCGGCATCCCGCGGGCTCTGAAACTGCGCCATGAAGTACGGCGTCCACGCGCTCTGGAAGGCCGAAACCGCCAGCGCCATCGCCATCCCGAGCGAGAAGCCGATCGTGTAGATGCCCACCGCCCCGAGGTCGGCCTGCCACTGCAGGATGTAGCGGTTGGCGAACTGCACGAGATAGAGGCTGCCGAAGCTGGGCACCATCGGGATTCCCAGGCGGACCAGTTCCCGGGCCTGGGACCCGCGGAACGTGCGCCAACCGCCGGCGCCCGATGCCGCGAGGAACAGCACGAATGCGAGGAATTGCCCGATCAGGTTTCCCAGCACGATACCCAGGACCCCAAGCCCGAACCCCACGACCAGCACTGCATTCGTCAGGACCGTCGCAATACCCACGGCGTTCGAGACGGTCACGAACGCCGCGGCGCGCTCCTTGAACTGCAGGTCCATGTTGAAGGGCTGCGTCACCATCGAGAGGGCGATCGTGCCGGCCGTCAGCCAGACTAGCTTTCCGTATGCCGCGTCGCCGAGCAGGGCCTGAGCAGCCCAGGGAGCGGCGAACCACGTGATCGCGAGCAGCACGAGCGCGCTGGCCAGGAGAAGCCAGAACGCTGTCCAGACCGTCTGCGAGCGGTGCTCAGTGGCCTCGTGTTCGAAGTACACCTGGGCGACCGACGTGCCCAGTCCCAGCGTGAAGAGCGGCGCCAAGAACGCGGCGAGGATGGTCAACTGCGAACTCACCCCGTACTCGTGGGGCGTCAGGTAGGCGGTGAAGAGCGGCAGCGTGAGCAGAGTGATCAGGCGGCTGAGCGCCCCGCCCAGGCCGTAGATCAGCGTGCCCTTTGCGAGCCGCCCAAGTTTCAAGGCGCGGACCGCCGTGGGAGCCGTTTGCGCCCCCTATCCTCGTCGACTATGATGGCTCGGGAGTCCTGATGCTGAAAGTCCTCATCCTCTATCACTATAAGAGCTATCCTCTGCGGGCCACGGTAAAAGACAACCTGTACGCGCCCCAGCACTATTCCACCAGCCGCTGCTACCACGTCAACTTCGCCACGAGGGGCTTTCCTGCATACCTGGCCGGCGTCGAGTTCGACCTGATCCTGATCCACTCGACGCTTCTCAACCTGAAGTGGGATCCGCCTCGCTTTCTGGCCGCCATCCAGACGCTGGCCCCCCTGCGCGACCAGTCGTGCCCCAAGATCGCGATGCCCCAGGACGAGTACGTCCATGGGGAGCTGATCGAGCGGTTCTGCCTGGATCTCGGTGTCACGCACCTGTTCTCGGTCGCGCCGCCTGCTGAATGGCCACGGATCTACCCGCGCCTCTCGTCTGCCGGCATCCAGTTCGACCGCCTGCTGACCGGGTACGTGGATCCCCTCACCCTGGGCCGCATCGCTCGCCTGTCCGCCGCCAACCCGACCCGGGACGTCGACATCGGCTACCGGTCGTGGCACCCACAGGCCAACCTCGGCCGCTTCGCCTGGCTGCGCCTGCTGCTCACCCAGCGCTTCAGGGCGCGGGCGCCAGAGTTCGGCCTGAAGGTGGATCTCTCGACCGAACAGGGCGACACGTTCTTCGGCGACGACTGGTACCGCTTCCTGCTTCGCTGCAAGTACGTTCTCGGCGTGGAGGGCGGCGCGAGCATCCTCGATCCCGACGGGTCGCTCGCGGCGCGGACCCGGGAGTACCTGGCTTCGCACCCCGGCGCGCCCTTCGAGGCGATAGAGGCCGAGTGCTTCCCCGGGCGCGAGGGGACCTTGGCCCTCAAGGCCCTGTCGCCACGCCATCTCGAGGCGTGCGCCACGCGATCCTGCCAGATCCTCATCCGCGGCGACTTCAACGGCATCCTGGAAGCCGGCCGCCACTACCTGCCGCTCGACGAGGATTTCGGCAACCTCGACGAGGTGCTCGAGCAGGTGAGGCGGGATGACCTGCGCGAGGCCATGGTGGAGCGGGCCTGGCAAGACGTCATCGCGTCAGGCAAGTACACCTTCGAGCGCTACGTGGAGCACCTCCTTGGCGTCGTGCCGCCCGGGTCTCGCCGGATCGCACCGGGGGACGAGTGGGCGAGACTGCGGTGCCGGATCGAGGACATCCTTTCGTGGGCCGTGGTGACGCCGCTGGCGCACTGGTATAACTTCCGCGCCTGGCTCAAGCTGCGGCTGCCTGCCCCCGTGGTGGCGACGATCACCGGGCTCCTCAGGATGCTCAGGACCCGTGAAGCTGGCCATTGACGGCCGCTACGCCTATCGCGCCTCGCCCGGGGGCATGGGCGTCTACGCGCGGGAGGTGATCGGCGCGATCGCCGAGATCGCCCCGCACCATGAGTTGCTGATCTACCTGGACGGCCGCGAAGCCCCCGAGAAGCTGCCGGCCGGCCCCGGCATATCGCTCCGCATGCTGCGCTGGCCGCTGCCCTATCTCTGGACCCACCTGCGGCTTCCGCCCGCGCTTGCCGGCGACCGGCCCGACCTGGCGTTCTTCACGGCCACTTCGGCGCCCGCGATCTTGCCCTGCCCGGGGGTCGTCACCATTCACGACACCTCCTGCCGCGTCGCGGACGCGCGGCCGGCCCGGGAGCGAATCCGTCTCGAACTGACGACGCGCGTCGCGGTGGCGCGCGCGGCCCGCGTGCTGACCGTCAGCGAGTTCGTTCGCCGCGACCTGATCGCCGGCTTCGGCGCCCGGCCCGAGCAGGTCGTGGTCACGCCCCTGGCTTGCGACCACGGCCGCTTCCACCCCGATTACCCGGCCGAGGCCGTGGCCGCCTGTCACTCCCGCCTCGGGCTCTCGCGGCCCTACTTCCTGTTCGTCGGCTACACGGTGGCATACAAGAACCTGCCGCGGCTGGTCGAGGGCTTTGCCCGCTGCATGGCCGCCGATCCGGCCTGGCCGTACGACCTCGCGGTGGTCGGGCCCGTCGGGCGCGGCGAGGCCGATGTGCTCGCGGCCGCGACGCGCGCGGGGCTGGGTGACCGGCTCAAGCGGCTCCCGCACGTCGACCACGCGACATTGCCCCTCGTCTACCGGGGAGCCGCGGCCTTCGCATTCCCGTCGCTCTACGAGAGCTTCGGCCTGCCGGTCCTCGAAGCCCTGGCATGCGGAGTTCCAGTCGTCACCTCGGATAGCGCCGCACTCCCGGAAGTCGTCGGCGACGCGGCCATCCAGGTGGATCCCCGGGACGTGGGAGCGCTGGCCGCGGGGCTGGAAGCCGCCGTCGCCCCGGGACCGGAGCGCGACGGGCGCATCGCCCGCGGCCTCGCCCGGGCCCGCGAGTTCACCTGGGAGCGGACCGCGCGGCTGACCCTGGCCGCCCTCGAAGGCGCGGTGATCTGAACCATGACCGAGACTCCGGCCCGGCGCCTGCTGCTCCTGTCCGACGGCCCGAGCGCCCATACCGCCAAGTGGGCGGGCGAGTTCGCGCGCCGCGGCTGGGACGTGCACGTGGGTTCGCTCCGGGACGTCGACATTCCCGGGGCGACGGTCCACGCACTCGCACGATCGCCAGCCGGCCCCGCCCGCTACCTCGAAGCCGCCGGGCGCGCTCGCGCCCTGGCCGCCCGCCTCCGCCCGGACATCGTGCACGCGCACTACGCTTCCAGTTACGGCTTCTTCGGCGCCGTGGCGGGCCGCCGCCCCCTGGTCGTCACCCTGTGGGGGAGCGACGGCTACGAGTTCCCGAGGCGCGGACCCGCGCAGGCCGCGCTGTTCCGCTGGAGCCTCGCCCGGGCCGATGCCTTGACGGCCGTCTGCCGGGATCTGGCGGCAGCAGCCGAGCCATTCGCGCCTGGCCGGGAGGTCGCCGTTATCCCGTTCGGGGTCGATCTCGATCGTTTCTCCCCGGCGCCTGCTCCGCCGGCCGGGTCCGAACTGGTTGTGGGCTGTCTCAAGCCGCTGGAACCGGTCTACGGGCATGGCGACCTGCTGGCGGCCCTCGCGACCCTGCGCGGGAGGCGGCCCGACCTGGCGGTCCGGTTGCGCTTGGCGGGCGCCGGCTACCTGCGCGCCGACCTGGAAGCGCTGGCCGCCCGCCTGGGACTCGCCGACCGGGTCGAGTTCCTCGGGCGCCTGCCCGCGGACGACGTCCCGGCGTTCTATCGCGGTCTGCACTGCTTCGTGCTCGCGTCGCTGTCGGAAGGCCTGGCGGTGGCGGCCGAGGAGGCCGCGGCCTGCGGCCTGCCGATCGTGGCCACGCGGGTGGGCGGCAACCCCGAGATCGTCCGCGACGGCGAGACCGGCACCCTGGTCCCGCCCCGCGACCCGCAAGCGCTGTCCCGAGCCCTGGAAGACCTGCTCGGGCACCCGGAACGGAGGAGCGAGTACGGCAGGCGGGCACGGGAGTGGGCCGCCGCGCACTTCGAGTTGCGGGCCTGCGGCGACCGTTTCGCCGCCCTCTACGCGCGCCTCACGGGCCAGTAAGCGGCACGCCCAGGACGGCCGCGGCCACCCGCGCGACGCCCGCCGCCCGCGCCGACGTGGCGTGCACCGTCTCGGCCTCCCACGACTCGGCCAGGTTGGCCAGCCAGAGTCCCTTCGCGACCTCCAGCGGCGGCGCGCCCGCAAGAGCAGGCCAGGATCGTCGCGGGTGGGCGATGAAGGTCCACAGCGCCATCGCCACGATCCCCGGGGAGATCAGCGGCGCGAGCCATGTCTCGACCCCGACCGGCGCAGCCTCGCCTCGAAAACCGCTGCCAGGCGGCGGCAGGACCGGCACGACGACGACCTCGCCCGCGACGCCGCCGGCCGCGAGGCCCTCGGCGAGATCGGCACAGACCACGACGACTCGCATGGCCTATAGAATAGGGCGTGCCCGACCCAGACGCACTGGCCGCCGAGCAGGCGCGCATCACAGAGGTGTACGCGCGCCGCGAAGCCGAGTTGGCCGGGGTGTACTCGCCCACTCCCGGCAATCGCTACGTGGTGGCCCGCCGCGAGGAGGCCACGCGCGCACTCCTGGAATCCGCCGGGTTGGCCGATCTCGCCGGGCGGCGCATTCTCGAGGTGGGCTGCGGCCACGGCGGCGAACTGGAGCGCCTGGTCGCGTGGGGAGCCGACCCGGCCCTTCTCGGCGGCGTCGACCTGCTGCCGGACCGAGTGGCCGCGGCCCGGGCGCGCCTGCCGGCCGCCGACGTCCGCGTGGCGGACGCAAGAGACCTCCCCTATCCCGACGGGCATTTCGACCTGGTCATGCAGGTCACGCTCTTCTCGTCCATCCTCGACCCGGCCATCCGCGTCGCGGCGGCCGCCGAGGTGCGGCGGGTGCTGCGACCGACCGGCCACGTGCTCTGGGTCGACATGTGGATCGTCCGCCCGGATCGCCCGCTGGCGGCGATGCCCCTGGCCGAGATCCGCCGTCTGTTCCCGGGCTGGAAGTTGGATTGGCGGCGGGCGGTGCTCAATCCCTTGCTGGCTCGCCGGCTGGCGCCCCTTTCGCCACGGGCATGCGACATACTTGCAAAGCTGCCACTGCTACAAACGTACAATATTGCCTTACTGACATGCGCCTCCTCTTCCTGACTCCTTACTATCCGCCCGAGGTCGGCGCCCCGCAGGCCCGCATCCACGAACTGGCGGTCCGCCTGGTCAGGCGCGGCCACGAGGTCCAGGTGCTGACCGCCTTGCCGAACTACCCGTCGGGGGTCGTGCCGCCCGAGTACCGGGACAAGGCGGGCACGTGGGAGGAGCGCGACGGCGTGCAGGTTCACCGGGTGTGGATCTATGCGACGCCCAACAAGGGGTTCGTGCGGCGCGTGGTCGCGCACCTGTCGTTCATGGCCGCGGCCATCCTGGCGGCGCCGCGGATGGCGGAGTGCGACGCCGTCTACGTCGAGTCGCCGCCGCTCTTCGACGGCGTCGCGGGCTGGGTCCTGGCCCGGGCCAAGGGTGCCCGCATGATCTTCAACATCGCGGATCTGTGGCCGCAGAGCGTGGTCGAACTCGGCATGATCTCTCCGGGCTTCCTGCTGTCTGCCGCCACCGCCCTCGAGAGGTGGTGCTACCGCCAGGCGGACCTCATCCTGGCCGTCACTTCCGGCATCGAGCAGATCATGCGGGAGCGCGGCTACGCCTCGAAGGTCGCATGGTTCCCCAACGGCGTGGATAGCGCCCGCTTCGCGGCCGGCGACGGCGCGTCCCTCCGGCGGGATCTCGGCCTCGCGGGGAAGTTCGTCCTGCTCTACGCGGGCACGTTCGGGCTCGCGCAAGGGCTCTCTTCGGTGCTCGCCGCGGCGCGCCTGCTTGCCGACGATCCCCGCATTCACCTGGTCCTGGCCGGCGACGGGGCCGACCGCGAACGCCTGGTCGGCGAGGCCGGGCCAAACGTGACGATCCTTCCCTCGCAGCCGGCGGCGCGGATGCCCGATCTGCTGGCCGCCGCCGACGTTTGCCTCGTGGCCCTCCGCGACCTTCCCCTCTTCCTGGGCGCGGTGCCCAGCAAGACGTACGAGGCGATGGCGGCCGCCAGGCCGGTCCTGCTGGCCGCGAAGGGAGAGGTCGCCGCCCTCCTCGAAAGAGCCGCCGCGGGCGTCGTGGTGCCTCCGGAAGATCCGGCCGCCCTCGCCGCAGCCGCCCGCACCCTGGCGGCCGATCCGGAGACGTGCCGGCGCCTTGGCGAGAGCGGCCGGCGCTTCGTCTCGGAGCACTTCGATCGGGACGTGCTTGCTGCCCGCTTCGAGGCTCTGCTGCGCGGCGTCACGGGGCCCGAAGCAAGCCCGGGTGGTATCATCTAACCCATGAAAGCGGCGCCGATAGCCGTTGACGCCCTCCTGGTGGCCGTCGCATACTCGCTGGCCTTCGTGCTGCGGTTCGACAGCGTCCGCAACATCCCGGAGCAGCACCTCAGCCAGTTCTGGCTCTTCCTGGCGATCGTCCCCTTCATCCGCCTGGCATGCAATGCGGCCTGGGGCCTGTACCGGCACGTCTGGCGCTACGTCGGGACGCGCGATGCCCTGGCGGTAGCCGGCGCGACCTTCACCGGATCGGCCATCTTCGCGCTCCTGGTGGTGATGACCGGCCAGCAGGGTTTTCCCCGCTCGGTGGTGGGCATCGAGTTCCTGCTCTCGCTGGTCATGCTCCTGGGGGCGCGCCTGGGGTGGCGGTCGTGGGCCGAACGCGGGCCCCGATCGGCCGCGGGTGCGACGCGCACACTGGTGGTAGGCGCCGGCGACGCGGGCGAATTGCTCGTGCGCGACCTCGTGCGCCGGCCCGAGCGCAACATGCTGCCCATCGGCTTCATCGACGACGATCCGCGCAAGCAGGGCGCCCGCATCCACGGCGTCGAGGTCGTGGGTACGCGCGCCGACCTGCCCCGCATCGTGCAGGAGCGCAAGGTCGATCTGGTGGTGCTGGCCCTTCCGGGCGCGTCCCTCAAGGATCGTAGGACCCTGGCCAAGCTCGCCGCCGCCACGCCGGCCCAGGTGAAGACGGTGCCGAGCATGCACGACATCATCGACGGCAAGGTCTCGGTCAGCGAGATGCGGGACGTGGCCATCGAGGATCTGCTCGGCCGCGAGCAGGTCGTGACCGATACGGCCCTCCTGGGCTACCTGTGTGGCCGGCGGGTGCTGGTGTCCGGTGCCGGCGGCTCCATCGGCGCGGAACTCTGCCGCCAGATAGCGAACCTCCAGCCGGCGCAGTTGCTGCTGCTGGGCCATGGCGAGAACAGCATCTACCTCATCGCGCAGGAGCTGACCGAAAAGTTCGGTGCGCTTGACGTGCGCTCGCTCATCGCCGATACGCGGGACGACAAGCGCATCGGCCGGATCTTCGAGGAGTTCCGCCCCGAGGTGGTCTTCCACGCGGCCGCCCACAAGCACGTCCCGCTCATGGAAGACAACGCCGCGGAAGCCGTCACCAACAATGTCCTGGGCACGCGGGTGATGGCGGAGGCCGCCGCCGCCGCCGGGTGCGAGCGCTTCGTGATGGTGTCGACCGACAAGGCGGTCAACCCGACCAGCATCATGGGCCGCTCCAAGCGCCTGGCCGAACTGCTCATCCAGGACCTCGCGTCGCGCTCGGAGTCGCTCTTCGTGGCCGTGCGCTTCGGGAATGTCCTGGGCAGCCGCGGGAGCGTCGTCCCGTTGTTCCGGCAGCAAATCGCGGCGGGCGGGCCCGTGACGGTCACGCACCCCGACATGCGGCGCTACTTCATGACCATCCCGGAGGCGGTCACCTTGCTGCTGCAGGCCGCGGCGGTGGGCCGCCAGGGCGAGGTCCTGATGCTCGAGATGGGCGAACCGGTGCGCATCGTCGACCTGGCCCGCAACTTGATCAAGCTCTCGGGCTTCCGGCCCGAGGACGTCGAGATCGTGTACACCGGCGCCCGGCCCGGCGAGAAGCTGTTCGAGGAACTGCTCGTCACCGACGAGGCGGCGCGCCCGACCGATCATCCGCAGGTCTTCGCGGCCCGGCGCGCCGGCCCCCCGGACCCTCGCTGGTGGCCGCCTCTCCTCGCGCGGTTGCTCGCCGCGGCTGCCACCCAGGATGACGCCGCGGTGCGGGATCTCCTGGAGCAAGCCATCGCCGCGGATCAGCCCGGGTCGGGTGCGCCCCGGGCGCCCATGTCCACGCCGGGAGGAGACGCTAGGTGACGACGCAGGCGACCCGCCAGATCCCGTACGCGCTCCCGCTGATCGGCCCCGAAGAGATAGCCCTGGTCGTCGCGGCGCTGGAGAGCGGGTGGATCACCACCGGACCCAAGGTAGGCGAGTTCGAGCAGCAGTTCGCCCGGTACGTCGGCGCCACGCACGCGCTCGGCCTTAACTCGTGCACGGCGGCCCTGCACCTGGCTTTGCTGGGCGCAGGGGTGGGGCCGGGCGACGAGGTCATCACCACGCCGCTCACCTTCTGCGCCACGATCAACACCATTCTCCACGTCGGCGCCCGCCCCGTGCTGGCCGACGTCGATCCCGCGACCCTGTGCCTGTCCCCCCGGGCCGTCGAGGCGAAGATCACGCCGCGCACCAAGGCGATCCTGCCGGTCCACTACGCGGGCTGCCCGGCCGACCTGGCGGCGTTCCGGGATCTCGCGCGGGCGCACCATCTCGAGATCATCGAAGACGCCGCCCACGCCATCGGCACGTGGTCAGGCGGCAAGCCGGTCGGCGCCCTCTCCGACTTCACCTGTTTCAGCTTCTACGCCACCAAGAACCTCACGACCGGCGAGGGCGGCATGCTCACCACCGAAGATGGGGAGGCGATCGATCGCCTGCGCCGACTCAGCCTTCACGGCATGAGCCGGGACGCGTGGAAGCGTTACACCGCGGCCGGTTCCTGGTGGTACCAGGTCGAGGCGGCCGGCTTCAAGTACAACCTCACCGATCTGGCGGCCGGCATCGGCCTGGCGCAACTGGCGCGCTTCGCCGACATGCAGCGCACCCGCGAGCGGTACGTGGCCCGCTACCACGAGGCGTTCGCCGAGGCCGGCTTCGAGTTGCCGCCCGACTCGGACAGGCCCGGCGACCGCCACTCATGGCACCTGTACATCCTGCGCCTCGATCCCCTGCGAATTTCCATAGACCGCGCCACGTTCATCGACCTGCTCAAGGAGGCCGGCATCGGGACGTCCGTCCACTTCATCCCGATCCACATGCACCCGTACTACCAGCAGGAACTGGGCGTGAAACCCGGCGACTTCCCGGTAACCGACAAGGCGTTCTCGCGCATGGTGAGCATGCCGCTGTATCCGCGGATGACCGATGAAGACGTCGCCTACGTGTGCGACCGGGCCGCCGCCCTGGCCCGCCAGTACCGGCGGTGAGCGGCGCGCCCGGCGATCTCGCGCCGCCGCCCGAGGCTTACCGGCCCCGGGGCCTCTACGCCACAGCTTTAAAGCCGTCGTGCGATTTCGTGGGAGCCGCCCTGCTGTTGCTCGCCCTGGCGCCGCTCATGGCGGCCGTGGCTGTCGCCGTCAGGCTGGATTCGCCGGGGCCGGCGCTCTTCACGCAGGATCGGGTGGGGCGCGGCGGCAGGTTGTTCAGGATCTGCAAGTTCCGGACGATGCGCTCGGACGCCGGCGGCCCGGTCCTCACGCAGGTCGGCGATCCGCGCATCACGCGGATCGGGCGCTTCCTGCGGCGGACCAGCCTGGACGAGCTGCCGCAGCTTTTCAACATCCTGCGTGGCGAGATGAGCTTCATCGGCCCGCGGCCGGAAGTGCCTTCGATCGTGGCCTCCGAGTACACGCCGGAGATGAAGGGCGCGCTCACGGTGCGGCCGGGCCTGTCCGGGTGGGCGCAGGTGCACGGCCGCGACGACCTGTCCATTCCCACCAAGCTCGCTTACGACGTCGAGTACGTGCGGAAACTGTCGCCCTGGCTGGATCTGCGCATCTGCCTGCTCACCCCGGGCCTGCTCCTGTCGGGCCGCGGAATCAAGTAGGACATCTTCCGGCGAGCCGAACGCAACAAGAAGGCAACACGTGCGGCGTATCACAGGATTGCAGGAATCGCCGGGAGGGATTGCAAGGATGCAACGCAGGAAGAACTGGTGGGTCGGCATGCTGGCCGCGATGCCCTTCGTCTGGGCGGCCGCGGGATTCGCCGCGCTGGACCAGGCACCGCCGGCCGACCGCTCGGCCACCTTGGTCGTCGCCCAGTTCATGCCGCAGAACAACCTGTAGTCACCCCGCCGCAGGTTCGCGGACGAAGAGCGCCAGCACGGCGGCACCCGACACCCAGAAGGCCGCCGTCACCCAGATCAGCGCGTCCATGCCGAAACGCGTCGCCAGGAGGCCGGCAAGCAACGGCAAGCCGATGGACCACGGCGCTAGCGCCAGGTTGAACAGGCTCACGACCGCACCCATGCGCACCTGGTCGATCTGCATCAGCCACTTGACGTCCAGGGTCTGCAAGACGACCGTCCCGCAACCCACACCCAGCAGGGCCGCGGCGTAGACCGGCAGGTTCGGGGCAAGGGCAAGTCCGGCGCTGGACGCGGCGGAAACGGCGGCAAGCACCAGCAGGGTGCGCTTGTTGCCGAGGTGATCGGCCGCCCAGCCCCAGAGCGCCCCCGACAGTGCCGGCAAGTAGGCCAAGGCGATCGCCAGGAGGCTGCTGTCCGCCGCGCTCAAGCCGAAGCGATCTTTGGCGTCCAGCACGTAGAAGGCGAGGGCCATGGTGCCGCCCGTCATCAGGATCCGCATGACCAGGTAGGCCCGGAAGTCGCGATTCTCGCGCACCATCTCGGATGCCGACCGCCAGAACGGCGCTGTCTGGCGCCTGCGCCGATCCACCTCGCTCCAGTCGAAGCGCACTGATAGCGGCGCTCAAATGACCTGGCGCCTATCGGACGCAGGCACGGAGGCCTGCGCCACCGATGCAACGGGTGGGGCCGGCCTCCGTGCCGGCCGCGATGCCGGAGCGAAGTCATCAGAGC
>Ga0194120_10002151_pt1 | contig 34349 bp, 25 predicted proteins | sample TA2MahCa65mmetaG_FD_148642 | JGI IMG/M metagenome (GOLD analysis project Ga0194120, IMG submission 148642) | Freshwater microbial communities from Lake Tanganyika, Tanzania - TA2015019 Mahale Deep Cast 65m | ecosystem: Environmental > Aquatic > Freshwater > Lake | place: Tanzania: Lake... | reverse complement strand
CGGCGCTTTGCGGTTCGTGCGCCCCCGCGACCACGCGCGGCGGCCATGCGCTCGCGCCGGAGATCGCGGCCACGACCTCGGTCAGGCTCGCGAAAGCATGCGCCGCGACGCCGCGTTCGTAGGCGGCCTCGCGCGCGGTCGCCTCGGGTGCGCACACGCGCGCGAGGCCCGCGCGCCGCGCGACCTCGGCCGCCGCTAGCCCGCCGGCGACCGGGTGCAAGCGTCCGTCCAGGCCGAGCTCGCCGACGAACAGTGTTCCCGCCAGCCAGCGCGGATCGAGGTGCCCGACCGCCGCGGCCGCGCCGAGTGCCAAGGCCAGGTCGAGCGCCTCGCCGCTCTTGCGCCGGCCAGCGGGCACCAGGTGCAGTTGCAGCACGCCCGAAGGGATGTCGTAGCCCGCCTCGCCCAGCGCCGCCGCCAGCCGCCCGCGGCTCTCGCGCAGCACCGGATCGGGCAGGCCGGTCAGCGCGATCTCCGCGCGCTCGCGATCCAGCGCTTCGAAACGCGCCTCGATTGTGACCAGCTCGGCGCCGACTCCGGCCAGGCAGGCCCCATGGACGCGGATCGTGGACATTCCGATCCCTGGATGCTCGGAACGAGCCGCGGTGGCGGGTGGAGTTCCGGAATCGCAGCGGCGGCAATCCGACCGGAGCCCGGCGGCGTAGATGCGGCCAGCATGCCCCTGCTCGAGCCGCTGCCGGGTCCGATCTTCGCGACCGGCGCGACTGGTTATCTCGGACGCGCGCTGCTGCCCGAGCTCGTCGCGCGCGGGCACCGCGTGCGGGCGCTGGCACGCGCGACCTCGCTCGCGCGCCTGCCGGCCGGTTGCACTCCGGTCGTGGGCGACGTCCTCGATCCGGGCGCCTGGCGCACGGCGCTGGCCGATGCTCGCACGCTGGTGCACCTGGTCGGCGTGCGCCGCCCCGCGCCCTGGATGAGGCGCCAGTTCCAAGCCGTCGACCTCGCCTCCGTGCGCGCGATGCTCGAGGCGGTGCGCGGTAGCTCGATCGAGCACGTCGTGTACCTGTCGGTCGCGCAGCCAGCCCCGGTGATGCACGCCTATGTCGCCGCGCGGCGCGAGGCCGAGATCCTGATCCGCGCGAGCGGCTGCGCCACGACGATCGTGCGGCCCTGGTACGTGCTCGGTCCCGGCCATCGCTGGCCGCACCTGTTGCAGCCGCTGTACGCGCTGGCGGAGGCGCTTCCGGCGACGCGCGACACGGCGCGGCGCATCGGGCTCCTGCAGTTGCCGGAGATCGTGTCGGCGCTGGCGTGGTCGATCGAGCACGCGCCTTCGGGAGTGCGCGTGCTGGACGTGCCGCGCATCCGCGTCCTTGCGCGAGCCTGAGTGCGTCGCGGGGTACGTCGCGGGCCGCGCATGGCTTACGATACGCGTCCGATGTCGCACTACTACGATTCCCACGACCTGGCGAAGTTCGGTTCGATCGGCGAGCACGCGCCGCAGCTCGCGCGGAAGTTCTTCGACTGGTACGGCGCCGTGTTCGCCGATGGCGCGCTCTCGGCGCGCGAGAAGAGCCTGATCGCGTTGGGCGTCGCGCACGCGGTGCAGTGTCCGTACTGCATCGACGCCTACACGCAGGACGCGCTCTCGAAGGGCTGCGACGTCGAGCAGTTGACCGAGGCCGTGCACGTGGCCGCGGCGATTCGCGGCGGGGCCTCCATGGTCCACGGCGTGCAGATGCGCAACAAGGCCGCGGAGATCGGGATGTGAACGCCGACGGCACCGCCACGCCGAGCCTGCCCGTGATCGCGCTGCAGCCGACGCTGCTGCGGCGCGGCTCGCCGCTGGCCTCGGCGGCCGAGCAGCGCCGGCACCTGGAGCGCGTCGCGCTGGTCGATCCGCTCGGCGGGCGCTTCGACAAGCACGTCGGGCACGCCGGCACGGAGGCGCTCGTCGCCAGCCGCGTCGAGGTCCTGCAACTCAATGTCGGCAAGGTCTGCAACCAGACCTGCGCGCACTGCCACGTCGATGCCGGCCCCGAGCGCCGCGAGTCGATGAGCGATGCGACGCTGCGCGCGGCGCTCGCCGTGCTCGGCGCGAGTGCGATCCCGACGCTCGATGTCACCGGCGGCGCGCCCGAGCTGCATCCGCGGCTGCGCTGGCTCGTGGAGTCGGCGCGCGCGCTGGGGCGACACGTGATGGTGCGTTGCAACCTGACCGTGCTGACCGGTTCGAACGAGGCGCTGGCGACGCTGCCCGAGTTCTTCGCGGAGCAAGGCGTCGAGGTGGTCGCGTCGCTGCCGCACTATCGCAAGCTGTCCACGGATCGGCAGCGCGGGGAGGGAGTGCACGAGCGCTCGATCGGAGCGCTGCGGCGCCTCAACGAACTCGGCTACGGCGCGGGTGGCGGACTGCGCCTGGTGCTCGTGACCAACCCGGTCGGTGCGTTCCTGCCGGCCGGGCAGGCCTCGCTCGAGGCGGAGTGGAAGCGCGAGCTCGCGCGCCTGTACGGCATCCGCTTCGATGCTCTCTACGCGCTGGCGAACATGCCGATCAGCCGTTACCTCGAGTGGCTCGAGACCAGCGGCAACCTGCAGGCCTACCTGCAGAAGCTCGTCGAGTCGTTCAATCCGGCGGCGCTGAACGGGCTGATGTGTCGCACGACGCTATCGGTGGGCTGGGACGGCGCGCTGTACGACTGCGACTTCAATCAGATGCTCGAGCTCGGCCTCGCCGCGGGCCTGCCGCGCACGATCGAGGAACTCGCCGCTCATCCCGACGCTCTCGCGCGGCTCGCCGCGCGCAGCATCGCGACCGGCCGGCACTGCTTCGGCTGCACGGCCGGAGCGGGCTCCTCCTGCGGCGGCGCCCTGACCTAGCCGCTCGCCTGCCTAGCTGCTGGACTCGCCGCGCGACACGACCACCGCCGCGGCCAGGTCGCCGCTGACGTTGACCACCGTGCGGCACATGTCGAGGAAGCGGTCGACGCCCAGCACGAGGCCCAGCCCCTCGATCGGCACGCCGATCATGCCGAGCATCGCCGCGATGACGGGGATCGAGCCCGACGGAACGCCGGCCGTGCCGATGCCGGCCAGGATGCAGATGCCGAGCACCGCCGCCTGATGCTCGACGGAGAGCTCGATGCCGTAGAACTGCGCGAGGAACAGCACGGTCACGCCCTCGAACAGCGCGGTGCCGTTCTGATTGGCCGTCGCGCCGATCGTCAGCACGAAGCGGCTGATCTGCGGCGGCAGCTTCAGCCGCTCCTCGGCCACCTGCAGTGCGGTCGGCAGCGTCGCGTTGCTCGACGAGGTCGAGAAGGCGGTCAGCATCGCCGGCTGGATCGCCTTGAAGAACGCGAGCGGGCTCATGCGCCCGAGCAGCTTGACGGACAGCGCGTACACGACGAACTGGTGCAGGAGCAGCGCGAGCAGCACGACCAGCACGTAGCGACCGAGCTGCACGAGGATCTCGTAGCCGAGCTGCGCGGTCAGCGTGAACAACAGCGCCGCGACGCCGATCGGCGCGAAGCCGATCACGATCTGGATCAGGCGCAGGCCGACGTCGAACACGCCCTGCAGCGCCGCTTCGAACTTGCGCGCGCCCTCGGTGCGCGTCAGCAACAGCCCGACGCCGAGCATCGCGGAGAAGAACATCAGTCCCAGCATGTCGCCGCTGGCGGCGGACCGGATCGGGTTGTCGGGCACGATCTGCACCAACAGGTCGATGCCGGTCTTGGGGGCCGGAGCGCTGGTGATCGAGGCCGCTCGCGAGCCGGCGCCCTCGAGCAGGCGCAGCCGAGTCTCCTCGTCCATGCCGGCGCCGGGCTGCAGCCACGTGACCAGTCCGACGCCGATCGCGACGGCGATCATCGACACGCACACCGTGTAGGCGAGCGTCTTCAGGCCGATCCGACCGAGGCTCTTCAGGTCGCCGAGACCGGCGACGCCCAGCGCGAGCGCCGACACGATCAGCGGCACGACCAGCATCAACAGGAGCCGCATGAAGATCTGGCCGGCCGGCTGCGCGACGTACTTGACGAACCCCGCCAGTTGCTCGCTGTCGGCCCACAGGAAATGGGCGGCGATGCCGGCGCTGACGCCGACGGCGGCGCCGAGCGCGACGCGCGTGTGCAACGGGATGTGCATCGCGCGAGCCTAGCAGCCGGCGCCGCATGCTAGAAAGAGAAGATGATCCGCCTGTCGTGGTTGCTCCTGCTCGCCCTGAGCCTGCTCGCCTGCCGAGCGAGCCCGGAAGCGTCGCGCGATGCTCCCATTTCCCAGCCCCCGCGCCGCGGCACCGAGATCTCGATCTGCGGCCGGCTCTTCGACATCGGGACGCAGGTAGTGCTGTGGCACGACGAGGGCGGCTACAGCGCGTATCACGCCGCGCCGTTCTTCGGCACGACCGGCAAGGGCGGGCTGCGCTACCGGCCCGGCCGCGCCGATCCGGCCGCCCTGCCCTACCGCGAGCGCGAGCCTGGGCCGATGACGCTGGAGCTCGTCCAGGCGCGCGTCGACCAGTTCGTGCTGCACTTCGACGTGTGCGGCACGAGTCGCGAGTGCTTTCGCATCCTGCAGGACGCGCGCAACCTGTCGGTGCATTTCCTGCTCGACGCCGACGGCACGATCTACCAGACGCTCGACCTCGCCGACACCGCCTGGCACGCGCGCCAGGCCAATCCGCGCTCGGTCGGCGTCGAGATCGCGCAGATCGGCTGTTATCGAGTCGGCAAGAGCGCGATTCTCGACGAGTGGTACCCGCGGGACGAGCAGGGGCCGTACTTGCGGCTGCCCGAGCGGCTCGCGAAGTACCCGTTCCGCGACCCGACCTACGTCGCGCGGCCGGAGCGGCCGGAGCGGATCCGCGGCGCGATCCACGGCGCCGAGTACGAACAGCACGACTACACGGCGCGGCAGAACGAGGCGCTGGCCAAGTTAGTGGGCGGCGTCGCGCGCGCGCTGCCGCGGATCCGGCTCGACTATCCGCGCGGCGCGGACGGGGCCGTGCTCGACGGCGTGCTGAGCGACGCGGAGTTCCGCGGCTTCAGCGGCGTGCTCGGCCACTGGCACGTCACCGAGCAGAAGGTCGATCCCGGACCCGCGCTCGATTTCGAGCGGCTGATCCAGCGCGCGCAGGCCGCGCGCTAGCGACGTTCAGACGCCTGCCTGCCGCAGGTGGTGCTCGAAGTGCTCGATGTAGTCGCGCATGAACCACTCGAGCGTCGCGGGCGCCTCGCGCGGCCACGGGCGGAACGCGATCTCGCCCAGATTGTGCGGGAAACGCGGCAGCGCGAGCCGTTCCGGCGGCGTGTTGCGCATCAGCCGCGCGTCAGCGCGCGCCGCAACATTCCGCCGGCTCGCTCGAGCCGCGCGCGCGCCTCGGCGAGTTCGCAGCCGTGCGCATGCATGACCGCGGCGAGCTTGACGCTGCCGTCGGCGCGCTCGAGCAGCGCGGCGGCCGGCTCGCGCGCCAGCCCGGTCAGCCGGGCCACGAGCGAGATCCCGCGCTGCACGAGCTTCGCATTGCCGCGCGTGTTCACGTCGACCATCAGATTGCCGTGCACCTTGCCCAGGCGCGCCATCACCAGCGTCGACAACGCGTTCAACACGAGCTTGGTCGCAGTCCCGGCCTTCAGGCGCGTGCTGCCGGCGAGCACCTCGGGCCCCGTGACGACGCGGATCGAGATGTCCGCCGCATCGGGAGCCAGCTCGAACGGCACGCAGGCCAGGAAGATCGATGCCGCGCCGGTCGCGCGCGCGGCCTCGATCGCGCCGTGCGCGAACGGCGTCGTGCCGCCGGCGGCGATGGCCAGCACGACGTCGCGCGCGCTCATCCCGCGCTCGGCGAGCATGCGGCCGGCGAGCTCGCGCGAATCCTCGGCGCCCTCGACCGCGCGCAGCAGCGCGGGCTCGCCGCCGGCGATCAGTCCCTGCACGAGCGCCGGATCGCTCTGGAAGGTCGGCGGCAGCTCGGCCGCGTCGAGCACGCCGAGGCGTCCGCTCGTGCCCGCGCCGCAGTAGTAGAGTCGGCCGCCCTTGGCCAAGCGCTCGGCGACGAGGTCGACCGCGGCAGCGATCGATGCGTGCGCCGCGGCAACCGCCTCGACGGCGCGGCGGTCCTCGGCGGCGAACACGGCGAGCGCCGTGCGCGTGTCGAGCTCGTCGAGCCGCTCGGAGGCTGGATTGGCCTGCTCGGTCGGCAGGTGATCGCGCGGGCCGGCGGTGGGGGAGCGCTGCACGAGCGGTAGTGTGCTGCCTCGGGCTCAGGCTGGCCAGAGCGGGCGCGGGTTCGAGTAAGCTCGTCCCGTTCGTGCCCCTCGACCTGCCGTACCTGACGCCGGAAGTGCCGGCCGTGCCGTTCGCGATCAAGGAGCGGCCGGAGGACTTCGTGGTGGAGGAGTTGCCGCTGTACGAGCCCGCCGGCAGCGGCGAGCACGTGTTCATCGGCATCGAGAAGCGCGAGATGGGCACGCTGGAGGCGCTGGGCGTGCTGGCCGCGAAGTTCGGCCTCAGCTCGCGCGAGCTCGGCTCGGCCGGCCTCAAGGACTCGCGCGGGGTCACGCGGCAGACCTTGTCGGTACCGCGCGTCGAACCGGAGCGCTTGCTCGAGGTGCAGGGTCCGCGCCTGCGCGTGCTGTGGGCGAAGCGCCACACCGGCAAGCTGCGCGTCGGCCACCTGGCCGGCAATCGCTTCGACCTGCGGTTGCGCAACCTGCCGCGCGGGCGCTACGACGATCTGGTCCGCGTGCTCGACGTGCTGCGCGCGCGCGGCGTGCCGAACTATTTCGGCGAGCAGCGCTTCGGCGCGCGGGGCGACTCGTGGAGCGTCGGGCGCGACCTCCTGCGTGGAGCATACGAGAACGCCTTCGCGCAGTTCTGCGGGCGGCCGACCGAGCAGGACCACGGGCGCGTGCTCGAAGCGCGGCGGTTGTACGACGAGGGCAACTTCAAGGCGGCGGCGAGGGCGTGGCCGCGCGGTTTCCGCGAGCAGATCCGCCTGTGCGAGGCGATGGCGAAGAACAAGGGACGCGCGCAGTACGCGGCGCGCGCGCTGAACCTGCGCCTGGGGCGCTTCTACGTGTCGGCGTGGCAGTCGCGGCTGTTCAACACGGTGCTCGCCGCGCGCCTGGAATCGTTCGACCGGCTGCTCGACGGCGACCTCGCCTGGAAGCACGACAACGGCGCGGTGTTCCTCGTCGGCGACGCCGCGCGCGAGGCGGCGCGCGCCGCGGCCGGCGAGCTCTCTCCGACCGGCCCGCTGTTCGGCGAGCGGATGAGCGAACCGCGCGGCCGCCCGGCGGAGTTCGAGGCGCAGGCGCTCGCGAGCTGCGGCGCGACGCGCGAGGAGTTCGAGCGCGAGGGCTGGTTCCGCCCGAGCGGCGGGCGGCGCCCGCTGCGCTTCCCGCTCGCCGGCCATGCGGTGAGCTGGGAGAGCGACGAGGCCGGAGCGCATGCGCGCGTGCGCTTCACGCTGCCGAAGGGCTGCTACGCGACAGTCGTGCTGCGCGAGGTCGGCAAGCAGGCGATGGTGCACACCGGGATCGCGCCGGCGGCGGCGGACGAGCCCGAAGTGGAGGATTGAGCAATCGCTACTTGGCCGGCAGCGCGCCGCGCGCCGCCGCCGCCAGTCGCCGCGCCCGCTCGGCCGCCTGCGTGCCCGGATGAGCGGCGGCGAGCTCGTCGAGCGCCTTCGGCAGCGCCTTGTCGACCTTCTCGTACAGCTTCTTCTCCAGCACTGCGAGCTTCTTGAAAGCCGCTCGTTCCTTCTGCACCGGCGCGGCGTCCGCGCGGCGGCCGATCTCTTCCAGCCGCGGCTTCCAGACGGCATCGCCCTTCAGGCCCTCGTTCAAGCGCGCGAGGATCCGATCGACGCGATCGATGCGCCCGAGTTCGAGCGCGCGATCGGCGAGTTCGAGGTCGAGGTCGAGCTCGGCCTTGTAGCGCGTGAGCAGGGTCTTGGCGGTCTCGCCGTGCTTCGCGTCCTTCTCGAGTTCGCGCAACGTCGCGAACGAGGCCGCGTACTCGTGCTTGCCATGCGCCTCACAGGCCTTCCTCAGCTTGCTCGGAGCGCCATCGGGCAGTGCGGCCGCGGCGACCTGGTAGCCGGCGAGGCGTCCGTAGATCCCGTCCCGGACATCGGCCGGCGCTCCGAAGGTCTCCAGCTTGCCGTCGGGGCCGAGCAGCGCGAGGGAGTTCGGTGCGCCGCCGTCCAGCACGAACGGCACCTCGTACAGCCAGATCACGTCGGCGCCGAGCAGCTTCCGCGCGACGAGCAGCTCGTCGAGCTCGCCGGGATCCGCTTCGCCGAAGCGCACCCCGATCACGTGCGCGCTGCCGCTCCAGGTCTGGGCCAGCTGAACGAGCTTCGGCAGGTCCGTATCGACGACCGCGGTCTGGTCGGGACTCCAGAATTGCACGACCACCGGTCGGCCGCGCAGGTCCGCCAGCCCGCGGTACTCCGGCGCGTTCCAGGCCGGGACCTGGAACGTGTAGTCGACCGTGTCGCCGACCTTGACGCGCGGGGGGCCCTTCTTCTTCTGCGCGGACAAGAGGGGCACGCACAGCGACAGGCACAGCACGACGAGCAGCAGGCGAATGGACATGCCGGACTCCGGGAAGGATGCCGCGATCCTAACCCGGCGCGGCACAATGACGGCCATGCGCCGCCCGCTGTCCCGCGTTCTCGTGCTACTCTCGCTCTCCGGGGTCCCGCTCCTGCACGCTGGAGATCGAATCACCGGCAAGCCCTTCGCCACGCGCTCGGAAGTGCTCGCGAAGAACGGCATGGTCGCGACCTCCCAACCGCTGGCGACCACGGCCGCGCTGGAGATCCTGCGCGCGGGCGGCTCGGCCGTCGACGCGGCGATCGCGGCGAACGCGGTGCAGTGCCTGACCGAGCCGGTCGGCTGCGGGCTCGGCGGCGATCTCTTCGCGCTGGTCTGGGAGTCGAAGACCAGGCGTCTGCACGGGCTCAACGCGAGCGGGCGCTCGCCGCGCGGCCTGACCCTCGACAAGTTGCGCGAGCTCGGCGTGAAGAAGATCCCCGCGCTCGGCCCGCTGCCGGTCAGCGTGCCGGGCTGTGTCGACGGCTGGTTCGAGCTGCACGCGCGCTTCGGCAAGCTGCCGATGTCGGCCGTGCTCGCACCGGCCATCCGCTACGCGCGTGAGGGCTTCCCCGTGGCCGAGCTGGTCGCGCACTACTGGGCGCTCTCGGTGCCGCGCCTGAAGCAGTTCCCGGGCTTCCTCGAGCAGTTCACGCTCGACGGCCGCGCGCCGGAGAAGGGCGAACTCTTCGCGAACCCGAACCTCGCGCGCACGCTCGAGCTGCTCGCGGCGAAGGGCCGCGACGAGTTCTACCGGGGGTCGATCGCGCGCGAGATCGACGCGTACATGAAGGCCAACGGCGGCTACCTCGCCTACGAAGACCTCGCCGAGCATCGCTCGGAGTGGGTCGAACCGATCTCGGTCGACTACCGCGGCTACCGCGTGTGGGAGCTGCCGCCGAACGGGCAGGGGATCACCGCGCTCGAGATGTTGAACATCCTCGAGGGCTACGACCTGTCGAAGCTGGGCTTCGGCAGCGCCGAGCACCTGCACCTCCTGACCGAGGCGAAGAAGCTCGCCTTCGAGGACCGCGCGCGCTTCATCGCCGACCCGGACTTCGCGAAGCTGCCCGTCGCGGGCCTCTTGTCGGACGAGTACGCGGCGACGCAGCGCGCGCGCATCGACCGGTCCAAGGCCGCCGCGAGCTACGCGCCCGGCAATCCCGCGCTCGACGAAGGCGACACGATCTACCTGTGCGCGGCGGACGCGGACGGCAACATGGTCTCGCTGATCCAGTCGAATTACCGCGGCATGGGCAGCGGCATGACACCCGGCGCGCTCGGTTTCATCCTGCAGGACCGCGGCGAGATGTTCGATCTCGATCCCGCTTCGGCGAACGTGTACGCGCCCGGGAAGCGACCGTTCCACACGATCATCCCGGCCTTCGTCACGCGCGACGGCGAGCCGTTCCTGTGCTTCGGCGTGATGGGCGGCGCGACGCAGCCGCAGGGGCACGTGCAGATCCTGCTCAACCTGATCGACTTCGGCATGAACTTCCAGGAAGCCGGCGATGCGCCGCGCATGGTGCACAACGGCTCGAGCGAGCCGACCGGCGAACGCATGAGCAATGGCGGCAAGTTGTGCCTCGAGAGCGGGTTCGACCCGGCGGTGGTCAAGGAGCTCGAGCGGCGCGGACACGTGCTCGGCAAGGCGGTCGGCGATTTCGGCGGCTACCAGGGGATCGGTTTCGATCCGAAGACGCGCGTCTATTTCGGCGCGTCGGAGTCGCGCAAGGACGGTATGGCGGCGGGGTACTGAGCCTCGGGGTCGCGCATGGATTCGGATCTGCTCGAGCGGCGGCTCGCGCCGCTGCGCCCGTGGCTGGCGCGCGCGGGGTGGATCGGCGCCGCGATCCTGGTCGGCTGGTCGCTGGTCGGCTGGAGCGCGCGCTGGTGGTGGCTCGGTGAGATCTGCGTGAACTTCACGTTCCAGCTCGCTTGCGGCGGCCTCGCCGCGGCCTTGCTGTTGTGGCTGGGCGGAAGCACGCGCGCCGCGTTGGCGTGCGCGGCGCTGTGCGCGTGGCACTTGTGGCCGGTCGGCAGGCTGTACCTGCCTCCACCGCCGCTCTCGGCCGAGGTCGGCGCGACCCTGCGCGTGGCCCAGGCGAACCTGCTCTACCACAACACCGACACGTCGCGCCTGCTGCCCTGGGTCGAGCGCGACGATCCCGATCTGCTGGTGCTGCTGGAGTTCTCGCCGCGCTGGCGCGAGCAGGTGCAACGGGAGCTGGAGGCGCGCTATCCGCACCGACTGGTCACGCCGGATTTCGCGGATCCGTGGTCGCCTGCCGTGTACGCGCTCGCCTTGTACTCGAAGCTGCCGTTGGCGCGCGCCGAGGCCGTGCGGATCGACGCGCGGGCGCAGGAGTTCCTGGACGTCGAGCTCGCGCACGTCGACGGTCCGCTGCGCGTGCTGGTGTTGCACCCGAATCGTCCCGGCGTCGCCGCGCGTACCGCGATGCGCAACGCCGTGCTCGCCGCGGCCGCTGAGCGCGGACCCTTCGGGCCGCGCACGCTGGTGCTGGCCGACATGAACGCGACGCTGTGGTCGCCCGCCTACGGCGATTTCATCGAGCGGAGCGGGCTGTGCTCCGCGCGAGCCGGTTTCGGACGCCTCGCGACCTGGCGTTCGGATCGCTACCTGGAGGGGCTGTGGCTCGATCTCGACCACGTGCTGGTCGGAGCCGGCATCGAGGTGCAGGGGCTGTGGCGCGGGCCCGCGCTCGGCAGCGACCACCTTCCGCTCGTGGCCCGGCTCGCGCTGCTCAGACCGCCGCGCGAACCGTGAGCGCGTCGGACTCGCTCAGAACACGACGAAGCCGTTGACGACCTGCGTGGAGAGCAGCGGCAATGTGCCGTTGCGCAGCACAGCGCCCTGGAAGAACAGGTTCGACCCCGCCAGCGTCGCGTCGAGCGGCAGGACCTGCGAGGTCCAGGCCGATGCGCCGAGCACCTTGGCGTGCACGATGTACAGGTTGCTGAGCTGATTGCCGATGCCGAGCGACACGACGCCGGGGATTTCCGTGGGCAATCCCGAAAACGAACCGACCAGGTAGGCGAGATCGCCCGCCGCGCCGCCCAGCGTGTACTGGGGGTCCATCGAGGACAGCCACAGGTGGAGGTCCGGGTTCACGAACGTGAAACCGAGCACGGGCTGCGCGCTCGGAATCACCCAGATCTGGGCGAGCTGCGTGCCCCAGTCACTGATCAGCTCGAGATCGACCGGGCCGGTCTTCGAGACCAGCGGCATCGCGAACGATAGCGACGTGTCGGTCGCCGGCTGCCACGCACTCGTCGGCAGCGCGACGCCGTCGACGCGCACCTCCTCCAGCTCGTCGAAATGGCAGCCGCTGACCGTCACGACCTGCGGCGTCGGCGAGTAGGGCGCGACGAAGAACGGCGTGACGAACGACAGCGACGGCCACGGACAGGCGCAGCCCGTGCAGGAGTACGGTGGCAGACAGCTCGCTTCGGCCTCCTGCCGGATGATCTGCGCCGTGGTCGGGTGGAACCAGGTCGTGATGTTCGCCATGCCGGCGCCACAAGTGTGGCAGTAGCTCATGATCGTGCCCTGATCGCTGCAGGCGACCTGCGTGACGCACGGCCCGCTCGAGCACGAATCGACCGCCGGACAGTAGTCGTGCGTGTGCCACGAACCGAACTGGTGCCCGAGCTCGTGGGCCAGCACGAAGAAGTCCCAGGTCAGCCAGCTCGGATTGACGGGGAACGGAGTGCTGCCCGTGATGCCGGTCGACACGCCGAAACCCCACCAAGTGTTGCACAGCACGTCGACGTAGGCGACGCCGCCGAAATACAGGCCGCCGGAGATGAAATGTCCGAGGTGCGCGCCGCCGGGGATCTGGTTCTGCCATGCCGTGGTGAACTCGCCGAGCATGTCGCCGCCCGTATCGGGCACGCTCCAGGGATCGGAGCTGGTCGAGTACAAGCCGAGATAGCTGAGTTCCAACACGATCTGCGACTGCGCCCACAGCCGACTCGACACCGCGCTGGTCAGGCTGCGCGCGTAGTCCTCGGCGGCGCCGAGATCGTTGAAGTGCTGGAAGTACTGATAGTCGGTCTCGAGCGCGAGCTTGCAGACGAGCGGGCCCGTCGCGAAGAGCGCGCCCCCGCCGGGCGCGCTCGCGCTGGGGGAGGCGCTGGGTGCGGGCAGCGCGGGCGATGTCGGGGGCGCAGGCGTCGCGCAGCTCCACGGCGCGCCAACGAGCCGGCCCGCCGACGAGTTTCCGTCCAGCGCCAGCGCGCGCCAGTCGCTCCACGAGCCGTCGGGTCCCGGCCGCGTGTCGAGCTCGATGCGCCCGCCCGCGCGCTCGATCCAACCGCGCAGCCCCGATTCGCTCAGCGCGAGGAAGAGGTTCGAGTCCTGCTCGCCGGCCACGCGACCGACGAATGCGCTGAAGCGCCGCTCGCTCGCGCGCGCAGCGGCGCCGTCCAGCGCCACGAGCGGCGCCTGCGCGGGCTCCGGCAGCCGGAGCAGATCGAGCTCGAGCTGCACGAGGCCAGCGGAGGTCGGCAGCAGGCAGCCGGTCAGCGTGGCGCGCTCGAGCTCGTGCAAGGCCTCGAGACGCTGCGGCGCCTGCGCGTACTCGACGCCGCCGTCGGCAACCAGCACCTGCGCGTCGAGCGGCCACTCGAGGCGCGCGGCTGGGACTTGGGTGAGGAGGCCGGTGGCCAGCAGGATCAGTGCGTGCATGCGCTGAATTCTACGCGCTGCGGCCGCTGTTCACTCGTCGCTCGCGCGCCCTGACGGTGGAGGTTCCTGGCCGTGAGCACAGGAGCGACTCCACGCGGCCCCGAGCCGCTTTCACCCGGCAGCCACGACGGGTCCGCGCGTCACCGCGCTTTCCGGCAATCAGTGGTATAAGGACAGGCATCGGTAGGGAAGGGTCCGTACATGCCGATGCCCGCCAACCCGAACGAACACGATGACCTGCTGAGCGCCTATCGACGCGTGTTGCAGGAGTTGGCTCGTGGAGCGCCGCTCGCCGCCGTGCTGAAGCGGCTGACCGAGGAAGGGGAAGCCAGCGTGCCCGGCATGCGCTGCTCGGTGCTGCTGCTGCGGGAAGGCAATCTGTACGAGGGGGCCGCGCCGAGCATGCCGGAGTTCTTTCGCGCCGCGGTCGAGGGTCTGCCGATCGGGCCGCAGATCGGGAGCTGCGGTGCTGCGGCACACAGTGGACGGCGCGTCGTCGCGCGCGACGTCGAGGTGCATCCGAACTGGGCGGACTTCCTCGACCTCGCTCGCGCCGCGCAGATCCGATCGAGCTGGTCCGAGCCGATCAAGGCCACCGACGGTTCGATTCTCGGCACGTTCGCGATGTACTACGGCGAACCACGCGAGCCGGACGCGTTCGAACTCGAGGCCATCGGCACCTTCGCGCAGATCGCCGCGATCGCGATCGAGTCCGATCTGACGAGTGCGCGGAGGCGCGAGACCGAGCAGCGCTTCCGGCAACTGGCCGAGGCGATCCGCGAGGTCTTCTGGTTGACCGAGCGTCGCGGTGCGAATGACACGCTGCTGTACGTCAGCCCGGCCATCGAGACGGTGTTCGGTTGCCCGCGCGAGAATCTGTGCGTGGACCCGCACGCCTGGTCCAAGGACATCCACCCTGCCGACCGCGCGGCGGTACTGGCCCAGCTCGGGGCCGCACGCACGCAGGGCGAGTGCGACCTCGAGTACCGGCTGCTGCGTCCCGACGGGAGCGTGCGCTGGATCCACGATCGCATGTTCCGCGTCGCGTCCGAGAGCGGGTCGCCCGAGCGTTTCGCCGGGATTTCCGAGGACGTCAGCGCGCGCCGGCAGACGACGCTCGCGTTGGCGCACGCGCTCGAAGAGCTCGAGGCTCGTGCGCGTCTGCGCGAGAACTCGCTGCAGGCCGAGTTGCTGCTGGCTGAAGAGCGCGAGCGGCGGCGTCTGGCCATCGACCTGCACGACGGACTGAATCAGCAATTGACGCTGGCCCAGATGAAGCTCGTCGCGCTCGCGGAGGCGGTCGATGCGCGTCACGAGCCGGCCGCGCGAAAGGTCCTCCAGTTGATCGCCGACGCGGATCGCGCGGCGCGCAACCTGACCTTCCAGCTGAGCCCGCCCGTGCTGCACGATCTGGGCTTCTCGGCCGCGGTGCAATGGCTCGCCGAGGAAATACAGCAGTCCTTCGGCCTGCAGGTCGAATTCGAGGATCGCCTGATCGACGCCGAGTTGGACCGCAACATCAGCCTGCTGTTGTTCCGCGCCGTGCGCGAGCTGTTGACCAATGTCGCCAAGCACGCCAAGGCCAGTCGAGCCAACGTGAGTCTGCGCCAGCACGGAGCCCAGGTCGAGGTCGTCGTGCGCGACAACGGCGTGGCCTTCAACCCGAGCGCGGTCAGCGGCCGCGGCCTCGGGCTCTCGTCGATTCGCGAGCGCCTGGAGCTGCTGGGCGGGCGCATGCAGATCGACTCCTCGTCGGGGCAGGGCACCGCAGTGACCTTGCTCGCGCCGCGCAAACTCGGCCACGCACCCGAACCGGCACCGCAATGAATCCCATCCGCGTGCTGCTCGTCGACGATCACCAGATGCTGCGCGAGGGCCTGCGCGCGATCTTGGCTCGTTCCGAGGACATCGAGGTCGTCGGCGAGGCCTCGAACGGGTTCGAAGCACTCGATCTGGCGCGCCGACTCGGACCCGACATCGTCGTGATGGACGTCGCGATGCCGGAGTTGAACGGCGTTGAGGCCACGCGCGAACTCGTGCGCACGATGCCCGGTATCCGCGTCGTCGCGCTGTCGACCTACTCCGACAAGCGCTACGTGCTCAGCATGTTGGCCGCCGGCGCCGCCGGTTACGTGCTGAAGCAGGCCGCGCACCAGGAGTTGCTGAGCGCGATCCAAGCGACGCGGCGCGGCGAGAAATTCCTGAGTCCGAGCGTCGCCGGCGTCGTCGTCGACGGTTGCATGCATCCGGCGGAGCGCCAGGACTCGACCTTGGGGGCTGCGCTCGGTCCGCGCGAGCGCGCGGTGCTGCAACTGCTGGCGGAGGGCCTGACCTCGCGTCAGATCGCGCAGAAGCTCTCGATCTCGGCGAGCACCGTCGAGACCCACCGCCGCAACATCTCGAGCAAGTTGCGGCTGCACAGCGTCGCGGAACTGACCAAGTACGCGGTGCGCGAGGGGCTGACTTCCCTGGACTCCTAGGGGCGAAGTCGAGCGTGCCCTGGGGTGGGGGAGTCCCGCCATGCCGGCGCGTGGCTCCACACGAATGGGCGCGCGGCGCCGAACTCAGATTGAGCAAGGGTCAAAACAATCGCTCTTCAGATTTTGTATTCGCTGGTCCTACTGAGTTTTCGGGATTCGGATCCTCAATACTGACGATAGAGGCGGGCCGCGGACCACGTCACAATCCGGCGCGTTCTTGAGAAGCCCGCGCTGATATCGAGTCCGCAGTGCGCGTTCCCCCCGGAACCCCCACTGCCGGCTTCGAGAGCGGCGCGCGGCCAACTGACGACTTGCACCCGTCGAGAGCCAGACCACCTCGTTGGATGGCTCGAAGACACGGATCGGCCCCGCGGGAGAATCAAGGTGGGAAGGCCGCGAAGAGGATGAGGCTCAGGGCTTCATCCTCTTCGCATTTCAGCATCAGCTCTGGCGATCCCGCTCGACGATTCGCTCGTGGGCCTGGCGCTCCCGACGCACGCGGCGGTGCTCGGTAGCCCGGTCGGACGGTGGAATGCGCTCGACCTGACCCTGGGTCTGTAGAAGGGGGGCCGGGGGGCTCGCCGACACGATCCGCCCGGCTGCGGGTCCGTGCAGGCGGGCTGGGCCGAGCTTGCGGCCGTTCACAGGTGCATCTGGCGCCGGTCCGAGGCGGTGCAGACGCCTAAGGTCGCCCCGATCCTGCCGATCCAAGCCGCAAGAAAAGGCTTCCGCAGGTCCGTGTCGATCCATCCAGCAGCCGAGGGGCCCGTCTCGCAGGGCTCCGTGGCCGACGTCGAGTTGGTCAGATGTCTGGCGGTGCTCGCCAAAGCGAGCTTCGCCTACCAGCATCACAGCCGTCGGGTGGTCGACGCCTTGGCGACCTTCCAAGCGGGCCTGCGCGAGTGGATGCAACCATCCGGGCAGCCGTTCGTTCTCGAGATCCGCCCGGACGGCGCGCACGCGCCTTCGGGCAGGATCCCGCCCAGTCCCGTCACCGACTGGTTGCGCGAGATGCTGCAGCGTTCCCTGGTCGGCGCGCTGCACTTCGATGCCGCGCTCACCGACGGTGCGCTGTTGCAGTTCCTCGACCGGTTGCGGACGACGGGGTTCGGCAAGCAGCGCAAGGAGGCGGCCTTCGCCTCGAACTGGCCCGATACCTACGAGGGGTTGCGGCTGCGGGAGCTGAAGTTCGCGGGCGGATTCCACGCGCTCGACGTCGGCTCGGATCCAACGGGGCTGACGCTGCTCGAGACGCTGGCCGGAGAGTCGGAGCAGCGGAGGTCGGCGCTCGTTCGGCTCGGATTGAGCGCTGAATCGATGCATCGCATCCTCACGATCGAGCGGCGCATCGGCGGGCCCGCGACGCGCGAGACGGCGACGGAGTGGCTGAGTCTGCCCGACGAGTTGCTGGCGGCGCTTCCGGCGGACGTGCTCGACGATTCCAAGGCACGCGAGCAGTTCGCGGAGCGCATGCTCGACGAACTCGAGAAGGCGCTCGATGCGGCCGACGGCGCAGGTCCTGCCGCAGAGGCGACCGCGGCCGATCCGCTGCAGCTGTTCCGCCGTGTCGCGCGCACGCTGTTCGTGTCCCAGGCCCGGCGCGCTCAGGTTCCGGTCGATGGGGCGGCCCCGGCCGCGCTGCCGCACCGGCCCGAGGACGGGGCGAATGCGCTCGAAGGCGCGGCTGAGCTCGTCGCCCTCTTCGAGGCCCTGCCCAGTCAGGAGATTGCGCTCATGCCCGCGGCCGCCGCGCTGCAAACGGAGCTGGCCGGCATCTGCCTGTTCCATCTCAGCGCCGACGGCGATGCATTCGCCACGGGCCCGGCTGCCGCGAAACTGCGCGAAGTCCTCGATCAGGGGCCCACGGCCGGCGCAAACATCCTCGAACAGTACGTGCTCCACGAGTTCGATCCCGGTTCCAGCAACCTGCCCGACGCGGCCGTCGAAAGCGTGTTCCGCAAGCTCGGGCAGTTCCAACTGCTGCCGGCGCTGCGCAGCCATGGCGGCCTGAGCAGCGAGCGCGTGATCCGGCATTTCCCCAACGGCTTCGTGCTCTTCCTGAAGGCGCTCGCGCCGAACGCCGCTGCGGATGCGGCGGCGCTCAAGAGCGTGTTGGGAGGGCTCGACGAAACGGCGCTGGCCGCGGGCTCGCGGCAGTTGTTGCAGTCCGGCGAGCTGTTGCAGCCGGTCATGCTGCGCAAGCTGCTCGCGATCGGCGAGCGCCAGTCGATCGAGCTCGTGCGTCACCTGCTGAGGGGCGCGCCGGCGGGGGTGTACGAGGAAATCGCGCACTGGTTGAAACAGCTCGATCTCGACTGCGCGGAGGCCGTGCCGCTCGCGTTGTACAAGCCCGCGCGACTGCCGGCGGCCTATGTTCAGTTGATGTGCGACCTCGTTTCGACCGGGCGCACGGATCCACTGCTCGACCCCATCGCAGGGGACCTCTTGCGCAACTTCATCGCGACGACGCCCAACGAAGAGCGCACGCTCGAACTCAAGCAGAAGGCCATTCTCGCCCTGTGGGCCTTCCCCGGTCCCGCGAGCCTCGAACTCCTGAAGACCCAGCTGCGCGGGCGCGGGCTGTTGGGGTCGCTGCGCGTGCCCCGCCCGATTCGCGATGCGGCGGTCCAAGTCATGACCAGTTGGAAGGAGCAACGGCATGTGTGAGACCAAGCTCGGCGCAGTGCCGGACGGCGCACTGGAGAAGGTAACGATCACCGACTTCGTCGATGAGCTGGTTGCCGCGCTGGTGACGTTGCGCCTCTACGACCGCAAGCACGCGCGCTCGCGCAGCCGCATCATCGAGTTGAAGCGCCTGCACGAGCAGTTGGTCAAGGCGATTCCGGAGGGGTCGCTCGTCCTCGCCACGACCGAGGGATTCGTGCTGTACGAGGACCGCCCGCTGCTCGGAGCGAGCATGGGGGCGAAGAAGCTCGTCGATCCGCTGGTCGCGCGCAACTCAGGCGGTCTCGAGTTCCGGCGCGAACTGGGCGACAACGACCTCGAGGTGCTGCTCGAACTCCTGGGCGGACCGGTCGAGGACAAGACGCACGAACTGGCCAACATGCGCTTGCGCATGAACGGCTGCCAGGGCATCGGCTTCCTGCCTCCTTACCAGATCGGAATGCATTCTGCGCGCGGCCAGGTCAGGCTGTCGTCCGGCGCGGACAGCGGGCTCGCCGAACCCGGCTTGCTGCTGCCGATGCAACGGCGCCAGCGCATCGTGGACAGCCTGCAGGGCGCCAGCATCAACGCCGCGCGAGGCGGCATCGTCGATCTCCAGGAGATCCAAAGCGTTGCTCAGCTGCTTTGCGACAGCGTGCGCAAGGACCCTGGTGAAGTGCAGAACATGGTGCGCTACGAGCGCTACGACGCGTACACGTTCGGCCATTCCGTGCGCGTCTGTGCACTGGCGCTGAGCTTCGCATCGCACCTGACCGACGACCTTTCCTTGCTCGTCCGCATCGGCAGCGCAGGACTTCTGCACGACATCGGCAAGATGCGGATCGCGTCGGAAGTGCTGCACCACAGGGGACGACTGTCGCCCGAGCAACGCGCGGAGATGGAGCGGCATACCGACTTCGGATCGGCGATCCTGCTCGCACAGAAGGACATCGACGAGATCGCCGTCACGGTCAGTCACGGTCACCACCGCAACCTCGACGGCAGCGGGTATCCAGCCGATCCGCTGGGCACCCCGCAGTCCATGGTCACCCGACTGATCAAGATCTGCGACGTCTACGAGGCGCTGACCGCGGTGCGTCCCTACAATGGCGCGATGTCGCCGATGAAGGCGTTCCGCCTGATGCTGGAATGCCCCGGCGCCTTCGATCCGGGATTGCTGCGCAAGTTCATGCGAACCATGGGCTGCTACCCGGTGGGCAGCGCGGTCGAGCTGTCCGATCGCACCCATGCGCGGGTGTTGCAGTCCACCGACGACCTGGTGCGTCCGGTCGTGCAACTGGAACACGCCGATTCCGGCGAGGAGCTGGACGCGCGCGACCGCCGGACGATCGATCTGTCGGCCCCCGTGAATCGCGGGCTCGACGTGCATCGTCTGCTCGAAATCGGCCGTTTGCAGACCGAGCTGGCGGCCATCGGAGATTCGGCTCCGGATTCGAGCCCGGAGCTGTCGCAGGCTGCCTGACGGTCCGCGCCGCCTTCCGGGAAGCGGGGGAAGAGAATTCAACAGCTCGTTGGCCGGATTCCGCGCATCTGCGTGCACGGAGGCGGTACGATGAACTGAGTCCTCGAGATTCGGCCCGCAGCCCCCGGCGAGCGCGGAACCCCGGCCAGGGTCCGATCGTCCTGCGAGCCCTTCTTCCACCCTCTCGCTACCCGCACCCGCATCCTGATGAAACTCCTTCCCATCCTCGCAACTCCCGCGCTGCTGCTCGCCATCGGCGCTCGCCCTGCTGCCCAGGCCAACCAGGTGGCCGGGCGCGACGTCCAGCTCTTCTCGCTGTCCGCGCTGACCGCGATGGGTCGCACGGGCACCTTCCCGAGCGGTCTCAACGGCCTTGCGATGAGCACGACCTCGTGCAATACGGGCGTCGGCAACCTCCCGTGGAACCAGGCCATGGCCGCAACGCACCCGATGATCTCGTTCATCGTCGCGCGGCGCGAAGTCGGCGACACGCGCATCACGCAGATCTCGGATCGCTCGTTCATCAAGCACGGGTTCTTCGCGACGAACTCGGGCGGCTGTGGCTCGTGCCAGAGCCCCGGCACCGGCTCACAGCTCGGCCCCGGCTGCTCGGACACCTACGGCACGACGAACAACGGCGACAACTTCTGGCTCGGTCCGGCGGATGAATTCAATCCGTGGCTCGGAACATGGAATCCGGTCTGCTCGCACTTCGACAAGGGTGAGCCGCCGGTCGCGCCCGCGCAGCAGTGCGACGGGCTGCGCAGCCTCACCACCTCGCAGGCCACGGCCCTCGGTCCGGTCGGCCACCGCATCAACGTCACCGACGCGGCCCTCAACACGGCAGCCGCCGGCTGGGTCTACCAGTCGCAGTACAACGTGATCGGCGAGCCGGAAATCGAGCGCGACAACAACACCGCCTGGCGGCCGTTCACTCCGACCTGGAGCGCCGGTCAGAACAAGTGGAACTTCACGACCGGATCGGGCACGAACTACAACTCGATCCTGACGGCCTGGCCCGGCGCCATCGTCGCCGATGTGCTCAACGGCGGCGACGACGGCCGCGTGCACGTCGCCTACAAGGTGACCGGCCCCGTCAACGGCGTCTATCACTACGAGTACGCGATCCACAACCGCGACAACCACCGCGGCATCGACGCCTTCCGGTTGCCGGTTTGCGCGAATGCGCGGATCCTGGCCGTCGGCTTCCAGGACATCGACCTGAACGCCGGGAATGACTGGACCTTCGCGAACAACGGGACCGAGCTCGTCTGGAGCACGTCCAACAACCCGCTCAACTGGAACAGCTTCTACAACTTCTGGTTCGATTCCGATGCCGCGCCGCAGATCGCCCCGGCGCTGCTCGACCAGGACAAGGCGGGCACCGGCCTCGCGCAGTTGAGCGTCAACGTGCGCGCGCCGCTGACCGTCTACAACGAGTACCTGGGCGCCGGTTGCAGCCTCGACGCGACGCCGCCGGTGCTGTTCGCAACCGGATCGCCGGCCAACGCGGCGATTCCCAATGCGAGCTTCGGCTTCCAGTCCACCGGCAACGCGATCGTCTCCCCGGTCACGCTGTTCTACGGCGGCCTGCCGGGCACGCTGAACCTGGGTGGCTCGTGCAACCTGTACATGGGCGGTTGGCTCGGCACGGGCATCACGATCTGGGGCTCGGCCGTCTCCGATGCGGTGGGCACGGCCAGCTTCGCGGTTCCGGTGCCGAACGATGCGGGCCTCGAGGGTCTCGAGTTCCGCTTCCAGTCGCTGGGCTTCAACCTCGGCGGGGCACCGCTGTTCGATCTGTTCGATCTTTCGAACGGCCTGAACGTGCGCGTCGGCAACGCGATTCCGGCCTGCGCACCGTAGGCCTCGGGACCGTAGCCTTCAGGGAAGACTGAACCAGCGGCCGCGCGGAGAGAGTTCTCCGCGCGGCCGCTGCTCGTTCTGCCGCTGTTCGTTCTATAGGCCCGCGTCGAGCAACACGAGCGCGCTCGGCGCGCCGAGCGTCACCTGCAACGTGGCCGGGTCGAGCGCAACCACCTGAGCGCGCAAGAGCACCGACTCGATGCCCGCACCGAGCTCACCGGGCGTGAAGGGGATCGAGCTCGAACCTCCGGCCGGCAGCACACCGAGCGGGACGAGCACCGCCGGCGGCGCCAGCACGAGCACGCCGATCCACCCGGGCAGCTCCACGGCCGCCGGGGTGGCGGAGTAGGCGATCCACCCATGCCAGCCGGCCGCCGCGGCGAATCCGACATGCGCGGGCTCGCCTTCACGCAGCGGGCTCGGCAGCGCGAGATCGATCGAGGGCCCGGCGAGCGGGACGTGTGAACCCCCTGCGACCACGCGAATGGGCAGGCCCGGCGAGCCGGGCGAGCAGCCTCCCAAACCGCCGCCGCCGGGCGTACCACCGCTCGCGCTGAGGTCCAACGTGCTCGCCGACGCAGCCGGCCCCTCGATGCGCAGGCCGTCGCCGCCGTTTCCGCCACCGCCACACCCGCCGCCGAATCCACCTTCGTCCCCGCCGAAGCCGCCCTTGCCACCCGCGAGCAGCGAGCCGGCCACGTGCGCGCTGCCGACGAGCACGTGCAGGCCGTGTCCGCCGGCGCCGCCCGGGGCCGGGTCGGTGTCGAGGTTGTGTCCGCCGTCGCCGCCGCGGAACTGGCATGCGTGCGCGACCAGCGTCGCGCCTTGTGCGCGCGCCGCGCTCGCCCCACTGCCTGGGAAGTGCGAGACATCCTCGTCCTCGAGGTCCGCGCCGTGGCCGCCGCGAACGACGACGGATTCCAGCACGACCGCGGACGCGTTCTCGATCGCGATGCCGAACGAGCCATGCGCGATCCCCGGATTGCTGAACGTGCCGAGAGTGCCGTTGCCGCCGGCGACCTCGAGGTCGCCGATCCACACGCTGCCCGCGCAGTTCTTGATCACCAGTCCTTCGGCGGCCAACACGGTCGCGCTGGCGTGGGGGCCCTGCAGCAGGCCGAGCCGCTGCAGCACGACGTGCTGCGCGGGGCCGAGCCCGCGCACCGACGAACCGCTGCTGATCGCGATCAGCGCGCTCGTGTCGCCGGTGATCGTGAGGCCCTTGCCCAGCACGTGGAAGCCCGGATACACGCCGCTCTTCACGAGCAGGATGTCGCCGTCGCTCGCACCGTCGATGCCGGCCTGCAGCCCGACGAAGTCGACGCCCGGCCCGGCGGCATCGTCGACGATCCAGACCTGGCTCTGTGCCTGCAACGATGGGACGGAGCAAATTGCGACAAACGCGATGCGGATGGCGAGCGCCATGTGGAAGCCTCCTGGACCAGCGGAAGTGGGTCCGCTTCAGTCTGCGGCACCGGCGAGCCGCGTCAAGGCGGAGCGCGCCGAGTCCAGCTCGGGGCGCAGCCTCAGAGCTTGCTCGAGCACGGCGATCGCGCGCTCGCGCGACGCGCTGCGGCCGAACTGCTCGATGCGCTCGGCGCTCACCTCCTCGCGCGCGAGTGCGGTGGCGACCAGCCGCTCGGACTGCGCCGAGGCCTGTCGCCCGAGCAGCCCGAGCAACAGCTCGACCGCTTCCGAAGTGCGGCCCGAGGCGATCATCAGGCTCGCCAGCGCGACGTGCGCGCTCTCCCATTCGGGCTCGAGCTCACAGGTCCGGCGCAAGTGCGCCTCCGCCTCGGCGCGCCGGCCCAGTTCGAACTCGACCTGACCGAGCTTGTTGAGCAGCGTCGCGTTCTCGAACAGCCCGGCCGCTCGCGCGCGATGCAGGTGCTCGACCGCGCGCTCGAGACCCGCGCCGCGCTCGGCGCTCGCGCGCGGCAGTCGTGCCGCCGCTTCCAGCGCGCGTGTCCCGACCTTCTCGCTGCCGTTGACCCAGCCCGAGTGCGCGGTGAAAAGCACTGCGGCTGCACAGGCGCTCAACCCGACGGCGCCGCCGCGCGTCAGGCGCGCGTCGCGTTTCCACGACCAGTGCTGGAAGCGCAGGGTCGGCAGCCGCAGCGTGCGCGCGCCGAGCACGCAGCCGAGTGCAACGATCACCGCGAGCCCGATCGCGAGCAGGAACGGGATCGCGCCGTAGAGCCCGCGGAACGCGAACAGCGCGCCCGCGAAGGCGAGGCCCAGCGCGATTTCCTCCGGCCACGAGAAATCCCAGCGGCGCGGCGGCGCGACGCGCGCCGCGAGCGGCGCCGCCACCGCGCGCGTCAGGCGCGGCTGGAAGCCGAAGAACAGCGCGTCCTTCGGGCAGGCGCTGACGCAGTCCATGCACTTCATGCAACCGGAATCGACGACCTGCCCGAAGCGCGCCACCTCCTCGTGCACGCGCACGTTGCTCGTGCACACGGCCGTGCAGTGCCCACAGCCCTCGCAGGCATCGGTCACGCGAATGCGGCCGGGCGCGGCGCGATCGACCAGGCCGAACAGCGCGCCGTACGGGCAACCGTAGGTGCAGAAGGCCTTCGCGCCGAGCCACCACACGATCAGCGCGCCATCGACGAAAAGCGTCAGCAGCGCCATGCCCGGGCCGGGAAAGCGCTCCCACAAGTCGTTGGTCGTCAGGTGCCAGGCGAGCTCGGGCGCCGGCCGGCCGGCCAGCCAGCGACCGACGGTCGGCAAGACGAACATGTCGATGGCCGCATAGGCCGGCACGAGCATCAGCAGTCGCGAGCGGATCGGGCGCGGTTTCAGCTTCAGCTTCGCGAGCAGCCACGCGGCCGCGTCCTGGTAGGCGACGACGTGGCAGGCCCAGCCGCAGAAGAAGCGGCCGACGACCAGCGTCAGCAGGAGCGCCCCGACGAACAGCAGGAAGCCCGCGTTGACCAGGCCCAGCTCGAGCGTCTCGCCCGCCTCCGACGGTTCCAGCGGCGTCAGCGTCGTCCCGGCGATCTTCCAGTGTGCGATGTGCGCGATCACGGCGATGTGCACGAGCACGAGCACGGCCCAGCGCCACTTCGCGCGCGTCGAGCCGCCGAATCCCTGTGCAGTGCCGCAGCGCTCGCGGTGGGGCAGCGCGAGCGGCAGCTCGGTCTCGACGCGCGTCATCGCGCGATCTCCGTCAGCTCGAGGCGCTCGACGGGACCGGCCAGGCGCGCACCCGCCGGCAGTTCGAGCACGGCGCCGTGCTTGCCGTTGCCCGTGTCCGCAAGCGCACGCCGCAGCGGGACGACGCAGCGCTGCGCGCCGGCCGGCAGCGGGAACTGAAGCGCCGGACCTTCGCCCACGCGCAGGAGCGCGTCGCCCGCTCGCTCGGCGACGAGGTCGAATTGCAGCGCGGCCAGCCCGGCCAATTCCGCCGTGGACGGCACACCCAGCGCGAGCTCGAAGTTCCCCGGCGCAGGCAGCGCGCGTGCATCGCAACTACCGCTAGCGCGCCAGGCCGAGTCGAGCCCGAAGCCATCCGCCGCCAGCTCCGCACCGGAGGAAGCGCGCAGTGCGAGTTCGAAACTGGTGATCCAATCGGCGCCGACGAGCGGCAGTCGCCGCGAGCCGGGCTCGATCGGCCGCAGCACGGCATCCACCCAGGCGCGATTCTCGAGCCGCGCGGCGATCAGCGCGGTGCCCGCGGCCCGTGCCTCGAAGGTCAACGCGAAGGTGCCATTGCCGGGCAGCACGAAACCGCCCTCGAAACGGCGCACCTCCCACGTGTCGCGGCGCCGCGGCAGGCTCTCACCTTCCAGTGGCACGCGCGCCAGCGTCGCCAGATCCCGTCGCAGCGGCTCGCCGGCGGAGAGTTCCCGCCAGGGGCTCCAGCGTGCCGCGTACACGCGCTCCAGTGCCGAGGGCAGACCAGCGAAGGTCAGGCACGGTCCCTCGCGGCCGTAGCGCTCGACGGTCTCCCAGATCAGCAGCTCGGGCGTCGGCGCGCGTCCGCTCGCGAAGTCGAGCAGCGCCTCGACGAACTTGCCCGACGTGCCTGCGCCGGCCTGCGCATAGTTCGCGATCTCCACGCCGAGTTCCACGCACAGCGCCTCGCGCAGTTGCTTGAAGCTCATGCTGGTGCCCGCGAGCGCAATGCGCGGCGCGCTGTCCGAGCGCGGCACGCCCAGCACCCGGCCGTGTTCGGGGTCGACGAGCCCGCGCCAGGCGCGGCTGTTCGGAGTGAGGCCCAGCCCGCTCAGCAGGTCGGGTCGGATCCCGCGGAAGGCCGGCCAGGCCGAGAGCCGCGCCTGAGGTTGCGCCGGTGCCATGGCATCGGTGCCGACGCGCGCGCGCACGGCGCAGGCGAGCAGCGTCGCGATGCGCTCGACCCCGGCCAGCGTCCAGTGCGTGTCGTCGCGGCGGTACCACGCGATCTCCGGACCGCCGCGCATCCAGCCGAGCAGGTCGGGACAGTCGATGTCGCGCGCGAGCATTTGCTCGCGCAGCCCTGGATAGCTCGACGGCGTCGCGCGCAGGCCGGCGGGCAGGTGCTCGACGGCGAGCGAGCTCTTGTCGGGCACCAGGACGAACAGCGTGCGCGCGCCGAGCGAACGCATGGCGAGCACGCCGGCCTCGACATGAGCGGCGTATTCGCGTTGCAGCCGCGGCGTGTCGCGCGGCGGCCGCACGTCGCTGGCCAGGTACAGCCAGCCGTCGCGACCCACGACGACGTTCCGGCCGCCGTCGTCCAGCGCCGCCAGGCGCGCCTCGTTCCACAGCGGGCGCACGACATTCGCGAAGGCGGAGCCGTTCTGCAGGTTGCGCTCGAGCGCGGAGCTGATTCCGCCGCGCAACCAGCCGTCGCTGCCGCCCGGCAGCGGCTGCTGAGTGCCGCCCGGTGCAGGTCCGCGCAACCACCAATGGCCGGCATCGACCAGCGCAACCGCGGCGAGCAGACCCACGAAGGCCGCGCTGATCACGAGCGCGAGCCGGCGCGGGTACGCAGGCGAGGGGCGGGGCGGAGGGCGAGTCACGAGCGGCTCAGAACTGGAAGTACAGGAACGGGCTGTAGGCCTGCGCGGCCACGTGGAACAGTGCGGCGACGAACACGAGCCCGGCGGCCAGCGCGACGACGCGGCGCGGCCGCTCCAGCAACTGCTGCGAGTTCGGCGCGCAGAAGACCAGCGCGAGCCCGAGCACCAGCAGCGTCGCGACCGGCAGCGAGAAGTCGAGGTCGGCAAGGGCCGGTACCGGCGTCGCGCCGACCAGCGCGCACAGGTGCGAGATCGCGCCGCGCAGATCGACCGAGCGGAAGAAGACCCAGCCGATCAGCACGATCGCGAAGGTCGGCAGCGCGCCGAGCGGTCCGGGCAGCCGCTGCCAGAACGCGCGCTTGCCGAGCATGCGCTCCAACGCGAGCCAGCTGCCGTGCCAGGCGCCCCACAGCACGAAGTTCCACGACGCGCCGTGCCACAGCCCGCCGAGCAGCATCGTCAGCTCGAGATTCAGGTACGTGCGCCCCGCGCCGCCGCGGTTGCCGCCCAGCGGCACGTACAGGTAGTCGCGCAGCCAGGTCGAGAGCGTGATGTGCCAGCGCCGCCAGAACTCGGTGATGCTCTTCGCCTTGTACGGCGAGTCGAAGTTGACCGGGAACTCGAAACCGAACATCCGGCCCAGCCCGATCGCCATGTCGGAGTAGCCGCTGAAGTCGAAGTAGATCTGCAGCGCGTAGGCCACGACACCCAGCCATGCCGCTGCCGCGCCGATCGCGGCGCCGCCCTGGCTGGCGTCGAAGGCGCGGTCGGCCAACGGCGCGAACTGGTCGGCCAGCAGCGCCTTCTTGGCCAACCCGAGCTGGAACAAGAGCACGCCGTGCGCGAAGCGCTCGAGCGTGTGGCTGCGTCCGCGCAGCTGGTCGGCCACGTCCGCGTAGCGCACGATCGGGCCGGCCACGAGCTGCGGGAACAAGGTGACGAAGCTCGCGAAGTCGACGAAGTCGCGCTGGGCTCGCAACTCGCGGCGATACACGTCGATCGTGTAGCTCATCGACTGGAACGTGTAGAACGAGATGCCGACCGGCAGCACGACCTGTGGCCACCAGGTTTCGCGCAGGCCCAGCGCCGCCAGCAGCACGTTCAGGTTGTCGATGCCGAAGTTCGCGTACTTGAAGTAGCCGAGCAGCGCGAGGTTGGAGACGATCGAGAGCCACAGCCAGCCGCGCCGTCGGGCGGGATCCGTGCTCGACTCCAGGCGCAACCCGACCGCATAGTCGATGCCGCAGGTGACGAACATCAGCGCCGCGAAATCGACGCGCCACCACGCGTAGAACAGCGTGCTCGCCGCGAGCAGCAGCCACGTGCGCGCGCGGCCCGTCAGCGCGTAGTACGCGCAAAGGACCAGCGGCAGGAACGCGAACAGGAAGATGTACGCGGAAAAGACCACGCGGGGTGGTCCAACCTACACGATCACGCCGCGGCTCAGCGACGGCGCAAGTAGGGGTCCCACGGGTTGTCGGTCGCCGGCGGCAGCAATTGCTCGGCCGACGGGAACAGGATCGCCTGTACCTCGGGGTCGATGCGGAACACCAGTCCGGTCAGGCTGCAGCGCAGCGCGTGGCGGCCCTGCGACAGGCGCGCGGCGAGCACGAGTTCGGCCGGCTCGCCCTTGGACGGTCGCAGTCGCACGCGCCCGCGCGGCGCGTCGAACCCCAGCGTGGCGGCCTCGCTCGGCTCGACGAGGTCGAGGTAGGGGACCTTGACCAGGAACAACGTGTAGCCGGCGCCCAGGTAGCCGGTCGTGGGCAGCGCTTCCTCCGGCCCGCGCGCCAGCCGCCACTCGTACGGCTGCTTGCCCTCCTGCATCTGTTCCGGCGTCAGCTCCAGCTGATGCAGCGTCAGGCGATACGCGGTGCCGTCGGGCCGCTCGACTTCGACGGATTCCATCAGACCGGCGTCCTCGCCCGGCCAGTCGTACGGCATCGTGAACGGGTGCACGAGCGGCGGCAGGCCGGGTCCCGGCGGCGCGAGCTCGTCCCACGGGTTCACGTCGACGTCCCAGATGCGCGGCTCGCCCGCGCGGCGCACGAAGCAGCGCTCGCGATCCGAGAAACCGCTGCCGAGCTCGAAGGAGCCGAGCGATTCCAGCGCGGGACCGAGCAGCGTCACGCGCGTCACGCGCAGCGGATCGAATCCGAAGCCGGCGGCGCGCGCGGGATCGTCGCTCTGCACCATGCCCTCGGCCTCGTGCAATTTGCGGATCAGGCTCTCCAGCCGCTCCTTGCTCCCGACCGCGTTCTTCCACGAGCTCTTCCAGCGGCCGGATTCGTTGACGTAGACGAGCGCGTCCTTGCCGAGCTCGAGCTTCAGGCCGGCCACCGCGGCGCGCTCGCGCTCCTCCTTCGGCACCAGCCGTCCGATGCGCAGCTCGGCGCGGCGCGTGCTCGCGCGCCGCGCGTCGAGCAGTCGATCGGCCGCGAGCAGCGCCGCGGCGAGCACGGCGGTGCAGGCGATCGACGCACGCAACGAGCGCGTCACGCCGCGCCTCCGGCGGGCTGGCGCGCATCGGCGCGGCGGCCGGCCAGCGCGCGCGACAGCGCGACCAGCACGAGCAGGAGCGGCACGCCGGCGACCACGGCGTTGCGCCACCACAGCTTGCGCGAGGGCTCGACCAGGCCGAAGCCGCGCTCGACCCGCCGCCGCGTCGCGATGCGCGCAAGCTCGGCGGGCAGCGCGAGCTCCGCCGCGCAGTTGAGCAGCAGCGTGTCGGCGCGGAAGTCGCGCGCGCGCAGCCGGTAGTTCTTGAACGCCTCGGAGCAGCCGAAGAACAGCAATCGACCGGGCCGGCCCGGGTCTTCCGCGGCGCTGGGCCACGGCGGCGCGGGTCGGGACTCGCTGCGGCCGTCCGGCAGCGTCTCGTACAGCGCATCGACCAGCCGCTGCTCCGGGTAGGGGAAAGTGCCGCGCACGTCGAGCGCCAGCGGCACGCGGCCGCGCAGCAGCGGCTCCAGCGGCGTCGGACCCACCTGCTCGGGCCCCGGCGGCCAGGACAGCAGCGCGTCCTTGAAGCGACCGCCCTTCCAGTCGATGCTCCACGTGCGCTCGGAGCTCCACATCAGCGGCTGCGCCTGCAGTCCCGCCGCCGCGAGCTTGGCCTCGTCGAGTCGGAAGAAGGCCGGGAACAGGAAGGCCTGGTCGCCGACCCCGCGCAGCAGCGGGGCGTCGGGCGCGAAGCTGGACGCCGCGACGCGCACGAGGAACGGCAGCGCCGATTCCATCGCGAAGAAGTCCTCCTCGGCGCGCTTCTTGGCCTTGCTCTCGAGTTCGACGCGCGTGTTGAGCGCGTCGAAGAACGGCTCCCGCACCAGCTCGATGCCGACCTCCGGGAAGTAGTGGCGCTCGACGTCCGGCGACTGCGGTTGCGGCCAGTACTCGATATCGAAGTTCTTGCCCGCGAACTGGTGCGACTGCATCACGAAGTGCTGGGCCGCGAGCAGCGCGTGGCCGCCGCGGTGCAGGTAGGTGATCAAGAGCTCGGTCATCGGCTTCGCATCGCGCCGCGGCTGCAGCCAGACCAGCGCGTCGGCGCCCGTGGGCATGCTGGGATCGCGCGGGTTCACGTGCAGCACGACGAAGTCGTTACGCGCGAGCAGCTCGCGCGCCTGCTGGTAGACATCGCCGGCGCGCGGCGCGAACAGGCCCTTCTGTTGCTCGTCGTACTCTTCCGCCGCCGACATGCGCGGCGTGTCGGATGCGAAGGCGATCGCCGGGCTCTTGCCGGTGCGCAGCCGCCACAACGCGAAGGCGATGCGGAATTCGGCCTGCTCGAAGGAGGCCTCGTCAGGGAAGCGCAGCAATTCGGTGCGTTCACCGCTGGACAGGCGCAGCGCGCTGTAGACGGTGCGGACCGTCGTGATCTCCTCGTCACGGGTCGAAACGTCGATCGGCACGAAGCCGCGCGCGAGCTGGGCCGCGCGCGAGGCCTGGTCGGCGGCGTCGGGTTCCAAGTCCTCGATCGAGAGATCCGCGCCGGCGCGCCGGAACGCGCGCACCGTCTCGACGAGCCGTGCAACCGGCGTGCGCAGCGCGGGTGGGAGGCGGTCCTGGGCCGAGAAACACAGCTCGACGCGCACGGAGCGCGCCTCGCGCGCGATCGCGCGACTCTCGGGCGCGAGCTGGTTCAGCCCGTCCTCGGAAAGGTCCGCGCGCAGGTCCGCGACCCCGGCGGCGAAGGTCGCGCCGACGGCCAGGCCGAGACCCGCGAGCAGGCGCAGCGCGACCGGTCGCGGCAGGAGCGCGCCGCGCAGGCGCGCCAGGCCCGCCGAGGTGGCCGTCCCGACGGCGCCGCGTGCGAACGCGATCCCGAGCATGCACAGCGGTAGCAAGAAGAGACAAAAGGCACGCCAGCCGAGGCGCGCGCCCGAGGCGAGCTCGGGCAGCGGGGCCGGCCGCAGCACGCCGACCTGGTTCTGCACCAGCCGTTCGGGCGCGCACAGCGTGTCGATCAGCGTCTTGACCAGGCGCCAGTGTGCGGTTGCTTCGCGCGCGTAAGTCCCGTCCCGGAACGGCGTCGCGGCGGCGCAGGCGATCAGCAGGCCCTGCGTCGGGTCCTGCGGGCGCAGCGCGACCATCATGGCCTGCTTCGGCGCGTGCTCACCGCGCTCGGGCGAGAGCGCGGACAGCGGCACCAGCGTCGCGCCCTGCACGGGCGGCGGCAGCGGCTGTTTCCAGGTCTTGTCGGAGGTCGTGGCGAGCAGCTCGGCGCGCCAGCCGAGGCGCTCCAGGCGCGCGCCGTCGAGCGCGATCGGAGTCGGCGTCTCGAACAGCAGCGTGCCGTTGGGCTGTCCGAGGAAGCTGTGGAAATCCTGCGCCGGCGCGATGCAGCGCACCAATGCGGGGACCGGCAGCGGGGTGCCGCCGAAAGCGAGCTGCTCGCAGTTCTCGTCGAGATAGAACCCGTCGCGCGGCTCGAGTCCGAAGTGCGAGTACACGGCCGCGGCGGGGAAGCCCGTCTCGGACACCGCGAGTGCGGGCTGGCCGTCGCGCGCGGCCGCGGCGACGCGGCGCAGCCCGCCGGCGAGCACGACCGAACGCCCGCTGGCGAGCCAGTCCTCGAGCTCGCGCAGCCGCGTCGCGGGCACTTCGAGCGGATCGATCCAGAACAACAGATCGCCTTCGCGCGGCAAGGGCAGCGCACTCCCCATTTCGAAGCGCCGCACTTCGGCGCCGCGGCCGCCGGGCGGGGCCTCGGCCAGCGCGGCCGCGAGCTCGTCGCAGCGAGCGCTGCCGGCGATCACGACGACCGGCTTGCGCGGTCGTTCGAGCTGCTCGACCTGCGCCAGGATGCGCGCCTGCAGGCGCGGCAGGTGCTCGGGCAGCAGGCCGTTGACCACCGCCGGCGCATGCGGCCCGAAGCTGATCGTCAGCGTGGACCAGACCGTGCGCTCGGCGTAGTTGTCGCGCTCGATCGAGCGCACGCGTACCGGCGAGGCCTTGCGCTTGGCCGCGAAGCGCGCGAAGTCCGGATGGGAGTCGGGGTCGAGGATCTGGAAATCGAAGCGTTCGGGCGCCGCGTTGCGCAGCGCCTCGCACACGTCGCGCACGCGCTGCTCCATCGAGCGCATGTGCGACGGCAGCGCGTCGCGCCGGCTGACGTAGTAGTTGACCTGCACGCGATCGGCCAGCCCGGCCAGGCGCGCGCGGGTCGGTTCGTCGACGGCGGTCAGCTTGAGGCGGCCGAGCTCGACGCGCGCCTGCGGTGCGTGGCGCGCGATGCGCACGGCCAGCACGGCGGCCAGCCCGCCCAGCAGCACGAGCAGCAGCAGGAGCGGCGGCCCCGTCCACGACACGCCCGCGCGCGGTTCCCGACCGTTCTTGCTCATGCGCCGGGACCTCAGGTGCGCCGCTGCTCCAGCGCGTGCGCGCACAGCCACAGGAACAGGGCCGTGAAGGCGCCAAAGTGCACCAGCGACGACAACTCGAGGCTGCCCGCCACGAAGGTCTCGTAGGGCGGCGTGAGCGCGATCGACTCGGCGAGCAGCGTCCCGCCGGCCAGCTTGGGCGCCAGTCCGTCGAGCACCGACACGACGCGCTGGTCGCCGAGCAGCACGAGCAGCAGCGCGCAGCAGGCCGTGCTCACGAAGGCCACGATCTGGTCGGCCGACAGCGCCGACAGGAACAAGCCCAGCGCGAGCAGCAGCGCGCCCAGCGCGATCAGGCCGACGTAGCCGGAGACGATCAGCCCCAGATCGGGGCTGCCGAGCACCGCCAGCATCACGACGATCGGCAGCGAGCCGATCAGGAACAAGCCGTACAGCAGCAGCGCCGCGACGAACTTCCCGCACACTGCCTGCAGCGGCACGATCGGCAGGGTCAACAACAGCTCGATCGTGCGCTGCTTGCGCTCCTCGGCCCACAGCCGCATCGTGACCGCCGGCAGGAACACCGCCAGCAGCAGCGGCATGCGCTGGAAGTAGCTGGTCATGTCCGCCGTCCCGGCCAGGAAGAACTCCTGCATGAACATCGAGTTGGCGAGCACGACGAAACCGATCGTGTAGACGTAGGCGATCGCCGATTCGAAGTACGCTCCCAGCTCGCGCCGCGCCACGACTTGCACGCCGGCGCAGAATTCGCCGAGCGAAACGCGATTGCCCGCCGCGCCCGTCGAAGCGGTCCCGCTCATGCGCTCACCTCGTCGCGAGCCGGGGCCTTGCGACGCACGATCTCGAGCACGACGTTCTCGAGCTCCTCGCCGCGCGCGGCGGCCTGCCGGCGCAGTTCCTCGACCTTGACATCGGCCAGCAGCCGGCCGTGCTGGATGATCAGCAGTCGCTCGGAGATGCCGACCACCTCCGACAGGATGTGGCTCGAGAACAGGATCGCGCGGTTCTTGCGCAGGCCCTGGATGAAGTTGCGGAAGGCGACCACCTGGATCGGGTCGAGGCCGTGCGTCGGCTCGTCGAGCACGATCACCGGCGGGTCGTGGATCAGGCTGGCCGCGACGCCGATGCGCTGCCGGTAGCCCTTCGAGCACTGCTGCACGCGCTTGTGCACGACCGCCTCGAGCCGGCAGCCCTGGATGCACCAGGCCATGCGCTCGCGCAGCGTCGCGCCGCTCAGGCCGCGCGCGCGGCCGACGAATTCGAGAAAGCGCTCGACGCGCATTCCGTCGTAGAGCGCGTTGTGCTCGGGCAGGTAGCCCAGCGCACGGCGGACCGATAGCGCGGCCGTGCGCGTGTCGTGCCCGGCGATCCGAATGGAGCCGGAATCGGGCTCCATCCAGGTCGAGATCATCTTGAGCAGGGTCGACTTGCCCGCGCCGTTGGGGCCGAGGAAGCCGACGATCTCGCCGGCGCCGATGTGGAAGGAGACGGCGTCCACGGCCAGCGTGGGGCCGTAGCGCTTGGTCACGTTGTCGACGTCGATCATGGGGGGGGCCGGCCGGGGGGCGGACCAGGATAACGAGCCAAACCCCCGAGAGTTAGCCCAAGTTCCGCAGTTGGAGAAAAGCGCGAGGTAGTTTCCGACGGCAGGTCCCGTTGGGAGGGTCCAGAGGGCCCGTTCGGCCGCGGAAAGAGCTGAAAAGTCGATGTAGTGACAACATGCCCG
>Ga0194120_10002149_pt1 | contig 34357 bp, 20 predicted proteins | sample TA2MahCa65mmetaG_FD_148642 | JGI IMG/M metagenome (GOLD analysis project Ga0194120, IMG submission 148642) | Freshwater microbial communities from Lake Tanganyika, Tanzania - TA2015019 Mahale Deep Cast 65m | ecosystem: Environmental > Aquatic > Freshwater > Lake | place: Tanzania: Lake... | reverse complement strand
GGTGCCGGCGGCCTTGCGCCCGCCGAAGTCCATCGTCGCCGTACCCGACAACAGACCGTGCGAGCCGATCACGGCCACGCTCATCATGAACATCAGCGCCGCCAGCACACCGACGTTTTCCGGAGTCGGCGAGAGGGTGAAGTACAGGCCGATCGCTCCGAGCACGCACATCCCATAGAACAGCGCGACGGTCGGTCCCCGCCGGCTGTGGAAGAACAGGTCCGAACACCAGCCGGCGACATTCCCGCCGATCACGCCCGCGACGAACAGCAAGCCACCCCAACCGCCGCCGAAAGCGAACGGCGCCAGGCAGGCCAATGCGCCGATCGCGATCAATCCGCCGCGCGCGCGGCCGGAGAGCTTGCGCGAAGCGAGGAACAGCGCGATCCCGATCCCGAACGCGATCAGCAGGCCGGTGCCGCCGCCGACCGCGCTCCAGTCGCCCTTGCGCAGCGGGTGGTCGCCGGGAAGCGCCCACACCTCCTTCGCGTAGATCGGGAACCAGTTCATCACCGCCTGACGCAGCACGCCGGTGCAGAACTCGATCAGCGCGACCGTGAGCAGGATCGGGTGCGTGAGGATGCGCCCGATCAGGCGCAGTCCCGACACCTGCTCCGCATCGTCCGATACGCGGCCCTCGCCGGTGTCGAAATCAGCCTGACCGGCCTGCGAAGGCTGGTCGCGCAGCAGGAACAGCTCGACCGCGAACATCACGAGCAGCAGCGCCGCCGGCCCGAGGAACGCCCACCAGGTGCGCGCGATGCCCGCTTCGCTCTCGCCGGCGCGCGCGAGGATCCACTCGTTGCCGGTGAACGCGAGGAAGATCCCCGACGAGATCATCGTGCCGAAGATCCCGGAGAAGCCGCCGCGCTCGCGGATGTGGAACCAGGCCGCGTTGACCTTGACGATCGCGACCGCGGCGAAGCTCTGGAAGTACATGTTCAGCCCGTACAGCACGAGCACGCCCGTGTAGAGGCTGGCTGGATCGCTGCTGAGCGCGCGCTCGATGTGCAGACCGAGGGCGAGGTTGACGAGACCGGCGCCGAGCAGCGCGACGAGCATGGCCTTGCGCCCGCCGATGCGGTCGGTCAGCGGACCGTTGATGATGAAGGAGAGGCCGTAGACGAAGGTCCCGACTCCGAAGATCTCGCCGAAGTCGTCCTTCGACAACTGCTCGCCGAGCGCGTTCTTGGCGACGGTCAGGTTGTAGCGCCCCATGTACAGCAGCGCGTACGCGAGCCCCATCGGGAACCAGTTCCAGAAGCGCCGCATCCGGAAGGCGTCGCTGTGCGGCACGAAGACCGCGGGCGGCGTGGCGGCGCTCACGGGCGCGCCCCGCTCGCGGCGAATTCACGCGCCAGCGCGGGCAACTCCTGCACTCCCGCCACGAAGAGATCGATCGCGCCGCCGGCGCGGTCCTGCGTGATCCAGTCCGGCGTGTGCGGGTGCCGGCGCAGCACCAGCGTGCGCGGCGCGCCCGCCGCGCGCTCGCGCCGCAGCCGAGCCGGCAATGCGAGGTCGAGCGAGTACACGTCGCCGATCACCAGGTCGGGCCGTTCCTCCTCGAGCACCTGGCGGTACTTCGGCCGGTCGACGTACAGCGCGCGGCCGGCCAGCACGTCGCAGGTCGCGCTTGCGGTGTGCCACTTCTGCGCATTGCCGCGCACGCGCAGCAGCGCCTCGGGGCCGTCGACGGGCACCCCGGCGCGCGCGAACCAGTGCACGATCTTGTCCGGCGGCGAATTGGAGACGATCACGACCTCGGCGCCGAGCCCGGCCAGCTCGCGCAGCGTGTCGAGCGATCCGCGCACGACCTCGGCGGAGTGGTGCTCGCGGAAGCGCGCCATCGCATCGAGAAAGCAGCGGTTGGCGAAGGCGGTCGCGCTCTCGAAACCGGCGCGCGCGACGGCGTCGCGCAGCGGGCCGCCGGCGCGATCGAGGTGCAGCGCGAGCGCGCTGGTCGCCAGCAGCGGATCCTCGTCGACGTAGGCGGTGATGCGCCCCTCGGGCGCCCAGCCGTACTCCTCGGGCCGCGCGCGGATCGAGACGAGCAGGCGCTCGAGCTCGCCCTGCACGACGCGCCCGCACAGCGCCGAAAGTCGCGCGTCGAAGTGTTCGCGGATCGCCGCGGCCTCCTCGGCCTGGTCGGTCCACACGCCGTCGAAATCAGAGAGGATCTTCACGATTGAGGGCGAGCATCCTAACCAAGGGTCGCCCCGCTACACTCCCCCCGCGATGCCGACCTCCAGCGCCACTCACGCGCCGCTCGTGCCCACCGGGCTCGAACTGCCGCCCGATCTGCCGGTATGCCAGACCGACCTGCCGCTGGACTGGTATCAAGAGGAATTCAAGCCGTACGCGCAGGAGTACTTCGCGCTGCCCGACCACAAGCCGGCCACGCTGTTCGGTTGGCTCGATCGCTACGTCAAGCCGGCGCAGGCGCACTTCGGCGACACGCTGCTGCTGCTCGCGCACTTCTACATGGGCGGCGAGATCGTCAAGGTCATCGAGCACTACGGCGGCGGCGTCTCCGACTCCTACCAGCTCGCGCTGCAGGCGCTGCGCAACCCGCACAAGAAGGTGATCGTCGAATCGGCCGTGCACTTCATGGCCGAGTCGATCGCGCTGCTCGCGCACGACGACCAGCAGGTCTGGATCACCAACCCCAAGGCCGGATGCACGATGGAGATGCTGGCCAAGGACTACCTGGTGCTGCCGGTATCCGATCAACTCGAGGAGCGCTACGGCGACGAGTTGCTGGTGGTCGCGTACATGAACACCTCCGGGCGGCTCAAGGCGCTGGCGGGGCGCACCGGCGGCGCGGTGTGCACGTCGTCGAACGCGCACCTGGTCGTCGATTGGGCGCTGCGCCAGCACAAGCGCGTGCTCTTCGTGCCCGACCAGCACCTGGGGCGCAACACCGCACGCAAGCTGGGGATCCCCGCGGATCGCATCGCGACGCTGCCCGATCCACGCCGCGGCGCGATCAAGCTCGACGAGCACTGCGTCGCGGGCGGCCTGGCGGCGCTCGACCGCGCGCAGATGATCGTGTGGGGCTCCTACTGCGGCGTGCACACGATCTTCAGCGCGGCCATGGTGCGCTGGTGGCAGTCGCGCGGCTGGAAGGTGCTCGTGCACCCCGAATCGCCGCTCGAGGTGGTCGAGGCTGCCGACGGCTCGGGCTCGACCAACTACCTGTGGGAGGCGGTCGCCAAGGCGCCGCGCGGAGCGCGCCTCGCGATCGGCACCGAAGGACACTTCGTGAAGAACGCGCGCGAGCTCGCCAAGTCGCGCGGCGTCGAGGTCATGCACCTCGCCGACGCGCCGGGCTTCGCCAATGGCGGTTGCGGCTGCGCGACGATGAGCCGCAACGATCCGCCGCACCTCGCCGGCATGCTCGATCTGTTGCGCCAGGGACGGGCGCCGGAGCTCAACCGCGTGCTACCGGGAGACATGATCGACGAGCTGTCGATGCGGCGCGAGCGGCTCGGGGCGGTCGAACGCGCCGAACTCGTCGGGCACGCGCGGCGCGCGCTCGAGCGGATGATCGAGATCGTCGAGGGCGCGCGGAAGTAGCGCTACTTCCCGCCGAGGTAGCCGATCTGCTGGAGCTTCGACTTCGGGTTCTCGCGCTGCAGCTCGAACCGCGCGTCGTGGTCGGGCTTGCCGCCCGAGTAGAACGACCAGCGCGTGTTGATGTGGTCGGCGTCGATGAACTCGAGCCGCCCGACGTGCATGTGGCCGTCGGTCGCCGGATCGAGGTTCGTCCCGCCGTCGAACTCGAACACGAGCTCCTGCGCGCCGGGCGTCGAGAGCCGCATGCGCGGCTGGTTGCCCGCCGCGCAATAGTGCGTCAGCACGATGTCGTCGCCGTCGCAGTGGTAGACGGTCACCATCTCGTGCTCGGTGCCCTTGAACAGCGTCTCGACGACCGCGCTTCCTCCGCCGGTCAAGCGGTAGTCGACCTCGACCGGGAAGGCATCGGGGGTGCCCGCCATCGCGGTGCCCTTCCAGGTCCCCGCGAGCGCCTTCAGGCGCGCGAAGTCGGCGGGTTCCGCGGCGGCACGCGGCCGGCCGCCGCCGCTGGAGGCACCGGACAGCGCGAGGAACGGAAGGAGGGCGAGAGAGAGGTGCTTCATGGCTCGCAACAGCATGCAACAGCCGCGCGAGTCTCTCCAGTTCGCCGTGCGCAAGGGCTAGAATCTCCGGTTCGCCCCCACCCCGCTCCCGCGCCCCACGCCCTCCCGTGCCGACAAACGACGGTCCCCACGCCCTGTTCCACGGTCTCGACACCTTCGCGCGCCGCCACATCGGCCCCGATGAGCACGAGCAGCGCCAGATGCTCGGCGTGCTCGGCCTTCCGAGCCTCGCGGCGCTGATCGACGCGACCGTGCCGGCCTCGATCCGCCGGCGCACACCGCTGGCGCTGCCTCAGGCGCGCACCGAGAGCCAGTGCATCGACGAATTGCGCGGGCTCGCGCAGCAGAACCAGGTCTATCGCTCGTTCCTCGGGCAGGGCTACCACGATTGCCATACGCCGCCGGTGATCCTGCGCAATGTGCTGGAGAATCCGGGCTGGTACACCGCCTACACGCCCTACCAGGCCGAGATCGCGCAGGGGCGTCTGGAAGCGCTGCTGAACTTCCAGACGATGATCAGCGACCTGTGCGCGCTGCCGATGGCGAATGCATCGCTGCTCGACGAGGGCACCGCCGCCGCCGAAGCGATGGCGATGTGCTACGACGCGACGCGCGGCAAGTGCAACGCCTTCTTCGTGTCGCGACGCTGCCATGCGCAGACGATCGAGGTCGTGCGCTCGCGCGCCGAGGCGCTGGGCATCGAGATCCTCGTCGGCGACGAGCTCGCGCACGACTTCGGCGCGCAGAAGGTGTTCGGCGCGCTCGTGCAGTACCCGACGACCGACGGAGAGGTCGTCGACTACGCGCCGCTTGCGGCGCGCCTGCACGCGCAGGGCGGCCTGCTGGTCGCGGCCTGCGATCTGCTCGCTCTGTGCGTGCTGCGCGCGCCGGGCGAGTTCGGCGCGGACATCGCGATCGGTAGCGCGCAGCGCTTCGGCGTCCCGATGGGCTACGGCGGGCCGCACGCGGCCTTCCTGGCGACGCGCGACGAGTTCAAGCGCTCGATGCCCGGCCGCCTGATCGGCGTGTCCAAGGACGCGCAGGGCAAGCGCGCGCTGCGCATGTCGCTGCAAACGCGCGAGCAGCACATCCGGCGCGAGAAGGCGACCAGCAACATCTGCACGGCGCAGGTGCTGCTGGCCGTGATGGCCGGAATGTACGGCGTCTACCACGGCCCCGAAGGCCTGCGCGCGATCGCCGCGCGCGTGCACGGGCTGGCCAGGACGCTCGAGGCCGGCCTGTGCGAGCTGGGCTTCGCGCCCGCGCAGCACTCTTACTTCGACACGCTGGCCGTCGACTGCGGCGCGCGCGGCTCCGCCGCGGTGATCGCGGCGGCGCGCGAGCGGCGCGTCAACCTGCGCGAGCTCGACGCGCGGCGCGTCGGCATCGCGTTGGACGAGACCGTCACGCGCGCGGATCTCGAGGCGATCCTGCAGGCCTTCGGCGGCGCGGCGGCCGCGCGCCTGGACCTCGATGCGCTGGCGGCGCGCGCGGCGCGGGGCCTCGCGGCGCCCCACGCTCGGACGAGCGCCTACCTGACGCATCCGGTCTTCAACACGCACCACTCCGAACACGAGATGCTGCGTTACCTGCACCGGCTGGAGGCGCGCGACCTGTCGTTGAACACGTCGATGATCCCGCTCGGCTCGTGCACGATGAAGCTCAATGCGACCGCCGAGATGATCCCGGTCACGTGGCCGGAGTTCGGCAAGCTGCACCCGTTCGCGCCGCTCGAACAGGCGCGCGGCTACGGTGAGCTGCTGCAACGGCTCGAGGCCTGGCTGCGCGAGATCACGGGCTTCGCGGCCGTCTCGCTGCAGCCCAATGCCGGCAGCCAGGGCGAGTACGCCGGACTGCTCGTGATTCGCGCCTGGCACCGCGCGCGCGGCGATCGGCAGCGCAACATCTGCCTGATCCCGACCAGCGCGCACGGCACCAATCCCGCCAGCGCCGTGATGGCCGGCATGCAAGTCGTCGTGGTCGCCTGCGACGAGCAGGGCAACGTGGACGTGAACGATCTGCGCGCCAAGGCCGTCGAGCACGCGCCGAAGCTGGCCGCCCTGATGGTCACCTACCCGTCCACGCACGGCGTGTTCGAGGAGTCGATCCAGCAGATCTGCGCGATCGTGCACGAGCACGGCGGTCAGGTCTACATGGACGGCGCCAACATGAACGCGCAGGTGGGACTGTGCCGGCCCGGCGACATCGGTGCCGACGTGTGCCACCTCAACCTGCACAAGACCTTCTGCATCCCGCACGGCGGCGGCGGCCCGGGCATGGGCCCGATCGGCGTGGCCGCGCACCTCGCGCCGTTCCTGCCCGGACACCCGCTGACGCGGGTCGGCGGCGCGCAGGCGATCGGCCCGATCTCCGCGGCGCCCTGGGGCAGCGCGAGCATCCTGCCGATCTCGTACGCGTACATCGCGATGATGGGTGCGAACGGTCTGCGCCACGCGACCGAGGTCGCGATCCTCAACGCGAACTACATGGCCGAGCGGCTCGCGCCGCACTACCCGATCCTCTACCGCGGCAAGCAGCGCCGCGTCGCGCACGAATTCATCATCGACCTGCGCCCGTTCGAGCAGGCCTGCGGCGTGACCGGCGAGGACGTCGCGAAGCGCTTGATGGACTACGGCTTCCACTCGCCGACCATGTCGTTCCCGGTCGCCGGCACGCTGATGATCGAGCCGACGGAATCGGAGCCGAAAGCCGAGCTCGACCGCTTGTGCGATGCGCTGATCGCGATCCGCGGCGAGATCCACGCGATCCAGGAGGGACGGCTCGACGCCAAGGACAACCCGCTCAAGCACGCGCCGCACACGGCCGAGGTCGTCATCGCCGACGGCTGGAACCACGCGTACTCGCGCGAAACGGCGGCCTACCCGGCCGCGTGGTCGCGCGAGCACAAGCAGTGGCCGACCGCCAGCCGGATCGACAACGGCTACGGCGACCGCAACCTCGTCTGCACGTGTCCGCCGATCGAAGCCTACGCGGAGCCCGCGCCGGCGCCGACGCTCGCGCGGGCAGTCAGCGCGCGCTGAAACCGCAAGTGCCGGCGCGCTCCCGGCGCCGGTTCCCGCCGTCTATTCGACCCGGTTCGCGCGGAAGGCCTGTTCGTAGCCGGAACGCACGACATCGCGCGGCCCCTCCGGAAGCCCGTCGAGGAAGGCGGCGGCGGCGGCCGGATCCAAGCGAAAGGTCTGGTGGATGCGCCAACCCAGTCCGCGCCAGGTCGCGGCAGGCGAGCCGTGGGTGGAGTAGAACTCGGCCTCGCTCGTGCAATTCCTGGGCAACGGGTAGTTGCCGCGCCCGTAGCGACCGATGGCCTCGAAGAGCGCGGCTCGCCGCGGGTCGTCCGCCGCGAGCGAGGAGACGATCGACAAGGCGCCGGCGAGATCGCCCTGGTGCACCAGGTGGGCCCCCATACCGGCCAGCCAGGGTGAATCGGTGCGCGCATCGACGCGCGCGACGAGCGCGCCGGCCTCCTCGATGGAAAGCGCCCCGCCCTCGCGCAGCGCGTCGATCGCCGCGGGCAACAGCAAGTCCTGAGCCGGTTCCTCGAAGCGCAACGCGACTCGCAGCAGCGCCTCGCGGTCGCGGTCGAGGTTGCGAAACAGCTTGGGCAGGTAGTCGGCGTACTCGTACCCCTTGAAGGTCCGCAGCAGCGTCCAGCCCTGGCCGATGCCGGCCGCATTGCCGCGGCGAGCCAGTTCCACCGTCTGCAGCACGCCCAGCGCCGCGCACCCGAGCACGAGGCCCCAGGCGAGGCGGCGCAGCGCGCTGCCCCCGCGAGCGACGCGCTCCAGCGCCCACGTCGTCAACAAGAGCGCCAGCCCCCAGTGCGGCATGTAGCGCATCAACGCGCTGTAGTGGTGAAAGTAGGTCGCCTTGAACGACGAACCCAGTGACACGATCGTGAACGCGACCAGGTACAGCAGCACGAAGGCGTACACTCGCCGCGGACGGACATCGGAGTCCGATCGGCCCACCCACCAGACGATCGCGCCCGCGAACGGCAGTGCGACGAGCAACACGACCTGCACGAGGCTCGGTACCGTCATCTCGGCCACGAGATCCCTGAACCAGCCGGATTCGGACGACGTCGTCGGCACGCCTCCGAACGGATCTCCCAGAGTGCGTCCATGGATCTGGACCACGCGCACTCCGAGGTGCTTCCACATCCACACGAGCGGTGTCACGCCGATCGCGAAGCCGAGCACGAGCCAGCCCCACGCCGAAGGCGAACTCAGGCGCGGCGGAAAGCACACGAGCCAGAACGCCAGGACCGCGACCAGCGCGCCGGTCAGGAAGTCGAACCAGCATCCGAATCCGCTCAGGCATCCCAACAACAGGCACTCGCGCGCTCGCACGCGTTCGCCGGCGCCCCGCGTCAGGATCGGCATCGCCAGGTGGATCACGCCGAGCAAGATCGAGATGACGGCGAAGTGGTTGCCGACGTTCAGCAGCGCCGTCTGCTGGCAGGCCGCCGGCCCGAACACGTAGCCGAGTCCGAAGAACCACAGCGCGCGCAATCCGAACCAGCGCGCGCACAGGCTGCAGCCGACGATCAGGTTGAGCAGGTCGAAGCCGAAGGCGACCAGCTTCTGCGAGAGCAGGCTGGGACCGAAGGCGGCGAAGACGGGAGCCGTGAGAATCGACGCGACCAGGCCTCCCCCTTCGTAGGGCTGGTAGATCAGGCGCGGCCAAGGCTGGCCGACCCCGTCGAGGATCGCCTTGGCGGCCGTCCCGTGCGCCTGCTCCTCGCCCGCGAAGAACGCGTCGGCGAGCGACAGCGCGAGCACCGCGCGCGCGGCCAGCAGCAGCACGCACAACGCGAGGACCGATGGGACGGCGCGTGTGCGCCCGCTTCCGCCGTCCGAGCCCGTGCCGTGCCGTTCCACCGGCGCAGTAGAGGCCCTGTGGCGGGCGGGTTCAAGTCCGCGCGATAGCGGGCGACAGGCCTCGGGTCAGCGCTTGGGACCGTGAGCTGCCCCGAAAGGCAAGTCACCCTGCCTTCCCGGCTGTGTTGTCGCGCGAGCACAAGCAGTGGCCGACCGCCAGCCGGATCGAGAGCGGCGACTGCGACCGCAACCTTGGCTGCACGTGCCCGCCTCTCGACGAGCATGCGGAGCGCGCGCCGTCCGCGACACCCGTCCCGGCGACGAGCGCGCGCCGTCTCCGACACCTGTCCCGGCAACGAACGCGCGCCGTCCCCGACACCCGTTCCGGCGACGAACGCGCGCCGAGGGCGCGGGCGTGCCGGCGTTCATTCCAGGCGGTTGGCTCTGAAGGCCTGCTCGTATCCGGACCTGGCGGCCTCGCGCGGCCCCTCGGGAAGCCCATCGAGGAAGGCGGCAGCGCCAGCCGGATCCAATCGAAAGGTCTGATGGATGCGCCAACCCAATCCACGCCAGGTCGCGGCGGGCGAGCCGTGGGTGGAGTAGAACTCGGCCTCCAGCGTGCAATTCTCGGGCAGCGGGAAGCTGCCGCGTCCGTAGCGGCCGATGGCCTCGAGGAGCGCGTCTCGCCGCGGGTCGTCCTTCGCGAGCTTGGTGACGGTCGAAAAGGCCCTGCCGAGATGGCCTTGCCGCACCAGGTGAGCCCCCATGCCGACCAGCCATGATGAATCGGTCCGCGCGTCGACGCGCGCGACGAGCGCGCTGGCCTTTTCGACGGAAAGCACCCCGCCCTCGCGCAGCGCGTCGATCGCCGCGGGCAACAGCAGGTCCTGAGCCGGTTCCTCGAAGCGCAACGCGACTCGCAGCAGTTCCTCGCGGTCGCGGTCGAGGTTGCGGAACAGCTTGGGCAGGTAGTCGGCGTACTCGTACCCCTTGAAGGTCCGCAGCAGCGTCCAGGCCTGGCCGATGCCGGCCGCACTGCCGCGGCGAGCCAGATCCACCGTCTGCAGCGCGCCCAGCGCCGCGCACCCGAGCACGAGGCCCCAGGCGAGGCGGCGCAGTGCGCTGCCCCCGCGAGCGAGGCGCTCCAGCGCCCACGTCGTCAACAAGAGCGCCAGCCCCCACTGCGGCATGTAGCGAATCAGCCGGCTGAAGTGGTGAAAGCTGGTCGACTTGAACGACGAGTTCAGCGACACGATCGTGAACGCGATCAGGAACAGCAGCACGAACCCATACACTCGCCGCGGACGGACATCGGAGTCCGATCGGTCCATCCACCAGACGATCGCACCCGCGAAAGGCAGTGCGACGAGCAACACGACCTGCACGAGGCTCGGTACCGTCATTTCGGCCACGAGGTCCTTGTACCAGCCCGATTCGGACGACGCCGTCGGCACGCCTCCGAACGGATCGCCCAAGGTGCGCCCATGGATCTGGAACACGCGCACTCCGAGGTGCTTCCACATCCACACGAGCGGTGTCACGCCGATCGCGAAGCCGAGCACGAGCCAGCCCCACGCCGAAGGCGAGCTCAGGCGCGGCGGAAAGCACACGAGCCAGAACGCCAGGACCGCGACCAGTGCGGCGACCTGGAAGCTGAACCAGCATCCGAATCCGCTCAGGCACCCCAACCACAGGCACTCGCGCGCTCGCACGCGTTCGCCGGCACCCCGCGTCAGGATCGGCATCGCCAGGTGGATCACGCCGAGAAAGATCGAGATGGCGGCGAAGTGGTTGCCGACGTTCAGCAGCGCCGTTTGCTGGCAGGCAGCCGGCCCGAATACGTAGCCGAGCCCGAAGAACCACAGCGCGCGCAATCCGAACCAGCGCGCGCACAGGCTGCAGCCGACGATCAGGTTGAGCAGGTCGAAACCGAAGGCGACCAGCTTCTGCGAGAGCAGGCTGGGACCGAAGGCGGCGAAGACGGGAGCCGTCAGGATCGAGGCGACCAGGCCCCCTCCTTCGTAGGGCTGGTAGATCAGGCGCGGCCAGGGCAGGCCGACCCCGTCGAGGATCGCCTTGGCGACGGTCCCGTGCGCCTGCTCCTCCCCCGTGAAGAACGCGTCAGCGAGCGACAGCACGAGCACCGCGCGCGCGGCCAGGAGCAGCACGCACAAGGCGAGGATCGACGGGACGGCGCGTGTGCACCAGCTCCCGCCGTCCGAGTCCGTGCCGCGCCGTCCCACCGCCGCAGTAGAGGCCCCGAGGCGGGCGGGCGCAAGTGCGCGCGAAAGCGGGCGACGAGCCTCGGGTCAGCGCTTGGGACCGTGCGCTGCCTCGAACGGCAAGTCATCTTCGCCTTGCCGCCCACCGCCAGCCGGCGACGAAAGCTCGTCGCCTGACTGTCTCCATCCCCGATAGACCTGCAACTCGGGGCCGAGCCGTTGGCTGGTCCAGAACCGCGTCAGGCTCCAATCGTCGAGCGAGTCACCGTTCGTATCCAGGGTTGGGTCCGAGCAGCCCGAGTCGAACTTCCGGATCAGCTCCTCGCTCGGCGGAGGTTGGGGGCCGCGTCGCGCATGGCGACGGCCGCCATGCGGTCCCGCGGCATCGTTCTCCTTTCCCTGATCTCGATCCGCCCGGTCATGTTGTCCCGGCGGGAGCTCCGCGCTGATCGGCAACGCGACGATGTAGTCGGCGCTCGTGGAGTCCTTGATCTCCAGCAGACGTTCGGCCACGTCCGGGTACTTGGCAATCAAGGCGTCGTGGCCGGGCATCCGGCCCGATGGAAAGGCCACCGGCCCCGCGATCGAATTCACCAGGTTCGCGTCGCGCAGCAGATGAAGAGCCCACGGGGAGTGCAGATGCTGGGGCAGCCACCGCACGCGCTGGACGTCCATCGCCAGCGGCGCGTCGACTCCCAGCGGCAGTGCGATGCGCGTCCGATCCGGCAGTGTCTCGCGCGCCCAGCCGGCGAGGGCTTCGACCGTCGTCGGCTGCGCCCACCTCCAAGCGCTCCGCACGACCGGCGCACAGCAGAGCACGCACAAACAGGCGAGTCCCACCCGCCAGGAGGCTCGCTGCCAACGCCCCGTCATGGCCGCCTGCATCGCATAGGCCGCCGCCAACGCGAGCAGCGGGATGAGCGGAAGCGCGAAGCGCGTGAAGGTGCGGGCGTAGGATCCGATCGCCAACGCGTACACGACTCCGAAGGCCGCTGCGACGAACCACTCCTCGCGCCCCGGCGCGATCAACGCGCGCCACAGGCCGCCGCGCAGCCGGTACAACCCGAGCAGCAGCCCGCACACGCCCAGCACGAGCAGGACGGGTTCGGTGATCGCAAGGAACTTCGCGACGAGCCCGAACCCGCTACCGTCGAAATCCTCGACCTTCAGCAGGTGTCCGCTGAGATTGACCTTCGGACCCGCTTCCGGCGTTGTGAGATCCACCGTCCGCTCCCGCCCCATCAAGTCCGGATACGAGATCCAGAACGAAGCCAGCACCGGCAAGAGCACGAGCAGGGTCGACGGAAGGAGAATGCGGCGCTCGCGCCGAGCGCGCAGCAGCTCGACCGCGGCGAGCGGCACCAGCACGGCGAGTCCATTGTGCAAGCAGGCGACCGGCAGCGCGCAGGCACAACCCGCCATGAGCGCGGTCCACGCGCCGCCGCGGCGCGCACGGTGCGCGAGCGCGAGCAGCGCGAGCAGCACGAAGGTCGTCAACGCGCCGTGCGGCCTGGCCTGCGTCGTGAACAGCGCATGCAGCGTGCTGACGGCGACGAGGAACGCCGCCGCGAGCGCGCCGTATTGCCCTAGTGCGCGCCGGCCGAGGAGGTAGACCAACGGCAGCGCTCCGAGCCCGAGCAGCAAGACCAGCCACCGCACGAGCAGGTAGGGCCGCGAGGCCGCGGCAAGTTGCTCCTCGAGCGCTCCCGGTGCGAGCGTCGGCACCACGCGTCCCGGCAGCGCGGCCGCGAGCGCGCCCAACAGCGGCGGGTACTGTCGGTTCAAGGCCGGCTCGCGGGTCTTCTCTCCACGCCATTGCGCATCGAAGTGGCTCGCCTGCTGCACCAGCACCGCGTCCGACTCCGGGATGCAGGGCAAGCCGCGATCGATGGCCGGCAAGCGCACGGCCAATGCGAGCACGAGGACGACCAATAGTCCGACGACGGCGGGAAGCCCGAACAGGCGCGGCGGCGGGTTCGCAGGTGCTCCCGACTCCGTCACCTCGGATCCAGTCATGCGAGTCTCTTCCAAACTCGACCTCTCTCGGCAGCCAGAGTGTATCGATTGTGTGCGGACGATTGGTTCGCGAAGAAGTCCTCGAGGGTGCCGCGGGCCCTGCTTGCAGATCTAGGCGCTGATTTTCACCGGCACAACGGCGCCGCTCTTCCTGACCAGCGGCCGCCCCATGACCTGCTTGGCCTTGCCCGCACTTCCGCGCGGATCCCCCTCTGATCCGCGCAACCGGCTAGTCCGGGGTCCGTGGACCGAGATCCCCGCACAGCGCGACCTTGGGCGCGTTGTGGATGTCGAGCACGATCGCCTGGACCAGCATCTGGAAGCCCAGGATGATCGGCATCGCCGCGAGCATAACCTGCCCCGAACTCGCGTAGGAACCCTGCGCGTCCATCGTGTACCACAGCACGCAGCCGAAGGCCGCGCCGATCAGAAGCAGCGGCAACCCGAGCAGCAGGAACACCGAGACGGCTCCGAAATCGTACAGGAAGTAGCGCCACGCGATCCGGCGCAGGAAGCCGTGCAGCAGTCGCGGCGGGAATCCGAGCAGCGTGCGCGTGATCGACAGCGACGAGTGCTCGTCGCCGTAACGCGCGGGAATCGCCACGTCGAGCACGAGCGCGCGCTGGATGCCGAGCTCGATCAGCAGGCCGCTCTCGAAGAAGTAGCGGTCGGGAAGTCGCTTGCGCAGCAGGCCGAGGACGTCGGTGCGCAGCGCGAGGTAGCCATTGGCCGGATCGAACAGACCCCAGTGCCCTGACGCGAACTTGACCAGGAAGGTCAGCCCGGTGTTGCCGACGATGCGCACCAGCGGCATCTGGCGCAGCGCGCGGCCGTCGGCCCAGCGATTCCCCTTGGTCATGTCCGCGCGACCGTGGTACAGCGGCGCCACGAGCTGCGGCAGGTAGGCCGGGTCCATCTGGTCGTCGCCGTCCATCTTCACGACGATGTCCAGACCCAGGCGCCGCGCTTCCTCGAAGCCGGTCTGCATCGCCGCGCCGACGCCGCCATTGTGCTCGCGCCGCAGCACGCGCACGCGCGGGTCGCGCAGCGCGTCGAGCACGGCCAGCGTGTCGTCGGGGCTCTTGTCCTCGACGCACAGGATCGTCTCGACCCACGCGGGGATCCCGGCCACGACGCGCTCGATCTGCTTGGCGACGCGATAGCACGGGATCACGACGCCGATGCGCGCACCCGGGAACGGATGTGCGTGCTCTTCGGCCTGCGCCTCCGAGCGCGTCCCGCCGGGGCCGCCCCTTCGCTCGATCTCTCTCATCCCGCGCATCCGCGACATGCTACTTCGAGGATTGGAAAATGGGCGCCCTTTCGGGCCGGTGCCAGGCCTGCGGGGCGATCCCATACAGCGAAAGCACGGTCGGCGCGATGTCCGTGACGGCGACGCTCGTATGCGGGCTGCTGACGCGATGCCCCTTGCGCCAGCCGATCAGCAGTCCGGCGTCATTGTGGTGGGCCGTCGACTGGTCGTTGTTCCAGTGCTCGCTGATGTGACGCGCGAAATCGGCCTGGAAGGCCGGGTTCAGGCTCGAGCGGATCCGCAGCGGCGCGCCGCCGGCGCGACTGCGGCGCGGCATGTTGAGCTCGAGGAACAGCTGCCGTCCGCGCTGCTGCGCAGTGAAGAGGGACTCTCCGGGCAGCACGTGCAGCGCGCTCACCTTCTCGAGGGCGGCGCCGGCCGCCGCCGTGTTGGCGCAATTGACGGTCAAATCCGGGTTCATCTGGTGCAGCACCGTGTAGTCCGTCAGCCCGATCGCGTCGAACAACTCACGCTCGCGCACCAACCTCACGACGGGGTTGTGGATCTCGTCGCACGGGTCGAAGGGCCGCGCGCCCAGGCCGGTGCCGAACAGGATCCAGCCGCCGTCGGGGACCTCGTCGATCATACGGGCCAGCACGCGGTCGCTGAAGCGGAAGCTGGTCTCGATCCAGTGTTCGAACTTTTGTTCGTAGCGCTTGCGCGCTTCGACGCTGGCGAAGAAGCGCTGGTCGGTCTCCGAGAGCCGGTCCTGGAAACGCTGCGGCTCGGCGGCGCGCCAGTAGCGGTGCAGCATGTACGCGGTGTGATTGAGGTGCACCGCGGTGTAGGCCGGGCGGTGTCGGCGGTACAGCTTGTGGAACACCTCGAACGACAGGTACGAGTGCAGCATCGCGCGCTCGGGCTCGCGATGCGCGCCGAGCAGCTTCTCGGCCGGGATCTGCGCCACGCTGCGCGCGACAGTGCCGAGGCTCACGCCGACGGTGGTCGCCTTGAGCAACAGCCCGAGTGCATTGGCGCCCTTGAGCCCGAAGCCCTCGCTGTAATTGCGCGCGGCGTACAGGTTGAACTCCTGCACCGGGCGCGCCGAGCGCGGGAAGCACTCGGATTCGTCGGCCAGCGTTTCGGGCACGTAGAAGCAGGCCGAGCCCGTCGAGCGCGGCGGGTAGCTCATCAGGCAGCCGAAGATCCCGATGGGAATTCCGGCGCGGTCCAACACGTCCCAAACGCAGCGCTCGCGCAGCGCCGAGGTGTCCTGGCCGAAGCCGACGATCCCGTGCTCTTCGGGCGCCAGGCCGGTGTAGACCGACGGCCAGATGATCCACGGGCTGATCTCGCGCCAGGACCTGTCCTTCTTGGCGTTCCAACCCGGGACGCGCGTGTTGACGATGGCTCCCTCGGACAACAGGCGCGCAAAGGCCGGCAGCTTGCCCTGCCCGACGAGTTTCTCGAGAAAATGCCGTTCCGCCTCGTTGACTTCGAGGAAGAGCACGGAAGTCCCGAGCGAATGGCCGGCCTGGATCATGCGCTAGCGCCCGGTAGGGTTCGAAAAAGGATACCCCGCCCGAGCGGCACTAGAAACGGACCCCCGCGATCCGGGCGGCCACCAGACGGATGAGCACGGCCGAGGCCAGGAACGAACTGCCGGTCGCCAAGGCCGCGCCGGCGATGCCGAGGCGCGGGATCAGGATCGCGTTGCCGAGCGCGTTGCTGGCCACCGATGCGAGCATGAACAGCGTGTGCCAGCCGGGGCGATTGGCCATCAGGAGCACTTGCTGGAAGGGCAGGTAGCCCGCCGCCAGGGCGATGCCGGCCATCAACCACACGAAGGGCCAGAACGAGTGCTCGACGTACTCGGGCCGGCCCATCAGCACGCCGACGCCGAACGAGTAGCCGGCCACCGCCACGACGGCGACCGCGCCCATCACGAGCCAGGTCAGGCGCATCCCGCGCCGCACGAAGGCCGTCAGTTCGGCGTGCTGCCCCGCGGCCAACAGGCGCGCGAGCACCGGATTGAAGTTGCTCTGCAGCACGGTGATCAACTGGAACACGCCCTCGGCGATGTGCAGCGCGACCGCGTAGTAGCCGGTGGCGACCGCGCCGTAGCCGAACAGCCCGATCATCCAGACGTCCAGGCGCGTGTTCAACTCGAGCAGCACGCCGGAGACCATGCTCTTCAGACCGAAGCGGAAATGCTCGCGCGCCCACGCCAGCGCGCGGCCGCCCGGCGCGGACACCACGCGCAGGAGTTCGATGGCGAGCAGCAGCGCGAGCAGCCCCTCGGCGAAAGTGAACAGGAACGCGACGCGCTCGGCGGGCCAGCCCAGCGCGTGCACGACGAACGGGCCGGCCAGCATGCCGAGGTAGCGCAGCGACTGGTACACCGCGTACGCGCGCATCCGCTGCAGGCCGTTGACGACGCCGAGCGCGACCTTGTTGAGCGCGAAGCAGAACAGGCCCGGCAGTGCCCAGGCCAGGCTCGTCGCGAGCTCGGGCATCTCGATCAATCCGGCCCAGAAATCGCGCGTCAGGTACAGCGCGGCGCAGGTCAGCGCGGACTGCAGCGCGACGGGCACGAGCGCGCTCGCGACGATGCGCCCGACCTCGTGCGGGTCGCCCTGGTGTTCGGCCACGGCCCGCAGCGCCGAGCGGTCGATGCCGCCGCTGCCCAGTTGGGACGCGAAGATGTAGACGACCCAGGTCTGCTCGAACAGCCCCAGTCCGGCCGTGCCGTAGAGCTGGTCGATCACGCGCAGCAGCAGCAGCCCGCAGACCGCGAGGATGCCGATGCTGCCGAAGTTCCACAGCACGCCCTCCTCGAAGCGACCGATGCGCCGGGAGCTCATGAGCAGGTCGGGCTAGTACAACTTCGGCGCGGCGTTGATCACCTTCAACGCCTCCTCGACGTTGAAGCCGACGATCTGGCCGTACTCGCGAATCGACGGGAAGCGCGGCTTGTTCAGCTCCTTCGCGCGCTCGAGCGCCTGCTCGCGCGTCAGGTGCCCTTCGCGCACCATGTTCGACAGCATCACCTCGTCCTCGCCGAATCCGGCGATCGTCTGGTAGATGTAGTTGTAGAAGGGCGCAGTGCCGTCGCCGATCCGCCACGTCGTCTGCGTGTCGGTCGCGACCTCCCAATCGAATTCGCGCCGGATCGTGCCGACGATCTCCTGCTCGCGCCACGGCAGGTAGTGGAACAGGTACAGGAAGTCGTCCTTCTGCACGAACGTGTAGTAGTAGGCCTTGAACGTGTCCCACAGCGACTCGTTGAAGTAGGCCGGATTGCGCACGTAGTTCTTGAAGTAGTACCACAACAGCGCCATCTCGTTGCGGAACGAGAGCCCGGTCAGCGTCATGCCGTGATCGTCCTCGAAGATCCCGCACAGGCCCGTCTTGTACGGCGTGTCCTCGATCATGTTGCCCGTGCAGAAGATCACGAGCTTGATGCCGGTCTCCTTCCGGATCTGCCGCGCGTAGTGGTAGAACTCCTTGTCGCCGGCCGTGAACAGCGTGACCATGCCGACCTCCGGCCGCTTGAGCCACGCCTCGATGTTCTTGCGCACGTAGCGCCGCTTCGCCGCGATGTCGGCCGAGCGCAGGATGTGCTCGACGCCGAGCGTGCCGCAGATGCGCGCCTGGTTGCGCCGCGCGAGGTCGGTCACCAGTCCCCAATCGAGCGTGAAGGCGACCGGGTTCATGCCCAGTTCCTTCTTCACGTAGTTCAATCCGAAGGCCGAGTCGCGTCCGCCGGAGAACGCGACGATCACGTCGGGACGTCCGTCCTTGCTGCGATACGGCTCGACCGCCTTCAGCAGCGCCTCCTTGCCCTTGGGCTGGATCGACTTCCAGCGCCGGCAGTACGCGCATACGCCCTGCGCGTCGAAGCGCATGAACGGGTAGGTATCGGGCAGGATGCACTGCTTGCAGCGCTGCACTTCGCGGCGCTTCTTCGAACGATCGACGATCGCCAGCGGACGCGCCCCGCTCGGCAGGACCGGGCGCTGCTCGGGCACGGCCGGCGCCTCGGCACGCGCCGCCTCGATCTCCCACCAGGCCGGCGTCTGTGGAACCGGCGCCTGCAACAGCTCGAAGGGCCGCTCGGCCAAGGTGGCGAGGTCGAGCACGATCCCCGTCTTGGCGCGGATCGGCCGGTAGCTGATCTTGCCGACCACGCTCTCGATGCCCATCGTGTCGACCAGCGACTGCAGGATGAAGCGCTCGGACGCGAAGGCGAGGAAGGTATTGCGCTCGTTGCGGATCGTGAACAGCGAGCCGGTGTTGGTGGCCAGTGCGATCTCGCGCCGATCGTCGAAGAAGATCGCCGTGCTGGCCGCGCCGAAGATCTCGCCGAAGGCCAGGCGCACCGCCTCGCCGACATCGTTGCTGCGGTCGAGGAACTTGCGCACCAGCTGCAGCAGCACCTCGGTGTCGACGTCGTAGCGGCGCACGAGGTCGGTGTGCTTGCGCCACAGCGCCGCGTCGTTGACGACGATGCCGTTGTGGATGCCGACGACCCCCGGCACGATCACCGGCTGGTTGTTCTCGTTGTCCGACTGCGCACCGTTGGTGACCATGCGCGAGTGGCCCATGGTCGCCAGCAGTCCGGCGCGCCCGTCCGCCGCGACGGCTCCCGACTGCACGCGACCGAAGGCCGCCTCGGCCTTGGCGACCAGCTCGTGGAAGACCGGGTTGGCGAGCAGCAGGCTGACCTCACCGGCCTGCTTGACGACATCGATGCCCGCGCCGTCATGGACGACGAAGCCGGCGGCCTCGTTGCCGCGCGTCTCGGAAAAGCGCAGCAGGGCCTCGACGACCTTCCCGATGAAGCTCGCCGGGATGGCGGGGTCCTTGCCGTAGACGGCACCGAAGATTCCACACATGAGGGCAGGCAGGCCTGGGGGCGGGGACGAAGGCGGAAGATCCTATCGGAAAGAACGCCGTCGACGATGCAGCGAGGGAAAACGATTCCTACGCTCTTTCGATGCGCCCCCCGCCTCCGTCCGCGTCCGCGGCCCCCGAAATGCGCGGCATCTGGACGGTCATCGGCGCGTCGTCCGCCGGCACGCTGATCGAGTGGTACGACTTCTACATCTTCGGGAGCCTCGCGACGGTCTTGGCCGGCGCGTTCTTTCCGAAGGGCGATGCCTTCGCCTCGCTGCTCTACACGCTCGCCACGTTCGCGACCGGTTTCCTCGTGCGCCCGTTCGGCGCGCTCGTGTTCGGCCGCATCGGCGACATCGTCGGCCGCAAGTATGCATTCCTGGTCACGCTGCTGATCATGGGCGGGTCGACGACGGCGATCGGCCTGCTGCCGACCTACGAGCAGGTCGGCGTGCTGGCGCCGATCCTGCTCGTCGCGCTGCGCCTCCTGCAGGGACTGGCGCTCGGCGGCGAGTACGGCGGCGCCGCGACCTACGTCGCCGAGCACGCGCCGCAGCATCGCCGCGGCTTCTACACGTCGTTCATCCAGACGACGGCGACACTCGGTCTCTTCGTCTCGCTGGGCGTGATCCTGCTGTGCCGCACGCAGCTCGGAGAGCAGCAGTTCGTCGAATGGGGCTGGCGCCTGCCGTTCCTTGGCTCGATCGTGCTGGTGGTCTTCTCCTACGCGATCCGCCGCAAGCTGCAGGAATCGCCGGTCTTCGCCGCCCTCAAGGCGGGCGGCCGCACATCGGCGCGGCCGATCCGCGACAGCTTCGGCAACCGCGCGAACCTGCGCCTCGTGCTGCTCGCGCTGTTCGGCGCGACGATGGGCCAGGGTGTCGTCTGGTATACAGGTCAGTTCTACGCGCTGTACTTCCTGCAGACCGTGCTCAAGGTCGACTACGTGCTCGCGAACCAGATCGTCGCGTGCGCGCTGCTGGCGGCGACCCCGTTCTTCGTCGTGTTCGGCGCCTTGTCGGACCGGGTCGGGCGCAAGCCGCTGATGCTCGCCGGCTGCCTGCTCGCGGTCGCGACGTGGATTCCGATCTACCAAGCCATGGGCGAGGCCGCGACGGCGGCGGGCGGACCGCAGGCGCTGCGCCTGGGTGTGTTGGTATTCGTGCAGGTGCTGTACGTGACGCTCGTCTACGGGCCGATCGCCGCGTTCCTCGTCGAGCTGTTCCCCGCGCGCATCCGCTACACGTCGATGTCGCTCCCCTACCACATCGGCAACGGCGTGTTCGGCGGGCTCGTGCCGCTGATCGGAGTGTGGGCCGTCAAGCACTTCGACAACCGATACGCCGGGCTGTGGTACCCGATGGCGATCGCGAGCATCACGGTCTTCGTCGGCGCACTCTTCGTGCGCGAGCGGCGCGACACCGATCTCGCTGACTGATAGCTCAGGGCTTCCAGCCGAGCAACTCGTCGACGGTGCCGACCGACACCGAGTGGTAGCCCGACCGCGCCCGAGCGTAGATCTCGCGCGCCCAGGCGAGATCCTCCGGCCTTACCGCGAGAGCGGCGTAGAGCGGCTTGAGGAACTTGCGCCGTCCGATCGTCAGCAGGAAAGCGGAGAGTTCGCCTTCGACCAGCTCGCGCTCCCCCGCCTTCACGCACAGCTCGAGCCACTGGAACTGGATCTCGCGGTTGCCGCTGTGCGTGAACGCGAAGGTCGCATCGAGCTCGCGCAGCCGTGCCGCGCTCGCGCCGGGACATGCGCCGAGCAGGAAGCGCAGCCACTGTCCGGTGACCCAGCCCTGCGTGTCGAGCGCGCGCGCCGCCGCGCCGCCCTTCCAGCGCTCGACCTCGCGATCGACGACGCGCAACAGCGGCGAGTCGGAGCGCGGCGCGTCGGAGGGCAGGCCCGTGCCGTCGATCCACGCGCGCAAGTCCAGCGCGGCGCGCGCGGCCGGATGCATGGCGAGCAGGCGCGCATCGAGATCCGCGAGCATCTCGTCGGTCGTCACGCTCGTGAACGCGTGGCGCTCGAACCAGCCGAGCATCCACGCATCGAAGGCCGTTCGGCCGACCAGCTCCTCGACGCGTCGCAGGAACAGCGCGCCCTTCTCGTACGGCACGCTCGTGAACGCGTCGTCGGGGCCCCTGCCGTCGAGCTCGCAGTGCAGCACGTGCTGCCACGGCTCGAGCTCGGCCATCTCGCGCTCGAGCTCGGCGCGCGCGAGCTCGCGCTCGAGCAGCGCCCGCTGCGGGCCGTAGACCGCCTCCATGATCCGATTCTCGCAATAGACGGTGAAGCCCTCGTTGAGCCAGAAGTCGCGCCAGGTCGCGTTCGTGACGAGGTTGCCCGACCAGGAGTGCGCGAGCTCGTGGGCCACCAACGCCACCAGCGACTTGTCGCCCGCGACGATGGTCGGCGTCGCGAAGGTCATGCACGGATTCTCCATCCCGCCGAACGGGAAGGACGGCGGCAACACGAGCAGGTCGTAGCGCCCCCAGCGATACGGGCCGAACAGCCGCTCGGCCGCCGCCACCATCGCCTCGGTGTCCTCGAACTCGCGCGCGCAGGCCTCGACGAGGGCCGGCTCGGCCCACACGCCGCAGCGCTCCGAGAGCGCGCGGAACTCGAGCTCGCCGCACGCGAGCGCGATCAGGTAGCTCGGGATCGGCTTCGATTGACGGAAGCGCCAGGTTTGGTCGGCGGCGAAGGCCGAGCTCTCGGCGCTCATCAGCGGCCGCAGGCCGGCCGGGCAGCGGATGCGCGCTTCGTAGGTCACTCGCACGCTCGGCGAATCCTGCAGCGGGATCCACGTGCGCGTCAGGATCGACTGGCCCTGGCTGAGCAGGAACGGGTGTCGCTTGCCGAGGGTCTGCGCCGGGTCGAGCCACTGCAACGCGAGCGCGTCGGGCCGCGTGCGGTAGTGCACGCGGACGGCGCGATCGGCGGGCTCGAGCTCGATCGCGAGCGCCGCGCCGAGCAGCGGATCCTCGGACGAGAGCGTGAAGCGCCGCGGCTCTTCGCCGTGGCCGGTCACGCGCTCGATCGCCAGGTTCTGCGCGTCGAGCACCAGCGCTGCCCGCGGATCGAGACGCTCGAACTCCAGGTACGCGCTGCCGCGCGCCTCCTTGCGCTCGAAATCGAGCTCGAGGTCGAGCGCGACGTGCGTGACGCGCACCTCGTGCGGACGAGCGTGGGAGTGGAGATCGAGCGCGGCGTCCGGCGAGTCGGCGGTTGAGCGCATGGTGGCACAGGCTCCCAGCGCGGCGGCGAGGAGCACGAAAGGGAGCGCGGGGAGTCGCATCGGCGCGCCATGCTACCCGCCGCGCCCCGCTCAGGTCCGCCGTCGATCGGGCCGATAGCGGCAGGATGAACGCGTCGACCGAGCAGGAGGTCTTCTGGCAGGGCCAATTCGGCTCGGAGTACACCGAGCGCAATGCGGGTGAACGCGCGATCGCGTCCAACACCGCGCTCTTCGCGCGCATCCTGTCGCGCACGCGCGGCATCGGCTCGGTGCTCGAGCTCGGCTCGAACCGCGGCAACAATCTGGTCGCGCTGCGCCGGCTGCTGCCCGCCGCGCAGCTCTCGGCCGTCGAGATCAATCCGACCGCGGCGCAGCACGTGGCTGCGACGCTGCCCGACGTCGAACTGCACCGCACGTCGATCCTGCGCTTCGAGCCGGAGCGGCGCTGGGACCTCGTGTTCACCAAGGGCGTGCTGATCCACATCGCGCCCGAGGAGCTCACGCGCGTCTACGATCTGATGCGACGCGCCGCGGCGCGTTACGTGCTGGTCGCCGAGTACATGAACCCAACGCCGGTCGAGGTCAATTACCGCGGCCACGCCAACAAGCTGTTCAAGCGCGACTTCGCGGGCGAGCTGCTGGACCGCTGCCCCGAGCTCGAGTTGGTCGACTACGGGTTCGCCTGGCGACGCGATCCCAATTTCGCGCAGGACGACCTGACGTGGTTCCTGCTCGCGCTGCGCGACGCCGGCGCGGACTAGCCGCGCTCGACCTCCCACACCTCGGCGCCGAAGTGGTTCCACGGCAGGCGCCCCTCGTCGCACTCGGCCCCCACCGAGAACTGCACGTCGACGAAGTACACGATCACGCTGGGCGTCGCGGGCCGCAGGTTGCGGCAACCGTGCGCGACGCCGGGCGGAATGCGCACCAGCCTCGAATTGCCGTCACCGAGCACGTGGCGCGTGACGAGCCCCTCGCTGGGACTCCCCTTCCGCACGTCGGCCAGCACGAGCAGGATCTTGTCGGACGGCGGCACGTACCACACGTCGGTCTGGCGCTTGTGCAGGTGGAAGGCCTTGATCGCGAGCGGCTCCATCGAGCTGTAGTTGATCTGCCGCGCGACGAAGCCGTTGAGCTGCTGGTGCACGCCCCCATCGAGCCGTCCGAGCTCCGTCATCGAGCCGCCGTCGTCGTTGAAACGCTTCAACTCGACCCACTGCACGCCGTCGATCTGCGCGCGCTTGCCGTAGTCCTGCAAGCCGTACTTCGCCGCGGCCTGCGCATTGAAGGGAGATCCGGAGCTGACGGGTGCGGGAGGTTGCGACATGGTTGCCGCCGAAGATCGCTCGGCGAGCGCTCGAGCGCAAGCCCGAGGCGATTTTGCGACTCCGCGGCCCGGCGCGCACAATCTGGCCAGCGTGCCCGCCGCCTTTGCCCTTGCCCTGATCGGATGCGCCGCGCAGCAGCCGGCCGAAGCGCGGCCAGCTCCGCTCCCGCTGCTGCTGCACGTGCGCGACGCGGGCGGACAGCCGGTGGTCGGCGCCAGCATCGACTTGTTCCGGCGGGCCGCCGAGATGCCGCCCGAGCAGCTCGAGGCGGAGCTGCTCGACCCGTGGTCGCACGTGCCGGCCGTGCACAAGACACTCGTCACCGACGCGGCCGGCCGCGCCGAGACCGCGGTGGAGGCCTGGGGCTTGGGCGTCGAGCTGCGCGCTCGGGCCGCGGGCCTGCGCGCCCGTGGCGCGTGGAAGCCCGGCGATCCGCTCGCCGTGGTGCTGCAGGCCCGACCGGGCCATGACCTCTCCGTCCGCGCGCTCGACGATGACGAGCACCCAGTCGCCGGCGCCGCGCTGGCCCTGTGGATGCACCGCGGCGATGGCGGCATCGAGCGCGTCGCGGCCGTGCGCTCCGATGCGCAGGGTCTGGCGAGTTTCGCCGACGTCGAGGGCCGTTGGCTCGAGGACGCCCGCATGTACGTGGGACAGGACGGTCTCGCGCTGCCGCCGATCGAGCTCGAGGTGGAGCGCGCCGCCTTGCCGCTGGCCGAGCCGCTCACGCTGCCGATCCGCGCGCGAGCGGTGCTCGAGCTCGCCCTCGATGGCGCGGAGGCCGCGCACGTGCCGCTGCGACTCGCGACCGCGCATGTCGACGCCGACGGCGCCTTCACGCACTGGACCTGGCGCAGCGTGCTCGGCCCGACCTGCGTGCTGCCGGGACTGGATCCGGATGCGCGGCTGATGCTGAGCGCGGAATCGGCGCTGCTCGGCAGCGCGAGCGCGATCCTGGAGCCCGAGCCGCTCGTGCGGGGCGCGCGCACGGCGCGGCTGCGCCTGGAGAATCCGGGCGCGTCGATCCAGGCGCGGCTGCGCGGTCCCGACGGGCGCTGGCTCACCGACACGTGGGTCGAGACGCGCCTGTTGCTGCGCTCACTCGATCGCGCGGCCTCGGGCGCGAGCTTCGTGCGGCGCCTGCGCTCGGACGCACTGGGGCGGCTGCACGTGCCGCTGGGTCCGTCGCTGGCCGAGTTCCAGGTGCGAATGGTCGTGCTGGCCGATCCGCGCGACGCCGATCCCTGCGGGGCTTCGCTGTCGGCGCAGCGCGAGGGCGGCACGCGCACGCTCGAGCTCGGCGACGTCGACTGCGCGCGCTACGTGCGCCTGTGCGCGGGCCGGGTCGAGGACGAGGCCGGCGCGCCGCTCGCCGACGTCGAGGTCGTCGCGCGGGATCAGTCCTTCGGCGAGCACTGGAGCACGACGAGCCGGGGCGACGGCAGCTTCGAAGTGTGGGGCCTGCGGCGCTCGAATTCGCTGCGCGTCGAGGCGGCCGGCGCGCGCGAGCTGGTCGAGCTCGGCAGCAGGGGAAACGTGTTGCGCGCCGGGCCTCCGAGGCGCTGACGGATGACGGACGCGCGCGGGCTTGGCATCCTGTCGGGATCGCCATGTCGATCCGAGCCTGCACTCTCGTCGCGACTACCGTCGCGCTCGTCCTTCCCGCCTGCCGTTCCACCGCCAAGCCGCCCGCGGCTCCCCGCGCAGCCGCAGAGGCCGCGCAGCCGGTCACGGCCACCGGCAAGCGACCGCTGTCGATCGCGGACTTCTACCTGACCAAGAGCGTCGGCGCGCCGGCCGTGTCGCCGGACGGCCGGCGGCTCGTGTTCACCGTGCGCCACACCGACTTCGCGGCCGAGAAGGCCTGGACCGAGCTGTGGCTCGTGAACAGCGACGGCAGCGGCCTGCGGCAACTGACCGCGAGCGGCAACAACGATGGCGAGCCCTCCTTCTCGCCCGACGGGCGCACGCTGCTGTTCGTGTCCTCGCGCAGCGGCGGCAGCCAGTTGTGGACGCTGGCGCTGGACGGCGGTGAACCGCGCCAACTGACGAAGTTCGAACCGGGCCTGAGCGGACCGGTCTGGTCCCCCGACGGCCGCTGGATCGCTTGCGCCACCGAAGTGTGGCCCGAGTGCTCGATCGACGCCGAGTGCAACGCGAAGGCCGATGCCGACAAGGACGCGGACAAGCTCGAGGTCTACACGTCGGAGGAGCTGTTGTACCGCCACTGGACCGCGTGGGAGGACGGCAAGCGCACGCACATCGTGCTCGTCGATGCCAAGAGCGGCGCGGTCGCGCGCGACCTGACGCCCGGGGACTTCGATGCGCCGCCGTTCTCGCTCGGCGGGGATCGCGGCTACGCGTTCTCGCCCGACGGCAGCGAAGTGTGCTTCGTGTCGAATCGCGACGCCAATCCGGCCTTCTCGACCAACGCCGATCTGTGGACGGTCGCAGTCGAGTCCGACGGCCGCGCGCCGCGCAATCTGACGAACTCGAACGGTGGCTACGACGGCGCGCCGCTGTACTCGCCCGACGGTAGGTGGATCGCGTTCATCCGCCAGGCCAGCGCGGGCTACGAATCGGAATTGAAGCAGCTGTGCGTGCTCGAGCGCGCGACCGGCGCCGTGCGCGAGCTGACCAGCCGCGCGGGCTTCGACGACTGGGTCAACGACATGCGCTGGCGCGCCGACTCGCGCGCACTGTACTTCAGCGCCGACCACCGCGGGCGCACGCCGCTCTTCGAGGTCGGGATCGACGGTGGAAAGCCGGTCGAGGTGCTGACGCACGCGTACCTGAACGGTTGGGAGCCGCTGCCGCAGGGCGGCTTCGCGTACTCGAGCCGCGCGATCGCTCGCCCGCCCGAGTTGTACCGCGTCGACGCCCCCAAGGCCGGGCCGGTGCAGCTGACGCGCTTCAACCAGGCGCTGGTCGACGCAGTCGACATCCGTCCGGCCGAGGAGCTGTGGATCCAGGGCGACGGCGACTACGGCGTGCACACGTTCGTGGTCAAGCCGCACGGCTTCGATCCGAACAAGAAGTACCCGCTGATCCTCAACGTGCACGGCGGCCCGCAGTCGCAGTGGTCCGACGCCTGGCGCGGTGACTGGCAGGTCTACCCGGCCCAGGGCTACGTGGTCGCGTTCTGCAACCCCACCGGCTCCTCGGGCTACGGGCAGCCGTTCACGGACGCGATCGCGCGCGACTACGGCGGCCGCGTGTACCGCGACCTGATGCACGTGACCGACGCGCTCGCCGCGCTGCCGTACGTGGACGCCGAGCGCATGGGCGCGATGGGCTGGTCCTACGGCGGCTACATGATGATGTGGATGAACGGCCAGACCGATCGCTTCCGCTGCCAGGCGGCGATGATGGGCATCTTCGACCTGTCGCAGTTCTACGGCGCGACCGAGGAGCTGTGGTTCCCGACGCACGATCTGGGCGGTGCGCCCTGGGAGAGCCCCGATTACGAGCGCTTCTCGCCGTCGAACTTCGTCGAGAACTTCAAGACGCCGTCGCTGGTCATCACGGGTGAGCTCGATTACCGCTGCCCGTACACGCAGAGCCTCGCGTACTACACCGCACTGAAGTCGCGCGGCGTGCCCGCTCGGCTGGTCGTGTACCCGAAGGCCGGCCACTGGCCGAACTGGATCGAGATGGCCTACTACTACAACGCGCACCTCGACTGGTTCCAGCGCTGGCTCGGCGGCGGCAAGGCTCCGTACTCCGTCGACGGTTGGGCGCGCGGACGCCGCTAGTCCGACATCGTTCATGAGGCCGCGAGCTCCGCGCGCCGCGATCTCGCGCGCCGCGAGCGCTACGGCTGCAGGACGAGCTCCAGCCCGTGCGTCGCTGACAGGCCCACCGGCGCACTCGGCGCGCAGGTGCTGGTCGGCCACAGCCACAACATCTGCGACCACACGCGCACGCCGGCCAGCGCCGCCGCGGACGGCACGGGCAGTGTGCGCTGCACGACGCCGTCGGCGCCCGCGACGAGTGGGAAGTGGTAAGCACCCGGGGCTGCGCTGAGATCGACGTACAAGGGCACGCCGAGCCCCAGCGCGCTCGAACCGGCGTAGTGCGGTGCCGCGGCGACGAACCCGACGCCGAGGCCGCTGCTCGGCGCCGCGCTGCAGCGCAGCGCGAAGCCGCTGTTGCCGAGCTCCGGCGCGCTCAGTGCCTCGAAGACATGCGCTCCCGCGCAACCGTCGACGCCTGCACCGTAGCCGTGCACACCGGCGATGCCGGTCGACAGGTTCAACTGCACGTACGGCTCGGCCACGCCGAGCTCCGAGGTCACCAGCAGATCCAGGCGACCATCACCGTTCACATCGGCCGCGGGTCCCTGGGTCGGGCCTTCGTAGCGCGCCCACTCGACGTACAGCCCGCCGGGCGCGGCGGCCCACAGCACGCCCGCCGCGAGCAGATCGAGCTGACCATCGCCGGTCAGATCGAGCAGGCGCGGCGCGGCGAGCGTAGCGGTCTGCAGCAACTGCGCCGGCGCGAAGCCGCCGGCCGGCAGCCCGCTGAGACGCCAGGCACCAGCGGCCGGCGCGAGCCGAGGAAAAAGCACGTCGGGCAGCGCGTCCAGATCGAGGATTCCGACCAGCGGAGCCCCGACCCCGGCCAGGCCCTGCAGCGACTGCGCGGGCGCGAATCCGAACTGGCCCAGCGCACGGTACCAGGTCGCAGCGGCGCCGGGCTCCGCGGTCCGCACGACGTCGTCGCGCCCGTCGCGATCGACGTCGAGGATCGCGAGTTCCGCGCACGGGCAGAAGCCGACATCGACGAGCACTTGCGACATGAAACCGAAGTGCAAGCGATTGAGCAGCAGTTTCGTCGGCGCGCCGCTGGCTCCGGCGTCGGCGAGCAGCAGGTCCGGTCGCGCGTCTCCGTCGAAGTCGCCGATGTGGATGCGCGCCTGCGGCGCGCCGCTGTCGTACTCGCCGGCGAATGCGAACTTGCCCAGTCCCAGCCCGCGGTACCAGCGCACGGACAGGCTGCTCGTCTCGTCGGCCAGCAGATCGGGCGCACCATCGAGATCGAGGTCGACGCTCGCAATGTGCGAGGCGCCCGTCCCGTGCGGAATCGAATCGGTCGGCGCCCCGAAGCCGGCGTTCGAGCCCAGGTGGACTCGCAGCTTCCCTTCGGCCTCGACAACCAGGTCGGGCCGCCCGTCTCCGTTCAGGTCGGCGACATGCGACGCATGGCCCGCGGGCAGCGGCAGGCGGCCCGGACTGCCGCCCGCGCCATCACCGAGCACGACATCGAGCCGCCCGTCGGTGCGCGCGGCCAGGAAATCGAGGTTGCCGTCGCCGTCGACGTCACGCGCGCGCACGTCCGCGCAGGCGACACCGATCGCGTAGCCGGCGCCCAGCGCATGGAACTCGCCGCTGCCGTCGTTGGCGAAGGGCTCGAGACCTGCACCGACGCCGGCATGCGCGAAGACGAGGTCGGGGGCGCCATCGCCGTCGACGTCGGCGACATCGACCGAGCGCGGTTCTGCTGACAACGGGAGGATCGCGAGCGCACTGACCTCGGCCTCGCCGTTGCCGTACTGCAGGTGCGCCTGCGCGAAGGAATCCCCGAGCGTGACCGCGTCGATGTCCCCGTCCAGATCGAGATCGGCGGCCGCGATCGCGACGATGCCCTTGGCCGCCGCGACCACCGCCTCGTTCACGTAGGTCGCCCCGGTGGGCGCCTTGCGAATCCAGCTCAGGCGGTCCTCGCCCGGATCGGCGTTCTCGGGTGAGCTGACGAGGAAATCGGGCAGACCGTCGCCGTTGAGCTCGGCGCTGACGACGAATTCCGCCAGCCGGTTCACGAGGTGCGTCGTCGCCGGGGCGAAGTTCGCCCCGCCGTCGTTGTCGTGAAAGGCGAGCCGCTTCGTGCTGCGACGCGTGCAGACCAGATCGAGGTCGCCATCCGCGTTCAGATCGACCAGCGCGACGCCGTTGCACTCGTCGCCCTGGTCGAGTGATTCGGCGATCAGCATGCCGCCCGGCGGATCGTTGAGCCGGAAGACGATGGTCTGTTCGTCGGGGCAGGCGGCGACCAGATCGAGCGCGCCGTCACCGTCGAGGTCGCCGACCGCGAGCTCGCGCGGCCTGTCGGACAGCGCGAAGGACTTGGGCGCGGCGAAATGCGCCGGCAGCCTCCCGGAAAGCACGACGAAGGCGCGCGCGACCGGATCCGTGCCGACCACGTCGATCCTCCCGTCGGCGTCGAAATCGACCGCGGCGATGCGCGCCAGGCCGGCTCCCGCCGGGTGACTCTGCCACGGGAAGGCCTGTGCGAGGGCGGCGGATCCGGACAGCGAGACGAAACCGGCGAGTGCCGACGCCGCGAGCGTGCGAGGCAACATGGTTCGACCTCCGTTGGGAACGACTCCAGCCTGCTGGAGCTCGGACCGCGGGACCCCGCCAGACACGGATGTCGGAGGCCGCGGCCCGACACGGGAGCTAGTCGGAGTGCCGGCCGTGGTAACGAAGCTCTCGTCCGCCGGAGCGCGGCCACGAAAGCGCGCGCCCGAAACGCTACCGTACGCGCGCCATGTCCCCGACACGCCAAGACCAACGCTCCTCCCGCCGCTCCGACTGCCCCGCCGCTCCGCGCGCCGAGTTGCCGACGCGCTCGGTCGAGGACGTGCGGCACCTCGATCACCTGTTCGAGCACTGCCTGCCGTCCTTTGGCGGCGCGTACCTGCGGCGGCTGTGGCAGCTGCTCGATGCGGCGATCGGCGACGGCGTGCCGATGACGCTGGCCGTGGCCGGACCGGTCACGCTGTCCGGTCAGATCCACACCTGGCTGGGGCCGCTGCTCGACAGCGGCTGGTTCGCGCTGGTCTCGACCACCGACGCGGTCTGCTATCACGACGGTCACCGGGCGCTGGACAATGCCGCCAAGCACCCGATCCACGAGGTCGCGATCTTCGGCGACGACGGGCAACTCCGCGATGAGCGCACGATCCGCGTCACCGACATCGGATTCGACGAGGACGTACTGCTCGATCAGGATCGCTTCCTGCGCGCGGTGCTGTCGCAGAAGGAATTCCAACGCAGGATGAGCGGGCCGGAGTTCCGCCACCTGCTCGGCCTGCGCTATGCGGCGCAGGAGCGCCAGAACGGCGTGCGCGAGGGCCTGCTCGCGCTGTGCGCGCGCAAGGCCATCCCGATCTTCGTCGGGGCGCCGGGCGACGGCTCGGTGTTCCTGAATTCGATGGCACTGTGGGCGCTGGCCCAGGCGACCGGATCGAAGTACCGCTTCGAGCTCGACCTGCACCTCGAGGTCTTCGAGAGCTGCGCCTATCACCTGTGGGGCCTGCGTGAATCGGACACGCGGGCCTTGGGCACCTTGATCCTCGGCGGCGGCGTCCCGAAGAACTTCAACCTGCAGCCGGAGCCGGCGCTGAGCCAGGTGCTTGGCCTGCCGCACATCGCCGGGTACTTGTACGACATCCAGATGACGACGGCGCCGATCACCGACGGTTCGCTGTCCTCCTGCCCGCCGGCGGAAGCCGTGACCTGGGGCAAGGTCGACAAGAACGAATACAAGCGCACGACCGAGAGCATGCAGGTCGACTACACGGTCGTGATGCCGCTGCTCGTCAAGGCGCTGCTCGACAAGCGCGCCCGACTCGAGCGCCTCGAGGCGGAGCTGGGCCGCGACCTGCTGCTCGAGCGGCACCCGGAGGCCAAGGGCTACCTGCGCCCGCGCGGCGGCTACCGGCTGTACGAGCGGCGCGACGAGCTGATCAAGAAGCTGCAGCGCGAAGTCAAGGCGCGCGCCGCGCGGATGCGCAAGGACAATCGCTACGCGCTCGCCAAGCCCGTGCGCTAGTAGCCGAGCGAGTCGAGCAGCCGTCGCTGCTCTTCCGACAGCGTTCCCTTGCGCGAGTTCGAGCGCTGGCTCGCGCGGAACTCGTCGCCGGCGCGCATCAACCGCTGGATGTGCGGCAGCCCCTCCGGCGTGTGCGCGATGTTCTTGCGCTCGCCGGGATCCGCCTGCAGGTCGTACAGGGCGACACCGGTCGACTTCTCGACCGCGAGCTTCTCGTAGTCGATCACGATCTTGAACCGGCCGTCGCTGACGCATTCGCGCTGCTCGAGCCAAGGCTCGCCGGGTTTCGTGCGGCGCGCCGACTCCTTCGCCGAGTGCGTCTGTGTCTGCGCCCAAAGCAGAGCGGGCGGCAGCGACTCACCGCGCAACAGCGGCATCAGACTGCGCCCCTGCAGGTCGGCGCCGGGCAGGTCGGCATGCTCGAGCAGCGTCGGCAACACGTCGATGCCGCGGGCGAGATCCGGGATCCGCATTCCCGCGCCGCCGGGCACCCGCACGAGCAACGGGACGCGCAGTGCCTCCTCGTACAGGAACGGGTCGTGCGTGAACCAGCACGGGTCGCGCTCGAGCAGCGTCTCGCCGTGGTCGCTGGTGATCACGATCACCGTATTCTCCCACAGGCCGCGGCGCTCGAGCTCCGCGAACAGGCGCCCGAGCGCCGCGTCGGCGTAGCGCACGCCGCCGTCGTAGCGGTCGGCGACGAACTGCCAGTCGCGCTCGTCGAGCACGCGTTTGTTGCCGGCGAAGGCGATCGGCTGGCGCTGGCGCGACTGCGGCACGTTGTAGAACTGCTCTCCGCGGCCGACCGCCAGTTCCGTGGGCGAACCGTAGCGCTCTTCCTCGTACGCGAAGGACATCTCGCGGCGCTGCACCTTGGATCGGAACTCGGCGGGCAGTTCGTTCCAATCGCGCCAGCCGTAGGGCCGGTGCACGTCCCACAGGTGCAACCACGTGGCGAAGGGCTGCCCGGCCCCGCCATCGATCCAGCCGAGCAGCGCATCGATCGAATCGGCGGCCGGCTCGTAGTAGCGCGCCTCGGTGTGCTGGAAGCCGCGCTGCAGATCGCAGCTCTCGACCGAAGGGTGGTTGTAGAACGCGCCGGTGCGCCAGCCGGCCTTGGCGAAGCGCTCGGCCAGCGTCGGCGCGCCGGGATCGACCTTGTGCCCCCAGTAGTACACGCCGTGGCTCGAAGTGTGCAGGCCCGTGAACAGGCTCGCGTGCGACGGCGCGGTGAACGGCGCCATCGAGTACGAGCGCTCGAACAGCGCGCACTCCTTGGCGAAGGCGTCGAGGTTCGGCGACGTGTCTCGCTCGTACCCATAGCAGCCCAGGCGGTCGGCTCGCAGCGTGTCGACCGTGATGAGCAGCACGTTGGCGCGCGGACGGGCCGGTTCGCTACAGGCGCCGACGAAGAGCAGCAGCACAACCAGCCACGCGCCCAAGGAGAGCCTGTGGATCGAGATCGGCATCCTCGTCATTGTGCGCGGAGCGGACTCAATCGCGCCAGTCCGGCGGACGGATGCCACCGGGTGCGGGCTGACGCGTGTCGTACAGCCAGATCGACCAGCCGATCTTCGCGAAGGGCCGGTAGTCCGACAGCCACTCGTACTTCTGCGGCTCGCGGTGATAGAGCACCGCGTGCACGGCCACGATGCCGCGCACCGGCTGGTGGATCGGTCGAGCGGACTCCAAACCGAAGACCGTCGGATCGGCCACCGAGTATTGGTCGTAGTGCAGCCCGCCCGCCGCATCGATCCACTCGCGATTGCGAGCGTAGACCCGGCCGAGCTCGCGCACGTCCTGCCCCCAGTCGTCGCCGACGACGCTGATCTCGTGCCCGCGCTCGGGTCCCCCCGCGGCGGCGTTGTAGTACATCAGCTGATGCGGGTGCACCCACAGCCCCTCGAGCGCGGCGAGCGCCGCGCCAATCAGCGCCGCGCGCGGGAAGAGGAGCGCGCTGCGCGCGGCGAGCACGCACAGGAACGGGAACAACGGCAGCACGTAGCGCACGCCGAGCAGCGCGCTGCCCGTCGAGAACACGTAGAACATCAGGGCCGGCGTCAGCAGCAGGCCGAGCGCGCGCAGCAGCGTCCACTCGCGGTGGGGACGCACGCACAGCACGAGCCCGAGCGCGAAGAACAGCAGCGTGGTCAGCGGGTTCTTGATCGCCAGCGACCAGGCGAAGAACTCCGGAATCGGGTTGCCCTGCGCGAAGTCGGCGCCGGCCTGCAGCACGCGCCCGCGGAACACGACCGTGTGACCGAAATCCCCGTGCTGCAACTGGTAGTCGATGCCCTTGAGGGCCGAGAGCAGTGGAATCGGCACGCGGTCCCCGAACAGCGCGCGCAGCGGTCGCCCGAGCCAGGACTTCGCGAACAGCGCGCGGTTCCAGCTCTCGCCCTGCTCGTGATCCCAGTAGCGCTCGGCGATCGCCTGCGACGGCAATTCGACGCCCGCCAGGCCCGACAGCGCCGCGAGTCGCGCGCCCTGCTCCTCCTGCGGGCCGGGCCGCAGCAGCAACTGCTCGAACGCGCGCTTGCGCGCGGGCTCGGGCGCCTCGACCAGCCGCGCCAATGCGCGCT
>Ga0194120_10002145_pt1 | contig 34399 bp, 30 predicted proteins | sample TA2MahCa65mmetaG_FD_148642 | JGI IMG/M metagenome (GOLD analysis project Ga0194120, IMG submission 148642) | Freshwater microbial communities from Lake Tanganyika, Tanzania - TA2015019 Mahale Deep Cast 65m | ecosystem: Environmental > Aquatic > Freshwater > Lake | place: Tanzania: Lake... | reverse complement strand
GGCCCATTGCCGCTCGGTCACGGAACCCTCCGGCCGCTGACGCGAGGGGCCGCCGTAATGAAACTCCCACACAGGCCGGCAGCCGCAGTTGGGGCATTCGATTTGAAAGGACATCTTTTAGTTTTCTCGAAGGTTGGGAATGCAGTGCAAAGTAGAAAGTGAAGAGCGCAAAGTGAAACAGGTCGAGGCAAAGTCATTCTTGCTGAGGAGTGCGGATTCGTTTTGTGCCGTTTGCTTTTGCAGTGACGATCGACATGCCGCGGATGTTGATGAGTTCGGTGCATTGGTCTTTGAACGGGACGAGCCGAAAAGGCGGCAGCAGTTGGCTTTTCACCCAGAGCTTCAGCCAGACTCGCGACTCGTGAAGTTCTTTGAGTGAGATACGCAGCTTGTGAATGAAATCCGCGCGGCTTCCGGCAGCATACGCCTCGGCACAATTTGGAGCCGCTGAAGTTCCGCAACGAACCAATTGGCCGGCGACGTGACGGACCATGCGCGTGTCCGGCAGAGCATCAACGACCTTGCCGCATTGCGATGCGAATTCCAGCAAGCGATCCTCTAATGCGTCATTGTCAGCTCGTGTTGTTGTCATTCACAACTCAATTCATTTTGCACTTGTGTTTCGCACCTCTCACAGCGACGTCAAATACGTCTCCAATTCCCAGGCCGACACTTGCTTGTGGTACGTTTGCCATTCGCGGGTTTTCAGGTCGATGAAGTCGTCGGCGACGGCTCCCAGGGCGGACTTCACGACGGTGTCGGTCCGCAGTTCTTCGACCGCTTCGTGGAGGGATTGTGGCAGGAGCTTGATGCCGGAGTCGCGGATGTCGGTGAGAGTACGCTCGTAGAGGTTGCCGAGGTTGGGGTCGCCCGGTTCGAGCTTGCGTTCGATGCCGTCGAGGCCGGCGGCGAGGAACGCGGCCAACGCGAGGTACGGGTTGCAGCCGGAGGAGACGGTGCGGTCTTCGCAGTGGCCGGGGCCGGCGACTCGGATCATTTGCGTGCGGTTATTGTCCCCGTAGCTGGCGAATGCCGGTGTCCAGTTGAAGCCGGAGCGGCTGGAAGTCAGGCCGGCTCCGACTTGCAGCCGCTTGTAGCAATTGACCGTCGGACTGGTGACGGCACAGATGGCTCGCGCGTGTTCGAGGACTCCGCCGAGGAAGTGATAAGCCAACTTCGACAGGCCGAGACCGCGCGGGTCGGCGTGATCGAGGCACACATTTTTGCCGGACTCCGCATCGGCCAGATGGAAATGGACGTGCAAGCCGCTGCCGGTGCGGTCGGAGAACGGCTTGGGCATGTGCGTGACGATCGCTCCGTGCTTCTTCGCGATCTCGGTAGACAACATGCGGAAGAAGGTGACTCGGTCGGCCGTCGTCAGAGCGTCGGCGTAGTTGAAGTTGACCTCGTACTGCCCGTTCGCGTCCTCGTGATCGACCTGATACGCCCCCCAGCCAAGCTGATTGAGCGCGGCAGTCACCTCTTGCAGATAGCCCATCGCCGCCGACATCGACCGCACGTCGTAACAGGGCTTGATCAGCGTATCGACTCCCGCCGGATCCCACGGCCGGATCGAGCCGTCGCAATTTCGCGTGACAAGGAAATGCTCCGGCTCCATACCGACGTTGAACACAAAACCTTTCGCCTTGGCCTCGGCGAGCACTCGCTGCAAATTCGTCCGCGAGCAAAACGGATGCGGCTGATTGTCCACGAACAAGTTGCTCGCGAACCGAGCCGTATTCGGCATCCAAGCCAGTGGCGTGCAGGTACTCGGATCAATCCGAGCCATCACATCATGCCCGTGCGGCCCCTGCCCGATCCCCCACATCGCGGCCCCGGCGAACCCGGCACCGACATCCAGCGCGTCATCGAGACACGATGCGGGAACCATCTTGCCTTTCGCCGCTCCGTGAACGTCCACAAATTGGACGAGAATGAATTGGATGCCGTCCTGTTCCAGACGCTTTCGCAATGCATTGCGGTCAGACATGGTGGGCCTCTTTACAGTGCGGGTTGTCAGCCCCGCGGTGGATCTATGAATTGCCGACATTGAAAGACGAAAGCGGCTCCGCCGCAAACCAAAGCGGGGCTGACACCCCGCACTCCAAATTATTGCCCCGGAATCCAATTGGTCCCGGCGAGCGGTACCTTTGCCATCGCGGCGGCTTCGACTGTCAGGGCGACGAGGTCTTCGCGCTCGAGGTGATGGACGTTGGACTTGCCGCAGGCTCGCGCCAGCGTGGTCAGCTCCATCGTCAGCACTTGCAGGTAATTCTTCAGCCGCTTGGCTCCCCATTCAGGAGTCATGCGGGATTCGAGTTCGGGCGCTTGCGTGGTGATGCCAACGGGGCAGCGGCCGGTGTGGCAGTGATGGCAATAGCCGGGAGCCGTGCCGAGTTTTGCGTAGTCGTCGGTCGCGTCGATCCGTTGGCCATCGTGCGTGTAGGTTGAGCTGTTGCAGCCGAGCGCCATCAACACCGCTTGGCCGATTGCGACGGCGTCTGCTCCGAGAGCGAGGGCTTTCGCCACGTCGGCTCCGGAACGAATGCCGCCGGAGATGATGAGCTGCACGGTGCCGAAGACATCCATTTCTTCGAGGGCTTGCACGGCGAGAGGCAGCGCGGCGAGCGTTGGGATGCCAGTGTGCTCGATGAAACATTGCTGAGTCGCCGCCGTCCCGCCCTGCATGCCGTCGATGACAACGACGTCGGCTCCGGCCTTGACCGCCAGCTTCACATCCTCGCGCACGCGAGTCGCCCCCATCTTGACGTAGATCGGGACTTGCCAGTCGGTGATCTCGCGCAGTTCTTCAATCTTGATCGTCAAATCGTCGGGACCCACCCAATCGGGATGTCGGCACGCGGAACGCTGATCGATCCCCGCTGGTAGCGTGCGCATCCCGGCAACTCGCGCGCTGACCTTCTGCCCGAGCAACATGCCGCCGCCACCTGGCTTGGCCCCTTGGCCGATGACCAGTTCAATCGCGTCCGCCTTGCGAAGGTCGTCCGGATTGAATCCGTATCGCGACGGCAGGCATTGATAGACGAGTGTTTTTGAAGACTTCCGCTCTTCGGGGGTCATTCCGCCGTCGCCGGTCGTTGTGGACGTGCCGATCTCCGTTGCGGCTCGGCCAAGCGCCTCTTTCACGTTGGCCGAAAGCGCTCCGAAGCTCATGCCGGCGATCGTGACCGGCGTTTCGAGTTCAATCGGCTTCTTGGCGAACCGCGTTCCGAGCGTCGTCTTCGAGACACACTTCTCACGATAGCCTTCGAGCGGATACCGCGACGCGCTCGCCGTGAGAAATGTCAGGTCATCGAACGTCGGCAGCTTCCGTTTGGCTCCGAGACCACGAATGTCATACAACCCGTGCTCGGCGGCGTGCTGGATGTAGTCCAGAACGTGGCTGTTGAAGGAATAGCTTTCTTCGAGATGGATGTGTGCGGACATCTGGATGCTGACCTCAAAGAGCAGTGACAAGTGACGAGCGCAGAGTGAAAAGTGAAAAAGGAGAAGACATGCCTGTCGTTCCGACACTTTGCACTTTGCACTGTGTTTGTTGATTCATTTCACTGTCTCAATACTGTTGTCCGGCGTCGGCGTGCCAGTGGTAGAGGGATCGTTTGGAGGCGACTCGTTTGAAGGATTTGGGATCGCGGGTGATGCCAGCTTTTAACAACAGATCGTTGACACGAGCGACATCGGCGGCGGTCATTGGTTCTTCTTGAGCGTCGGCTCCGAGGCTGTGAATTTTTCCGCCGACGTAGATCGTGGCTTCGTAGAGCGAGTCGCCGAGGCTGGCTCCCGCGTCGCCGCAGACGACAAGCGTTCCGGCTTGAGCCATGAACGCGGAGAGGTGTCCGACGCTGCCGCCGACGACAATGTCGCAGCCTTTCATCGAGATACCGCAGCGTGACGAAGCGTCCTCTTCGATGACCACGAGGCCACCGTGGCCCGACGCTCCAGCGCATTCGGACGCACAGCCTTTCACGCGGACGGTGCCGGACATGATGTTCTCCGCGACGCTCCAGCCGACGTTGCCGTGAACAGTGACCTTGGCTCGCTTGTTCATCCCAGCGATGAAATAGCCGGCGTGGCCGAGAATGTCGACTTCAGCCGGCGCATCGAGGCCGACCGCGAGGCTGTGCTGGCCATTGGGATTCAAAATCTCCAGCCGCACCGCGCCGTTGTTCGGCAGGTCGTGATGCAAGTATTGATTCAACTCGCGCACCGACTGGCGGCTCAGGTCGAATGTGCTGACACGGTCCATGAATAAATCTGCTCCGGAGCGGGCTCAAAGATACGGGCGTCTTTCACGCCGGGAAGATGCGCGAGGGCACGATATTCCGACGAGATCGCGACGTACTCATCGGTCTCGGCGACGACAGCCGGTTTGCAGGCGAACGCATCTCGAACGAGGATCAGCTTGTCGGCGGTCGCCATCAGCAGCGTGAAGAAACCGTCGAGTTCATCGAAACCCTTCGCGATCGCCGCTTCAAGCGTGTCCCCTTCGCTCATCCGCCATTCGAGGAATCGACAAGCGGCTTCGGTGTCGTTGTCGGTCTCGAAGCGAATCCCCTTCTTCTCCAACTTGCGACGGACCGAATACGGGTTTGACAGCGAACCGTTGTGGACGAGGCAAAAATCCTCGCCCGCTGTGAAGGGGTGAGCGTGAGCTGGCGACACGGCCGATTCCGTTGCCATCCGCGTATGCCCGACACTGTGAGTTCCGGCGAGTTGCGTGAAGTGATATCGCTGAGCAATCTCGCGCGGATGTCCTTCGTCTTTGTAGAGGTCGATCGCTCGGCCAATCGACAGCAGATGCAGATCGGGATACGACTCGGTCAGCCACGTCTTGAAACGGACCGGATTCGCCGACGCGATCACCGTCGCGTGATTCTCCAAGCCACTCAGTTCGACTTCGCCGCCGACACGCGCCGTCAGTTGTTGCTCGAACGCACTCCAGTCGAACAGGCGACTGGGAGCATAAATGCTGAACCGTCGCAGCGACCCCTCGACCGGATCGCCGAAGACTGCCAGCCCTGCTGAGTCCGGCCCGCGATCCCCCATGCAAGTCAGCATCGGCACGACCTGCTCGCCGAGCGACCGACACAGCTCCGGCTTCTTGGCCAGGTATCCGACGATGCCGCACATGAATGACTCCCGCGACGCGACCGTGATTGAGGGGAGGCAGTCTAAGTCGATGCCGATTTGCTTTCCAATCAATGCTGTTCTCTGCGGCTCATTGCTCTGCCCGGATTCCTCTGCCAGAAGTAGATGACGGAAGAATCTGAACAGGGAGTAGAAAGCTGGAGGACGGTACGGAGCCGCTTGCAAGTCCGAGGCACTGCGGATTTGATGAAGGCGACTCCGCAAGATTCGAGGTGACTGATGAGCGAACTTTCTCCGAAATCCGATGAGCCAATCGACGGGGCGGTGCTGCGGCCGGACGAGCGAAAACATGTCGACGAGCATTCGCTGAACAAGCCGATGGGGACAGTTCAGATATGGGCGCTTGGCGTCGGGGCGGTCATCACCGGAGAATACTTCGGTTGGAACGGCGGTCTGGGAGTCGCTGGCCCGACCGGCATGTTGATCGCGTCTCTGTTTGTGTGTGCGCTGTATATGGCCTGGGTGCTGGCGTTGAGCGAGCTCTCCGTCGCCATGCCGTTTGCGGGTGGGCCGTTGGCCTACGGACGACGAGCCGTTGGACCGTGGTTGGGATTCGTGATGGGCTGGTCGATGTTTCTCGAAAGCCTGTTTGCGACGATCGGGACAGCGATCGCGACGGGCGGCTATGTCTACTTTATTTTGAACCTGCTGATCGACGGTCTACCAGCCGGCAAGGTCACGACCGCTGCAGCGCTGGTCACGGTGGCGCTGTTCGCCGTGCTGCAATGGATCGGTGCGAAAGAGCAGGCCAAGATCATGGAGTGGATGACCTACGGAGCGATCATTGCGCTCGTTTGGTTTTGGATTGCGTGCATCCCTGGCGTGAAAGTTGAACGAATCCTCACCGAACCGTTGCTGAATCACGGTTGGGAAGGAGTCATCAAGGCGATCCCGTTCGCGATCTGGTGGCTGGTGATCATCGAGTCGGTCGCGCTGGCGGCGGAGGAAGCTCATGAACCGCATCACTCGATCCCGCGTGGGCTGACGTACGCGCAGATCACGTTGATCGTGCTCGTCGTGCTGACGTGGTTCTTCGCGGCGGCAGCAGGAAGCGACTACAAGAAGACGGGCGATGCGAATCTGTTGTTTCCGCTGCCGCACGTTTACAGCGAAGTGTGGCCGGGGAAGTCGCATTCGCCGCATTTGATCGCCTTCTCGATCCTGGCGATCTGCGGCATGGTCGCGAGCTACAACGGGATGATCTTCGCCGTCAGCCGCCAATCGTTCGCGATGGGCCGAGCCGGTTACTTGCCGTCGATTCTGGGTCATCTGCATCCGGTGCGTCGCACCCCCGATGTATCGATCGGCATCTGGAGCCTCGTCATCGCAGGTTTCGTGATCTGGGGCTACTTCAACGAAGCGGCCGTACTCGTCGCCGTGCTGACGTGCAATCTGACCGCATTGATCTGGTACGTCCTGGCGATGATTTGTCTTTTTATCTTGCGAGCCAAAGAGCCGCACATGCCCCGGCCGTACAAGGTGCCGCTGTATCCGCTGCTGCCGGCGCTCGTGATCGTGATGAGCCTGTTCGCAGCGTTTGTATACGGCTGGTTACAGGCTCCGATTGTGCTCTGGCTGACGCTCGGAATGTATGGCATCGGTCTCGCGTATTTCTTCGGTTACGCTCGCAGTCGATTGTCGAAGCACGCACCGGAGGAGTTGGCCGTCCGGACGGCATCGATCGGCGAAACGCCCGAATGACCCTCGGCTCGATTCGCCGTCGTCACCGCAAATAGGCCTCCAGCCATTGTGCGATTTTCTCGAACGACTCCGGCGAGACCGAATGCCCTTGCCGATGATTGAGCAGCCCGACACGAGCCGGCTCGCCATAGAGTCGCCACACAGGCAATGCGGCTTCGATGAGCGGCCAGCTTCGTTCGCCGTCTGCCGCGCCGCTGCCCGACTCGCCGCCGAGGATCAAGAATGGACGCGGCGCGATGAACGCCAGCAACTGATGATGATTCAACGAAAAGTTTTCATCACGGATCGCCGGGCCGAGATACCACGGCGCGTCCCAGTTCGTCGAACGGAAACCGGTCCCACCCTCGCTGGCTACGGAGGCTTTGACCCGATCATCGAACGCCGCAAGATACAGAGCCTCCTTTGCCCCGAGCGAATGCCCGACCGTTCCGATTCGTTGCTTGTCCACGTCGGGCAATGATTCCAACACATCGACGCCGCGCACCGCGTCGTACAACATCTTCGCCATGCCCAGCGTGCTGGGATGCCGCTCGCGATGCTTGGTGACCGCCTCGTTGAGACTCTTCACGTCCTGCCACAAGAAGCAGCGTGGACAGAACACGACCAAGCCCCGCTTCGCCAGCTTTAATCCAATCTGCATCGAGTCCGGTCCGCTCACCCCCGCCACTTCGTCAATGCTGGCATTCGTCGTCTGATGCAGCGCGACGATCCCAGCTCGCTGCTTACCACTCTTTTTCGCGGACGTCGGCCGCAACAAATAACCTTCGACGAACAGTCCTGGTTCCCCTTCGTAACGCACGAGCTGCCGATCAACGCTGTCGAGCGATTCCGTCTTGAGCAGCTCCAACTTCACCCCCGGCCGAGGCTCCGGCATTGGGCCAAGAAACTTCCGCCACTCTTCGCGGATTTTCGTGCGCTGCCGCTCCCACCCTTCGCGAGTCGTAATCGCCTGACCGCTCGCATCGACCAACAGCGGATCTAATCGGCCGAGTTTTTCACGCGGCGGATTCGCGGGAGCTTTGGTCACTTCGACCAGCCACGGCACGTCGCTCGACTGCGCGAAGAGTTCGCTCTTAGAGGACAACCCAACCAGCAAAAGACAGACAAAGGCTGAACGACTTCGTGACAGAGCACTCCAGTTATTCTCAGGGAGGGTTGAAGCGCACATGTCATCGGCTCCAAGTTTTGTCGAAAGGTTGTGGCGGCTTGCTTTGCCGTCCACGCGTTGGGCGATACTCTAAGCTCCGTTCGCTTTGCCGTCAGTCAATTTGGAAAGGCAACCTCGATGCGCGACTTTGAATACGAAGCCCCGATAACCCTCGCCGCCGCGATTGAACTGGCGGGCAAGCACAACAGTTCGGCTCGCATGCTGGCCGGCGGGACCGATCTCATCGACCAGGTGCGGGTGGGTCGGCTCGCCCCCGACATGCTGATCGACGTCAAGAAGATCGCCGAACTCAATGTGCTTGAGCATTCCTCTTTCGGCCTGCGGCTTGGAGCGGCCGTGCCCTGTTATCAGGTTTATGGTCACTGCGGCATCGTGTCGGATTACGCCGCGCTCGCCGACAGTTGCCGCATCATCGGCGGCGTCCAGATTCAAAGCCGAGCCTCTGTTGGCGGCAACCTCTGCAACTCCGGCCCGGCGGCGGATTCGATCCCATCGCTGATCGCACTCGAAGCTGTTGCCCTCATCGCCGGACCGAAAGGTCGCCGCGAAGTCGCCGTCGAAGATTTTTGTACCGGCCCCGGCAAGAACGTTCTAGCGGCGGGCGAGCTGCTCGTCGAACTGAAATTCCCCGCGCGAGTGGCCAACAGCGGCTCACACTACCGCCGCTTCATCCCCCGCAACGAAATGGATATCGCCGTCGTCGGTGTCGGAGCGTCGGTTGTCTTGAACGATGCGAAAGACAAATTCGTCTCCGCTCGAATTTCGCTGGGAGCTGTCGCCCCAACACCGCTGTTCGCGAAAGCCGCCGGCGACGGACTCGCAGGCCAACCAGTCAACGATGACTCCATCGCGAAAGCCGCCGCCGCCGCGAAAGTGATCGCCAAACCGATCACCGACATGCGCGGCACGGCCGAGTTCCGTATGCACATCACCGGCGTGCTTGTGGAACGAGCTCTTAAAGCTGCCGTCGCGCGAGCCAAGGGTGAACATGTCGATTGCAAGGTCGGTCACTAACCATCATTTTCAGCCACGGAGAAAACATCGATCAAACACGGATTTGAAATCGAATCGCCTGACTGCATTCTCCGTGCTCGATCTGTGTTTCATCCGCGGCAACGAATTGCTTTGAAAAAGGATCATGAGATGGCAAAAAAACGAGTCGTCACGACAACCCTCAACGGCAATCAAACCGAATTCCTCTGCGAGCCGCGTCAGACCTTGCTCGAGGTGCTGCGAGACAATCTCGACCTGACCGGCACCAAGGAAGGTTGCTCGAACGGCAACTGCGGGGCTTGCACCGTAATCCTCAACGGGCGGCCAGTTGACAGCTGCCTCGTGCTGGCGGTCGAGGCCGAAGGGGCCACGCTCCGCACGATCGAAGGCGTCGCCACGGCGGCCGGGTTGGACCCGATCCAAAAAGCGTTTCTCGAAGGAGCCGCGTTGCAGTGCGGTATCTGCACGCCGGGCTTCATCATGCAGAGCGAATGGTTCCTCTCGCAGAACCCGAAACCGACCGAAGACGAAATCCGCTTCAACCTCGCGGGTAATCTCTGCCGCTGCACCGGCTACGACAAAATCGTCCGATCCGTCCAAGACGCGGCCACCACTTGGCAAGACCACTACATGAAGAACTGCCACGAAAAGGGCTGCCACTAATTTTGGAGTGCGGGGTGTCAGCCCCGCTTTGGATAATTTTTGATCGGGATGTTCGATCCGCTCGAGGCTGAAGAATCCAAAGCGGTACTGACATACCGCACCCCAAAGGAAGGAAACTCACATGGCCACAGCCAACAAATACAAAGTCATCGGCACTCGTCCTGTTCGCCACGACGGGGTCGATAAGGTCACGGGGCGGGCTCGGTACGGGGCCGACACAAAGATTCAGGGGATGCTGTACTCAGCGATGCTTCGGAGCCCGCATGCTCATGCAAAGATCAAGCGGTTGGATACGTCGAAGGCGGAGAAACTGCCGGGCGTCCGAGCGGTCGTGACGGCGAAGGACTTGCCTGATCCAGGGACGCGAATCGCTCAGCTCGGCGAGGGGGCGGTCTGCATGGCTCATCTCACGCGGAATGTGTTGGCTCGCGAGAAAGTGCTCTACAAGGGGCACGCGATTGCGGCGGTCGCCGCGGACAACATTCATATCGCGGAGGAGGCGGTGAAGCTGATCGAGATCGAATACGAGCCGCTGCCGGTGCTGCTCGATGTGCGCGAGGCGATGAAGCCGTCGGCGATTGTGCTCAACGATGACGTGCGGTGCGAAGAGGTCGGAGCGGGCACAACCGGCTCGACCCCGACAAACGTCGCGAAGCATTTCCATTTCGAGAAGGGGAACGTCGCCGACGGGTTCGCGAAGGCGAAGGTCGTCGTCGAGCGTGAGTTCGTGACCGGCACGGTGCATCAAGGCTACATCGAACCGCACGCCGCGACCGCGACTTGGAATCCGGACGGCCGCGTCACGATTTGGTGCTGCACGCAGGGTTCGTTCACGGTGCGGCAGCAGTGCTCCGAGTTGCTCGGCGTGCCGCTGGGCCACATCAAGGTCGTGCCGACGGAGATCGGCGGCGGCTTCGGCGGGAAGATTTCCGTGTACCTCGAACCGGTTGCGGCGGCGCTCTCCAAGAAGAGCGGCAAGCCGGTCAAGCTGGTGATGGACCGAGCGGCCGTGCTCGAAGCGACCGGCCCGACGCCGGCCTCGTACATGAAGGTCAAGATCGGCGTGGACGGCGATGGCAAGATCACCGCCGGGACCGCGTACATGGCGTTCGACGCCGGTGCGTTCCCCGGTTCGCCGATCGGCATGGCGGCGATGTGTGCCTTCGCCTGTTACGACGTCCCGAACGGCAGCGTCGATGGCTACGACGTCTGCGTGAACAAGCCGCGGACGAATGCCTATCGAGCCCCCGGCGCGACCAACGGGGCCTTCGCCGTCGAAAGCGTCATCGACGAGATCTGCGAGAAGCTCAAGCTCGACCCGCTGGAGTTCCGTGCGAAAAACGCCGCGAAGGAAGGGACTCGCCGAGTCGATGGCCCGGTCTTCCCACGCATCGGCATGTGGGAAACGGTTGATTATCTCAAGAAGAGCGAACACTACTCGACGCCGCTGCCGAAACCAAAGTTTGGTGGCAAGGTGGGTCGAGGCGTCGCATCCGGCTTCTGGTTCAACTGCGGTTTGAAGAGCGCCGCGTTTGCGACCGTCAACACCGACGGCAGCGTATCGCTGTCGCTGGGTACGACCGACATCGGCGGCTCACGAGCCAGCATCGCGATGCAGCTTGCCGAAACGCTCGGCCTGACCGCGACCGACATCAACCCGAACGTCGTGGACACCGACGCCGTCGGTTACAACGACGTGACGGGCGGCAGCCGAGTCACCTTCGCCACCGGCATCGCCGCCTACGAAGCGGGCGAAGACATCAAACGCCAAATGGTCCAACGCGCCGCCGTTCTGTGGGATGTCGATCCCAGCCAAGTCAGCTACGACGTCGCGACCGCGAGTCTCATCGGGCCTGGCAAGAACATCACGTTCAAAGCCCTCGCCGAACAAGTCAACCACTGCGGAGGCCCGGTCATTGGTCGAGGTTTTTCGTCCGAAGCCAATCAAGGCGGCTCCTTCGGCACGCACTGCGTCGATGTGGAAGTCGATCCCGACACTGGCAAAACACAAATCCTCCGCTACACGATCAGCCAAGACGTCGGCACAGCAGTTCATCCCAGCTACGTCGAAGGCCAACTCCAAGGCGGAGTCGTCCAAGGGATCGGCTGGGCGCTCAACGAAGAATACTGGTACGACGACAAGGGCGTGATGCGCAACGCCAGCTACCTCGACTACCGTATCCCGACGATCTACGACGTCCCCATGATCGACACGATCCTCGTCGAAGTCCCCGACCCCGAACACCCCTTCGGCGTCCGCGGCGTTGGCGAAGTCCCCATCGTCCCGCCACCTGCCGCAGTCGCCAACGCGATCGCCAATGCTGTTGGCGTCCGCATGGAGAAATTGCCGATGTCGCCACCGAATTTGCTGAAGGAAATACTCGCGGGAAAGTAACCCTGATGGCGGGTTAAGCGATTCTTTCAAGAATCGCTTGGCTCACCTGTGCTGTCGTCGCTGAGCCGCCGAGGTCTGGCGTCTTTGGCCCTTTGGTGGCCAAGACCGTCGCGACGGCTGAATGAATCGACTTGGCCGCCGTGTCGAGTTCCAAGTGTTCAAACATCATCGCGACGGACAGGATCGCGGCCAGCGGATTTGCGATGCCTTGGCCGGTGATGTCGGGGGCGGAGCCGTGGACTGGTTCGAACATGCTGGGGTGCTTGCGAGTCGGGTCGATGTTGCCGCTGGCGGCGAGGCCCATGCTGCCGACGATGATGGCCGAGAGGTCGGTCAGGATGTCGCCGAAGAGGTTGCTGGCCACAACCACGTCGAACGATTCGGGACGGCGCACGAATTCCATCACGGCTCGGTCGATCAGCAGTGATTCGGTGGCGATGCTAGGGAACTCGGCGGCCACCCGAGCGAAGCATTCGTCCCACAGCACCATGCCGTAGCCTTGAGCGTTGCTCTTGGTGATCGACGCGACACGCTGCTTCGGCCGAGTCACCGCTTTCTCGAACGCCGCGCGGATGATGCGTTCGCAGCCTTTGCGGGTGAACACGCTCGTTTGAATCGCCGACTCTTCGGGCATCCCGCGATACAGGAAGCCGCCGATATTGGCGTATTCCCCTTCGGTGTTCTCGCGGAAGACGAGCATATCGATGCTGCCTCCCGGCTTGTTCCGCAGCGGGCTATCGACGCCGGGATACAGGTACGCCGGCCGCAAGCAAACGCACTGATCGAACCGCCGCCGAATCGGCAACAGCAATCCGTTGAGCGTCACATGATCCTGCACGCTCGGATGCCCGACCGCTCCCAGCAAGATCGCATCGAACCCGGCCAGCGTGTCGAGGTAATCGGCCGGAGCCATGCGCCCGTGCTGAAAGTAGTAGTCGGTCCCCCACGGAAAGTGAGTCCACTCGCATCGAGCGTCCGACTTCGGAACCGCCACATCGGCGACTCGAATCGCTTCGCGAATGACTTCGGGGCCAATGCCGTCACCCGCGATGACGGCGATACGAAACGATTTAGTCATGACGATTCCACGTTCTTGAAAGGCAGAGTTTCACGCAGGAGAGCAACGCACGCAGAGAAAAGCGATGCCGGCAAATCGCACTCCATAATTCAGTCCGCGAGCTTCACGTCTTTAGGAGAGTTCTTCCAGCGGTACTTTTTGGCGAAGTCGGCGGGAGACAACGTGTCCTGTGACGACTCAGTTTGGACGACGTAGACCAGTTTCGGTTCGGAGTCGGCGCGGTAGTGGCCGTCGGCGGTGATGGCGGGGACTTGGTCGTGGTCGGTGATCAAGGTCGCTCGGAGCTTGCCACTTTTGGTGTCGAAGAATCGGACGCAGCGGTCCGTGGTGCCAACGGCCAGAGTGCGCAGCGTGTCCGACCACATCACCTCCTGCACCGGAGCCATCGTCGCGACGTTGTGCGCCACCTTGCCGGTTTGCGGATCCCAGATTTGAGCGGTGTGATTGGCTCGGCCGGAGGCGATCGTTTCTCCCTTCGCGCTCCAGGCCAAAGCGGTCACGGACGGAGGCTCGCCTGGCAGGCTGAGCTTGGCGTGGGTTGATCCGTTCGCAGGATTCATAATGCGGATGGCGTCATCGACGCCGCCAGTCGCGATCACCTTTCCATCAGGAGACCACGACAGCGACTGCGCTTGTCCGGAGACTTCCAGTTTGCGAACGGTCTGACCGGTCGTCGTGTTCCAGACGAAGATCGTATTCGACGGACCTCCGGCAACCAGCATCTTGCCGTTCCAATCCATGAGCGTGACGGCGGCAGGATGATCGTCGAGCGTCTTCGTCGACTTGCCGGTGACGGTATCCCACAGCCGCACTGACTTGTCGTGGCTGCCGCTCGCAAGTTGCTTGCCGTTGGGTGCCCACGACAAGACTGCGACTCCTGCCGTGTGCCCTTCCAGTTTCTTCAGCAGCTCACCTTTTTGAGCGTCCCAAACTTGCACCGTCTTGTCGGCTGAAGCGGACGCCAGCGTCTTGTTGTTCGGAGCCCAAGCAATCGCGGTGATCGGAGCGGTATGCCCTTCGAGTTTCTTCGCCAGCTTGCCGGTTGCGATGTCCCACACTGACACAACGTTTGTGCCGATTCCCGATGCCATGAACTTGCCGGTCGTCCACATCGCTCGCGATGCGGGACCGCTGGCGTCGATTGTCGGCAAAGCCTTGTCACCCGCGACATCCCAGAGCGTGACCGTCGAAGAAGTCATCAAGCTGAGCCGTGATCCGTCGTTGGAATACGCAAGTGCGGATGCACCGATCGGCAAAGCTTTGATGAGCTTCCAATCGGCGGTGTTCCAAGTCTGCACCGGATTGCCGGAGTACGCCGTCGCCAGCACCTTGCCGTCGGGAGACCACGCGACAGTCGTCATCGGGCCGGCGAGCGTCTGTTTCAAGTCGCCTGACTTCGCGTCAAAGATTTTCGTGCCAACATTCGTCGCCACCGCAAGCAGTTTGTTGTCCAGCGACCACGCAGCCGAGTAATTCGTCTCGGTCAGAGCCGCATCTCCGAGCGATTTGCGAGTCTTGAACTCCTCCGTGTCGAACACCTGCGTCGCCTGCCCAGAGCAGGTGAAGACGACCGACGCTCCGTCTGGTGACCACGCGCAGCTCAGAACGTGACGGCCGTGCTCGACCTTGCCTCGTTCGGCACCGATAGTCACGTCCCAAAACAGACAAATGCCGCTCTCGCCACCACAGACCACTAGCATCCGGCCATCCGGAGACCACGCGACCTTCCCAACGTATCCCGGATGCTTGAGGCTCCGCAGATTCAATCCCGAGCGGACATCCCACAGCCGTGCTGTCGCGTCCCACGAACCACCCGACGCCAAGGTGCGACCGTCCGGCGACCACGCGAGGTCATAGATGTAACTGTCATGTCCAACGAATGCCTTTTGAAACTCGCCGGTCTCCGCGTCCCAAATCCGAATGATGCCGTCGAGTCCGCCTGTCGCGAGCTGCTTGGCATCAGGACTGAGCGCCGTCGCAACCAGATATCCGCGATGCCGCTTCGATTCGATCGTCCAACTGAGAACGCTCGGAATCTGAGGCGGACGCAGCACCAACGTCCGCACGCTCAGCGGAGTTCCGGGGCTAAGCGTTCGCCGTTCCGGCTTGATCTCGACGGGTGTAACAGACCGAGTCTTCGGTTTCGAATCGGAGTCCTGCGCCGACGAGCCAAGGTTGCTTAGCAGACTCGTCGCGAGAGCGATCAGCGTCCACACACTTCGAGAACCGCGAGCGATCATCGTCGGGCACCCTTCTTCAAGAGGCTTCTGGCGTCAACTCAGCGAATTGGTTCACATTGTTACTTCTTCTCGACCAGCCAAATGTTGCGGAAGCGGATCGGGTTGCCGTGATCTTGGATGTAGATCGGCCCGGTCTCCGGACCTTCGGCCACGGGGGCGGCCGTCGTGGCTTTCGGGAGCTCGACGTTTTCGTGGATGACGATGCCGTTGTGCCGCACGGTCATCTTGGCATTGGCGGTCTTCTTGTCGCCGTCGTACTTCGCAGCGGTGTAGTCGACGTCGTAGGTCTGCCACGCGAGCGGCGGCAGGCACATGTTCACGCTCGGCTTGGCAATTGTGTAGATGCCGCCGCACTCGTTGTTCTCGCCGGAGAGTCCGAAGCTGTCGAGGATCTGCACCTCGTAGCGACCTTGCATGTAGCAGCCGGAGTTGGCCCGGCCCTGACCGCGAGCGGCCGGCATGTACGACAGCAGGAATTCCATGTGCAGCGAGAAGTCGCCGAACTTCTGCTTGCTGGTGATTCCTTGCGACATCAGCCCGTCGGCAAATTTTTTCGGGTCGGTGAAGGCGTCGCCGTTCTTGCCGTCGAACAGGACCACCGCACCATCAGGCGCCTTCTTGCCGATCGTCGGACTCTTGCGTTCGACCTTCTTCATCTCGCCCAGCGGGTTGCCATCCGGAGAGGTGATCTTCGCCACTCCGTCCTTGATCGTGGCCGAACCTTGCTCGCCGTTGAACGTCGCGACGCCGTCCTTCGCGGTGCCGTCCACTTGGATCTTCTTTTCTTTGTCCCAACCGGCCCCCGGCAATCCGCCGGGGTACGCGACCGCCCGGAACTTGCCGTCCCCTTGCGCGATGATTTGCAGGCCCCACTTTTGTTTCTCGTCTTGGCCACCGAGATCCCCTTCGTACTCACCTTGAATGGCGAAGTCGGGATCTTTCTTCGCCTCTTCGATGGTGATCGCCACGATCCCCTTCGAATCAGCAGCGGTCGCCACCGACAAACGGTTCGCGACGAACAACGCGGACGAGGCACAGAGGCTCAAACCCAACAAAATGGCAGAACGAGAGAACAATCGCATGAGACAGGCTCCGTGTGAGGACTTGGGGATCAAACAACGGAGCAGTATTGTGCGGCGAGGCAAGCGCAGCCACAAGCGCGGAAGAACCCTAGCCACACTCGCCAGAGTGTGCGCCATTATCGTGCGAGCCCAAGTTCTGGCGAATATGGGCACCGGAGTCGTACCTTGCGACCGCTACTGACAGCAGCAACGGGTGCAGCGGGTCATGTTGAAGACGCCCCGGTCGCGCTTCGAGCAGTACGACGCCACGAAGCTTGTGTCGGTCACGGTCGCCGTGTACCCGAATGTGCCGAACAGAAAACCGAGGTCCGACGAACCCGACATCGTCAGTTTGTCGTCTTTGCGTTCGGTGACCGTCAGCACGACGTCGTACTCGAACGGGAACAGTCCCCAAAACCGGCCATCGAAATGGACGCAGTAGTGGTCATCGTCGATCTTGCGGAAGTCGCCAGTGATCGGGCCGTCGTGACCGTTGGAGTGGCTCAGCCAGGTGCCGCTCCAATGACCGGACAAATTCGTCGGGGCTTTCGCGGCGGGAGCTGGGGCCGGTTTTGGCTCAGTGGCCGGCTTGTCTTCAGCAAACGCAACGACCGACAGCAACAACGCAACACACGAAACCAACGGACGGAGCAGACGGAAACGCATGGCAAGTTCCTCGCGAATAAATGAGTGATTGGTGAGCCGAGCAACACCACAGAATTGCGAGCCGCCAGCAAGTGTGTCCAGAAGCGACGGTCGAACAGCATCAATTCGCTCAAGGTCAAAGTGGTTGATGCCAGATGTGCCGATCGTAGCGAGTGCTGAGTAAGCCATCGGCGCGTTGCTGTTCGGGTGAATGGATGCTGAAATGCCGTCGTCCAAGAATTCCGTTCGCGACACGAGGATTCGTCCCCCATGAGCGATCAACCCACGAACGGCAGTGTGTCCAACGACGCCGAAGAGTCGCCGATGCTGGACTTGTCCGAGTCAGCAGCTTCCACACGGCCAAAGTCCTGGTCGGGAGAACCCGTGCTGGAATTGCGGCACCTGCATCGCTTCTTCGGCAAACTCAAGGCGGTCAATGATGTCTCATTCAAGGCATATCCGGGGCAGGTGCTGGGCTACATCGGTCCCAACGGCGCTGGCAAGACGACTTCGATGCGGATCATCGCGACGCTCGATACGCCGACGGCCGGCGATGCGTTCGTCTGCGGCCACTCGGTCATCGATGACCCGGACAAAGTTCGTCGAGTGCTCGGCTTCATGCCCGATCACTTCGGCAAGTACCAGAACATGAATGTTATCGAGTACCTCGACTTCTTCGCGCGAGCCTACGGTCTACGCGGAGCCAAGCGGCGCAACTCGCTGGAGAACGTGCTGGTCTTCACCGAACTGCGCAAGCTCGCCGAGAAACCGATCGCCACGCTCTCGAAGGGACAATCGCAACGACTCGCCCTGGGCCGATGTCTGATTCACGATCCGCAAGTGCTGATCCTCGACGAGCCGGCCGCCGGACTTGACCCGCGCGCCCGCATCGAACTGCGCGAGCTGATTCGACTGATGGCTACGCAGATGAACAAGACCATTTTGATCAGCTCGCACATCCTCACTGAACTGGGCGAGATCTGCGATTCCGCCGCGATCATCGAAGCCGGGAGTGTGCTCGCCTTTGGCACAATCGAAGAGCTCTCGAAGCGACAACGGCGCGAGGATGGTCAAACCGGCCGGAAATCGCTTGCCGTCAAGCTGCTGGCCGACGAAGACCCGAAGCACAGCCCCGCCGCTTTGGAACGCTGGCTGTTCGAGCAACCGTACGTCAGCGCGGTGCAAGTCGCCGGCCTCGATGTCAGCTTTGAATTCGACGGCGACCCGGACGCGCAGCGTCAACTGCTCTGCGGCCTGATTCAGAAGGGTTTCCCAGTCATTGAATTCCAAGGCAAAACCGAAACGCTCGAAGACGCCTTCATGAGCATCACGAAAGGCGTGATGCAGTGAGAACAGGGATTAGCGACTAGGGACCGAGGGCTAGAAAAGCCCTGCAGATTCCCAACCCCTAGCCCCGAGACGCTAGACCCTCCACGACCATGCCACGCTTCGCCTTGCTCACTCACGATCACCCATTCGTCCATTGGGATTTGCTGGTGCAGCGCGGCGACGTCCTGAAGTCATGGCGTTTACTGGAGAGTCCCAATCGTTGGCGATCTGCAGCTGAAGCGATTGACCTCTCGGCAGAAGCAATTGGTGATCATCGGCTGCTGTACCTCGACTACGAAGGCCCGGTCAGCCGTGAGCGAGGCCGAGTCGTCCGTTGGGATCACGGTCAGACGGAATGGCTGATGGAATCCGAAACTTCGATTCGACTGCGGTTGAGTGGTCTGCGGTTGGACGGAGAGCTGGTCCTCACTCACGAGCCATCGCAACCGTTGTGGTCGGTGCGATTTTCTCCTTCCGTACAGCCTTGACCCTTGAACCTGCTTTGGTCGAGCCGCAAACTCATCTCGTTCAATGGTTGGGCACACTTGCCTGATCCGGACGGGCGGAAGTGCCCATGCTACGGGGTCTTTGATGTTCGACCGATCTTCATCACTGATGCCTCGCCGCACCGCGATCACGGCGGGAGCGACCGGCTTGCTCGGCCTGTCGCTGTCGAAGCTGTTCGCGGCCGAGGAGGCGCAGCCGGTCAACCCGGCAATTCGCAAGCGGGCCGGACGAGCGAAGTCCATCATCTTCCTCTACCAGTTCGGCGGGCCGAGCCATGTCGATACGTTCGACATGAAGCCGAATGCTCCCGAAGGCATCCGCAGTTTGTTCGGGCAGATCGATTCGGCCATTCCGGGTGTTCGCATCTGCGAGCATCTGCCTCAGACGGCGAAGATACTCGACAAAGTCACGCTCGTGCGTACCGTGTTTCACTCGATGAAGAATCACAACTCGGCGGCGTACCACGCGCTGACTGGGCACGCTCCGCCCGTGGACGACATCCGGCTGAAGGATTCGATCGAACTGTTTCCCGCCTATGGCTCAGTCGTGGACCGTATCGCTCCGAATGCCGAGACGATGCCGACCTTCGTCTCGCTGCCGCACATCATTCGCGACGGCTCGGTCACGCCGGGTCAACACGCCAGCTTTCTCGGCAAGCGGCATGACCCGTTACTGATCACGGCGGACCCGAATGACTCCGGATTCAAGTTGCCAGAATTGAGCTTGCCGTCGAACCTCTCCGCCGATCGCCTGCAAAGCCGGCGCGAGATGCAGCGGATCATCAGCCAGCAGACTCGGCTGCTGGAACATTCGGCGACCGCTCGCGGCATCGACGAATACTACGACCGCGCGCTGGCGATGTTGTCGTCGTCGCGCGTCCGCGATGCATTCGATCTTTCGCACGAACCGGCGAAGACTCGTGACAGCTACGGCCGGACGACCTACGGTCAGAGCTGCTTGCTCGCGACGCGGTTGGTCGAGGCGGGCGTCAAGTTCGTCAACGTCTACTTCGACGAGAGCATCGGCGGGCAGAGCACCACCAGCGGCGGCTGGGACACGCACGGCTTCAACGACACACGAGCATATCCGATTTTGAAAGCTCGGCACTTGCCGATGACCGAACACACGCTGCCAGTGTTGCTGACCGATCTCGAACAGCGTGGGCTGCTCGACACGACGCTCGTGGTCTGGATGGGGGAATTCGGCCGCACCCCGAAGATCAACGCGAACATCAGCCGCGATCACTGGCCGAGTTGCTACACCGTATTGCTGGCGGGCGGCGGCGTGAAACGCGGCCACGTCCACGGCCAATCCGACAAGCACGGAGCGTATCCCGATCGTGACCCAGTGCCACTGGGTGATCTCGCCGCGACGATGTTCGCAGCGATGGGCATCGACCCCGACACGGAACTCCGCGACAAACTGAACCGCCCGCTGCCGGCCGCGAACGGCAAACCGGCGTGGGGTGTATTCGCTTAGCTCAGTCGCTACCGCGACTCGCCTACGTTGCTGCATGGGTGGCACTGCTTGCTTGAAGCTGAGCCTCCCATGCTTCATCGAACAACGTCTCGCGCCGCCAGAAACTCACGCCAGGCTTCCAGTCCGATGAGCGGAGCTTGGCAACTGCCTCGCTCGCAAACAAACGTCGTCAATTCACTGGTGGAAGACTGTTTGCCAGACAATAAATCGCGTAACGAACCGGGCAAATCGATGTCGGCCAATTGGCTTAGCCGCCGGGCCACAACTTTGTTGGGCCAAAAGCGCTGATGCAGTTCGGATAACACTGCGTCCGCAGTCGGTTCGCCGGATTCGACCACGACGATCTCCTGAGTCGGCCCCAACACGAAGTCCAACGCGAGGAGCGATTGCCCGCTGGCCATCGCGAACTTGTCGAGCTGACCGGACATCGCTTCCAGCGTTGCATAACCTCGGCCGAGCAACTTCGCCCGTCCAGTCAGAGTTCCGAGCCGAGCGAGTGCGAACGCCGCCATGCCGTTGCCCGATGGCGTGGCGTTATCCTGCGTGTCCTTCACACGCGCGACGAGTTGCTCATGGTCGATCGACGTGTAAAAGAACCCGCCGGATCGCGCATCCTCGAATCGCGAAAGCATCTGCTCCGCGAATTCGAGAGCAGCATCCAACCAGCGTGGCTCGAACGTCGCTTGATACAGATCGATCAAGCCGTCGATCAGGCAGGCATAGTCGTCGAGGTAGGCGTTGAATCGAGCTTGGCCGTCCTTGAACGAGTGCAGCAACCACCCGTTTGCGTCACGCATGTTGTTCAAAATGAAGTCGGCAGCAGCGGCGGCAGCAACCGCGTAGCGTGGCTCGCCGAGTATCGCCGCCGCTTGCGACATCGCGGCGATCATCAGCCCGTTCCAACTGACGAGCACTTTGTCGTCGCGGCCCGGCGCGATTCGTCGCGATCGCGCGTCGAACAATTTCGTTCGGCAGCGAGCGAGCACGGTTTCAAGTTCCTCTGGCGAGACTTGCAACACCTTCGCGGCCTGCTCGTGAAGCTTCGGGCGATTAAGGATGTTGTGCCCTTCCCAGTTGCCGTCCGGAGTCACGTCGTAGGCGTCGCAAAACACTCGGCCGTCTTCCGGGCCGAGCAACGCGAGTACCTCGTCCTCCGTCCAGACGAAGAACTTGCCTTCCTCGCCTTCGCTGTCGGCGTCCTGCGTCGAATAGAATCCTCCTTGCGGCTGCGTCATTTCGCGGAGCACATAATCAAGCGTGTTACGCACGACCCTCGCGTCATTTGCGTTACCGGTTGCTTGAAACGCCTCGAGGTAAACTTGGACGAGCAGCGCGTTGTCGTAGAGCATCTTTTCGAAATGCGGCGCAAGCCATTGCGCGTCGGTCGAGTATCGATGAAAGCCGCCACCGAGCTGATCGTAGATCCCGCCGTTCGCCATCTTGTCGAGCGTCAATCGCACGGCATCCAGAGCCTCTTGCTCGCCGAACCGCTGCCAGCAGCGTAGCAGCACGCGCAGATCCATCGGGTGTGGAAACTTCGGAGCACCGCCGAACCCCCCCTGCTGCCAATCGACTCGTTGCAGGAATTGCCCCATCGCGCCGCGCAGCGTGGCGAGGCTCAGACCGGAGCGCGGCAATAATTCGCGCGCGGCTCGCACAACTTCGCCAGTCAGTTCATCCGCACTGCGAAGGACATCCTCGCGACGATTCTGCCAAGCCTCGGACACGCCAATCAGGATGTCTCGAAAGCCCGGCATCCCCATTCGCGATGTCGGCGGCCAGTACGTTCCGCCGTAGAACGGCCGCTGGTCGGATGTCAGAAACACCGACATCGGCCAGCCCCCTCGGCCTGTCAGCATCTGCACGGCGGACATGTAAATCTGGTCGAGATCCGGCCGCTCTTCCCGATCGACTTTAATGCAGACGAAGAGGTCGTTCATCAGCGCCGCAATCTCGGAGTTCTCGAAGCTCTCATGCTCCATCACATGGCACCAGTGACACGCGCTGTAGCCGATCGACAGGAAGATCGGCTTATTGAGTTGCTTCGCCCGCGACAACGCTTCGTCTCCCCACGGGAACCAGTCGACCGGATTGAGGGCATGTTGCAGCAGATAGGGACTGGTTTCCAAACCCAGCGCATTCGGCTGAGTTCGCTTGGCAGCATGTTTCGTATCGTCGGACGGAGAGGACTTCATGGGCAGCTTTCGTGGTGCGTTCGGAACGGACAATCGCAAATCCTGGAAGACGGACACTACCCCGAAGCGCCAGCAGGGGCGAGTGCTCGCCAACCGTGACTTCCATGATCGGTCGCCTGTGAAGCCTGCGCCTTCGCTGACGCTATGGGTTCGTATGACAGAAAGCCGCCTTGCAGTGCTGACGGTGCTCCGCGAGAGTGCCGTGATCAACAGAGGCTCGATCATGTCGCGGCACAATCCAAAAGCCATCCCTCGGAGAGCCTTGCGGCTCCTGATTTCGGCATTCTGCGTGATCGCCACGTTCACGGTGAATCTTGCCGACGGCGATGACCCTCCGGCACCACGAATGCAGCTCGTCACCTTCACCGACGTGAAGTCCGTCTCACGCACGATCGAGTCGCGCGTGCTGTTGGAAGCGCAGGATGGCGGACTGCTGCTGGAAGGGCGCGATGGCCGGTTGTGGAACGTGACTCCCAAGCAGCTTCAGAAGCGCGAGGCGACCGAAGATCCCTTCCAGCCCGTGAGCGCGGAACAGTTCGGCGAACAGCTTGTGCGCGAGGTGGCCGAGTTCGGCATCAAGACGCCGACACAAGTCGTCGTCACGAGACACTTCGTCGTCTGCTCGACTGCCGGTCGCGTTTACGCCGAGTGGTGCGGATCGCTCTTCGAACGCCTGCACGATGCTTTCCAAAGCTACTGGAAAGATGCCGGCCTCGAACTGCGCGAGCCGGAGTTTCCGTTGGGGGCAGTAGTGCTCAAGGATCGCATGGAATACGCCGAATTTGCGACGAAGCATGACCGCGCTGATGCGGCGCAGGCTCCGGGATATTTTTCCGAACCCACCAATCGGATCATCCTGTTTGATTTGACCGCCGGTCCAAACTCGACTCCGGTCAAGACGGCGGGAGACGTTCGACGGAAGCTCGAAGCCTCATCGTTCAACGTCGCGACGATGGTCCACGAGGCGACGCATCAACTGGCCTTCAACTGCGGATTGCATACTCGATACACCGACAACCCGCGCTGGCTGACGGAGGGGATGGCGATGTTCTTCGAAGTGCCCGACCTCGATAGCCGCACTGGCTGGAAAACGATCGGCCGTGTGAACGCTCCGCGACTGAAAGACTTCCGCGAAACTGTTCGGGGACCGCGCGAGTTTCTGCCGCTGACAGACCTGATTCAATCGGACATGAGTTTCCTGAATGCCAATCAGGCACGGGCCGCGTACTCCGAGTCCTGGGCCCTGACCTTTTTCCTGCTCAAGACACGCCGCGACGATGCCGTGGGCTATTTGAAGTCGATCCAACGGAAACCGCGCCTGATCGCCGACTCTCCAGACGACCGTCTGCGCGAATTTCAATCCACGTTTGGCGAAATTGATACGCTTGAACGGGATTGGAAGAAGTGGATCGGCCGCCAGGGGAAGTGATTCTCAAACGGAAATGTTCACTTCAAAGCGCGGCTTCGCACTATCAATCGGCGATCAGCTTCAGCGCGCGGCTATTGGCGATCTTGCGGAACACGATTTTCAACTGATCCCGAACTGCCACGACGGTGGAGCCTCCGGGGATGTCGAAGTGCTCGCTCCCTGTGATGTCGGCGACTTGTTGCATCAGCGAAGTGTCCCTGTCAGATCCTGGGCTGATCGCGAGAATCTTGAACTTGGCGGCGTTGGCTTCCGAGATGTCGGCATCATTTGCGGCGGAGGAGCTTGTGGGTTCATTGGGAACGCCGTCAGTTATCAGCACGATCAAGCGTACAGTTCGTGGGCAAGCATGCGCGACCAATTCATCTCGTCCGATTTTCATGCCGGCCGAGATGTTCCTTTCCGACTTGTAGTGCTCCGCTCGACGTTGCTGAGTCGTCGATTGGATCTGGCCACGATTCTTGCTCACGCCATACTTCAGAATCGCTCCCGTGGAGTTCGTATGCGTGTAGATCGACAATCCGACCTCGTCTTCGGCTTCCATCTCGATGAGATAATCAGTCAACAATCCAACCGCGTCCTTCATCGAACCGACAGGCTGCTCGCCGGTCTTCCACAGGTCCGGCGTGTCATTCGCGCTGTAGCGCTTTCAACGCTCCACGTCCGCATCGCCTGAAGTCAACAACCAGTTGTGATCGGACTCGTTGACTCCATCTCAGAGGGCCATTTTTGTGAATTGCTGTCGAACACCACGGAAGCATCCGCTACAATTTCCGCCTGTGACCGGAGCCAGATCGTCAGGGATCGACGACCGCGATGTTTACCCTCAAAGGCAAAATGCTGATCGGTGTGGGGTTGGTGCTGACGATCGTCGGCACTTTGACCATCAGCAGTCTCTGGGCCATCCTCTCATATCGCGATGTCGTCAGTGATCTGGATCGCCATTTGAACAGCATTCCGCAGCGGCGCGAGTTGATCGAAGCGTTTGCAGCGATGCTGGAACCTCTGCAGGCCAGACTGCCAGATGACACCGACGGATGTGCGGCGCGACAATGGCTCTTCCAAGACCGATTGGCCAACGCGGAAGTGCGCACCGGCGAAGCCACGACAAAACTAGCGAGGTTACCGTCGCAGCCTGGATTCGCCGCTGCTCGCGATCTGGCTCAGGAGCGACTTTGGGAAATTGATCATCGTTTGGGAGAAATGCGTCGCGAACAACGTCTGCTCCTCGACCCAAAACAAACCAACAAGGCCAGGACTTCGCTCCGAAATCAGGTCAATGCTTTGCAGGACATCGCGGCTGGAATTCCTGATTTCGGCACCAGCCTGCCGCAATTGCTCGTGACGTCACGTCAGACTTATCGAGCCAGCCTGTGGTGGGTCTCAATTTCGACGGGGTTGGTGGTGATGTTGTTGGTTGTCGGCTTGTTCGCCGGAAGACGTTGGATTTCGCGGCCGTGGAAAAAGCTGCTTGAAGGAACTCATCGAGTCGCTCAAGGAAAATTCGATTACCGAGTGCGGCTGGACACTCGCGATGAATTTGCCGAACTGGCGGATTCGTTCAATCGCATGACTGACCGCTTCGTCGAGACTCGCGACAAGCTGGAGCGAGATGCCCGGGAACTGGCCGAGCAACTGACTCGACAAGAGCGACTCGCCGGATTGGGCTTTCTCTCGGCCGGAATTGCTCACGAACTCAACAACCCACTGACTGCGATCCGCTGGACGAGTGAGTCGCTGCTGACTCGATTCGCCACCTTGTTCGGCAATGTCTCGCCGCAGAACGCCGCGTTTGTCGAAAACTACTTGAAGATGATCCAATGCGAATCGTCTCGCTGTCAGCAAATCACAGCTAAGCTTCTCGACTTTGCACGGGGCGGCGATGGCCTGCGAGCCAATCAGGATCTCACGCAGATCATCCACGAGGTGATGCACCTCGTCCGCGCGATGAGCAAGTACCGCGAGTGTGAAATCGTATTCGACCGCTCCGAACCTTGCGTGCTGGAAGTCAACGGCAATGAAATCAAGCAAGTTGTACTGAACCTTGTCGCAAACGGCCTGGACGCGATCGAAGATGCCACTCGACAAGTCAATCGCCGTCCGCGTCTCTCGGGATCCAGTCTGGCAAGCCTGTCGAATTCGGAATCCTCATCCACGGTTGCTGGACGCTTGGAAATCCGTTTAAACGAATTCACCGACCATGTCGAATTGGAATTTCAAGACACCGGGTGCGGTATGTCAGCAGATGTCCTTCGCAGAATCTTTGACCCGTTTTTCACCACGAAACCGACGGGGCAAGGGACAGGATTGGGCTTGCCGATCTGCCATCGCATTGTCACCGAACACGGCGGCCGTCTCGCGGCAGCCAGCGCCGGTTCTGGCTGCGGCAGTACGTTTCGTCTAAGCCTGCCACGCGTCGCAAATTCTCAGCAAAAAGTGGCCTGAGTTCACCTCGTCAACCCCCGTTGCCTGCCTTGTGTGAATCTGCTATCAACCCCCACCTTCCGTGACACGGAATGTCGAAACGGACTGAAACCACGCTGTCCCGCAGCACTTTGCGGGAAGCCTCACCGAATGGAGTCGGGAGTCGAGCCTTGAGCGCTGCCTCGTGCTGCAAATTGCGTGTGTTGTTCGTGGACGACGAACCGCTCATCCGCCAAATCATGGCGGTCGAACTGCCGGCTCGCGGACACGATGTCATTGTTTGCGAGGATGGAGCCTCGGCACTGAAAACATTGTCCGAGAAGTCGTTCGATTGTGCGATCATCGATCTGCAAATGCCTGGACTGACCGGTTGGGACGTGGTGGCTCGGATGCAAGAACTCGCGCCAGACACGCTAGCGATCATCCATACCGCTCACGGCAGCATGGACGCCGCGATCCAGGGTCTGCGAATGCGGGTCTTTGATTTCCTCCCCAAGCCTTGCAGCCTGTTCGACCTCGACGGCTTGTTGCTGCGCGTTGCCGACCACCGCAATTTGATGAACAAGACCATCGCCTTGGAAAAGACGCTTCGAGCCGTGCAAGGCGGTTCGGAATTGGTCGGCGATTCCCTCGCAATGCAACGCGTCAAACGGCTCACCGACAAGATCGCTCCGACCGACTCCAGCGTGCTAATTCTGGGAGAAACCGGAACCGGCAAGGAATTGGTTGCTCGGCGCATTCACGATCTCAGTCCAAGATCCTCAATGCCGTTCGTTGCGGTCAACTGCGGAGCATTATCAGAACAACTTGTCGAAAGTGAGTTCTTCGGACATCGCAAAGGAGCGTTCACCGGGGCCGACACCGCCCGCAAAGGACTGCTCGAAGTCGCCGATGGCGGTACATTGTTTCTCGACGAACTTGGCGAACTGGACAAGGCGATGCAGGTCAAGCTGCTGCGGTTTCTGGAGTCCGGCGAAGTCCGCCGAGTGGGCGAGAACGAGGCGTTTCATGTCGATGTGCGCATCGTCTGCGCAACAAATCGACCACTCACGGACATGATCGCTGCAGGGACATTCCGTGAAGACCTCTACTTTCGCATCAACACTTTTGAGGTTTCTCTGCCGGCATTGCGTGATCGAAAGGAAGATCTCCCTGCACTCGCTCATGCACTTTTGGTTCGGCATCTCAAGGGACGCCGAGTTCCAGAGGGCTTTCTGTCGCACGAAGTTTTGGAGGTCTTGTCGAGGCACGAATGGCCAGGCAACATCCGCGAATTGGCCAATTCTCTGGAGCATGCCGTCATCCTGTCCAACGGCAGCGTTCTCTCTCCTGATGATCTTCCCGGAAGCCTCAATCGACGACGTCCACTGGAATTCCAACGTGACGAACTCGAAATGGGCTTCGGAACAACGCTTGCCACAGCGAAGCCCACAACGATCCAGGCCATGGAAAAGGAATTGATTTTCTCCGCGCTCGCGCGACACAACGGAGACAAACCAAAGGCCGCCTCCGAGCTGGGGATCGCGCTTAAGACGCTGTACAACAAGCTGAATCAATATCAGGCAGACGCTGCTGCACGCGCGGGATAGTACTCCATCGAAATGTTTGACCCCGCCTCGCTCCTCCAAATTCAATTGGAATGAGCGATCGACCGCATGAGCTTCCGCACAACGACAATTGCCGGTTCATTCGCCGGTGAAGCCGCCCCACTGGGACTTACGCGACTCGCCGAGCGGGCTGACGAACTCCACCTCACGCGGACCACCCACGGTAAACCGTATTTGGGAGAGGCTGGAAAACTTCGTAACGAAGAGTCAGGATGGTAATAGCCGTATATCAATCGTTCTGTCCAGGTATTTTTCTACCGGTCTGTGCGTAGTGTTCAAAGACAGTAGTGCCTCACCGTTTTTCACCATTATGTGAAACACTACAAACCAAGGAAGCTGTGCATGGCTAACGTATTGATGGTGAAGACTTCACATCTCACTCCACGCCAACGAGAGATCTACGAGTTCGTGAAAGACAACATCATGAACCGCGGCTATGGTCCGACGGTGCGTGAAATCGGTGACGAATTTGGCATCAAATCACCGAACGGCGTGATGTGCCATCTGAGGGCACTCGAAAAAAAGGGGCTGATCACCCGAGAACCAAATCTCTCGCGCGCAATCCAGTTGTCGGACAAACCACAACGAAAGACTGCGGTTGATCTCCGAGGCCAGTTTGGCCAAGGAACTCGGCTGAGAGAGAACAAGGACAACGAGCAGATTGACTTCATGGATTTGTTGGGTTCGGGTGACCATTTTCTCTACCGTGCGGCAGATGATTCGATGGTCGATGAGCACATCGTCAAGGGCGACTTTTTGCTCTGTCGGATGCAACAATTCTACCGAGATGGCGATCGTGTGATCGCGGTCATCGACAACAAGGAAACGCACTACAAAAAATTCTTCCAGGATGGAAACCGCGTTCGATTGGAATCAATCAGTACGCCTAAGAAATCCACCTGCACAAACAACATTAACATCCTCGGCATGGTGATCGGCGTGATCCGGAGGATCTAGGTTCGATGCACGCCAGCCAACCGCTCGCACGAAACTCGATCCACAATAAAACATTACCCACACTGACAGACCCGTTGGTGCGGTTGTGTGCTGTGCCGGATTGGTCACTTCTGCTCGCTCTGGGGAGTCTGCCTGGAAATCATGAGCTTCCGGAGTAGTGGCTCAATCTGTTGGACGTTGTTGGAAGCATCGACAACGGTCCCCTTGGCAGAAACTACCCAAAACAGCGGCACTGATTGGATCCCGTAGTACGTCGCCACAGGATTATTCCAGCCTCGCTTTTCAGCGTCCGTTTGAAAGATCGTTTGCCAATTCAAGCCATTGGTTTCCAGAAAGGTCTGAATGGCGGATTCGTTGTCATCGTCATCCAGATTCACACTCACAACATTCAATCGTTCTGAGTTAATCTGGCCGAGCAATTCCCGCAGGTGCGGCAACTGCCTCACGAATGGCTGAGCTTGTGTTGTCCAGAACACAACTAGCATCGGTTTGCCAGTCATCTCGGCGGCATTGACGTAGCCGCCGCCAAGCGTGGGACCGGCGAGCTCGATGGGGCGACCCTTCAGGTTGAGTCGTCGCAAGATGGCGGTGACACGATCTACTGCCGGATTTTCCGGAAACTGTTCCTGAATAGTCGCATAAGACTGGATGGCATCCGTTGTCAGACCGTGGAATTCACAGCTCTGGCCGGCAGCGAGCAGAATCGGGATTGCCTGCCGTTCTTCTTGTGGAAAGCTCTTGGCAAATTGTCTCGCCAGCCGGCCGTACTCCTCGAGCCATTTTGGTTCTTGTTGACCAAACCGCTGAGCGTTTAACCGCGCGAACGAAATCAGAACTTGCCCCGCTTCGATGGCGGCTTTCGATTTGGGATCGCGTTCGTACAACGAACTCGCATGTTCGTAAATTGCATCGATGTGTTCTTTGTCCCCCGTGAGAGCCAACTGCAATTCGGCTTCCAAGAGATGATGGACTGCCAAGTCGAAAACTCGCTGGCCAGCTTCTGTCTTGTTTTTGTGAGTTCGAGCAATTGCCTCGGTGGCGAGGTTGACCAACTGCTCATTCCGTTCACGTCGCAACTCAGCCTGTTTGTCAGGTGATTGCGAGAAGGCGTCGACTTCATCTCCAAGCGGCCGCAACTTGAGTCGCGTGATTTGCAGGATGAACCATTCTGGAGAGTTTTTTTCCGGCGCGGCGATCCTGGTTTCATCTTCGTCCACATCCGATTTCTGGCTTGGCTCACCAATTGCGGAGGTGGGTACAACTCCGCCCGTTTCAGGCGTCTCGTCATCGTTCATCGCCAACGCCGGTGATGCCTGACGAGTTGTCGTATCAAGTTTTTTTTCGGCGTGTGGCTTAGAACCTGAATCGCCTCCACACCCCGAAAGTATCGTGGCCACCAGCATCCAGCTTCCAAGCCGCCAGCTGATTTTCATCATGACAACGTCCATCCGTGGAAAAGTTTCGAGGATTGATCCGCCATGGAGTTTCCAAAAACGAACCCCCAGCCGCTGCGGGTTTTAGGCCAATCGGTTTTGCCGAGGCAAGACGAAGAATTCTGCCGAATTCGTCTAGCGGTAAAGTCCTATAACGAGATACAGATTGCAGTTCTGTAGTTCAGGGATGAGAAAGACCGACCTCATGAATCGACCGACTTCCGACATCAACCTCTGGACGGGGAATCCTCCAATTACGGACGGACGGCTGCATGATTTTGTCGCCGACCCGATTGGGTGCATGCGAAAGCTGCATCGAGAACACGGTGATCTCGCCGCTCTGCGCGAATCCGAGCAACAGCTTGTGTTCATCTTCAGCCCAGAGCTGAACCATCAAGTTCTCAGCGACTCGAAGTTGTTCCATTCGCGGTTCTTCGCGCTTCGCGGTCCGAAAAAGTCGGCGCTGCGTCGACTGACAAGCGGATTGCTGACGATGAACGGCGACGAACACAAGCAACAACGGCGAATGGTCGCCGCTCCGTTCGAGAAGCGGACGATCGGTGTTTACCACGACACGATTTCCTCGATGACGGACGAAATGCTTGATGCTTGGCAGCCCGGCGCAACGCTGGATCTGTCCCAAGAGATGACTGTACTCATGCGGAGGATCACCAGCTCAATCTTATTCGGTGCGGATCAAATGGAGATCGCGTTGGAGATTGGCGAAATGCTCGACCCGTGGGTCGAGGTAAACCATCACCTCAGTCTCGGCGCATTTCTACCGACGGAAGATTTCATGCCGCGCTACGAGGAATTGCTGGCTCTGGCAGAACGGTTGGAGTCACGGATTCTCGATCTGATTCGCTTCCGGCGCGAGGCGGGCAGACTTGGCTCAGACTTGTTGTCGCAACTCATCCGAGGTCACGATCAAACCGGCGGAGTCTCGAACGAACAACTCGTCGGGCACGTCGCGGTGCTGTTTGGAGCGGCCCACATGACTTCGGCGCTGACGCTGGGTTGGACTCTGTTCTTGTTGGCTCAGCATCCCGAGGTGATGAGTTCACTCTTTCGCGAACTGCTCGCCGGCGTATACGACGAACCGCTGGCGGCATTCGATGGCGGCAAGGGTTTGCTGCTGGACCGAGTGCTTCGCGAAAGCATGCGTGTGCTGCCAGCTTCGAGTTACTCGCAGCGCAGCAATGCCGTCCCGATGGAACTGGGGCCGCTGTCATTGCCGCGAAACACGGTGATCATCTTCAGCCAATTCATGACACAACATCGACCGGACCTGTTTCCAAATCCGGAGACGTTCGATCCGGATCGCTGGCTGACGATTGCCCCGTCTCCCTACGAGTACTTGCCGTTTGGAGCCGGCCCGCGACTGTGCCTCGGCGCGCCTTTGGCTCTGATGACCATGAAGACCATCCTGCCGCGCATTCTGCGGCGGTATCGGTTGAGCGTCACTGACGGCGCCGAGATCACCGGTCGAGTTGTCTCGACGATGCTCAACCCGATCGGCGGATTGCCCGTCGAGATCTGCAAGCAAGATGGTCGATTCGCGGCATCGCCGGTGAGCGGCAACATTCACTCGCTGGTGGATCTGCCGGAGGCCGCTCAAGAGCGCCGCGCTGCGGCCTGACGTTCTGGCGTCTTGACTCGCTTGAACCACTCACGATTACGACCCAGCGAAATCCAGTAGTGGTCCCCTTCGAAGTGAATCTGTCGAATTTGACCGGCAAAGACGATCGCCACGGAATCCACGTCGCTTCCCAGCACTTCGTAACGGCCTCGCTCCTTGTATTCCTTCAGAGTCCAGGCACACAGTCGCGGCGTGTACGTCACTCGCAAATGTCCAAACAGGCCGGCGAACCATTTGCGTCGGTCGAGCTTCATGGTCCGTGGCCACACCCACTCGGCCATTGTTTTGCGACGATCCGAACGCCACGTTCCCAACAAGCGACGATCCGTTCTGAATGTCTTGCTGGACATGGACCGAGACCTCACGCCAGCACTTCGTTGACGACTCGCGCCGTGGCATTGGCATCGATCAGCGATTGCGGCGCGGCGTTGCGAATGAACGTCAACTTCTTCGGGTCGAGTCCGAACAAATGCAGCAACGTCGCGTGGTAGTCGTGATGCGTGACCGTCCCCTCGACGGCGCGATGACCGAACTCGTCGGTCGCTCCATGAGTGTGACCGGCTTTGAAGCCGCCTCCGGCGAACCAGGAGGAGAAGCCGAATGTGTTGTGATCGCGGCCGACGCGATCCGGACCGGTGTCATTTTGGATGACCGGCAACCGCCCCATTTCGCCTCCCCAATGTACGACGGTCGAGTCGAGTAGTCCGCGCTGCTTAAGGTCTTTGACCAGCGCGGCGCACGGCTGATCGATGCGCAGACAGGCTTGAGGCAATGCACTGCGTAAGGCTCCGTGATGATCCCACATTTGCGCATACGAGTAGACCGAGACGAATCGCACACCGCGTTCGATCAACCGCCTCGCGAGCAGGCAACGGGTACCGAAGTCGCGTGTCTTCTCGTTGTCGAGACCGTACAGCTTTTGAGTCGCCTCGGTTTCCTGCGACAGGTCGAGCGCCTCTTTCGCCGACGTCTGCATTCGCGCGGCCAGCTCGTACGATGCGATGCGAGCTTCGAGGTCGGTCTCCCCCGGATGTCGTGCGAGGTGCTCGCGATTCAGCTTCGACACGAATTCGAGGTAGCGTTCTTGCGGCAGCCCCTTGAACTGCGGTGGCGGATCGAGATTGAGAATTCGCGGCTCGCGAGAGCGAACGACGGTCCCTTGGTGCAGCGCCGGCAGCCAACCGTTCGACCAGTTGTGAGTTCCCAGCACCGGCAAGCCGCCCGGGTCGGTCAGCACGACATACGCCGGCAAATCTTGGCTTTCAGTGCCGAGTCCGTAGGTCAACCAGCTTCCCAGTGAAGGCCGGCCCGCTTGCGTGCGGCCGGTACTGAGTGCGTACAACGACTCGCCGTGATTGTTCACACCAGTGGTCATCGAGCGGATCAGCGTGATGTCGTCGGCGATCTCGCCGAAGTGCGGCAGCAGCTCCGAAAAGTCCATGCCGCAGTCACCGTGCTTGCGAAATCGCCATGGACAGCCAAGCACTCGCGAACTCGCCTCGGCCGCGTTGTCGTATTTGATGTCGCCGGGAAACTTCTGGCCGTCGAGCTGATTGAGCACGGGTTTCGGATCGCACAGGTCAATGTGGCTCGGGCCACCCTGCATGAAGAGCGAGATCATCGCTCGTGCTTTGGGTTCACTCGGGGACGGCTTCGGCAAGAGGTCGTAAGTCTTCTTCTCGAGTTCCGGCCGCACCGTTTCGGCGAACAAACCCCGTTGCCGCATGAGCCACGTCAGCGCAACCGAACCGAGACCCAACGACTGAGCCGCGAGAAAATGCCGTCGTGAAGAGCACGGACCGCGCATGTCCAACTTCCGAATTCCATTTTCGACTTCGCGGGTCAGCGCCCCTTCTTGGCAGCGCCAGCCTTGACGGTCATTTCAATGACCTTGAAGTCTTCGCCTTCCTTTTTCACACGGAAGGTGATCGTCAAATTTTCGGCATTGCGCAACGTTAGCACTCTCACACCGTTTTCGGTTTTCGCGCCGACTCCTTTAACGCCAGTAAACTGTTTCCTGAGATCGTCGATCTGTTTCTCAGTTGCTTTGCCGTCACGAATATCTGCTAGCACTCCCTTGCATTTTGGGCTGATGAAATCCGCCAAGCCGCTGGCCTCCCCCTTAAGAATTTGAATCACAATAGACTCAGCAGAGAATTCGGCTGTACCTGCCTGAGACTGCGGACTTTGTGGAACGCCGCCAAAACCCGTCGCTCCACCCCCAATACCGCCGCCAGCACCTCCGGGTATGCCAGCACCTCCGGGCACGCCAGCACCTCCGGGCACGCCA